>Ga0164241_10000863_pt1 | contig 43995 bp, 31 predicted proteins | sample OricomyardsoilBY_FD_108780 | JGI IMG/M metagenome (GOLD analysis project Ga0164241, IMG submission 108780) | Backyard soil microbial communities from Emeryville, California, USA - Original compost - Back yard soil (BY) | ecosystem: Environmental > Terrestrial > Soil > Unclassified | place: USA... | reverse complement strand
TGAAAGCCTGCGTCAGGTCGACGTGATTGCGATGCCGGCAACGGCCATCGGTGCGCCGACCGTGAGCGACGAAGAGGCTCGCTCGGGTTTCATCGATCCGCCGGTGCTCGACGCCCTCTGCCGCTTCGCGTTTTTGGCCAACGTGACCGGAGTGCCCGCTGGTGTCGCGCCAGTGGGCTCGGACAAGAACGGCATGCCTGTCGGGCTGCAAATTCTCGGTGATGCTTGGGACGAGGCTTGCGTGCTCCAGGTGCTCGCGCATCTGCAACGGAAGGGCATGGCCGTGGTGCGCCGACCGCAATCGGGTGTTGGCATCGACTTGCTCCGCTAACGTGCGCCAGCCCGATCTGTCGAGGGGCCGATCGCGCTCCTGCGTCGCGCTTCGTCGACCGATCTTTTAGACGCCTACGACTCGAAAGCTGCGGAGTGTGCGCGCGAGCGAACGCCGTTTGCGCTGATTGACGGGCTTCTGCGGCGGTCGAGTCATTGCGTTGCGACCTCGAAGCGTGCCATCTCGGTGAGTTCCAGATTGTCGGCGAGCTGGGGAACGCCGAGCGCGCGCAAGAAATAGGGCGGGCTCGCGCGGAACATCAGCCGCACGCGCAGGGCTTTGACGGCACTGCCTGAACTGAGTGCAAATGTATACGGAAACGAGTGAGCTTCCCCGGCAATGAGGGTCGTGGTCGGCTTCTTGTCGAAGGGGCGGATGCGCGGCGTGGGGCCGGCATTCAAGGTTTGAATCACCGTTTCGAGCGCGCCCGGCGCGCGTTCGAGCAGTGCTTCTCCGCGGTTGTCGACCAATGGGGCGCCGTTGGGTCCGTGCTTGATCTGGGCATTGTCGACGAGCATTTGTTGAAAGTTGACCAGCAGCGGATCGCCCTTCGAGCAACCCTTGGCGAACGCGCGCACCGGATTCTGCGCATCATCGATGACCGAGCTGTCGCAAACATCGTCGGCGCCGTGGGCGACGTGTCCCGAGCTGTCGATGACGCCGCCCGCGGCATCGAGCAAGCTGACCTCGAGCCACATCTGACGCACGAAGGCGAAGCCGCCGGGCAGATTGTGCCCCACGCCCACGTTTGCGACCTGCACCGCGAAGTTCAGCGAATTGGTCGATAATTTGAGCGAATCAGGCACGAGCGTGAGGCTCGCCGCGCTGCGCAGGAGAGCCTCACGAGCAGGTTTGAGCGCCTGCTGCGAGGGAACGTCGTCGAGCGGATAGTCCGCGCCCACGAACGAGTGATCGTGCACCTGTCGCGGCGGCGCTTGGCGATCTTGTTCGAACGGGATTGCGGCGTACTCGGCGGCACGGGTCTCCGGGACGAGCGGCATGTGGCAATTGACGCAATCAGCCGTGCCGCCGTGCTTTCGGTACTCTTCCCACTCATCGAAGAGTGTTTGCAGTACCAGGTCAGTTCCACGGTGCAGCTGGCCGTCGCCGTTCTTGTCGTATTGGACCGAGTGGCAGTTGCGGCAAAGCTGTTCCGGCGAACGAAACGTGCTCGTGGCTTCACTTTGATGAAAGGCGTTACCGATTGGATCGTTGAACGGGCCAAAGTACTTGTGACCCGGATGTAGGCCGTCTTGAAAGCGCGAGAGCCCCGCGCTCGCGGTTTCCGGCGTGCCGTTCCACTGGTGGCACACGGCGCAAGAGATCCCCTCGTTGAGCAAAGCGGGCTCGCTGAACGCAGAGTCCGCGTGCAGCGGAAGCGTGGTGCCGCTGGTCAGCGCGGCGCCGATCGGACCGTGGCAATTGACGCAAATGCGCTTGGGGTCGGGGTATTGTGCCTGTGCGAGCACGCGCTGCAGCACTTGGTTGCTCTGCGCGATCATGATCGGGCTGCTCATGGCGTGCGCGTGCATCGAGCGTTGCCATTCGGCCACGGCGCGTGCGTGGCAACTCCCGCATTTGTCCGCGCTCTCGAAGCCACCGAGGCTGCCGCCGGAAATCGTGCCGAGCGGTAGCGCGTGCGCCGGCAGGTCATAAGCGAAGAACAAGTGCGCCGGCACCGCGAGTAAGAAGATCATGCTGAGCGGTACGTGCGCGATACGCAGGCCCTGCAAGAAGAAGGCATAGCGCCCTTGCTTGCGCGCGCGCTCCAGCGCCTTCTCGCGGATTTGAGCCAGCGCGATCACGTCGATGAAGCGCTGTTGCTCTTCGGCGGGCAGGCTGGCCGCGGCTTGCCGGATCTGAATGTCAGTCGGCGCCGCGCTCAGCGCCCACGCTTTGAGCTCATGAAAGCGTGGCGAACCGCCGGCGGTCAGCTTTTCGATTTCGACCGAGAGTGATTCGGCGCGTGCGGTGCTCGCACCTGCAGAGTAGTTACCCACTTCGCGCGCCGCGACCCGTGGCACGACCGCGTAGATCACACGCCAAACCAGCCCACTGACGACGATGCCGAACAGCGCGAGGAAGGCCGCTTTTCCGGCTGAAAACTGCAGTGAGAGCAAGCCGTAGCCCGCGTGTAGCGCCGCGGTGAGCAAGGCCAAAAGCCCAAAATAAACGTGCGCCCAAAGCCACGCGGTCATCGTGCTCTTGCCGAATGGCAGCTGTTCTTGCAACCCGCGCTTGCGCAGCGAATAGAAGAAGGCGATGCCACACAGCGCGAGTGAGCTCAACCCGAGCAGCACCCCGGTGAAGGTGTAGCCGCGCGTGATGCTCGGAAAAATCTCGTAGGTCTCGAGCGCACCGGCGTCCAAGGCCGCCACGATCACGGCAGTCAGCAGCGCAGCGAGACTCGCGAAGGCGAGCCACGGCCATTGACGCTCGAACAAGCGCAGGCGGCGCGTGAGAGAAGACGAAGCCACGTTATGCGCCTCGACTCGGATCGGCAACGACGCGACCCGGGTCGACGCGGAACGCGGCGGCCACCGGGCAAGCCGTGACACAGGCGTAGTCGTGGTGCCCCGCACACAGGTCGCACTTCACGGCGATGCGTTGAACCTTCGGATCGAGCGCGGCGAGCGCTTCCGCACGCGCGCGTTTGCCGGCCAAGAAGTCGAGCAGGCTAGGGAAAATTCCGGGCTTCTTTTGTTCGACGGGGTGCATGCTGATGTTGCCGTATGGGCAACGCTCGGCGCACGCGCCGCAACCGATGCAGTTCTCTTTGACGATTTTGATTTCGCCGCTCGGCAAGCGCACGATGCCGTTGACGCTGCACATCAAGCACGCCGGATCGCTGCAGTGACGGCAGGCCGTGGGGAACATGTACGTGTCGACCTGAATGCCGCGCAGCTGCAAGCGGCTATATCCGTGGCGCCGACCGCAAGCATCGATACAGTTGCCGCAGCCGGTACAGCGCGTTTGGTCGATCACCAGCACCTCGCGACCGCTGGCCAGGCCCGCCTCCATCAACACGCCTTCGGCCATTGGCGAGCGAGTCTCTTCACCGACGCGCGTGCTACTGACGGGCAAGGAAGTGCGTCCCGGGATGCTGTCGCGGGCACTGCTGACCGGCGCGGGGGGCAGGGAGCCGACGTCCAGAGTACGAGCCAATTGCTCGTGTTCGAAACCGCTCAGCAAGGGCCCATATGCCGCGGGATGCCGGGACAAAACCTGGCCGAGCAAAGCGCCTGGAATGCGAATGACCTCGGCCCGGCTGACGGCTTCGACCGTGTAGCGGTGGGCGGGATCGCGGTGCAACAGGCCGAGCACCCCGAACACGTTGCCTTCGCGAAAATACGTCAGCACCACGGGGCCCGTGGCTGTGTCACGGCGCGCGCGCAAAAATCCGTTTCGCACCAGATAAAAGTCACGAGGTGCTTCCCCCGCGTTGAACAGCACGGAACCTGCCGGTACGAGCACGAGCTCGGCTCCCATGAGCAGCTCTTCGAGCGCAGCTTCGGGCAATGCGCCGAGCCCGCGCGGTTGACGCGCGTAGCTGAACAGCGCGCGCCGCGCGTACAGTGATTGCAGCGCATCGCCGAAGTCGGGACACAAATCCATCAGCGCGAGCACCGCAACTTTGGGCGCTTCGAGCACGATGGAACGTTCGCGCGCGCTGACGCCGAACGGCTCCGCCGCGTCGGCCAACACGCCCATTTCACCGAAGAACGCGCCGGGGCCGATGACCAAGATGTGGATCCGCTCGCCGCGTGGGCCCCGCGAGGTTTGTTCGAGCGAGCCATCGAGCACCACCGATAGGCGCTCGTGAAACTCGCCCTCTTGGCACAACGTTTCGCCGGGCACGAGCATGCGCAGCGTCGATTTCAAGATCAGCCTGCGCAGTGCTTGCGCGTTCGCGCCCGCGAACAGCTCGAGCTTCGTCAGCTTTTGGGCCAAAGCGTCGAGCGTCATGCCCGAGGGGAAAGTGGTGGTGCGCGCCTGCAACGAGAGCTCGAAATCGGCGACGCTGTTTTCGACCTTCAACTTGTTGAGCAGCACCATCTCGGCGCGGTTCAAATCCGAAGGGCAGGCGGGGACGCATTGCTTGCACTGGGTGCAAGCCGTGACGAACTCCGCGACGTGGCGATGGGCAATGGTGGGCGTGAAGATGGCCGCGTTCAGCTCGGCGATGGTCACCGATTTGGATTGCGCGATGGGACACGCCAAAAGGCAATCATTGCAGCCGATGCAGGCCATCGACTCGGCTTCGACACGCTCACGCAAACGTTGCTCGGCGTCGTTCATGTGCCCTCCTCGAAGCGGAGCATCAGTGAGCCGCCAATCAGGATCAGATCGCCGTTTTGGATTTCGCCGAACTCGGCGCTGATCGGCGAACCGGCGCGAAACGCGCGGCCGCCGCTCATATCACGCACCCAAAAGCGGCCGTTGTGGCTGGCCAATTCGAGTTGTGGCCCGCTGACACTGGTCAGCACCAACCCCGAACGAGGATCACTGCCGACCAACAGGCGATCGCCAACACTGGCCGACTTCCCGGAGTCACTGCCGGAGGTAACGACGACGCGCGCGCTGGGGCGCAAGCTGGCCAGCGCATCGACGCGCGCGGCGCTGGTGTACAGCACGTCGACTGCCCCGAAGCGCAGCCAATCACCCTCGCTGAGTGGCACTGCTTGTTGCGGCGCGAGCCGCGCACCACGCACGTAACTGCCGCCATGGCTCGCCAAGTCCAGCAGCACGTGCGTCGCGCCGGAGGGACGCAGCTCGGCGTGCCGCGGGCTGATGCTCGGGTCGGTGAAGCGGACGCTGCACTCAGGTGAGCTGCCGACCAGCGCCGGCTGCGGACCGAGCGCAAAGCTCAAGCCCAGCGCGCCGCCGGACCGCACTTCGAGGCGAGGGCCGGCCACGCTCTTTTGCGCCGCTTCTATCAAACTCACCTTGGGCAGCGCGCTCGACCGAAACAGCAAATCGAGTTGTCCGATTCGGATGTGGTCGCCATCCCGCAGAGCGTGTGGTCCGAACAAGCATTGACCGTTGACCCAGGTGCCACTGCTGCTGCCCAAATCACGCAAGTACAGGCCCGCGTCATGGCGCACCAGCTGAGCGTGAAACGCGCTCAAGCTCGGATCGGCGAGCGGAATCTGGCATTCGGGGGACTGCCCGAGGTTGGTCACGGGGAGATGGATGGGCACTGCGCGGCCTTGAAATTCGAGCCTCGCGTCGATCGGCGCGAGGCTACCGCGCGCCTCGGGAGCAGCTTCGGCGTGCAGGCCAATCGAGAGCACGCGAGTTTTGCGCGGTCCGCTCGGGAGCGCGGTGGTGTGTCCGCCCCCTTGCGCGCCGCTCGGAAGCGCCGTGGTGCGTTCGCTCTGCTTCGTCGGGGTGAGACTGGGGAGCGCGGTCGTGCTGCTCGGTTGCGGCAAAACCGTGGTGCGTGGCGCAGAAAATTCGGACATGGCGCCGGTGGCGAGAGCGCTGTTCAAGCTGAAGGCTTGGGTGCGCTTCAGCTGAGCTTCAGCAAAAACGGTCGTCTTGCGTGGCGCGACTGGGCGCTCGACGAGTCGTTTACGCTCGAGCCAAGCTTCGACGTCGAAGCTCGGTTCGAGCAAGCGATGTTTGATCTCACTCACATCGACCGCTGCGTCGATCAGCCGCTTCATGTTGCGACCGATGGCGCGCACGCGCAGCGCGCGTTCACCGATCATCAGCGCGCCGATTAGTTTGCCGTTCTCGACGACCAGCTTGCGATACGCGATTTGTCCGGTACCACGCGGGAAGTCGATCAACTCTTCGCGGCCGTCGCGACGCTCGATTTGACCGAGTCGCGCAAAATCCAGATCGAACAAACGCGTGGCAAAGTAGTGCACACCCGGATTGTGCTCGGCGTTGTCACCACGCATGTTTTGGGCGGCCACGCGCGCTTGCAAACGCGCGGGTTCCCAGAGCGCGAGCCACTGACCCGCGACGTTCGCGACATCACCCGCAGCCCAGACGTCCGCGATCGAGGTTTGCAGGCGGTTATTGACGAGAACCGCGCCGTTCGGCGCCAGCGAGAGGCTGGAGTTTGCTAGGAATTCAGAATTGGGCACCACGCCGAGCGCGGTTGCCACGAGGTCACAGCCGACGCCGCGCCCGGAAGCCAGGCTCACTCCGGCGACACCTTGAGGGCCTGCGTGCACCGCGCGCACTTCATCATTGAAGATCACGTCTACGCCCGCTTTGCGTAAACGCCCTGCGAGCAAGTCAGACGCCACTTCATCGAGCGCCCCGGGCAGAAAACGCGGCGCGCGTTCGATGAGCGTCACTTTGACGTCATGTTCCAAGAGCGCGTGGGCCCACTCCAAGCCGAGCGCACCGCCGCCCAAGACGACTGCAGTCTTGATCCCGCGCAAACGAACGGCGTCGTACACCTGACGTGCATCGGCGATCGTTCGCAATGTGAGCACGCCCGGCAAATGCGCACCTTCGAAGGTCGGCGCGCGGGCGCGTGCACCCGACGCGACCAGCAATTGATCGTAACTCGCGGGTTCCGGGCTGGTGCTGCACCAGACAGCCGAGCGAGCCACGTCTACCCCGACGACGCGCGTGTAAATGCGATGAATCGAGTACCGTTGATAAAAGTCTGGCGGTACGGCGAACAATTGATCTTCGCGCAGCTCGCCCAAAAGGTAGTTGGTCAGCGCTGCGCGATAGTAGCCTGGCACCGGTTCGTCACTGAACACGCCAATCACCGCTTCGGCGTCAGCGTTTCGAAGACTGGCAGCGGCAGTTAACCCCGCCGCACCGTCACCGATGATCAGATATCGCTTGCGCGCCATCGCTGCTATCGCTCAGGGCCGCCCGAGCTAGCTCCCAAGCAGCCCGTATACCACGAGCGCCGCGCGTTTTCGCTTTGCAAGCTGTGATGAGCCGTGCTGGTCTCTCGTCCCGGAGGATTTTGGTATGCGATTGCTCGATCTCGCCGCGTTGGCCCGCACGACGGCGCTCATTTCATGCGTAGCCTTGCTTTCCGCTTGTCCGAAAAAGGATGAAGCCGCACCCGAACCGGCGGCGTCAGCCGCGCCCGCGCAAGCGCCCGCGAGCGACAAGGCCGGCGTTGAGCCGGCCGCGCCCGCTGCACCGGCCGCTGCCGCACCGAAAAAGAAAGACGACGACAAGGGCGGCTGGTAGTTCTCGCTGGGATTGGGGCTGATTCGGCTGTAACGGCGTCCCGCGATCTTGGCCGGGGGCTGCGCTTTGGCTGCGGTCCGGTGCTCACGTACGAGAAGTACGCTCCGCTCCGGTCCTCGCCAGAGCTTCGCTCGCGACCAAGCTTGCGGGACGGGACAGGCCTGCTTCTGCGCTCCGGAAGAGAACGTTGTCACGAGGGCAGGCGCGGGCGCGGCGCGTGGCGCGACGAGGTTCGGTACCGAATGCAGAGGATCTTCGCGAAGCGCGCCCGTTCCCGCGTGGCCGCCCAAACAAACTACCGATGTGCTAGGTAGCCGACAATTAGAGCGGCGAGCACTGCCAACACGATCCACAGAGCGCTGCTCGCCGACTTCGGCGCTGGTTTCGCAGCCGTTGCTCGAGCCAGCGTTTGCTCGTTCGCGTTCAAGTTGGTGCGCAGCGCGGTCGAGATCGGCGTCGCGTCGTTGTTCGGCGGCGGCCACGAACCGGCGGAGAGGGATGCCACGGGCGGCGGTAGTTCGGACGCAAATGGGCTCGAGCTGAGCGGAATTTGCGGTCCTTCCGACCAATTCTCGAGCACCGCGACCATGCGCGTGCGCTCTGCGAGCGCGCCCTGCGCGAGCTCGGCCACCCACTGTCCGATTTCACGTGGGGACGCGCGCGGCGCGGATTCGAGTGCGGCGGAGAACTCGCGGATGGTGGCGAAGCGCGCGTCAGGCGAGCGTTCGAGCGCTTTCATCACCGCATCGTCGAGTTCCTGCGGCACGTCATCACGCAACGAGCGCGGACGAGGATATTCACCGTGCAGGATGCTCTCGATGCGCTCTTCCGGTTTTTCGGCTCCGAACATGCGACGCGTGCACAAGAGCTCCCAGAGCACGATGCCCGCGGAGAATACGTCCGAGCGCTGGGTCAGACGTTCACCGTGGATCTGCTCGGGCGACATGTAACCCATCTTGCCCATCGGGCGACCGGCGATGGACTCATCCAAATGCTGCAGTGCTTTGGCGATGCCGAAATCGAGCACGCGCGCGACGCCGTCGACGCCGACCAGCACGTTCGGCGGCGAGATATCGCGATGCACCAGATCCAGCGGACGGCCCTTTTCGTCCGTCGCTTCGTGAATCGCGATCAGGCCGTGCAGCATGTCTTGCATGATGCCCATCGCGATCGGGAGCGGCACCATCTCGCGCTTTTCTTTGGCTTGCGCGCGACACAACGTGCTGAGCGCTTCACCTTCCACGTAGTCGAGCACGAGCAGCACGTCACCCTTGGAGGCGACCACGTCGAGCGTGGCCACGACGTTCGGGTGCCGTACGCGCGCGGCCAGCCGCGCTTCGTTGAGCAGCATGTCGGTGAACTCGCGATTGGCGACCAGGTGCGGCAAGAGCCGCTTGATCGCGACCACGCGCGAGAAGCCGCCCGCGCCGTCGAGCCGCCCGAAATGCACCGTGGCCATGCCGCCGGTGGCGAATTGATCGAACAGCGCGTAGCGTCCGATGCGCGCGCTCGGACCACGCTCCGAGATCGGTCCGTCGACGTGACTGATCGTTTTCTCGCGTGTGGGCGGGAGCAGCGGCGCCGCGTATTCCGGCTCGTCCGTGGCTTCGACCTGTGGCAACGAGGGTTGCTTGGGAATTGGCGGCGGGAGCTCTGCGTCCGGATCGGCTCCGGGCGGCGGTGGAACCGTGCCGTCGACGAGGATCGATTGCCCGCAGTTCTTGCAGGGAATGTTGACCATCTTTCCGCGCACACGGCTGTCGTAAAGCGAAGTTGGCAGCGTCCGACGCGCGCCACACGCCTGACAGACAACGGTCATTCCCATCACGGCGTAGGTTAGACGCTGTCCTGTGGGAACGCTAGAACGCTGAATGTCGGGAGCACTCGTCCGAGGTGTGCGCGACTCGCCCGATTCGCGGCGCGCTCACTGTGCGATTTTCGCGGGCGCCGCCGGCTCTTCGAGAGGTGTCGCTGTGGCCGGCGGTGAGCTGACGAACTCCAAGATCTCCGAGAGCGCGAGATTGCCAGCGAGTTCGCCGCCGAAATCACCGTGGTCGACGCCTGGGAACAGGAAGAAACGAGCCCGAAAACCGGCCGCGATCAAGTCATCGGCCCCGCCGATCATGTTGCTCGTGTTCTCGAGCTCGCCGCCGAAGACAGCGATCGCCCGCACGTGTTTGAAATGTTCCGCCTTCGGTCGCCGTGGGGGGCCGCCCAGGATCACGCGTGGGTAGCGCTTGGGGTAATAGCGCACGAGTGCCTCAGCGCGCACGGCGCCCTGAGAGTAGCCGAACAGGGTCACGTCGTTTTCATCCAAGTCCCAGGCGTGCGTGCGATTGACCAGCCGGATCGCGCGCAGAATGCGCTGATTCAGTGCTTGCGAGTCGGTGTTCCACTTGAATCGGCCGGGCTTGTCCTTGCACGGCGCATCGCCGAGCAGCGCGATCAGCGCGCCGTGCGCGGCGGCCGCCGGCACGAACGCGCCCACCGCGTTCACGTCGCCACAGTACCCGTGCAAATAGACGAGGACGCGGCGTCCGGGCCGCGCGGCTGGCAGGATTCGGATTGGGCGATCGGAGCCAGCGTCCAGCACCTCGTAATCCGGAGGAGTGACCGGAATGTGCGTCGGCAAGCTCGGCGCTGGCGGCGCAGTCGTATCGCTCTGTGTGTCTTGCGCAGTGGAGGGCGTGTTCGCAGATGCAGCAGGTGGAGCGGCGGAAGGTACGACCGACGGCACCGGCGACGGAGTCTCCGCGCCACCGCTGCGCCCCGCGTGCACGAGCGCGGCGAGCGCCAGCGCAGAAACGACTGCGAGCCAGCCCGCGCCGCGCATGGCGACCTAGATAGCGTCCCTTCGCTTGAGCACGATCAAGATCACGATCAACGTGAAGAACATCATGGCCGCGAGCACCGCGGGCGGCAACCAGGGCAGGTTGTAGTACTTGAACCCCCAGGCACCCATGAAGTCGCTACTCGCGATCTGAGCCTCGGCGCAGCGGAAACGCCCGGCGGTGATGAAGTTCTCGATGCTGGTCACGTCCGGCTTCTTGATGTCGATCACCCAGGCAGGGTCATTGAGGATTGCTAGCCGCTCTTGGGCGACCAACCCCTCGAAGCCCCAGCGCGCCGGCATCAAATACATCGGGATTTCCAGCAAGGAGTTGGTCGTCATGGGTACCATCAACCCGCCCAGCACGACCTGCGGAATGAGCGCGATCGGCGTCAGCGCCATCGCCGCTTCACCGCTCGCGACCAGCGTGCTGAGCAACAGTCCGACTGCCACCGAGTTCATCGCCGTGACGACCAGCGTGGCGAGCGAGACGACGAACGCGACCGGCCCGCCCGAATAGCCGAGTGAGAAGAAGACGATCGCCAACAGGATCGTGCATTGGATCACGCAAAACAGACTGAGCAGCACGAACTTGGAGAAGATGTAGTTGAACAGCCCCAGGTTCACCATGCGCTCGCGCATGTAGATCGCCCGCTCACTGACGATTTCACGCGCGGCGTTGCTGGTGCCGAACCACACGGCCGCGACCACCACGAAGAAGATCGAGGCCGAGTGATCGGGCGTGGTCTGCATGCTGTTCAGCGTGTTGGTGAGGCCATCACCGACGCCGCCCGATTTACGCGCCAGCTCTTGCAGCGCGCCCAAGCACCAGTACGGAATGGCGTCTTTCTGACCGCCGAAGACCATTGCCAGCAGCACGCCGATGATCGGCGCTTGCAGCAGCATGATCGCCGTGCCGCCCACATCACGCATCTTGATCTTGAAATAGCGGCCAAAGAGCAACCAAAATTGGCCGCTCGTCCCGCCGCGGCCGCCGGGCACACCGCGTTGATCGGTGGGGGTACCGACCGCGCGCCGCCCCGAGAACATCTTTTGGAAGACCGGGTTCTGCGGGTTCAGGTACTCCGCGTTCCATTCGCGAGCGGCTTGTGCGCGTGCGGCGTAGCGTGGCGCGCTCGGGTTCTGAGCGCGCATGGCGTCGTAGATCGGGCGTTCGCGCTGATTCAACATGTCGAACATATCGCGCGGATTGTCGACGGTGTTCGGCTTGCCTTGACGCTGTAGCCACGAGCCGAAGAAGCCGTAGCCGTCCTTCGGCGAGCCGTAGAACGTGAGTAGGCCACCCGGGCCCAAAATCAGCGCCAAGTTGAACTTTTCGAATTCTTCTTTGGCCGGCTGATGAATGGTCGTGATGATCGTCTTGCCGGTTTGCTTGGCCAGCTCGGACAAGAGTTGCACCAGCGCGGCGGTGTCGTCTGCGGCCAAGCCGCTGGTCGGCTCGTCCAAGAACATGATCACCGGATCGGTGACCAGCTCCATGGCGATGTTGACGCGCTTGCGCTGACCACCCGAGAGCACCTTCTTTTCGGGCTTGCCGATCTGCAGGTGAGAGACGTTTTCCAAACCGAGCTGCGCGAGCGTGGTCTGCACGCGGCGCTCGATTTCCTCTTCCGAATAGTCCGGCGGCAAGCGGAACTTGGCGCTGTAACGCACGGCTTCCCAGACCGTGAGCTCGGGATGCACGATGTCGTCCTGTGGCACGTATCCGATCGAGCCGCGTAGTGCGTCGTAGATCGCGTACAGATCTTCGCCATTGATGCGGACTTGCCCGGCTGATGGTGGCAAGTAGCCGTTGAGCGTCAAAAGCAGCGTGGTTTTGCCCGCGCCGCTCGGACCCATGAGGGCGATCAGATCGCCCGGCAGCGCTTTGAAGCTGACGTGATCGAGCAGGGTCTTGAGCTCGCCGGGGTTGTCGCGATCGGGGACCTGCATCACCAGATCCCAGGCTTCGATTTCGTACAGCGGACGGCCTTCCCAATTGGCCGCGTCCTCGACCACCACCGCGACTTCGCCGCCCGCTCCCTGGAGCAAGAGCGGCATGGGTCCAATCAAGACCTTCTCGCCGTTTTGCACAGGGACGCGCTGATTGGCTGGGATGCGTTGGCCCCGTACGTACGTGCCGTTGGCGCTGCCCTTGTCTTCGATGAACAGCTGCCCACCGCTCACGTGCAGTACTGCGTGTCGGCTCGATACTTGCGGGTGCGGGATCTGAATGTCGTTTTCCGGCGTGCGGCCGATGGTCTTGGTGCCGGCGCTCTGATCGGCGACGCGAATTTGGCCTACGACGGTCTTGTGTTTGGGCCGCGGCGTCGGACCAGACGCGCGATCGCCGCCGCTGGCCGCGGGCTCACCTGGATGCTGCGCGGCGACGCCGGTTCCCGGCTGCGCGGAGAACGCGGCCGCGGCAGCAGTGCCGGGCGCGCCGCCCGCGAACAGGCTCGCCAAATGCAGCACCAAATCGACAGGCACCGCGACTGGACCGAGCGCGACGAACGCGCGCGGATCGACGGGCGTCGCTTGGTTCGTCGGGATGCGCTGTTGATTCAGCCAAGTACCGCTGGTCGAGTTGTGATCCGTGACCGTGAGCGGGTTGAGCGAAAACGTCGCGTGGTGACTGGAGACGTTCGGGTGATGAATCGCGATGTTGGTGCGCGCCGGATCGCGACCGAACACCAGTTGTCCCGCGGTGAACGGCGCTTTGCCGCGCTCGAGCAGCATCAGCGTGATGGCGGGGTGCGCCTTGGGCACCTGCGCTTGACCGACCGAGAACTCGGTGTGGAAATCGAACGGCGCGCTCGCCCCCGGCGCGAGCGGCGCGCCGTTGGCGAACGAAGGCCCTGCGCCATTGTCGATGAACACCAAACTACCGCCGCCGCGGTGCTCGATCCGAGCGTGTTCCGGCGCAACGCCGGCTGCACCGAGCCGAATGTCGCAATGCGGAGCACTACCAATGACGATCGTGGATTTGCCGAAGCCGGGGATCATTTTTTTCTCGCGGGGCGCGGGAGGCGCGGGCCTCCGAGCCTCGCCAGGCTAGTTCAAAGTGCGAAACAAAACAGCACGTTAGAACGGCGGGTCTAGACCTTTGTGTAAAGTATATTTGATCGAAATACCGCTTTTGATCAAATATATGTGATGCCCAGGTCCCGTAGTGCCGCCACCGCGCTCCCCGCACTCGCGAGCGAGGCGCTGAAGGAGCTGGGAGAAAACCTGGCGCTCGCGCGTGTGCGTCGCAAGGAATCGCAACGAGTGTGGGCGAAGCGCATCGGCGTGTCGATTCCTACGTTGATTCGCATGGAGCAAGGCGAGCCGGCCGTGGGCATCGGTGTGTACGTCACCGCGCTCTGGTTGCTCGGTCGAGTTCAAGCGCTGCCGTCGCTTGCCGCACCGGAACACGACCGAGGAGCGCTCGAACTCGACCTGCGTCGCGCGATCAAGCGTCGCGCCGTGCGCAGCGCTGCTTCGATTCGAGCGCGACTCGGCAAGAAGCGGAAACAGTGAGGCGTGAGCGCCGGCGATCTCGAGCTCCTCGCAGAGCCAATCGATCGCCCGTTTTGGCGCGAGCCGCGACAGGCGTACCAATGAGCGTGCTTCTCGCGCCTTGCCTTCGTCGACTCACTCCAGCGCGTTGTCCGTCAACTTTTTCGAATGAAGCGAGGGCCCGCGCCGATGGATCTTCGCAGCCTCCACTACCGCAAGCTCTCGCAGCCACGGCGTCCCGGTCGGCAGTAGTTGAGCATGCGGGGCGTACGACTGAACGCCCCGCTGTTCTCGTGCGTCCTATTGAACCCGCGTGGTGAATTCTACCGGGCCGAGACGCACGACGGAGCCGTTGGGCACGGGTGCCCAAACGCCGGGCGAAATGCGGCTGTTGTTGACCGAGGTGCCATTATTGCTGTGCTCGTCGCGCAACATCAATTGGCCGCTCTCGAGCTTGAACGTGGCGTGCACGGCCGAGATGCGCGGTTCGGCCAGCGCGATGCCGCATTGCGCGGCGTCGCGGCCGGCGCGCATTTCCTGACCCTGCAGCACCGTGAACACGCCCGCCGAGCACTGCAAGAGCGCGCTCGAGCTGCCCGGACCGTACGGATTCGGAGGAGGAGCTTGAGGTGCCGGGGCTTGGCCACCGTAGACCTGACCGGGTGTCGACCCGCCGTACATCAGCTCGGGGCTGACTGCGGGCGCGCCTTGTCGTGGTGGACCACCGTAGCCTGGGGGCGAGCCGTAGCCTTGGCCGGGGGGCGCGCCGTAGCCACCTCCGTAGCCACCGGGGGGCGGGCCGTAGCCACCGCCGCCCACCACGGGAGCTGGCGGACCGCCGCCGCCGCCGCCGCGCTTCTTACCGCCGCTGCGCACGATCACGATGATCAGTAGCGCGATTACCACGAGCGCCAAGCACGCGCTCAAGATCAGCAGCAACGGTAGAGGCTGCGTGGTGCCCTTGAGTTGAATGATGGTCGCCGAGGTCACGCCGCTGGTTCGGCGCGCCTTGTTGTCGTACACGACCAAGCGCACCACGGCTTGCTCGCCAGAACCGGCCAAGATCTTGTCTTTGTCCGGCGCTTCGAACTGCGCGAAGGTGTCACTCGCCTCGAGCGAGGTGCCCTTCATGCCCATGGCGATCAGCTGCTGCTGTGTGCGTTTGGCTTGATCGATGTCCGTACCCGCCAGCGCCGTCGGCAGTGGCTGGCCTGAAGGCAAGAAGTACACTTCTGCGCGGCCTTTCTCGCCGCCCCAGCAGAAGTCGCCATAGACTTTGAACGAGCCGCCGGGGTACACGCCGCCCTGCGATTTCGCCATGTCCTGCGTGTAGGCGATGTTCACGTCGAGCGGCCAGGTCGAAGGATCGATGCCGACCGGTACGTCTTTGAACGTGTTGTCGCCCAAGATCGGCGGCTTCACGTTGTTGAACACCAGCTTGAAGCTCTGCGTCACCGACGGAGCTACGCAGGATGCCTTCCACTTCACGATGTGCATCTTCGAGAAGCGCTGACGCACCGTGCTGACGATGGTGTTCGAACGCGACCCGCCGCCTTCACGCATCACGCTGAAGAAGCCGCCGATGTCGGTGTTGGCCATGTTCTGCATGAACTCGAGCGAGTTCTGTCGAAACTCGTCGACCACACCCGGCGGATACCAAATGCTGATCACTGGGACCGGTGCCTTGGGCAGCGCGGTGTTGTCCTCCGGGAAGCGGCCGCCGCTGAGGTATTGCTGGAGCTGAAGCGCGCCCGGGCCAGTAGTGGAAGGATCGGCGCCACCGAAGCCATCGGACAGCACGATCATCGCTTGATGCAGCGGAATTCCGACGTCGTCGCCGACATTGCCGAGCGCACCGAAGCCATCAGTGGCTGCAGTCTTGATGATGGTGAGCAGTGACCGATTGCGACCTGACGACGGAAACGTGTCCGTGGTGCCGTTGATCAGGCTCTGGGCGCGCGCCTTTTGCGCCGCGGTCACCCACTTCGAGTCCTTCACGACCTGTCGATCGTTGAAGAACATCACGTTCACGATGTCGTTCGCGCCCATGCTCAGCACGAACTGCTGCGCGAGCTGGCGCGCGTCGGTGAAGCTCTTGCCCATCCGACGATCCGCGTCGACCAAGATCAGCCACGCCGTGCCCACGCCGGGTTGTTGCAAGCTGTCGCCCCAGGCTGCGTCGCTGACGAACTTCGCGGGTACGTCGGTGCCGTCGACCGTCACCGTGAAGATGGCGTTCGCTGCGGGAAACGGGAACGGCGTGTACAGCGCGAACGGCTTTTCCAGATTTTGACTCATGCAGTCGAGCTGACCGTTGCCGGTCAGCGCGCCACACTCGGCGATCGCGTCGCTCACGCGCTTGCTCTGCGACACCTCCACGACCGTGGTCAGGATCGGATTGCCGTTGTCCTGCGCGGCGCGCGGATCGACGCGCAAGATCTTCGCCTCGGGCGAGGCTTGGGCGCTCAGCGCGACCAACCAACAGACGAGCAGAGAAGCCAGCGCGACCACCGCGTGGCTCCGGGACCGATAGTTGAGTGAATGTTGCATCACTGCCCTGTTGTGCTTTTCGGAGCGCAAAATTGAGGTTTAAGAGCTGGGATGAGGAGTGTTTGGGGCCGGCCCCAAACTCGGGGGACCCCGCTGAATTCACTCCAGCGAGGCGGGGGAGACTCCCCCGACATCAGATGATCTTCACGGTGACGCTAAAGCCACCGAAGCGCAGCGTATCGTTGTCCCGGAGCTCGAACTTCTTGCCGCGTTCGATCGGGGCTTCATTCAGGAACGTGCCGTTGGTGCTGCCGACATCTTCGACCTTGAGTCGTCCGGGACGAGCCGAGGCGTACACGATGCCGTGACGCGAAGAGGTGGTCGGACTGTCGATCTCGATGTCCAAGCCGGCGCTTGCACCTTTGCGACCGAGCACATTTTGACCTTGATAGAGCGGCCAAAAAACGCCCAGCTCGCTTTGGTCGAAGCTGACGAGGAAACCGGCGAGCACGCGAATCGCTCCGACTTCGACCGACTCGGGGTCGCGTCCGGGACCGAGCGCAGGAGCCGCGGGTGGTGGTGGCGCCGAGCGCGCTGGCGGAGCCGATGGACTGTGCCCGAGCGCGGCCTGACTACGCCGGATTTGTGCTTCGTGTTCGTCCGTAGTCGAAGGCGGGGAAGTGGCGGCGAACGCCGATGGATCGTGGGAATGGGGGCCCGCCGGCGCGCTCGGGCGCGACTGCGTAGGCACCGCGATTGGCGGTGCAGCGGGGGCACCCGCGGCAGACCAGGACGGCTGCGGCGGCGCAGGCGGCGGCGCTTGATAGGCGGCTGGCGCGGCGGGCGCCTGCGGAGGTGCCACGTAGGCGGGCGGCGCGTACGCCGCTGCCGGCGGCGGTGGCGCGTACGGCGCGGGCGGCGAACCATAACCGGACGGCGCGCCGTAGCCCGCTGATGGAACCGGCTGGGGCTGGGCGCCGTAGCCAGGCGGCCCACCCGCTGTCGGCGAGACCGTGGCGCCAAACGGATTCATGCCCTCGGGCGACCCGAAACGCGCGCGTTCCGGAGCCGCTGCCGGCGCGAAAGCACTCGGATCGGGTGGCGTTGGGTTATTCCACGCAGGGGCAGGCGGGGCGATGGGTGCAGAACCGGAAGGGCCCGGAGGCTGCCACGCTGCGGGCGCGGGTGGCGGCGCCGCATACGCCGCCGGCTGCGCCGGCGGTCCGCCCCAGCCGACAGCTGCCGGAGGTGGCTGAGGTTGAGCAGGTGGTGCAGCTTGAGCTGGAGGAGGCGCTGCCGCGGCGGCGAGCGGATTGCCGCAAGACAGGCAAAACTTGCTGGTGGGCTGATTGGAGGCGCCGCACCGCGTGCACACGATCATGTGAAAAACTCCCGAGCTCGAGCCATGCCGCGCTCACTTGCGCGAGCCTGCACCCGAGAGCATACCCGTTTTATCCCGTCATTACGCAGTTAAAGGCGGCGAGATGCGTTCGGACACAATCAGTCCGGCGGGCCTACGCTTCATTCAAGCTGGCATCCGACTAGCTGACGCGCCGACTAGCAAAACGGGGCTGAACTCACCATTCAGCCCCGGGGTCGGACGCGCTACATGACGCGGAAGGGTCACCGAGCAGCGGCGACCGGCATTTTCAGCGGTCTTTTTCGTCTTGAATGCGGGCAGCCTTACCGGACAAATCACGCAGGTAGTACAGGCGGCCGCGGCGGACGACGCCTTTCGACGTCACTTCCAGCTTCTCGATGCGGGGCGAGTGCAGCAAGAACATGCGCTCGACGCCGATGTTGAAGCTCACCTTGCGAACGGTGAAGGTGGACTGCAGACCCGCGCGGTGGCGCTTGATCACGACACCCTTGAACACCTGAACGCGGAGCTTGTCGCCTTCGACGATCTTGTAGTGCACGGAAACCGTGTCACCGACGCGAAAATCCGGCAGATCCTTGCGGAGTGCGGCAGATTCGAGAGCTTGGATAATCGAGAGCGTCGCCATGGTGTCTGTGCCGATCCTGAGAAAATGGGGTAGGGGCGCGGGATTATGCATCCCGAGGAACCGCCGTCAAGCGAATCTGAGCTGGCGTTCACTATCCCCGCTTGACGGGAGGGGTTTTGGAGGCTAATCCGCCGAGCCCGAATCGAAAAGCGGCGCGTTTTTGAAATCGCCGCCGCCTGTAACGCGAATCCGTCCCCAACCAGCTTTTTGGCTGGGTGCCGGCCTCGCCACTTACCAGAAAGTCCACTCGCAATGAATCAGTTTCCCGGCGTCATCGGCCGCAAGCTCGGCATGACTCAAATCTTCGCGGAGGATGGCACCGTCATCCCGTGCACGGTCGTCGAATCCAACGTGAGCGTGGTCGGCAAGCGCACTCAAGAGAAGGACGGCTACGACGCCATCATCGTCGGCTCGGGTGAGCGCACGGAAAAGCACACGAACAAGCCGCTCGCTGGCGCGTTCAAGAAAGCCAACGTGACGCCGCGCAAACAGCTGCGCGAGCTCCGCTGCTCGAGCGAGTTCGCAGCCAGCGTCGAAATCGGTTCGGACCTCAAGGTCGATCAACTGTTCGAGTCGGGTCAGTTCGTGGACGTTCAAGGCGTGTCCAAGGGCCGTGGCTTCACCGGCGTCATGCGTCGCCACAATTTCGCGGGTAACGTGCAGACCCACGGTACTCATGAGTACCGCCGTCACGGTGGCTCGATCGGTACCAACATGACTCCGGGTCGCGTGAAGCTCGGCATGAAAATGCCGGGTCAGCACGGCAACAAGACGGTGAGCGTGCTCAGCCAAAAAATCGTCAAGGTGATCCCGGAGCAAAATCTGATTTTGATTCAGGGTGGCATCCCCGGCTCGCGCAACGGCTTGGTGCTCGTGCGCGGCGCGGTCAAGAAGCGCGGCGGTAAGCCCGCTAAGTGATGCCGCGTCACGCCGCGCTTCGGCGCGGCGTGATTCGCATCTTGAAAGCTCTGCATGGGCATGGCTTTCGAGACACTGTTTCCCGCCTTCCGCAGCCAGCGGATCGTGCACGATCGGGGCGGTTTGTTGCTCGTCGACAAGCCGCCCGGGATCGTGGTGCACGGCGGTGACGAACAGCAAGCGGCAGACCTCGTTTCACGTTTGAAGCGCGTGCTGCGCGCGCGTGGCGAGCCAGACTACCTCGGCGTCCACCAACGCTTGGATTTGGGAACGTCTGGCGTGCTGGCGTTCACTCGCGATCCTGCGCTCAACGCGAGCATTGCCGAGCAAATGGCGGCGCACTCGATCGCCCGCACCTACGTCGCGGTGGTCGCACTTTCGAACAAGACGCGCTTACGTGACTCGGGCGTGATCGAAGAGCGGCTCGAGACGGTGAAGGGCCGCACCCGAGTCGTGAAGAGCGGTGGTCAGCGCGCGCTTACCCGCTACCGCGTGCTTTCGAGGGTGCAAGGGCGCGCGCTCTTGGAGCTGTGCCCGGAAACCGGACGTACTCATCAACTACGCGTGCACCTGAGCCACGCAGGCGCGCCGATCCTCGGCGACACGCTGTACGGTGACACCGCTGCGGAGCGACTCTTCTTACATGCGCGCGATTTGGTTTTGAGAAATCCGGCCGTGAGCGCGCACGCGCCGGTGCCGGCCAACTTCGACGCAGCGCTCCATGCGCGCGCGCCCGAGCTCGGCTCGCGCGAGCAAGTGCGTGAAGCCTTGGCTGACGCAGGCTGCCTGCGGGAACCGCTGCTGACGAGCACGGATACCTTCCGCGTAGTCAACGATTTGGGCGACTTTTTGCCGGGGATTTGCCTCGATCGCTATGGTGATTTCGCGGTGCTCTCGCTCTCGAGCGAGGAAGCGGCGGACAGACGCCAAGAGCTGGCCGAGCTCGTGCAAGAATTCGGCGCGCGCGGCGTATACCTGAAGCAGCGCGCGCGAGCGGACCTGCGGCGCGAAACCCACGCCGAGCTCGCGCCCAAAGAGCCGCTCGCTGGTGTGTCCGCGCTGACGCCGCTCGTCGTCCAAGAGGGCAATGCTCGCTTCGCGGTGACGCTCGACGAAGGCCTATCCTGCGGCTTGTTCCTCGATCAGCGTGACAATCGCGCTCGTGTGGCCGCGCTGTGCGGCGGGCGCAAAGTGCTCAACCTGTTTTCGTATACCTGCTCGTTCAGCGTGTACGCAGCGCTCGCGTCCGCCGTGCACGTGACGAGCGTCGACCTCTCGGGCCACGCGCTCGCGCGCGGGCGCGAGAACTTTGGTTTGAATGGCCTCGACCCAGCCGCGCATGCCTTCGTGCAAACCGATGCGCTCGAATGGCTCGCCCGCGCGGCTAAGCGCGGTGAAAAATTCGGCGTCGTGATCTTGGACCCACCGAGCTTCTCGACCTCCGGCAAGGGCAAGACGTTTCGCGTTGCGGACGGTTACCAAGGCGCGCTCGAGCGCGTGTTCGCCGTACTCGAGCCCGACGGCCGCGTGCTGGCTGTCACCAATCACCGCAAGACTTCGCTGCAGGGGTTCCGCAAAATCGCGCACGACGCGGCGCGCGCGGCTGGCCGCGAAATTAGCCAGCTCAAAGACCTGCCTTCGCCGCTCGACTGCCCACCCGGGCCGAGTGGTCCGTTTCCAGCCAAGAGCATGCTAATTAGCGTCAAATGAGCGGTCGCAAAGGCAACGTGTACGAGAAACCGGACGCGCGCACCAAGGCGGCCAAGGCGCAGGGGTTTCCCGCGCGCAGCGTATTCAAGCTGGAGGAGATCGACCGGCGCGTGAGGCTTTTACGCAGCGGGCAAAAGGTGTTGGACCTCGGTGCCGCCCCGGGCTCGTGGTCGCTCTACGCCAGCCAAAAAGTGGGGCCAGGCGGGCGAGTGTTGGCCATCGATCTGCAGGAGATTCGCCAAGCATTTCCGCCCAACGTGAAGGTCGCGCAGGGTGACGCATTGACGCTCGAGAACGCGGCGCTTTCGGAGTTCGCGCCGTATGACGTGGTGCTGAGCGATATGGCGCCGAGCACTTCGGGTTCGAAGATCCGCGATCAAGCCGGCAGCTTGGAACTGTGTTTGCGCGCCCTGGACGTGGCGTTCGCGCTCGGTAAATCTGGCTCGCATTTCGTGGCCAAAATCTTCATGAGCAATGACTTTCAAATTGCGCGAAAGCTCGCCGGGGAACGCTACGAAAAGTGCCAAGTGATTCGCCCCGAGGGCACGCGCCAGCAGAGCACCGAGGTGTTCATCGTCGGCTTGGGACTGAAGCTGGGCGCAAGTAAGCCGGAGCACCCGTCCGAGTGAGTCGACAGCGCGCCGCGATGGCGCGCTGAACCGGCACTTTCGAATGCGCTTCGAACCGTTCGTCGTTCGGAATCAGAGGGATTCCAAATACGCGACCAGATCACCGCGCTGGGCATCACTCAGCGCTGCGGTGTTGCCGTGCTGGTTGCCGCCGCAGGCGGGGTCGAAGCGAGCCGCCAAGGTGGCGGCGCAGCCGTTGTGCATGAACGGAGCGCGATAGCCGATCGCGATCAGGGACGGGACCTGGAGCTTGGTGGTCGCCGCGGAATCGATCGCAACCGAGCGATTGTCCGTCAGTTTTGGCCCTGAATGGCACTGCGTACAACCCACGTCCGCGGACTCGAACAGCGTCTTTCCGCGCAATGCGGCTGCGTCGTTGGCGTCGCGAATCGAGGCCGGGGCTTTGAGCGAAAATAGCCATTCGGACAGCGCGGAAGTGCGCGCGTCGTCCTCGCGCACGCCGCCCATGCGACCGACGAACACTTGAGTCATGAGCGCGTCGACGTTCGGTAGATCGCCGGCCCAGTGGAACGGCGCGGTGTCGCGCAGGCCGACATGCAGGGCTTGGGTGCGGCGATCGCCGAAGCCTTTGAAGCGCCAGGTGTGGCCATCTTCTCCACCCTCGGGGTGACACGACGCGCAGGCGATGCCCCCGCCCGCGTCGCGATGAAACAAGTCATGCCCCGTATCGGCGCGTGACTCACCACCGAGATCCACGGTTTCCGCCGCGCCAAACGGCAGATCGCGCTGAATGATCAGCTGAGCCGGATCCCGGGTTTGCACCAAGAGCTGCCCGTTTGGGCTGAAAGCAATCGCGGTTGCCGGACCGCTGTTCACGTTGCCACCTTGCGAGAACACACACGGATTGCTCGGGTTCAGGTCGTTCACCGGAATGATGCTGATAGACGAGCCACCCGCGAAGCCAGCACTGGCGGTCGGTCCGCCCGCGTTGTCACCTGGAAACACCAAGAACGGACGCGGTGCAGAAAAGTCCGGAGTACCGGCGTGCGCCACTGCGACCCAGCGCTGATCAGGGGATAGCGCCAAGTCCACCGGCAGTGGCGGCCCCATGAATGGGGTGCTGACCACGCTTCCGTCGGGAGCAACGGTGCTCACGACGTTCTTCACGATGCCATCACAGCTGAAGCCGCCACCGCCGTACGAACTGCCGGATGCGCTCGGCGGATTGATCGGGACCTCATCCACCACCGTATCTTGGTGGACGAGCGTGGCTCCGCCTCCTGGGTTCGACACTGCGCGCCAGGCGGTGCCAGCCTGCAAGGAGACGTTGGTCTCGCCGGGAAACGAGCCATTGGGTTGAGCTGAATCACTCGTTTGATTCATTGCTGACAAAGTGCCTGGCGCCTGCGGGATCTGGATGCGCTTCTCGAGCGTGCCCAGGCTGCTCACGCGCAGCACTTCAGCGGACTTGAAGCGAGTGACCCAAAGCTCACTGCCTCGGACGAGTACGTCACGCAAATCCGCGTCGAGCGTGAGGGTCCGTGTCACGTCACCGCCAAGCGCGGGAAGCGAGACGAGCTTGCCCTCGGAGCAAGCGACGTGCAGTAGGCCAGTTGCGGCTTCGAACGCGATGCCCCGCGGCGCCTTGCACACCGCTCGGCGGCTCAGCACCGAGCCCGTCAGCGGATCGATTGAAACCACCGCCCCGCCTCGCCTCAGCGCGACGTGGACGCGCCTCTGCCCGTCCTCGACGCTCCTGCCTGGCTCGTCCCCCGGCTGAAGCTGGATCGTCGTGCGCACTGCTCGCGTAGCCAAGTCCACGATCGAGATGCGGTCGCGTTCCGGATCGGCGACGATGGCCGCCGAGTTGTCGGACAGCACACTGAGCGTGCCACCGCTGATTGCCGGTGGTGTGACCGGTGCAGTCACCGGAGCGCGCTCATCCAACGGGATGACCAAACGGGGTTCGTTCGAGTCATCCGCGCGCTTGTCGAAAGAATTGCACCCACCCAGAGCAACGCCGAGCGCCACCGCCGCACCCAACCCGGTTTTTGTCCTGCTCATCATTCGCTCTCCACTTCCCACGTTCCCACCCATGTTCGTAAAGCCTGCTGGGAGAATAGCTCAATTCTGCTTCGCGCGCCTGTATTGTGATTTCCACACCAGCGCCGCTACTGTAGCGAAATTACGACACTTCCTTTTCAGGGGTCGGGGTGTGATAACCGTGCGGGGAAATTGAGAATGGCTTTGTCACTTCAGGGGTTTGCGTCGCTCGCGGCGATTACGTGCTGTCTTTTCTCGGCTCGCGCGGCACGTGCTCAGTCCGCGCTACCGTCGAATTGGCTTTCGACGCAGGCGAGTGAAAACGGCCAGCATTGTGTGCCGCAGGGCGAGCAGCGTCAGGCCGACAAACTGCTGCTCGCATGTGGCATGGCCGGCGTTTGGGAAATTTCGCTCGCCTCCGAGAGTCCGAGCTTCGTGCGCAGCTACGCCTTTCCGGGAGAAGCCATTGGCTTCATCAGTGAGCCAGATGGGCGCTTGTGGGTGAAGCTGAACGTGCTCGAGGCGCGACCCTTGTTCGGCCCAACGACACAGAGCGCCGCGGTCTTTCCCGACGTCGCGCCCTCCACGGTGACTTCCAGTACCAGCTCTCAGCCAATCGCCGCAGCGACACCAGCCGCACCAGCTTCAGCGCACAAAGCGATCGGTCGCGTCAATCGCGCCGCCGCGGGCGAGGTCCTGATCACGCTCGGTACCGCGGATGGCCTCTCGCGCGGCGATCATATCGAGTTTGCGCTCACGGAAGACGGCGACGATGCGTCGCTCTCGACTGACAGCGTTGCCGTCGGCATCGTGGCCAACGTGAACTCGCACAACGCTCGCGTGCGCTTGGGGTTGAATGAGAGCGTGCCGGTTGGAGCGCTGGCCAGTCCCACTTTGGCGAGCAGTACCGGTAGCCTCTCCGCGCCGCCGCGCGTCAGTGGGCTGTGGGAGCTCGAACTGATGGCGCGACCCTTCGCGGCGATCGACGAACTGGGCGGCGGCCTTCTATTGAGCGGCGGCGTTGGCTATCGCTTCGACCATTGGCACGTGCAAGCGGTGCTCGATCCCCTCGCGTTTGCGGCTGTTCAAACCAAGGGTAGCGTGGCTGCGGTCAACGCCGCAGCCATCGGTAGCTACGACGCTCAGTATTTCGAGCTGGGCTTCGGCCTCGGCGTACAGACGATGAACGAGACCACTTTCGGGGTCCCGCCGGGGTCCGGTCTCGCCGCGGTTCAGCTGATTCGCCTCGGTTCTCGCGACGGCCTCAACTTTGCCGCCCGCACGAGCATCGCGCTGTTTCATAGCCAGTTTCAATTCGGCGGCATGGTGGCAAGCGCGCAGATCCCGCTGACCCGCGGCTATTGGCTCATGCTCGACGGAGGTGGGGGCAACGTCGGCTACGGCTTTGGCGAGATGGGGCTGCGTGCGCTGCTCTCCGGCAATGGTCTTGCAGGCTCGAAATACTTGACCGTGACTGCCGGCGGCGTCGGCGTTTTCAAGTCGGGTACCTGCGACGAATTTTTCTCGTGCAGCGGAGAAAAGTCGTTCAGCGGTCCCATGGTTGGCGTCGGCGGGGAGTGGCGCTTCTAACGTCATGAAGTCGGCAAAGGTCGGCGCTCGTGTCCGACTCGAGTCTATGGCACGCTGTGCCGATGGTTCGAGTTCCATCTCATCAGTCGTTGGCGGCTTGGTGCATCGGTGGACTCTTGATCTGGAGTTGCAGCTCCACGCCTGAACCCGGACCAACCGACGCGCACGCTGGTAGCACTTCGGCCGGCACTGGTGGTGCTTCGGCCGGCATGAGTGGGAGCACCGATTCAGGTGGAGCGACCAACAACGCCGGCACTCTGAGCGGCGGAGTGGCGGGGAGCGCAGGCAGCTCGGGCGCTTCCGGCGGCATCGGAGGTGGCAGTGGCGGGGCGAACGAAACGGGCGGCAACGCCCAAGGTGGGCTCGGGACTGGCGCTGAAGGTGGAGCCGACATGGCCGGCGCCGCGGGTATGTCGGAAGGCGGAGCGGGCGGCAGTGATGATTCCACCGTGGACTACGAAGGACACTGCGCTGACGGTTGGGCCGCAGGTGGCGCCGCTCACGCTCCGAGGCTAGGCGGGAACGTCACTCCTGAGGTAGATAGCTCGTCCAACTGGACCTTCACGTTCGGGCGCTATCGCTTGGTGGTGGCCGCGGCGCGTGGCGCGCGCGTGACCGAGTTCTCGATCGACGGCAACAACTTGATCGATCCCACTGGAGGCTCGACATTTTGGCCCAGTCCGCAACAAGCGTACACCTGGCCGCCACCGGCAGAGATCGACACGGCAACGTACACGGCAGTGGCGGATGCGACCTCGTTGAGCCTCACGAGCAAGACCTCGAGCACGCTCAAGTTGAGCGTGAAAAAGCGTTTCTCGGTGAACGCCAACAGCGGCGTGGTGAGCATCGAGTACCAGTTGATCAATCAGAGCACCAAGGCTGCGTCGTGGGCACCGTGGGAGGTGACGCGGGTGCGCGCGGGTGGCTACACCTTTGCGCCGCGTGGTCCGGGCGAACGAACCATCACGCAGGATTCCTTTCAGAACCCGCTGCCTTTGAGCTTGTTACCCCCGCCGCCCGCTACGGGGGGGATCGAGTGGTTGAACTATCCGAGCCTGACTTTGACTCAAGATAACTACATCAACGAGTTCGACGGTGCGGAGGGTTGGCTGGCGCATGCCAATCGCTTCGGCAAGAACTCGCTGCCGGTGTTGTTCGTGAAGAGCTTCGTCGATGCGCCGGACGAGAATTTGCCCACGAATCAGGCGGAAATTCAGCTGTGGACGAGCGGCACGGCCAACCCCAAGCTGATCGAAGTGGAGGAGCAAGGAGCGATGCAAGAGCTGGCTGCTGGCGAGTCGCTGAGCTGGACCGTGCATTGGTCGGCGTGTGAGCTCCCGAGCGCGTCCCTGCTTGCGGCAGGCAACGCCGATCTGGCGGCGCTTGCTCGCGCGCACGCCGTCAAACCCTGATCACGATCGTGTCGCTGCGGCTTGGCATGCACCAGGCAGCGCTTCGACCTTTTTACCGAGCAATAGCGCAGCCGGGAAATAAGCCTCGCCGCGTTGGATGAACAGATTGCCGCTCGCACGGTACGCGCAGCCGACGATGTCGTCGCGTTGCCAATCGCCGGCGCCGAAACGAACATCGACGCTGAAGGGGACGAACTCGCGGCCCTGCTTGTCGCGACTCAGGGCAGCTCGGGTGATGCGCACACGCCGCTCATGCGGTGGAGGTCGAGAGCGCGAGAACCGGCTGCCGCCTCGCTCGGCGAGCGGCTGCACGATGCCGACCTGCACGCGGTGTTCAGCCCACTCGACCAGCGAAGGATCAGCCGCCATCGCGAGCGACGGGACCAGGCAAAGCACGAACAGGCAACATGACAGCCAACGGAGATGATTCACGAGCGATCCTTTCGTTATGTTCAACTGGCTTTCGCTTCGAAATCGGGCGTCGAGAAAGCCATTCGACGACCGCCACGCTTGCCAAAACTGGGCCCCACAACGCCACGACGTACGCGAGTTCCGGATCGACGGAAGCGGCATCCAGACCCACGATCATCGCGCGCGAAACGACGGCTACGCTCATTTGGCCGAGCACGTGACGCATGGCGCGCGCATGCCAAAGCAAATCGCGCCGCCGCGCGGACTGCACGCCGCTGACCATCGCGCCTGCGACGATCAGCGCAGAGAGCAAGAAGCCAATCGTGACGATTGGGCCTCCCTTGGCGTCGAACGCGAGCACGGCGCCCGACGGAACGAGCGCAAACAACACGAGCCCACCGGTGAAGCGTCCGAGCCAGCGATGCAGTCGTGCGCGCCGCTGCGACGCGCGTGTCATCGCCGCGAGGCACAGCGGAAAACTCAAGGCTGCCGCGGTAACGTGGATCCGTAACGCCGCGAGCCACACCGTTTCGAACCGGAGCGGCAACTTCTCGATCACGAACGGCGGCAACGTCTCGAAATCGAAGTAGGGGAGGCTCATGAACGTGATGAACAGCGAGCCGAGCAACATCAGCAGCAGGAAGCCGCGCGTTCCCCAGAGTGCCAGCAACTTTCGCATGCCCCTTTGACGCACGAGCTCGATAAAGGAGTTGGGCGTCGAGTGTGTATTTCGAGGTGCGACCAGAGCGAGCAGTGGCTCGCTCGAGTTGGCTGACGATTGCGTTTCGGCGCGGGGGTTCGTGGCGTGCATTCGTTTGTCTGTCGTTGTGCCCCCGCTGGGTGTGACAGCGACCCTCGCCGAAAGTTCAAACAAACTACGATGCAGCGTCGCTGAACGAGCTACGCGCCGCACCGCGAGGGATCGCGCCCGCTAACCCAAAAATAATCAGAAATTCAGGGGGAGATTTGGGCAAGCGGGCGCGTACGACGAACGCCGGCGCGTAGCTCCCAGTGCGTCGCGGTCGCGAGGAACGTGCGTTTTTGGCCGAGCGCGGTCTCTATTTCAGAATGCGTTCTGCCCGGTCAACGCTTTGCCGAGCACCAGCGTATGGATCTCGTGCGTGCCTTCGTAGGTGTACACGCTCTCGAGATTGAGCATGTGGCGAATGGCAGGGTATTCGAGCAGGATGCCATTGGCGCCGAGCAACGCACGTGCGCGTCGCGCGCAGTCGAGCGCGACGGCTACGTTGTTGCGTTTGCAGAGTGAGACTTGTTCCGGCAGTAACTTGCCCAACGCTTCTTTGAGGCGACCGAAATGTAGCGCCAAGAGATCGCCTTTGACGATTTCGGAAGCCATATGCACGAGCTCGGCTTGGATCAATTGCTTCGACGAAAGCGGAACCCCGAATTGCTTGCGTTCACCGGTGTACGAGAGCGCGGACTCGAAGCATGCTTTGGCGGCACCGAGCGCGCCCCAAGCAATGCCGAAGCGTGCTTCACTCAAGCAGCGTAGCGGCGCCCCGAGTCCGCGCTTGCCGGCGAGCAGATTTTCTTTCGGTACACGGCATTCATCGAGCACGATTTCGCCCGTTTCACTGGCGCGCAGGCTCATTTTGCCTTGGATGCGCGGGGTCTCGAAGCCCTTCATCCCGCGCTCCACCAGGAAGCCCGAGATCGAATCCGATTGATCGTCGAGCTTGGCCCAGACCACGGCGACGTCCGCGAAGGGCGCGTTCGTGATCCACATCTTGGTGCCGCTCAAGACGTAATCCGAGCCGTCGCGACGCGCGCGCGTTTTCATCGAGGCCGGATCCGAGCCGCTATCGGGTTCGGTGAGTCCAAAGCAACCGATGCATTCGCCGCGCGCCATGCTCGGCAAGAAGCGCTCTTTCTGCGCGTCATCACCGAAGGCCGAGATGGCATACATTGCAAGTGAGCCTTGCACGCTCACGAAGCTGCGCAGTGCACTGTCGCCGTATTCGAGCTCCTGCAGCACGAGGCCGTATTGCGTTGGGGTCATGCCCGCGCAGCCGTGGCCGTGGATGCTCGCACCGAGCACGCCGAGTTGCGCGAGCTCCGGGATCAAGTCGCGTGGGAATGACTCGCTTTCGAACAGCTCTCCCGCGCGCGGCAAATATCGCTCTGCGACGAAGCGCCGCACGCTGTCTCGAATCAGGCGTTCGTCCTCGCTCAGCAACGTGCTCAGCGCGCTCAGCGACTCCAACGATTCTGCTGCCATCCAGAAACATACCATGGCTCGTGCGCCATGCTGTAAGTGGCTGAAGTTAATAGGCTTTTTGGTGAGCGTTTGGCGTTCTGTCGACCGTGAAAAACTTGGCCCGCCTGGCGGCTCTTGGCTAAGCCTGGCGGATGGCAAGCCTGCGCCTTTTGTCCCTCGCGGCGTTGGGTATGGGCGCGTTTTCGTCGTGCTCTGCGGGCGAAATTGCACGCCCGAGTCCGGATCACGCCGCGGTGAGTGCACCGATCGCGACGCTCACCATCCCGGCTCCGCCCGAAGCGCAGCCTGTGCAGCCCGAGCCGGCGCTTGCGGCGCCCCCCGCCGAGGTCGTCGCAGCCATCGAAGCGCCGCCGAGTTCTGCACCGAACAGCGCTGAACCGGAGCCCGCGGGCAGCGACGACGACGCCACCGATGACGAAGAAGACGACGAGCCGGCGCCCAGTTCAGAGCGCGAACTCGAACCGATCGTCGACCCAGGACATTTGTTGGTCGCGATTGGCCGGGAAACTCTGGTTTATGACCGCCCCAGTCTCAAGTCGCACAAGATCGGTTACTTGCGCGCGGGCGCCCAAGTGCGGCGTGACGAGAAGCCGGCCGGATTCGACGGCTGCAAGGGCGGATTTTATCGGATCATGCCCGAGGGATATGTCTGCGTCGGGCCGACCGCAACGCTCGATCCGAGTCATCCTGTCGCGCAGTTTTCACGTGTGCGTCCGGATCGCAGCGCGGCGATGCCGTATTTGTATGCGCGCTCGCTCTATCCGACGCCGCCTTTTTACACACGTTTTCCGAGCAAACTCGAGCAGCAACAACAGGAGGTAGAGCTCGCGCGCCACCTAGAAGCCAATACGCGCTACGCGTGGCGCAACGCTTCGAGCGACCCAACTCCGCCGTTCTTGCTCAGCGGCGGCCAAGCACCAACGCCCTTCGGTTACGCACACGAGGCGAACAAGCTGACCAGCGGTCGTGCGGTTCCCGATAGTTCCTTCGCGCTGCTCGCGATTTACGATCACCAAGGGCGGCGCTTCGGTTTGACGACCGACATGAGTTTGCTCCCGCTCGATCGCATGAAGCCTGTCTCCCCGAGCACCTTTCACGGGCTCGTGCTCACGGCAGGGGCGAGCCTGCCGGTGGTGTTCGTACGCGCAAGAAATGCGTTCTTGTATTCGGGCAGTCCAAGCGCGGGTCTCAGCATTGCTCGCCCGATCGGCTATCGAGAGGCTTTGCCGATCACCGGTCGCTCTCGCGTCTTGTCGGGCCTGACTTATCTCGAGACCACCTCGGGTCAATGGCTCCGTGACGAAAATCTCGTGCGCGTCGACAAGATGGTGCAGCGCCCGGGCTGGGTGAAACCTGGACGCACCTGGATCCACGTTTCAATCTTGAAGCAGAGCATGGTCGCCTACGAGGGCGACAATCCGGTGTACGTCACGCTGGTTTCGACGGGCGCTGACGGCCTCGGCGATCCCAAAACCACGCACTCCACCGTGCGCGGCCAGTTCCTCATTCACACCAAACACGTCACTGCCACGATGGATAGCGACGAGGTGGGGGACTCATTCGACCTGCGCGACGTGCCGTACGTGCAGTACTTCAGCGAGGGCTTCGCCTTTCATGCCGCGTACTGGCACGATACCTTTGGTACGCCGCATAGCCACGGTTGCGTAAACCTCTCACCCGCTGATTCCCGCTGGCTATTTCACTGGACCGATCCGCCGGTGCCTCAGGCTTGGCACGGCGCGATGAGCCTGCGCGGCGGCACGCTGGTCTACATCAGCCCCTAGGACTGCCCCTGAGTCAACGACTGGCGGCGCCAGCGAGCGGATGTATGCTGAGCTCGTGGCCGACCAAGAGCGAGGGCATTCATATTCCGACGTCAGCGCCCGCACGTTGAGCGACTACGATCAAGGTGCCGAGTCTTTTTGGCTGGGCACGCGCGATCACGATGTCACTCAGAACTACGCCGCGTTGCTGGATGCGATTTCTGCCCCTGCGCCGCTTCGGCTGCTCGATCTGGGTTGTGGTCCGGGGCGAGATTTGGTCGCGTTGACCGCGCGCGGGCATGTCGTCGTCGGGTTGGATGGGTCGCCCGTGTTCGCGGAAATGGCGCGGAGGCGCTCGGGTTGTCGCGTGCTCCAGCAGAATTTCTTGCAGCTCGACCTCGGCCAGCGAGAGTTCGAAGGGGTGTTCGCCAATGCCTCGTTGTTTCACGTTCCGCGAGCCGAACTGCCGCGAGTGCTGGCGCAGTTGTTTCACGCTCTGGTGCCAGGAGGCGTCGTATTTTGCTCGAATCCGCGTTCGTTCACCGCTGATTGGGAGGGGTTCAAAGGCGAGCGATACGGCAGTTTTCTAACCGTCGATAGTTGGCTCGCGACGATTGCCAGCGTCGGCTTCGTCGTCGAGCGGCACTTTCTACGGCCGGCGGACAAACCGGAGAGCGAGCAGCCGTGGCTCGCGATCGTCGCGCGCCGGCCTGCAAGCTAACTCAGTTCGTCGATCAGCCGTGCTGCGTAGTGGCTGAGCAGCGTGCTGGTTCTGCCGCTCAAACGATCATACGCTTGGGTCACGGGGGTCGTCGAACCACCGTCGGGCAAGAGCAGGGTGTAGCTTTCGGGGCCGATGGGCGCGCCGATCGCGTCGCGCCAAGCTGCACCCACCGCTTCGCGCAGCACTTCACCCAGGTAAGCGCCGATCAACACCGAGCTACGCTCGACCCAGCGCGTCCCACCGGCGGGTCGCGCGTTGCTCGGCGAAAGCAGGGTCACGTAGCTGTCGAGTGAGTGCAACCCAACTGGCGAGCGATCGAGCGGACCTCCACCGAACTCAGCGCAGTAGAGCTCGACCACGGATTGCGAGAACGCGAGCCCCAAGCGCGGAAGCATGCGTGGACTCGGCCACTGCACGGGATCCCAGGGCGCGGGCGGTGTCACGGGGAAGGCGATCGGGGCCCCACTTTGGCGCGTGTTCCTGCCCTCCGCGCCCTCGAACAACAGTGGTTTGCCCTGCTCCAAGCGCAGCCGCAGCTCGTGGAACGGCGCAAAACGCGAGTGATTGGCGTCGACGAAGACGGTTTCTGGGCGCGCCAACGAGCCGACCCACTGTCCGCCATAGCCTTGCCGCAAACACTCGCCGACGTAGGTGGCCAGCATGACCAGCGCTGGAAACGCGGCTGCACTCAAGGATTCGCGCGGCGCGCGACCGTACATGATGTCGAGCACGGCCTCGACGCGCGCGATGCTGCCGAGTGAAAGATCGAAGGGTGCAAAGTGACGCCACACCGGCTCGGTCGTGAAGAAGCCGGCAGCCATGGTGGCTAGGAGCGGAATCGCGTCGGTCGCGCTTTCGCCGACCAAGCCGCGTAGCTCGCGCGTAGCACCACGCTCGAACGCGGCGATGGCCAGCGTTTGATCACCGCCGAACAGCTCGACTTCGATCTTGTCCCACAGTCGAATCGCGGAGCTTTGGCTGCGCGCTTCGATGTCACGCAGGGTGACGCCCAGCTGTTGCAAGCGGTCTCCCAAGCGCTCTGCTTCGTCCGGAGCGAGCTCTTGCAGACGTTCCCAAGCCGCTTGCGCGTCGTCCAACTTGCCCAGGCGCGCGCAGGCTAGGCTGATTGCCGCTTCGGCGTCGAGCGTGTTCGGGTCCAATTTGAGCGCCAGCTGAGCCGTCGTGATGGCGCGCTCGGCGTCGCCCTTTTCGGCCAAAATCGAGGCGCGCAGTGCCTGTGCGAGCGCCGGGATGGGGCCCGGTTTTGCTCGCATTTGACGGAGCACCCCCTCGGCTTCGTCGATCGTCTCGTGATTGGGCGCGCGCCGGGCCGCGCGAATCAACGCCCATGCCAGCGTCAGTTGCACCAAGGGCGAGTCGGGATCGTCTTGATGCGCGAGGCGAGCTTGCACGACTGCGCGCTCGGGTTCGCCCGCCTCGATCAGGAAGCGGGCGCAGTCGGCGCGCAGATCCGGATCGAGCAGGGGCGCATGTTCCAAACGTTCGACATCGGCCAGAGCGTGTTCGTGTCCGCCTTGGTCCCAGAGCGTGCGGGCCTGCATCAGGATCGATTCGGGGCCAGCGCGCCGCAACGACTCGGGCGGCAGCGTGCTCAGATCGCGCGTCGTGGGTGGCATGGTGCTCAACAGATCGCGCGCCGTGGGCGGTGCGGCCGCGCTCGGATCGCGGACCGTGGGAGGTCCGTCTGCGGAGCTGGTGGAAGAGGGTGGCGGCTCTGCCTCCGATTGTCGAATCGTGTCGCGCGGATCCTCTGGCAACTCGAGGTTGAGCTCGAATTGAAGCGAGGCAGTACGCGCGCCGGGCGCGTAGCTCGGGGCCATATTTTCGGGCACGGCAAAGCGCGGCAGGATCGGAGCGCGCGGGATCTCGGGCATGCTCATGCCGCGTTTCGGCGCGCTCTTGGCCGGGGCGGGAGCCGCGGGTGCCGTCACCGCCAATTGTCGCGAGAGTTGCTCGTGGTCGGTATCGACTTCGGCGGGAGCGAGCGTGATGATCGCCGCGTCCGCGGGCTTCTGCAATGGTTCACGCTGAGGTGCGGGCCGAGGTGCGGGCCGAGTGGGTGCATTCTGGCGTGCACTCGGCGGAGTCTGTCGAGGACCGAGTGGATCCGGATCACTCGTAGCCCTCAAGAACCCTTCGCGATCGGGACGCAGCGTGCCTTTCTCCGCGGCCGAGAGCATGGCGTTGGCTTGCGGGAAATCGGGTTCGAGCGAGACGAGCTCGCGCAGGCGATCGACGACCCCGGCTGCATCCAGCCGCCCACGTTGATACAAGAGCCGTGTGGCGAAATAAGTGATCGCCACGCGGTGCACGTTCAGATCGCCTAGTTCGGCCAATAGCCGCTGTGCGGTGTCGATCTCAGCTCGGTCGAGCCGCTCTTCGATCTCGAGCAAGCGCGGGTGATCGAGTGGACCCGAACCCATCCGCCGATCATCCCTCTTTGTCGCCGCGCTGAGAAGACTGGCTTTGCGGTCCTGTCGGAAAAGCCAGGGAATCCCTCGGAATGGCGGGTTGCGCCGCCCTTCACTCGAGGTGGTATCAGCGCACGCTCATGGCTTCAGGCTCTTCGCGCAGCGAAACCCGATTCCGTAGCTTTGCGCGGTGGGTACCTGGGCGTAGCGGAAAGACGGATGTAGCCAGGTCTCGAAGCCCGCGTTCCAGGCGCCGCCGCGGATGACTTTGCGCTCACCAGTGGCAGGTCCGAGGGGGTTCTTGGTCGCATCCGCCTGATACGTGCCATACCAATCCGCCACCCATTCCCAAACGTTCCCGACGACGTCATAGGGGCCGAAGCGCGAGCGCCCGGCCGGGAACTTGCCGACGGGAGCGGTCGTGGCAAAGCCGTCGTCGCCTTTTTCCAAGGCCGTCAGCTGGACCTTGTGTGCCTTGCCCCAAGCCACGCACTGCGCATCACACGCATTCAAATGTTCCGCGGTCGGTGGATCATCACCCCACGGGTAGATACGACCATCCGGACCACGTGTAGCGTATTCCCACTCGGCCTCCGTCGGGAGGCGCTTGTCGTTCGCCTTGCAGTAGTTGTCGGCCATCTCCCAGGTCACGCAGGTGATGGGATGATCGGCCTTTTCAGGGTCAGCGACCGTGCAGAGTGGGGAGTACGTGGTCCGCTCAGCAGCGGTGATCTTCGGCCACTCTACCTCCGTCGGCGCACGTCGGCATTTGCCTTGGTCGGAGCACGCCTTGTACTTCCTGGCGCTCACTTCGTACAAGTCCATGCACACGGACTCGACCGTCACGTTGTGCGATGGCTTTTCGTTGTCAGGCGCGTCCTTTAGGTCTGAGCCCATGAAGAACTGACCGGCAGGGATTGGCACCATGTCTTCGGGGCAGGTCGGCGGTGGGGCTGCGGAAGCCGACGGAGCCAGCGACGCGATCGCGGAGGGGAGAGGAGCGGTGATGTCAGTCTTTCCCGTCGGAGTCTCGTGTTTGCCGCCCAGCAGCAACGCGCCGGTTGCCGCAAGCGCGACCAATCCCACGCCAAGACCGACAAACAGGCCGGTCTTGCTGCCCGAAGGCCGCGCGTTCAACGTGGCCGGGCTACTGGTGCTCGCGATATTTGCTGGCACCACGGGTTGCCCGACGGTGGAGGCCTGCATCAGATGCGTGGGTCGTGTCGCGAATTCGCCGCTGACGAGCGAGGGGCGGTACCCGGGCTGAGTGTAGAACCCGCCATACGCCTGCTCGAGCGCGCTCCAAAATTCACGCGCACGCGCGAAGCGATCGTGCGGGTTGATCGCCAGCGCTTTCGCAAACACGGCATCCACCGCGTCCGACACTTGCGCGCCGAGTGTTCTCGGGGTTGGCCGGCGCTCGGGATTGCCGGTCGAGAACGCGAGCTGAACGATGTCTTCACCCTCGAGCGCCGGTTTGCCGATGAGCATCTCGACAGCGACTAGCGCCAGCGCATACACGTCCGTCCACGGACCCGTCGCGCCGTAGCTGCGGCTGAACTGCTCTGGCGCACCATACTGAGGCGTGAACGAGGTGATGTTCATGCCCGTCTTGGCCATCGCTGCCTTGAGCTGAGTGTTGTCACTCACCATCTTGGCGACACCGAAATCGAGCACTTTCAACGTTGCAGACAGCCGCGGTTGCTCACCCAGCACGAAGATGTTGGCGGGCTTGATGTCGCGGTGGGCGATGCCCTTGCCGTGGGCAACGTCGAGCGCGTTCGCGACTTGCGACAGCAGCGTGATTACTTGCTCGATGTTCCACGGGCCAGTGCCGTTGACGCGCTCGCGCTCGAGCAACTCATCCAGCGCCACGCCGTCGAGCCACTCCAGCACCATGTACGGCATCCACTGGCCGTAGGGACTGGTGTACTCGCCCACGTCTCGGGCTTGGACGATGCTCGCCGTCTGACTGCTCAGCTCGGTGAGCAGTGCCCCCTCTTGTATGAATTGATTCTTGAACTCTTCACGTTGATCGACGGGCGCGGAGGACAGACCATTGAAGAACTTGATCGCGACCGGCTGATTCCAGATCGTGTGTTGGGCGCGGTACACGACCGCAAACCCGCCTTCCCCCACCAAGCGCTCGATGCGGTACTTTTCCGCGATGATGCTGCCAACGATACTGAGGGGGTCGCGAGTCGTCATGGGATTCTCGATCGGACTTCAGATTAGGCAGGATTGTCCACTTTGGGCAGTAAATTGGCGGCTCGCGTGGCTGAAACGGCGCTTTTTCCGAGCAATGCGCCGCGCTCGGCCAGATCAGCCAAGAGCTTTGCGGCCCGCGTCAACAGCTCGTCGTCGAGGGCGGTGCCAACGCTTTCGGCCGCGCCCAGCAGCGCAGCGTGTAGGCTCAGACGTTCCGTGAGCAGGGCGGAAAGCAGCGCTCGCGCGAACGGCGTGAGCTCGAGATAGCGCACTTCATGCTCTGGGCTGCGATAGACCAAAAGCGAGACAGGGCCACGTGTGGGGAGTTCCCGGCTGAATTCGTCCTCGGGCAACAGGTGAACGGCCCACTCGTAGTGCTCGAGGCGCACAGCGTCGATGAACTCGACACCCGCATCGAGCGCGAGCTCCGCGGGCACGTGCCCTTTGGGCAATGCCAGCAGCGACGCCACCTCGACTTGCAGGGCTTCGTGGCGCGCGAGATCTCCGAGGTACGGGGGGACGTTCGAGTCACTCGACCAGCGCTCGAACGCGAAGTGCAAGAACTGAGGCGTCAAGTCGCGCAGGTAGCGTGTGATCGGAGGCGAAACGCGGAGAAACTCGGCGAAGTACTGCTCGAAGTGTTCCCCCAGACGAGCCAGCGTGCGTGGAATGGTAGCGCGCAGCGCCCCGCGCAACGTGCCGCGCACCAACCTGCGATAGACCAGCAAACGCGGAAAATCTCGCGTCATCGCCCGGGCATCGGGCTCTGCGACGCCGTGTCGGGCGAGCCATGCCGCAATGCCGGCCGCGTCGTCCGCTGCGATTTCTGCGCCCAGCGTGAGCTCCGCCAACGCCGATTCAAGCGCTTCTTGCATGGCGCTCCGCGTAGCGGCGCAAGGCTCGCGTTTGCAGCTCGCGCAATTGGGCGACCTCTCGCAAGAGCTCGCTCAGTTCCGGTACATCGCTGTCGCGCTCGAGTAAGACGGGAACGGGACCTGTCCGCTCGATCGTCCACTCCAGCAGTTCGAGCACGGGGTCGGCGACGGCCTTTCCGTGCGTGTCCAGTAGCATCCCGTCCTCGAGAGTGTGATGACCCGCGACGTGGATCTCGAACACGCGCTCGAGCGGCAGGGCCGCGATGAAAGCGCGCGGATCGAAACCGTGATTTTGCGCGTTCACGTACACGTTGTTCACGTCCAAGAGTAGGCCCGCGCTGCTTTGCTCGAGCACGCGCTGCAAAAACTCGAGCTCGCTCAGCTCGGGTTCGCCCGGATGCACGTAGTACGTGATGTTTTCGATCGCGATGGGGCGCTGCAAGAATGCTTCCACCCGGCGTGCGCGCGCGGCCACGCGCTGCACGTTTTCCTCACTGAATTTTAGCGGGAGTAGGTCGTGCAAGACGCGCTCACCGGCGGTCGAAAAGCACAGATGGTCCGAGTGCCAAGGCGGGTTTAGTCGCTCGAGCTCCGTGCGCAACGCGCGCAGGTAGTTGGGATCCGGCTCGGCGATTGCGCCCAGCGAGAGCGTCAACCCGTGTGTGACGATCGGATAGCGCTCTGCGATGCGCTCGAGCGCGTATGGATAATAACCACCGCGCCCGAGGTAGTTTTCAGGTGAGACCTCGAAGAAGGCGACGTCGTGAAGTGGACCGTCCAGTACTTCTTCGAGGAATTCCCAGCGCAGTCCCAGACCGACTCCGCCGAGCACCGGGCATTTGCCGGGCTCGAGCGGTTCGCGCTGGGGCAGGACAACCATGGTTGCTGACTCAGTACCCGCCGCAGGTGCCGGCACCGCAGCCGGCCTTGGCACCAGCGGCTTTCTTCTTGCCTGCGGCCTTGGGCTTTTCGTCTTTTGCGGGAGCCGCGGTGGGCGTGGTGGTCGGAGTCGCAGCCGCGGCGGTATTGTCTGCGGCGGGCTTCGGAGCTTCTGACGCCGGAGCAGCGGCGGCCGCGTTCACGCCTTCCGCCGATTTGGCTTCGTCTGTTGCAGGCGTTGCTTCAGCTGCTGCAGCAGCGCCTGCGGTCGTGGCGGCGGGAACCTCTTTTGCGTCCGCCGGGCTCTCGGGGGGCGGCGCGGTGTTGCTCGCGCAGGCGACCAGGCCCGAGGCGCTGAGAACGGCGAGTGTGGCGGCGATCGAGCTGAGGCTGAGGTTCTGCGACATGGATGGTCTCCTTGCGAAACGCGCGTTTGGAACGGGCGTAGGGATCTATGGAATTTAGCGAGGCTGAGCCTGGAACACCAGTCGGCAACGCCTTCACGCGCCGAGCATTACAAGTACGAGTCAAGCGTGAGACGGTTTCAGTGAAGCTCCAGTTCAATCAGATTTTGTCCCGTAAAGTTCTATGGTTACGTGAACTTCACGTGCTGCGGCTGGCGCCGAGCCTGGTACTTTCGTGCGGCTCTCCGGCGCCAGCGCGACGATCGCGTGCGTCTCGAGGGACACTACGAACGGAGCGCGGCTTCGGATCACGATGGTTTGCGGCGTGCGGCCGTCGGCAGTGAAGCCAAATTCTGCGGAGAGCGGCGCACGACGAACCACACGAAAGCCGTGCAGCAGTAGATCCCCGACAGCGGTGAAGCGCGCGTGTCGGCTAAGCGTGAGGGGGGTGCTGGCGTCGCGTTCGTGCGCTGCGTCCCTGGGTCGGACATCGCGAAGTGTGTCGATGAAGGGCGGTGAAGCGTCTTCGACGGAGGTGAGCTCGAAACTGGCGAACACCGGCGGAGCGGTGGGATCGGACGGTAGCTCGAGTGCGGCGCGGGCGCGTTCGAGCAGCGTCGATTCATTGCTCGCGCCGCCACTCTTAGGTTGAATTTCGAGCGAGCCGAGCTCAGCACGCACCGCGCCACGACTCAGAGCCAAGTTCGAAAGGTCGACGTTGAGCTCGCCAGTCACGCGCGTCAGGCTTCCGCTGAGCGGGCCTTGTTTGGTCGGAATTTCGAAGCGAATCACGCTATCCGTGCCGAGCACGTAGCGAGTCGAGGGCAACGCGGCTGCCCCACTTGCACTGGCACGAGCAGAGGGTTGCGCGAGCCAGGGTTCGGTGCGCATCGGCCTGGGCTCTTTCTTTGCGCAGCCCGCCGTGATCATGAGGAGTAAGCACAGCTCCGAGGACGCGTGCCGAACCGCCGCGCGAGTTCCGAGCCGCGTCAACGCGCCGTCCCGGCCTGGCGTGCTTCGCGCAGCAGCCGTAGTTCCGTGCGCAACACCGCGATCAAGATGCCGACTGCGCCTGCCGCGAAAACGCACAACATCGGCCCGACCAAAGACAATGCGGCCGCGCACAAAGTGAGGAATACGAACGTATCGCGTTTGAACAAAGGCTGCAAAAACGACAGTTTCCCGGTGCCCTCACCTTGGCTGAGCGGATACTTGAGCAGATCGCCCGACCCAATCTTGATCAAATAGCGATACTCGAGGCCACTGCCGATCACGCCCGAGATGACGGTCACGCCGCCGGCGACCAAGTACAGCGGGTTGTGCGTCACCTTGTACAAGCCGAGCGCGGCGCCTGCGAAAAAACCGTAGTTCGTGAGATCGTCCCCGACGGTGTCGAGCCACTCTCCGGTGCGTGAGCCGCGGTGGGTCACCCGGCTCATCTCGCCGTCGCAGCCGTCCAAAACGCTCTGGGCTTGGAACAGAAACGCACCCAGGAGCAAGTTGCCATAGCCGCCTTGTGCCGCAAACCACGCGCCCGCAAGGCCCACGCCCAAAATACCCACCGAAACCTGATTTGGACGCAGCGGCGTTTTGACGAGCCCGCGCGAAATGGACAGCGAGATGTATCGATTCAGATAGCGCGAGGTCCAACCGTCCTGGGGTTTGCGCAGCGCGTGAAACAGACGCCGCTCGGCATCACGTGCGCTCCGCTCATCGACGACCGCAATCGGTTCGAACGAATACGGACCGGTATGGGTGAACGTCTCGCGAGATAGATCGCGCAGCTGCGGGCTCCCTGGAGCCAGAGCGTCGCGTTCTGCGATGCTCTTGAACAGTCCGCGATGCACCACGAAGTTTGCAGGGACGCGCAGCACGCGTGCGCCCTCGGGTGCTCGAGCGAGCACTGGGATTCGCAGTCGCGCATCCCGCAAGGTTTCGCGGATCGCGCTCGCGTCGCTGGGCAGCACGATGCACTGGGCGCCACCTTGCTGTGCGTCGAGCGCCAGCCGCAGGGCGAGGGGCAAGCCGGCGACCACTCGGCTCGGATTGGCCGCGGCGGGGTCGAGCTCGAGCGCAAAAGTCCCGGTCATGGATGCGCGCGTACGCCAACCAGAGCACGGCGCAAAGAGTGGGCCGGGGTAGGACGCTGGGCCGCATCCGGCGAGGAGCGGGACGAACCCGCGATTCAGCCGTTCGTGGAGTCGGGCCGTGCGGCTCGTTCCCGCCGTTGGAGCTGGCAATTGCCGCAAATTGGCCAGCATTCGCGGGTGATTTCGTTCCCCTCCGTGGGGCTGGTCCCGGGCGGAAGAGCGGCTATAGTCCCGCCGTGCCGTACTCCTCTGAATTCCGCTGTTTCAATGGCTGCGAAGGGTCGTGGCCGGTTACTCGCCCGATTTACCGCTGTCCCAAGTGTAACGGGCTGCTGCAAGTCGTCCACGACATCGAGGCTCTGAAGGACCGGAGCGGTTCCGCTTGGATGAAGTTGTTCGACGACCGCTATCGCCGCAACGAGTGGCCGTACGGTTCGGGTGTCTGGGGCAAGCGCGAATGGGTGATGCCGCAGCTGCCGGACGACATGATCGTCTCGATGTACGAAGGCGGCACGAACCTGTTTTGGGCCGAGCGCTATGGGCGCGAGATTGGCGTCAACGATCTTTGGGTCAAGCTTTGCGGCAATAGCCACAGCGGTTCCTTCAAAGATTTGGGCATGACCGTATTGGTCAGTGTCGTACGCCAAGCCATTCAAGAAGGCCTCAAGGTGAAAGCCATCGCCTGCGCGTCCACGGGCGACACGAGCGCATCGCTCGCCGCGTTCGGCGCTGCGGCTGCCTTGCCCGTGGTCGTGCTCCTACCGCGCAATAAAGTGTCCACGGCGCAGCTCGTGCAACCGGTCGCGCACGGCGCGCTGGTGCTCGGGCTCGACACCGATTTCGATGGCTGCATGGAAATCGTGCAGCAGCTGGCCGCCGAGGGCGTCGTGTATTTGGCCAACTCGATGAACCCGCTGCGCTTGGAAGGGCAAAAGACGGTCGGTATCGAGATCGTGCAGCAGTTCGACTGGCAGGTTCCGGATTGGATCATCTTGCCCAGCGGCAATCTCGGCAACGCGTCGGCGATGTACGCGGGCTTCAAGATGATGCGCGAGCTCGGGATCATCTCGCGTTACCCGCGGCTGGTCGTGGCCCAGGCCGAAAACGCCAATCCGCTCTACCGCGCGTGGACCGCGGGCAAGCGCGTGGTCACGCCGATCACCGCCAAACCGACGCAAGCGACGGCCATTCAAATCGGCAATCCGGTCAGCGCGCCGCGCGCGATGGTCGCGCTGGAAGAGATGAACGGCATCGTCGAACAGGCGAGCGAACAAGAGCTGTGTGATGCCGCCGCGCGCGCCGATCGCACGGGCATGTACACTTGTCCCCACACCGCAGTCGCATTGGCGGTACTCGAGAAGCTGATCGGTCGCGGTGTGATCCCGAAGAACGAGCGGGTGGTGTGCGTTTCGACCGCCAATGGCCTTAAATTCACCGAATTCAAGGTCGGCTATCACGAGCGCGCGATCGCTGGCGTGGAATCCACGCTCGCCAACCCGCCGGTGATGTTGCCGCCCAAGTACGGCGACGTGATGGACGCGATCGCGAAGCGGTTCAGCTGAGGTGCGGGTGAGACGGGCAGGCTGCACGGCGCTCATCGCAGTTGCTGCGAGCCTGCCTGCCTGCGCGCCGCCCGCCAATATCGCCGGTGAAGCGCTCAAAACGCCGTCTACTGGTGAAGCGTTCGCTGGTGCGCCTTGTAGTGCCGTTAGACCACAGACCGAGCCCGATCTCATGGCCTGGGATGCTGGCTCGCGCGCGAACTTGAATCGGCTGCGCAACGCAGGTGTCGTTGCGGTGCGCTACGAAGCGGTCGGCTGCAACGTGAAGCTCGAACTGCTCAGTCACTGCATCGGTCCCACGAGCAAGTATCAATTCTCCCCGTACAGCGCGAATCAGCGCAAAGTGGCGCACAACGAAGGCGAGCTTTACGCGCAGTTGCCGGTAGGAGCCGCATCACTGGGCGCCGGTGTGAAGGGTGGGCGTGCCCTGCGCACGGACTACATCCTCGCTGGGCAGTACGCTTTGCCGCCCGACGCGACCTTTCGTGCCTCCGACCTCAAGGGAGTGGACTGCGCGCGTGCCACGCACGTGGTGAGCGCGATCTACGTGGGAGCGTTCATTCTAGGCGCCGGCGAGTCGCGGCAGATGGACGCCAAGTCGACGCTGTTCGGTGTTGGCGCGGGCGCCTCGAGTCGCGCGGACGTCGACGTGCTCAGCACCGAAGGTGACGCCGAAGCGTGCGCCAACGCTCAGCGCGAAGGGACGGAAGACTACCGCTGCGCGGTGCCGTTGCGCATCGGGCTCGAAGCGCTCGCTTCGCCAGCCAAGGTGAGCTGTCCCGAAGGTAGTACCCTGCAGGGTGATACGTGTTTGCGGATCGGGACTGAAGTCCCAGTCGCACCGAGCGCTGTTGGTGCCGAGCCCGCTGCGCCAGTGGCGCCCCCGCCGCCGATCGCGAACGCCGCGCCGGTTCCTCCGGCGCCCCCGCCAGTCGCACCGACAGCCGTGCCGACGGCGGCTCCGGCACCCCGCCCAGCACCGCCAGCGGCGAAGCCGATGCCCTGGTACATTCAGGCACTGTTGCCGACCTTCGATCGCGATGGTGACGGCGTGATTGACCTTCGTGATCAGTGTCCGAGCCAAATGGAGACCAAGAATGGCTTCCAAGATGCGGACGGTTGCCCGGATCAATTGCCGCCGCAGCTCGCAAAGTTCGTCGGCGTAGTGCCGGGGATTGAGTTCGAGCCGTTCCGTTCTTCGTTGCGGCCCGAGTCGACGCCCACGCTCGACGCAGCTGCGAAAATCTACGCGCAGTATCCCGAGGTGCGGCTACGCATCAGCGTCCACACCGACAACGTCGGCCAAGCTTCGGACAATCGCGCGCTCTCGGGTCGGCGCGCGAACGCGCTCCGTGACTACCTGATTGACCACGGCATGAATGAGGGACGCGTGGAAGCGCGCGGCGCGGGGCAGGACGAACCGATCGCGAGCAACGCGGACGAACCTGGCCGCGCTGCAAATCGTCGCGTCGAGTTCAGCTTGATTCAGTGACGCGCTCGTCTGCTGAGCTCAGCTACTCGAGCGCACTCGCGCGGAGGCGAGTGCGCTCGGAACGAGCTCGATTGGGCTCAGAACGTGAGTCGCGCTGCAGCGCCACCGCTCTCCCGACCGACGTACGGGAGGACGCGGAAGGTGCCCTTCGCGGCCTTGGGAGCCTTCGGGGGCTCGTGCAGCTTGGCGGCCTTGGCAGGCTCATCATCATTGCTCGTGAGCAGCACGATGCCAGTAACCCCCAACGTGAGGGCGACGCCGAAAGCCATGTCGGCGATCAGCGCATTGCGCTCGGTATCGTCTGCATGTTGCGTCG
>Ga0164241_10000862_pt1 | contig 44014 bp, 43 predicted proteins | sample OricomyardsoilBY_FD_108780 | JGI IMG/M metagenome (GOLD analysis project Ga0164241, IMG submission 108780) | Backyard soil microbial communities from Emeryville, California, USA - Original compost - Back yard soil (BY) | ecosystem: Environmental > Terrestrial > Soil > Unclassified | place: USA... | reverse complement strand
CGGCGACCGGGTGCGGCACCGCCACCACTTGTCGCGGCGGAACGGTGCCCTCCAGCACGACCGCGCCCCACGACCGTTCCGTACCCGCCTCGCCCGCCACCAGCGTGTACGGCCCGTCGGTCATCACCTCGAACCCGAGCCCGGACAGCGCACCGGGCTTCTCACCGCTGAGCAGCGCCCGCAGGCCTGCCGCGCCGTCGGCACGCTCGGCAGGCGACGGCGGCCGGTAGGGACCAGTTGGGCTCATCGCGCGCAGCCGGCGCAGCAGCCACCCGCCCAGCCCGTCGCGCGTCACCCGCACATAATGCGGCATGCGCACGGGTACCCGAGGCCGATGACGAGCGAGGACGCCGACGCGGTCGTGATCGGCGCCGGACACAACGGGCTGGTCGCCGCGAACATGCTGGCCGACGCGGGCTGGCGGGTGCTCGTGCTCGAGGCCATGGCCGAACCCGGCGGCTCGGTCCGCACGGCCGAGCTGACCGCGCCCGGCTACCGCAGCGACCTGTGCAGCGCGTTCTACCCGCTCGCGGTCGCGTCACCGGCGATGCGCGAGCTGGGGCTGGAGAGCTACGGGCTGCGCTGGCGGCACGCGCCCGCGGTCCTCGCGCACGTCTTCCCGGACGGCCGGCACGCCACGATCTCCCGCGACGTGGAGCTCACCGCGAAGTCGGTGGCGGCGTTCGCGCCACAGGACGCGGACGCGTGGCGCGCCGAGTTCGCCTTCTGGCAACGGATACGCGACGACCTGCTCGACGCCGTGCTGCGCCCGTTCCCGCCGGTCCGCGCGGGCACCCGGCTGCTGCGCGAGCTGGGTGTCGCGGAGTCGCTGCGGCTGGCCAGGATGCTCGCCCTGCCCGCACGCGTGCTCGGCCGAGAGCGGTTCGCCGGCGACGGGGCGCGGGCGCTGCTCGCGGGCAGCGCGCTGCACACCGACCTCGGGCCGGACGCCGCGGGCGGCGCGGTGTTCGGCTGGCTGCTGACGATGCTCGGCCAGGAGGTCGGGTTCCCGGTCCCGGAGGGCGGCGCGGGCGCGATCACCGGCGCGCTGGTGCGCAGGCTCGCCGACCGGGGCGGGCGGCTCGACTGCGGGCGGCCGGTGCGCGAGGTGCTGGTCGCGGGCGGCCAGGCGGTCGGCGTGCGGGACGCGGCGGGCGAGGCGATCCGGGCCCGCCGCGCGGTGCTCGCGGACGTGCCGGCGCCCGCGCTGTACGGCGACCTTGTCGGCGCGGCCCACCTGCCGGCCCGGCTGCTCGCCGACCTCGCGAACTTCGGCTGGGACGACGGCACGGTCAAGGTCGACTGGGCGCTTTCCGGGCCGATCCCGTGGCAGGCCGCGGAGGTCGGCGGGGCAGGCACCGTGCACCTCGGCGCCGATCTCGACGGCCTGTCCGGATTCGCCACCGATCTCGCCTGCGGCAGGCTGCCCCGCACACCGTTCCTGCTGCTGGGCCAGATGACCACCGCGGACCCGGCTCGCTCGCCGGCCGGCACCGAGTCGGTGTGGGCCTACACGCATGTCCCGCGCGGCGAGCAGTGGTCGCCGGCGCGGCTGCGGCGGCGCGCGGAGCGCATGGAGCAGGTCGTCGAGGAGGCCGCCCCCGGTTTCCGGGACCGGATCGCGGGCCGGGTGGTCACCGGGCCGGCGGATCTCGAGGCCCACAACCCGAGCCTGGTCGATGGCGCCATCAACGCGGGAACGGCGGCCGTCCACCAGCAGCTGTTCCTGCGTCCGGTGCCCGGTCTCGGCCGCGCGGACACCCCGGTGGACCGGCTGTACCTGGCAGGCGCGTCGGCCCACCCGGGCGGTGGCGTGCACGGCGCGTGCGGGGCCAACGCGGCGCGCGCCGCGCTGGCCCGCAACGGCCACTTCGGTGACGCCTACGGCACCCTGATCCGCAAGCTGAACGACATGCTCTACCGCTGAGCTTGCGCTTCCCGCTCCACCACGCCCAGCAGCACGTGTTGCTGGGCGAGGGTCCACAGGTTCGTCGTCAGGAAGTACAGCAGCAGGGCCAGCGGCACCGGGAAGAACAGGCCCGACACCAGCACGCCCAGCGGCGCCAGGTACGTCATCACCCGGGTCACGCCCGCCATCCGCTCGTCCGCGGGAGGGTTGCGGCGCAGCGACGCACGCATGGTCAGGAACGTCGCCACCCCGGCCAGCAGCATCAGCGGCAGGCCGACCGCGAGCATGTGCCCGTGGTCGGTGCCGGCCGCGACGAGCTGGTCGGCCGGCTGGGCGATCCAGTTGCCCAGCCGCGCGCCGAACACGTCCGCGTGCAGGAACGAGTCGACGCCCGCACGGTCGAACACGTGGTTCGACGTCGCGCCAGGAGTGAAGTCGCGCAGCACCCAGTACAGGCTCAGGAACACCGGGAGCTGCAGCAACGCGGGCAGGCAGCCGCCGAGCGGGCTGATCCCGTGTTTCGCGTACAGCTTTTGCATCTCCTGGCCGAGCCGCTGCCGGTCGCGGGCGTGCCGCTTGCGCAGCTTCGCCAACTCGGGCGCGAGCTCGCGGGTGCGCCGCGCGGAGCGAAGCTGGCCCAGCGCCGGGCGGATCAGCAGCGCGCGGACGGTGGCGACGAGGAACACGACGGCGAGCACCCAGGTGAGCCCGCTCGCCGGGCCGAACGGGCCGGCGAAGACCGTGTGCCAGAACCAGAGAATTGCCGAGACGGGGTAGAGCAGGAAGTCGAACATGCAGCACTCCGTGATGTCACGAGGGAAATGTGGACATGCGGAAACGGCTGCATGAGTGGAAAAGCAGGGATCACACAGCCGTGCTGCGCGACCCTGGTGCTCGAGGGCGGGGGCGGCCCGGCGCGTCCGGGTCGCGAAGCCGCAGGAACGCGGCCTGCCGGGAGCGCTCGCGCAGGCCGACCGTGCGGACCTGCGCGGCGGCCGCCTCCGGCACGAGCTGCACCAGCACGACGACGGCCACGGCGGCGAGCCCGGCGACGGCGATGACCGTGGTCAGCGCACCCAGGGGGCTGACCGAGCCGGCGGCGGGCAGGAGCGCGAAGAGCGCAGGCAACAGCACGGCCAGCGCGAAGCGCAGGCGCACCCCCAGCTCACTCCTCGTCACCACATCCCGACTGTACCGCGACATCCATGGGCAACGGCGGCGTTGTGCGGCAGATCTAGGCAGTCGCTACCGATTCGCGGCCGGGGTGCGCGCGCCTAGAAACGTGGCATGACTACTACCTCACTTCTGGTGCGCGACATGCGCCCGGCCGAGCGGGAGGAGGTCCGGGACCTGGTGCGCGCGGCGTTCCTGCCCTACGCCGACGCCTTCCCGCACCGGCTGTTCGACCCGTACCTGACCGACCTGCTCGAGCTGGAGGCGGGCGGGCGGCCCACGACGCTCGTCGCGGTCGACGACAGCCATGTCGTCGGCACGGTCCGCCTCTACCCGGCGGGCGGGGTCGACGCGGTGCGGCTGCCCGGCACGTGGGCGTGGGTGCGCGCCGCGGCCGTGGCGCCCGACCGGCTGCGCGGCGGGGTCGCGAGCGCGCTCGTCGCCGAGTGCGAGCGGCGTGCCGCGGCCGGCGGCGCCGAGGCGCTCTGCCTGCACACCGCCATGTTCATGACGGCCACGCACGAGCTCGCCGGCCGGCTCGGCTTCCACCGCACGCCGGAGTGGGACCTCGACGGCGGCGTCCACTTCGGACTGCCCGAGGGTGACCTGCGGATCGTCGCCTACGCCAAGGAGCTGGCGGCATGAGGATCCTGTTCACCACCGTGCCCGTGTTCGGCCACCTCCTGCCGATGGTGCCGCTGGCGATCGCCGCGCGCGACGCCGGCCACGACGTGCTCGTCGCCTCCGGAGTGGACATCGAGCTGGAGTGCAAGCGGCTCGGCCTGCCCTTCGCCCAGGTCGGGCCGAGCGTCGCGGAGAGCACCGCCGTGCACCGGCCCGACGTGCGGCCGGACGCGTCGCCGGCGGAGCGGGTCGCCGCGGACGTGGCGCACCTGTTCGTGCCCGCGGCGCGGCTGCGTGCCGAGGACCTGTTGCCGCTGGCCATGCACTGGCGGCCGGACCTCGTGGTGCACGAGCCCTCGGAGATGGCGGGCGCGATCGCCGCCGTCTGCACCGGGGCGCGGCACGCGGTGCACGGCCTCGGCCTGTGGTCGCCGGGGTTCTGGTCGCTGTTCGAGCCGGGTTTCGCCGACCTGGCGCAGCGGTGGCGGGTGCGGCCGGAGAGCTTCCTCGACGCGGTCTACCTCGACCCGTTCCCGCAGGCGCTGCAGCCCGGCGGCCCGGTCGACTTCACCCGCGTGCTGGCGCTGCGCCCGGACGCGCCGCCGGACGACGCGACCCTGCTCGACCTGCCCGGCGATGCGGTGTACCTGACGCTGGGCACCATCTTCAACGGTGCGCACGACGTGTTCCGCACCGTCCTGTCGGGCCTGACCACGCTGCCGCACAACGTGATCGTCACCGCGGGCCCGGGCGCCGACCCTGCGCTGCTCGGCGACTGGCCCTCGCGCGTGCGGATCACCGACTTCGTCCCGCAGGAACGGCTGCTGCCGCACTGCCGGCTGGTGATCAGCCACGGCGGCGCGGGTTCGGTCGTCGGCGCGCTGCGCCACGGGCTGCCGCAGCTGGTGGTGCCGCGCGGCGCGGACAACACCTTCAACGCGGCGGCCGTGCGTGGTGCGGGCGCCGGGCTGTCGCTGGATCAGGACGAGCTGACCCCCGAGGCGGTGGCCGACACGGTGACGCGCCTGCTGACACAGCCGTCGTTCGCCGCGGCCGCCCGCCGGGTCGCCGCCGAGATCGCGGAAATGCCCACCCCCGCCGACGTCCTCACCCGGTTGCTCCACTGAGGACAGGTCGGCCCGTGCCTCCCGGCGATCATCCCCCCGCCGGGAGGCACTCGGGGTCGCGGTGGGCCGGTGCTGGCAGGATCACGGCATGGAACGCGTGCTCGGAATCGGTGGATACTTCATCCGCGCCTCGGACCCGGCGGCGCTGGGCGCCTGGTATCGGGACTGCCTCGGCCTCGACGCCGACGAACACGGCCTGTGGCGCCAGGAGCCCGGCCCTACCGTCTTCGCGCAGTTCGAGGCCGGGACCGACTACTTCGGATCCGCCACCCAGCAGACCATGCTCAACTTCCGGGTCGGCGACCTGGACGCGATGCTCGCGCAGCTGCGCGACAAGGGCGCCGACGTCGTCGACGACGTCCAGGAGATGGACGGCGTCGGCCGCTTCGGCTGGGTCACCGACCCCGAGGGCAACCGCATCGAGCTCTGGCAGCCCGCCTAGTCAGCTCGCCGCGCCGCTGAGCACGGGACGGTGCGCGGCGGCCGCGTGCCGTCGCGACGGCACACCCAGCTTGCCGAGGATCGCGGAGACGTGGTGGTCGACCGTCCGCACGGACAGCACCAGCTTCTCCGCGATCTCGGCGTTGGTGAGCCCCTGCGCGATCAGCTCCAGCACGTCCGCCTGCCGCGCGGTGAGTCCGGCCGGGTGGCTGCGGGTGCTCATGGCCGGGCCGCGCGGCACGGTCCGCAGGCCGAGGCCCTTGAGCCGCCGCCGCACGATGACCGCCGCGGCGGTCGCGCCCAGGTCGTCCAGCAGGCGCAGTGCGGCGAGCGTCGGTTCGCTCTCACCCGAGTCCGCGAGCTCCAGCGCCTGCTCGTACGGGTCGCCGAGCCGCGCCCAGCCCTCGGCCGCCGCGCGCCAGTCCCCGCGCAGTCCCGCCGCCCACGGCTCCGGGCAGCCGTCGAACGGTTCCGCCGGGAGCCCGGCCTGCGCGCAGTACCGCAGGATCTCCGCCCACATCGGCGCCGCACCCGGCCGCCCCGCGTGCCGGCGCCACGTGTCCCGCACGGCCGCGGCCACGTCCGGCTCGTCGTTGAGCCACGCCCACTCGGCGAGCGCGGTGCCGGGATAGCCGAGCCCGATCAGCGAGCCCTGCCGCTGCCCGTGCACCCACGACTGCCGCAGCAGCTTGCCCGCGTCCGGGGAACCGCGGCGCGCCTGCAGCCGCGCGAGCGGTGGCTGGTCGTAGACGGTCAGCATGCCCGCGCTGTCCGCGCGGCCGGCCAGCTCGGCGAGCCCCGCCTCGGCGTCCGCCCAGTCGCCCCGGCGCATCAGCAGCAGGCAGCGGTGCACGTCGAGGTTGTGCGCGTGCGACCAGAACCCCCGGTCGCGGGTGAACGCCAGGCCCTCGGCCACACACTCGGCGAGCTCGTCGAACATGGCGAACCGGTAGAGCAGCTCGCCGAGGTTGGTGTAGCCGCGGGCCGCGTGCTCGTAGTGACCGTGGCGAAGCGCCAGCTTCAGGCTCTCCCGCATGAGCCCGACCCGGTTCGCGTCCGACAGGTCGGGCAGCGCCGTGCTCTGGTAGTTCAGCCCCAGCTCGACGAGGTCGCTGCGCCCCGCGTCGCGGGCCAGCGCACCGGCCCGGCGCAGCGTCGGTGCCGCCTGCGGGTCGCCGGCCAGCGCGAGCACCGCGCCGTGGTAGGTCGCCGCGTACGCCATCGGCCCGGTCACGCCGGTCGGCTCGAGCACTTCGACCGCACGGCGCACGGTTGTCTCGGCGCGTGCCGTGTCGCCCGCCATGTAGTAGTGCCGGGACAGCCGGACCTGCGCCTGCCCGAGCGCGACCGCGTCACCTGCCTCGGCGTACAGCTCGACGGCGCGCTCGCCCGCCGCGACCGCCTCGGCGAACCGGTTCGCGTTGTACAGCTCCCACGCGTGGTCGTCGGCGAGCCGGGCCCGCTCGGGGCCGGGCAGCGCGTCGGCGTGGCGTGCCGCCGCGGTGAAGTGGGCCAGCGCCTCGCGGTGCGACCCGGCGGCGGCGGCCTCCCGTCCGGCCCAGGGCGCGAACGTGCGGATCGCGCCGGCATCGCGGGCCCACAGCGCGTGGTGCACGATCCGTGCCGGGTCGTGCCGGTCGTCGGCGAGCAGCGCCGCGAGGACCCCACGGTGCAGTGCGCCGCGGCGCAGCGCGGGCAGGCTCGCCTCGACCGCGCGCCGGGCAAGCTCGTGACGGAACGCGAGTCCCTCGGCCCGCTCCTCGAGGATGCCGTGCCGTTCCGCCTCGGCCAGGGCGTCGGCGCGGTCGGCACAACTGGCATCGCCGTCCTCGTCGCCGCCATCGGTGAGCAGCCTTTCGACCAGGTCGTACTCGGCGACACCCGGGATCACCGCGAGTTGCTCGACCGTGGCGCGGCCGTGCTCGTCCAGCAGCGCGGTGCGGGCCAGCACCGCGTCGGTGACGGTCGCGGGGACCTCCGTGCCGCCGGTCGCCAGCACCTCGGTGACGTAGAAGGGATTGCCGCCGGTCAGCGCATGCAGGTCCGTGCCGTCCCAGCCGGACCCGGCGGCGAGGTCGGCGACCGCGGCGGGGGACAGGGGGCGCAGCGGCAGCCGGACCGGGCTCGCCCCGGCGAGCGTGCCGAGCCAGCGGTGCAGGTGCGCGGCGCCGTCCCGGAAGGTCAGCAGCAGCACGGCGGGCAGCGTCGCGATCCGCCGGGCCAGGTGCGCGAGCACGTCCAGCGTGGCGTCGTCGGCCCAGTGCAGGTCCTCCACGACGAGCATGGTGGGCGTGGCGAGCTCCGCGCGGGCCGCCTCGAACACGCCGTCCGCCTCGCAGGTCTCCAGCGCCGCCGCGAGCGGGCCGCCGGTGCCGGCCGTCGCGTCGCGCAGCGGGCCGAACGCGCGCTGTGTGAGCAGGTCGTCGCACGACCCGACGAGGACCCGTACCGGTCCGGCGCTCGCCCGGAACGCCCGCACCACGCTGGTCTTGCCGATCCCCGCCTCGCCGGTCAGGAGCACCGTGGTGCCCCGGCCGGACCGGGCGTCACGCACCGCCGCCGCCAGCCTGCCGAGCACCGCTGCGCGTTCCAGCGGCCGAGTCCCCACCACCCGCATACGTCTCTCCCGCCGTGCCGTCCCACGGATATCGCCCCCGGCGGCGCCGCCGTGACGGGCGGGCCAAGATTAGATTGAAGATCGTTCCATCTAATGTCAACCGGATTCGCCCGTCCCATCGTGTGATCTGGCAGCGGGGATGTTTCACCGGCTTCGGCGCGGGAAGACCGGTCGGGCAGTGATAAGCAGGGGAGAGGAGCGGACATGAGTGTGTTCGACAAGGCCAAGGACAAGGCCGAGCAGGCGGTCGGCGGCGCCAAGGAGAAGATGGGCCGGGCGACCGACAACGAAGAGATGGAGAACGCCGGCAAGCGCGACCAGCTGAGCGGCGAGGCCAAGGAGACCGGCCACGATCTGCGCGACCGGGCTGCCGGCGCCGTGCACGACGCCAAGGAGCGCATGCGCGACGAGTAGGCCACCGGCGTGCGCGCGGCCGGGGAGTGTGCGGCCTGCGAACGCGGACATCGGTGCGATGCGGAAGCCGGCGGGGTTGGCCCGCCGGCTTCCGTCATGTTCAGGTCGCGGTCGCCCGCACGACCGGCTGGTAGTAGCCCGACTCCGCCGGCATCAGCCACCCGACCTGGCCGAACCCGCCCGCCTCGAGCGCCGCGGTCAGCTCGGCACGGCGCAGCGCGCGGTAGGTCACCGAGTGGACGGCCGCGGCCCAGCCGTCCTCCGCAGGCCGCAGGATGAACATGGTGATCTCCACGGTTCGCCGGTCCGCGGCCCACTGCCAGGCCTGTCCGACGATCCGCCGGTCGGCGCCCGATCCGTGCAGTACCGGCTCGACCCCGGTGGTCCCGTCGCGCAGGATCGCGTCGTAGTCGCGGATGCTCGCCAGGAACACCCCGCCCATCTCGAGGCGACCGCGGATCGAGCGGACGGCCTTCGTCAGATCGGCGTCCGTGAGCAGGTGGGGCAGTGAGTTGTCGAATGAGACGATCGCGTCGGACCGCTCTGCGAGTAGCCCTGCGGGCAGCGCGCGGACGTCGGCCACGCCGAGTCGCACGTCGATGCCGCGCTCGGCCGCGGCGGCCCGGGCCCGCTCGACCGCGGCCGGGGACAGGTCGGTGCCGGTGACCCGGAACCCCTGCGCGGCCAGCGGCAGCGCCTGCGTGCCGATGCCGCATGTGCAGTCATGCACGCGCGCGGGCGGGTCGACGCCCGCGTCGTGCAGCAGGCGGGTGAGCACCTCGCCCTGCCAGGTGGCGCCTGCCCACCAGTCGTCGAAGATCAGGTGGTAATCGGCCGCGAGGTCGTCGTAGAACGCCTGCGGCCCGGGCACGTTACTTGCCGATCTGGCCGTACATGTGTGGCAGCAGCACGGCGATGCCGGCGATCTCGTCGAGCAGGGCGTCGGTCTGCTGCCCGGACCCGACCGGCTCGGCGTCGGCGGACACCGCTGTGGCGCCGACCTGGCGCGAGCGGTGGTGTTCTCCGGTGAGGTGGACGTCCTGGATGCCGGCGACCGAGCCGGGCAGCGGTTTGATCTCGCCTGCGCCCGGGGTGTCGTCGACCCGGCGGAACGCGGTCGCCTGGCCGGGCTTCGCGAAGTCCACCCACGCCACGGCCACCGCGATGGTGCCGCCTTGGGAGTTCCGGACGGTGAACAGCAGCCGGTCCATCCCACGACACGGGGTGCGCAGCAGGAACTGGCGCACCTGGCCGGTGGCGAACGCGGCGCAGTTGACGTTGTGACTCTGGCCACGCGGGCCCGCGGTCAGCCCCATCTGCTGCGCCGCGGCGGCGATGTCACCCCGGCGTGCGGCGGCCTTGCTGGCGGCGAGGCGGGCGGCGTAGGAGTTGGTGACGACCTGTTGCTGCGTGCCCGTGCCGGACGTGGCCGGGCCGTCGTTGTCGGCGGAGGCCAGGGCGAGGGCGAGCGCGCCGGCCACGAGGATCGTCCCGGCACCCTTTCCCTTGGCCATGACTTCCTCCTGTCGGTACGCCTCTTTCTAACCGCCGACGCCCTGGGAGGCGACGGATGTGCGGGGAAAGCGTCCGAATGGCCGATCAGGAATTTGCCAACCAACCCGCCGGTAACAACCGGGTCGGGTTCCGCGACGTACCGCTCGTGGAGGCCGCTGAGGGGGAATTTGCGCAGCTCATGGCGTTGTTCGCGGCCTGGCGCGCGGACATCGACGCCGAGCCGTTCGCGTACTCGGATGAAGATCTGCTGCGGCACTGGCAGCGTCCGGCGTGTCTGCGGTTCGACCACCGGTCGCCCCCGCCGTTCGCCGCGGGCGAGCTCGGGCCGGAGAATCCACACTGGACGTAGCGCTATTCCGGCGGCTCCGTGGCGGCCGGGCCATTTCCCGACCGCCACCCTTCGTCACCGGCCGACCGCCGCCGGTACGTGCCCGGTCGGCGGATTTCCGATAGGGATCGCGCGGAATTCAACTCTTCTTCGCCCGGGCACGGCGCTTGGGGGTGCCGTTCACGCTGGGGCGTGCCTTCTCCTCGGCCTGTGCCTGCCGGTAGGACTCGGCGACGTGCGACGGAATGCGCCCGCGCGCGGCGAGCTCGATGCCGTTCGCCTGGGCCCATTCCCGAATCGCGCCGGCGTCGTTGTTGGCGGCCTGCCCGGGCCGCGCGCCACGCCGCACCCGACCACCGGTCCGGCGGGCCGAGCCGACATAGTCGGCAAGCAGGTCCCGGAGGCGATCTGCGTTGGAATCCGAGAGATCAATCTCATATGTCACCCCGTCCAGCCCGAACTGGACAGTGGTCACATCGTCGGACGCAGTGCCGTCCAGGTCATCAATCAGCTGGACAAGTACCTTCTGAGCCATGATCAAACTCCTCTGGGGGTGGGGATACGTTCAGGCCTGATGGTTTGTTAGGGCGCACGGTATCCCACAACTACCCGCCGTGTCATGAGTTGATCGAAGTAGTTCAACTAGTGGATAAGAACGCTGATCGCTTCGGGATTAACAATTCGGCGGCGGTAGCGTCGCCGTGTGGTCTCCATGATGCGTGCGGTAGTGCTCGTCGAGCCCGGACCGGTGTCCAAGCTGGAACTGCGGGACGTGCCGATTCCCGAGCCCCGGCCCGGGTGGGTTCGCATTCGGGTGCGGGCGTTCGGGCTCAACCGGTCGGAGTTGCACACCCGGCTCGGGCTTGCCGACGGGGTGATTTTTCCTCGCGTTCCCGGAATCGAGTGCGCCGGCGAGATCGACCTCGACCCCGGCGGCGAACTGGCGCCCGGTCAGCAGGTCGCCGCGATGATGGGGGACATGGGCCGCACCTACGACGGCGGCTACGCGGAGTACACCGTCGTGCCCCGTACGCAGGTGATTCCCTTCCGCTCGGCCCTGCCGTGGGCCGTGCTCGGCGCGGTGCCGGAGACGCTGCAGACCGCGTACGGCTCGCTCACCGTCGGGCTCGACCTGCGGGCCGGGCAGACCGTGCTCATCCGCGGCGGGACCTCCGCCACCGGACTCGCCGCCGCCGCGCTCGCGAAGGACATGGGCGCGACTGTGCTGGCCACGACCCGCAGCGCGGCGCGCGCCGCGAAGCTGGCCGGGCACGGCGTCGACCACCCGATCGTCGACACCGGATCGATCGCCGGCGAGGTCCGCGAGCTCGTGCCCGGCGGCGTGGACGGCGCGATCGAGCTGGTCGGCACCCCGACGCTGCCCGACACCCTCGCCGCCACCCGCGTCCACGGCACCGTCTGCTTCACCGGCATGCTGTCCAACGAGTGGACCGTGCCGGACTTCTACCCGATCGGCTACCTGCCCAACGGGGTGCGGCTGACCGGCTACGGCGGCGACAGCGCCGACCTGCCCGCACAGGTGCTGCAGCGCTACCTCGACGGCATCGCGGCGGGCCGGATCGACCTCGGCGAGCCGCGCGTGTACCGGCTCGAACAGATCCGCGACGCTCACGACGACATGGAGCACAACCGGGTCGTGGGCAAGCAGGTCGTGGTCGTCTGAGTCCACTCAGGACTTGAGGTCCAGCCGGTAGGCGAGCGCGATCATCTCGCCGCCCACGCCGTAGTACTCGGCGATGTCCAGGTCCAGCGCTGGCTCGCGGCGGTAGCCGAGCCGCTCGTAGAGGCGGATCGCGTCCGGCATGAACGCCACCGTGTGCAGGCACAGCACCGCCGCCCCGCCCGCGGTGGCGCGGCGCAGGCACTCGGCCATCAGCTCGCGCGCTACCCCGCCGTGCCGCGCGTCCGGGTGCACGCCGACCGACCGCACCCACGCCCAGTCGGCGGGCAGCTCCGGCACCTCGGACGCCCGTCCCGGCGGGTAGTACCGCGCGGTGCCGGCGATGCGGTCCCCGGTGTCCGCGACGAGCGTGACGGCCCGGCCCGCGGCGCCGTCGAGGTCGGTCACGCCGCCGAGGTAACGGCGGAACAACTCGGCCACCGGCACCGCGGCGGCGTACTGGTCGTAGGCGGCGGTGAGCAGCGTGCGGATCTCGTCGCCCTCGCCGGGCCCTGCCTCGCGGATGATCACGTCGGCCGTTGTACCAGCTTCACGCCGGGCCGAGCAGGGCATCGGCCATCGCCGTGCCGAGCCAGCGCTCGTAGCGCTCCCAGCCCCACTCCCGCTGGTTCACCAGGCGGTCGGCCAGGTCCGGGGAGGTGAGCGCCCACAGCACGTCCGCGGCTGCGGTCTCGTCGAGCCCGGCGCGCAGCCCGAAGCGCTCGGCGACGTGCGCGGCGACGCTGCGGGTGCCGGCGTTGCGCTCGTTCTCGATGGTCGCGGCGAACTCGCGCAGGTCCGGGTCCCCGGTGGCGGCCTGCGCGAGCAGCATCGAAAGCAGCGGCTGCAGCCGCTCGCCCAGCACCCGGCCCATCACGGCGTACCGCTCGAGGCAGGCGCGGCCGGTCGTCGCCGCCAGCACGGCGCGCACGAGCGGGCGTTCGCTCATCGGCACAGGGTCGTCGTCACCCGCGAGCGTCACGTCGTAGACCGCCTTGAGCAGCTCCGCCTTGCCGCCGACCAGGTTGTAGATCGTCTGCACGCTGACCTCTGCCGCCGACGCGACGCCGCCGATCTTCGTGCCGAGGTAGCCCTGCTCGGCGAACAACCGCCCGGCGGCCTCGAGGATCCGGCGCCGGGCGGCGGCGGTCTGCTCCTCGCGCAGGGACATCGAGTAGCGGCGCGGCTGCGGCACGCGACCTCCTTGACAATTCTTTGGAACGTTGTTCAAACTGATTGAAGTAGATTCCATCGTATCTGGAGGCACCATCATGACACCAGCGGAGAAGGCGGCACACGCCATCTTCGAGATCTTCACCAGCGGCGACTACGAGCGGGTCCGCGACCTGGTCACCGCCGACTTCGTCGACCACGGCGCGCCGCCGGGGCTGCCGCCGGGCCCGGACGGGTACATCGGGGTGCTGCGCTTCCTGCGCGAGGGCCTGCAGATCCGCTACGAGCTGCACGACACCGTGGCGGCCGGCGACAAGATCGCGATCCGGGCCACCGTGCACGGCGTGCACAACAGCGATCATCTCGGCGTCCCCGCGACCGGCAAGCCGTACTCGATGCACACCATGCACCTCTACCGCGCGGAGGGCGACCGGCTCGCCGAGCACTGGGGCGTGCGTGACGAGTACGGCGTGCTCGTGCAGACCGGCGTGCTGCCGCCGCCGTCGCTGCCCGCCGGTCTCGCGGCTACCGCCGGCTGAGCTCGGCGAGGTACTCACGGAGCAGGGCGTGTGTCGACGGCGCGCTCCACAGCTCGAGCACGCGGGGGTCGTCGAGCGGGCGGCCGGCCTCGATGCGCTCGCGGGCAGGCCGGTGCAGCTGCTCCTTGGCGAGCGCGTACACCACGGCGGGGGAGCGCGCCAGCTCCCGCGCCCGGCCGAGCGCGGCAGGCAACAGCTCGCCGGGCTCGACGACCTCGTGCACGAGGCCGAACTCCCGCGCGGCGGCGGCGTCCAGCGTTCGCCCGGTCAGGACCAGCTCGCCGGCCCGCGACCCGGCGGCGTGGCGCATGATCTCCAGCGGCACGCTCGGGAACGGGACACCGGCCACCAGCTCGGTGAGCCCGATCGTGCCGCCGGACATCAGCCGCAGGTCGCACGCGGCGGCGAACACGCAGCCACCGGCGAGCGCGTACCCGTTGATCGCGGCGACGGTTGGGCTCGGATGGTCGAACAGCGCGAGCATGGCGGTGGACAGCGCGGGCAGGAAGTCGGCCACGTAGTCCGGCCCACCCGCGACGATGCGCTTGAGGTCGACGCCCGCGGACAGGCACCGCCCGGCTCCGGTGAGCACGACGGCACGCGCGCCGGCGACGTCCGCGAGCGCGCCCGGCAGGGCGGACAGGAGTTCCAGGTCCAGGGCGTTGACCGGCCCGTGGTGCAGGCGCAGCACGGCGACGCCGGCCTCGTCGATGGTCTCGATCACCGGTGCATCTTGCCCTGCCCGGGCAAATCCGGGTGACGCGCCGTCAGCTCCGGATGCACGGCTCCGCGATCGCGGCGTCGAGTTCGCCCTCGATTGCACGGTGATCGGCAACCTCGTCTGAGCATCCGACATCATCGGGGGCATGACGAGCGAGCCACTGACGGATGCGATCCGGCTGCCGGACGGGGCGTGGGTGCGCGGGCGGGGCCTGCGCGACCCGGCTCCGGCCGGCCCGCCACCGGACTTCGGGCTCTACCTCGGCAGCCGCCGGCTCTTCGCCCGCCACCGGGCGGCGCTGCCGTGGCTGCAGCGCTGGATCGACTGGCCGGACTTCGGGCTGCCTGCCGACTCCGACCTGGCCGCCGGGCACATCCGGGCATTGCACGGGCGGGCCATGGCGGGCCAGCGGGTCGAGGTCGCGTGCGGCGGCGGGGTGGGCCGGACCGGCACGGTCATCGCCTGCCTCGCGGTGCTCGCCGGGGTGCCCGCGGACGAGGCGGTCGGCTGGGCGCGGGCGAACTACCGCGAGCGCGCGGTCGAGACGCCGTGGCAGCGTTCCTGGGTGCGCCGCTTCGGTGATCGCCAGGCGTAGCGTCGGCCGGGTGACAAGTGCAGAGCTGCTCATCGACGCCTTCGACCGGATCCGCGGCGTGGTCCGCGCGGCCGTGTCCGGCCTCTCGCCGGACCAGCTGGCCTGGCGCCCCGACGACGATGCGAACTCGATCGCCTGGCTGGTGTGGCACCTGACCCGCATCCAGGACGACCACATCGCCGGGGTCGCCGGCACCGACCAGGCGTGGACCACGGCCGGCTGGGCCGACCGCTTCGACCTGCCGTTCACGCCGGGCTCCACCGGCTACGGCCACGGCCCCGCCGACGTCGCCGCCGTGCGGGTCGGCGCGGACCTGCTCCTCGGCTACCACGACGTCACCCACGAACGGACCGTCGCCTACCTCACCGGGGTGACCGACGCCGACCTGCCGAGCGTCGTCGACCGCAACTGGGACCCGCCGGTGACGCTCGCCGTGCGGCTGGTGAGCGTCGTGTCCGACGATCTCCAGCACGCCGGCCAGGCGGCCTACGTCCGCGGGCTGCTCGAGCGACGGTGACTACTTGCTGTAATGGGGAAATTCGCTTGATGCGCCGGTATTTGGCAAAGAAATGAATTGGTGATCACTCCGTAACGGCATCCTCCGTTTCTTCGAATCCCTTTTAGACTCCCGATGCGGAGTCTCCTGGTAAGGGGGTCCTATTCGAGGAGAGGTATGCCTATGCGTGCCACCAGGGCTCGTATCGCCGCGGCGGTCGTCGCGGCCGGCACTGTATGTTCCATTCTGGTCACTCCGGGAGTCGCTTCGGCGCATTCCGGAATGACGACTGTCGCGGGTGGACTGAGCAACCCGCGTGGTCTCGCGTTCGGACCGGACGGGTCACTCTACGTGGCCGAGGCCGGGCGCGGCGGTGCCGGCCCATGCTTCGCTGGAGCCGAGGGCGGCACGGTCTGCTTCGGCACCAGCGGCGCGATCAGCCGCGTCAGCCACGGCAAGGTGCGCCGCGTCGTGTCCGGTCTCGCGTCGATCGCCGACGAGGGCACCGGCGCGAGCGCGATCGGTCCGTCGGACGTCTCCTTCCGTGGCCGCGTCCTGTACTTCACGGTCGGGCTCGGCGCCGATCCCGCGATGCGGACCGGCCTGCCGCAGCCGGGGCCGCGGCAGAACGGGTGGCTGCTGCGCACGAAGGGCCACGGCGCCAAGCAGGTGGCCGACATCGCGGGCTTCGAGGCGACGGCCAACCCCGACGGCGGGCTGCCGGACAGCAACCCGCAGTCGGTCCTGACGACGGGCAGCGGACAGCTCGTGGCCGACGCCGGCGGCAACTCGCTCGTGCGGGTCTCGTCGCGGGGCAAGATCTCGACCGTGGCGACGTTCCCCGACCAGCTCGTCGACGCGCCGCCGGAGCTGGGCCTGCCACCGGGGACGCAGCTCCCGATGCAGGCCGTGCCGACCTCCGTCGTGCGCGGGCCGGACGGCGCGTACTACGTCGGCACGCTGACCGGGTTCCCGTTCCAGCCGGGTGCGGCGCGCGTGTTCCGCGTGGTGCCGGGCAAGGCGCCGAAGATCTACGCGACCGGGTTCACCAACATCATCGACCTCGCGTTCGGCCCGGATCGCAAGCTGTACGTGCTCGAGATCGCGCACAACGGCCTGCTTTCCGGCGACCCGACCGGGGCGCTGATCCGGGTGGGCCACAACGGGTCGCGCAAGATCGTGGCAAGCGCGGGGCTGATCACCCCGGGCGGGCTCGCGATCCGCGGCGGCTCGGCCTACGTGTCGAACTGCGGCACGTGCGCGGGCACCGGCTCGATCGTGCGGATCCCGTTGCGCTGAGCCGAATCGCTGTGAAGAGCTGACCGAGGAGGGAGCGACGCGCCCGGCCACCGCTTGCGGTGGCCGGGCGTAGTCCTGTGTGGACCAGAGGGGTGGTCACGGTGCGCCACCACTTGACTACGGCGCCATCTTGGTCTAGACCATAGTAGTGGTCTGGACCACATCTCCGGAGTAACCCCTGCAACCCGGGAGATGACATGAGCCTGAAACGGAGACTCGCGGTCCTCGGGGCCGCCGTGGGCCTCGCACCGCTGCTGGTGGTGGTGCTGCCCGCTGCAACAGCCGGCGCGCACGGCTACATCTCGTCGCCGCCGAGCCGCCAGGCACAGTGCGCCCAAGGAACCGTGTCGTGCGGTGACATCAAGTACGAGCCACAGAGCGTCGAGGCCCCGAAGGGTTCGCGCCTCTGCAGCGGCGGCAACCCGCGCTTCACCGAGCTCGACGACAACAACCACGGCTGGCACGTCAACGCGGTCGGCAGCACGGTCACGTTCACGTGGACCTTCACCGCCAGGCACGCGACGACGAACTACGAGTACTACATCGGCAACACCCGGGTCGCGGAGTTCGCCGGCAACGGTCAGCAGCCACCGCCGACGCTGTCGCACACGGTCGACCTGTCCGGCTACTCGGGGCAGCAGAAGCTGTTGGCCGTCTGGAACATCGCCGACACGGCGAACGCCTTCTACACGTGCGTCGATCTCCAGATCGGTGGCGGCAGCCCGTCGGAGCCGCCGCCGAACAACCCGCCGCCGACCAACCCGCCCGCGGGCGGCACGTGGGCGGCCGGCACGGCCTACCAGGCCGGCAACACGGTCACCTACGGCAGCACGACCTATCGCTGCCTGCAGAACCACACCGCCCTGCCGGGCTGGGAGCCGTCGAGCACCCCGGCCCTGTGGCAGGCCCTGTAGTGAACGAGCCGGTCGGCCCGCCGCGAACCGGCGGGCCGACCGGCGATCCAGGAGCGACACGATGAGACGTCTCGCCGCCGTGCTCGCGGGCCTGCTGCTGCTCGCCGGGTGCGGCACGCCGTTCACCGCCACGACCGGCGGCGCCGAGTCCGCGCCGCCGCTGCCCGGCACGTTCAACGACACCGACGTGATGTTCCTGCAGATGATGGTCCCCAGCCACGAGCAGGGGGTCGAGATGGCGCGCCTGGCCGCGCAGCGGGCCACCGACGCCGACGTGCGTGATCTCGCCGCCGCGGTGGAGCTCACGCAGCAGGACGAGATCGCCGACATGGCGGGCCGGCTGCGGGCCTGGAACCAGCCGGTCGCCGCCGACCCGAACCCGCGCGCCCACACGGGGCACGGCGGGATGCACGCGACCGACCCGGCGTTCATCGAGACCCTGCGCCGCATCCCGGCCGGGCCGGAGTTCGACCGCAACTTCCTGAACCTGCTGACCGGCCACCAGCACGGCGCGGTGGAGCTGGCCCGGATGGAGACCGGGCGGGGCGAGGACACCGGCGCGCGTGACCTGGCGGAGCGGATCGTTGCGTCGCGTACCGCGCAGATCAAACAGATGGCGCGGTTACTGGCGCGGTAGCCCTGGCCCGACCGGCGAGGGTTCCGGTCGGGCCAGGCCTCACCGGTAGTCGTTGAGCTCGATGTCGGTGGCGAAGTTGTCGGTCATCCTCAGCATCAGCCGCAGCAGGATCCTGGACTTGAACGTCCAGTTCCGCATCCGCAGCCGCAACCTGGTCGGCGGTGCGAGAAAGCCGCCCGCGCTGGCCTTCTCGGCGATCTTGGCGTAGTCGCGGAACTGCTCCTCGTAGCGCCGGAAGGCGGGGGTGTGGTCGCCGCCCGCCGCGGCCAGCTCGCCCGCGAGCACGTAGGCGCCGACGATCGCGAGGCCGGTGCCGAAGCCGCCGAGCGTGTTGCCGTACGCGGCGTCGCCGAGCAGCACGACGCGGCCCGTGGCGTAGCGGTCGATGGACACCTTGCTCAGCGAGTCGAGGTAGATGTCCTTGCCGTCGGCGATCCGCGCGGCGATCTCGGGCAGCCGCCAGCCACCGTCGCGGTACGCCGCCATGATCAGCTTCTTCTGCTGCTGCGGGTCGTAGCGGTCGTAGCTCAGCGGCGCGGAGGCGAACACGAAGAACGCGGGCGCCTTCGGCCCGCCGACCGCGACCATCCGGCCCAGCTCGTTGTACATCACCGCGCCGTGCTCGAGACCGTCGAACCGGCCGAGGTCGGCGAGGGCGTAGTAGTAGCCGAGGTGCTCGACGTAGTCGCTCTCCCGGCCGAACGCCAGGCGCCGGACGTTCGAGTGGATGCCGTCGGCGCCGACCACGATGTCGAACGTGCGCGGGGCGCCCTTGTCGAACGTGACGTGCACGCCGGTCGCGGTCTCGGTGAGCGAGGTGATCGAGTCGCCGAACACGTACTCGCAGCCGTCCCTGGTCTTCTCGTACAGCAGCACGGCGAGGTCGCCCCGGTAGATCTCGAGGTCGCCGCCGGTGAACTCACCCGGGATGACCGCGAGCGGCTTGCCGTCGGCGTCGATGACGGTCTGGTCGTGCCCGCCGGTCTGCAGCCGGCGGACGTCGTCGAGGATGCCCATCCGCTCGAGGACGGTGCGGTGGGTGGCGCCCTTGAAGTCGACGGCCTGCCCGCCGGGCCGCATCGCGGGGGCCCGCTCGACGACGGTGACGGTGGCGCCGTAGCGCTGCAGCCAGAAGGCGAGCGCCGGGCCGGCGATGCTGGCGCCGGAGACGAGGACTGTCGTGTTCTTCAGGCTGTCGGTGTTCCTGCCGTCGCTGTTCATGCCGGGAACTGTCGCCGGGTGCGTTGACAGTTCGCCTGCCGTTGGCTGACAGTCCCGGTCCGGCCTGTCAGGAGAGAAGTTCGGCCTGGTCAGGTGGGGTGGCCACGCCACTGGCATAGGCGGCCGCGAAGGCTTCGCTCCCCGCCTCGTCGCGGGCGCGCGCGGCCACGGCCGCGACATCGGGGTCCCCGGTGACGGCCGTGCCCCGCAACGCGACGGCGAGACCGAGCAGGAACGCCGCGTTCTCGGCGGTGCCGGCCAGACCTTCGACAGCCGCCGCCAGCTCCGCGACCAGCGGCTGCTCCCGAGCCGCGGCGACGGCCTGCTCGTGCAGCCGCGCCGCGGTCTCGCGGTCGCCCACCGCCTCGGCCACCCGGGCCCGAGCGGTCACAATCGCCGCATCCGGCCCGTCGGCGCCGGCGAGCACGGCCATCGCACCGTCCAGGTCACCGGACAGGCGGGCGAGATCTGCCCGCAGCACCACCAACGCGACCGGCTCCGGCAGGCCGGCGCGCGCGGCAAGCGTCACCGCACGCTCGGCGTCGACGGCCGCCGACGCCGAGCCCTGGCGCAGCAGGCAGCGAGCCCGCCGGCACAGCACCTCCACGCACTCCTCCAGCGCGCCGAACCGCTCGTAGTGCCCCAGCGCCTCGGCCCACAGCTCGTGCGCCCGCGCCCACTCGCCGCGCCACCCGGCGACCTCCGCCAGCCAGTCCAGCGCCTGCGCGATGCCCCACCGCTCGCCCAGTGCGCGGAACGCGGCGAGCACGCCGACCAGCTCGCGCTCGCCGTCGGCCGGGCGCCCGCCCAGCACCCGCAGCAGCGCGCCGCCCAACCGGGACAACGCCACGGTCCACGGATCCGTGCCCGGCGTCGCGTCCTCCGGCGCGCCCCACGGACCGGCCGTCATCCCGAACACCGCCGCGCCGAACGGGTGGCGCAGCTCGTCCAGCCCCGACCGCATGATCCCCATGGCCCGGTCCCAGTGCACCGGCGCCGCCCGCGGCACGGCGTAGACCACCGCGGCGACGTACTCCTCCTCGAGCCCGGCGGGCACCTCGTGCGCCAGCAGCGCGGCCGCCACGCCGCCGACGTCCGCGCGCCGCCCGGACAGCCACCAGTACGCGCCGAGCGCGCCGACCAGCCGGTACGCCGTCTCCGGCGCCGCGTCGACCGCCCACCGCAGGGCCGCGGTCAGGTTGTCGTGCTCCGCCGCGAGCGCCGCCAGCCACTCCAGCTGCTCCGCCCCGCGCAGGTGCTCCTCGGCCCGCAAAGCGAGTTCCAGCAGGTAGCCGGCGTGCCGCGCGCGCACCGCCGCCTCCTCGCCCGACCCGGCGAGCCGCTCCGCGCAGAACAGCCGGATCACCTCGAGCATCCGGTACCGCGTGCCGTCGGTCTCCAGCAGCGAGCGGTCAACCAGGTCCGCGAGCACGCCATCGATGTCGCTGCCGGTCGTGTCGCACACCGCCTCGGCCGCCGCGAGCGAGGCACCGCCGGTGAACACCGCGAACCGTTGCGCCGCCGCGCGTTCCGCGTCGCCGAGCAGCTCCCAGCTCCAGGCGACCACCGCCGCCAGCGTGCGATGCCGGTCCGCGGCCGTGCGGTCACCCCGGGAAAGCAGCCGGAACGGGCCGTACTCGGCGAGCCGCGCGGCGAGCTCGGCCACGGTGAACTGGCGCAGCCGCGCGGCCGCCAGCTCGATGGCCAGCGGCAGCCCGTCCAGCGCGGCGCAGATCTCCTCGACGGTGTGCCGGTTCTCGGCGGTGACGGCGAACCCCGGCCGGACCGCCGCCGCCCGGTCGGCGAACAGGCGCACGGCGTCGCCGGCGAGCGGGGTCAGCGGCAGCAGCGTCTCACCGGTCAACCCGAGGGGCTCCCGGCTGGTGGCGACGATCGTGAGGCCGGGGCACTCGGCGAGCAGCGTGCGGGCGAGCGCCGCGACCGCGGCGACGACGTGCTCGCAGTTGTCGAGGATCAGCGCCAGCGCCTCTCCGGCGAGCGCGCCGGCGAGCCGGCGGGCCGGATCGGCGGACTGCCCCTGCAGCCCCGCCTCGCGCAGCCCGAGCGCCCCGAGCACCGCGGCGGGCACGAGCGCCGGGTCGTCGACGGGGGACAGGTCGGCGAAGCACGCGCCGGGCGCGGCCGCCTCGATCGCGAGCCGGGTCTTCCCGGTGCCGCCCGGTCCGATGATCGTGACCAGCCGGGTGGCACGCAGCTCGGTGAGCCGGGCCAGCTCGGCCTCGCGGCCGACGAAGCTGGTCAGCTGCGCGGCCGGCGCGCGCCGGGCCGGGCCGGTGTCCGCGCGCAGGATCGCCACGTGGATCGCCGCGAGCCCGGGGGAGGGGTCGGTGCCGAGCTCGTCGGCGAGCAGCCGCCGGACCTGGTCGAACTCGGCGAGCGCCTCGGCCTGCCTGCCCGCCGCGTGCAGGGCACGCATGAGCTGGCCGCGCAACCGTTCGCGCAGCGGATGCTCGGCGGACAGGCGCCGCAGCTCGGCGATGGAGGTGCCCTCGGGCAGCGCGAGCTCGGCGTCGACGAGGTCCTCGACCGCGTCCAGCCGCAGGTCCTCGAGGCGGGTGGCCAGGGCGGCGCCGTGCGGCAGGTCGGCGAGCGCCGGGCCGCGCCACAGGGCGAGCGCCTCGCGCAGTTGCCGCCGGGCGCGGAGGTGGTCGCCCGCGGCGAGCAGGCGCCGCCCGTCGCGCGCGAGCCGCTCGAAGCGCAGCGCGTCCACGTCGTCGGGCTCGGCGGCGAGCCGGTAGCCGCCGCCGTCGAACTCGACGCCGGGGATCGTTCTGCGCAGCCGGGAGACCTGCGCCTGGATCGCGTTGGTCGCGTCGGCGGGCGGCGCGTCCCCGTACTGCCCGGCGACGAGCCGCTCGACCGGCACGACCCGGCCCGCGTCGAGCAGCAGCATGACGAGCACCGCCCGCGGCCGCGGCCCACCGACCGCGACGACCTCGCCGGCGTCCGACCAGACCTCCAGCGCCCCCAGAATCCCGAACCGCACGACGATCATTCTGGACCGGACGCCGGCCTGGCGACGAGGCCACACCGCACCATCGAACCGGTGCGGTCAGCCGCCCACGTGGATACCTGGCCGCCGGGCCTGGTCCGACTCGTGCTGGCGGATGATCTCGCGCACCACCGGGGGCGTGTCGCCCTGGCCGAGGATCAGGTAGCGGAACAGCAGGTGCAGCGGGTTGCCCTCGGACCACTCGAAGTGGCAGCGCGGCAGGACGTCGGTCGTGTCGCGCAGGGCGAACAGGATCGCGGCGATGGCGTTCGGGGCGGCCGGGGCCTCGACGCGCAGGATCCGGTGGCCGCCGACCTCGATGCCGCGGACCCTCAGCACGTTCGAGAACTCCGACGGGTCGACCACGTCGATCTCCAGGAACAGCACGTCCGCGGCACCCGGCAGCGGGTTCAGCCCGCGCTGCTCGTCCTCCTTGAGCCGGTACTCCTCCTCGTCGCCCGCCTGGCGCTTGTTCGCCACCAGGTCCAGCCGGCCGTCGTGGTCGATGTTCTGGGTGACGTAGCGCCGCGCGGCCTCGTCGAACTCGATGCGTTCCACGCGCAGCTCGGTGGTCCGGGTGACCCGGGAGATCAGCGACACCACGACGATCCCCGCGATGAACGCCGCCGAGATCGCGATCCCGTCCGGCTTCTCCACGACGTTCGCACCCAGGGCGTATATGAGGATCAGCGTCAGCACGGCGAACGCCACCGTGGCCCGGCGCTGCCCGTGCCGCGCCGCGGAGATCGTCACCGCGACCGCGCCGGACACCATCATCGCCAGGATGCCGGTCGCGTACGCGCCTGCCTGCGCGTTGACGTCCGCGCCGAACGCGATCGTGATGCCCACGCTGATCACCGTGTAGACCAGCACGACCGGGCGCACCGCGCGGCCCCACTCCGGCGCCATGCCGTACGCGGGCAGGTACCGCGGCACGATGTTGATCAGCCCGGCCATCGCGGACGCGCCGGCGAACCACAGGATCAGGATGCTGCTGATGTCGTAGATCGTGCCGAACGCGCTGCCCAGGTACTCGTGCGCGAGGTACGCGAGCGCCCGCCCGTTCGCCTCCCCGCCGGGCTGGAACTCCTTCTCCGGGATGAGCACGGTCGTGATGAAGCTCGTCGCGATCAGGTACACCGACATGATCAGCGCCGCGGTCGCGAGCAGCCTGCCGGTGTTGCGCACCCGCGAGGTCATCCGCTCCTCGTCGGTGGTGCCGTCCGCCTTGACCAGCGGCATCATGCTCACGCCGGTCTCGAAGCCCGACAAACCCAGCACCAGCAAGGGAAACGCGAGCACGGCCGGGCCGATGATGCCGAAGAAGCCGCCGCCGTTCTCGGTCAGCCGATCGGCCCAAGTGGACAGTGCGTCCGGCGTGGCAACGACCTCGCCGATGCCCACGACGACGATGACCGCGTTGAGCACGAGGAACACCGCCACGAGCGGGATCGCCACGCCGATGGCCTCGCTGAACCCGAGCAGGAATACGCCGCCGAGGATCAGCAGCAGCACGACGGTGATCAGCACTTCCTTGCCGTGCAGGAAGGCCGGCAGCGCGGGGTTCTCCTCCATGTGCACGGTCGCGTCCGCCGCGGACAGCGTGATCGTGATGATCCACGACGTGGCGACGAAGCCGAGCAGCACGAGCACGAAGATCTTGCCGCGCCAGAAGGGGAGCAGCGACTCCAGCATCGCCACCGAGCCCTGCCCGTGCGGGCTCTCCTTGGCCACCCGCCGGTACATCGGCAGCATCCCGAACAGCGTCAGCGCCACGATCAGCAGCGTGGCCAGCGGCGAGAGCGCGCCCGCGGCGAGTGCGGCAATGGCGGGCAAATAGGACAGTGTGGAGAAATAGTCCACACCGGTCAGACACATGACTTTCCACCACGCCTGCGGCTTGTGTGCATGCGCCTCGTCGCTGGCCCGGCCGACGGGGGCGACCTGGTGTTTCAGCAACCAGCCCGCCAGTCCGCGCCGGGGCAGGGCTTCGCGGGCCGGGTTGTCCACGCTCTCCGGCACGGCGAGCCGTGGTGACGCGTCCATCCTTGGTTCCTCCACCCCTGCGGATCCGCGCCCGCGCCGCACAGGATGCCGGACCGCGCTCCCCGCCACACGGCGGGTGTGCTCAGCCTGCTCGTCAGTCCGCGGTGAGCCCGTGCGAGCGCAGCAGCAGCACGCCGACCTCGCGGGCCCGGGTCGCCGCGGCGGTGTCGCCCTCGTGCGCGGCCATGATCGAGCCCTTCATGAGGATGTGCCACTGCCTGGCGAAGGAGTCGGTGTTCTCGATCCCGGCGGCCGCGGCCAGGCCCTTGAGGTAGTGCCGGATGTTGGCCAGGTGCTGCACGCTCGCCCGGTGCACGGAGTCGTCGCGTCCGGAACTCTCCAGCATGACGGTGAGGAACGAGCAGCCCTCGAAGTCCGGCCGCGCGAACCACTCGGCAAACACGTCGAAGATGGCGAGGAGCTGCTGGGCGGGAGTGCGACCGCGGCGCTGGCTCTCGGCCTGCAGCCACTCCTCGGTCCAGATGCGCTCGCGGCGGCGGAGGAAGTCGAGGATCAGGTCGGTCTTGGACGGGAAGTTGCGGTACAGGGTCATCTTCGCCGTGCCGGCCCGCGCGATGATCGCGTCGACGCCGACCGCGGCGGTGCCTTCCCGGCTGAACAAGTCGTAAGCGGCGCGCCCGACCCGTTCCCGGCCGCTGTCCCGGGCCTTCGCGTCGGTCATGACTCTGCCTGACTCGTCTGCGTGATGGCTGCCTGCCTGTCGCCGGTTCGTCACCGGCGATGATACGGCGCGGATCGCTGCGGCGTGTCGGCGCACGATCGTGCCTGCTCAGACGGTTGACGGGTTACCGTGACGCGCGAGGTCGCGGTACGTGTTCCCGGAGGCCACGGTGCGTAGTCAGGTGCTTCAGCCACCGTACATCTACCGTTGGGCCGTTCTCATCGCCGCCACCGTGATCCTCGCCGCGCTCGTGCTGCGTGCGTTCCAGCCCGACCCGGCCGCCGCCGACAAGGCGCCCGCCGCGCCACCGAAACCCGCACCGGTCAAGCAGGTCAGCCCGGTGGCGGCCGACGTGATCCGCCAGCTCGACACGACCGGCAAGATCGTCGCGCTCACCTTCGACGACGGTCCAGATCCCGAGCAGACCCCGCAGGTGCTGGACCTGCTCGCCGAGCACGGCGCGGTGGCGACGTTCTGCATGGTCGGCGCCCAGGCGCGGCGGCACCCGGACCTGGTTCGCGAGGTCGTCGACGCCGGCATGCGGCTGTGCAACCACACCGTGCACCACGACGAACGCCTCGCCACCCGCCCGGCCGCGGCGATCGAGAAGGAGCTGCTCGACGCGGGCGCCGCACTGCGCGACGCGGCGGGCGCGGACGTGCCGATCGGCTACTTCCGCGCCCCCGGCGGCAACTGGACCGAGCCGCTGGCGAAAACCGCGGCGCAGCACGGCATGCGGCCGCTGGGCTGGTCGGTCGACCCGCGCGACTGGAGCAGGCCCGGCGTGAAGAAGATCGTCGCCGCGGTGGAGAAGAACGTACGGCCCGGCTCGGTCGTGCTGCTGCACGACGGCGGCGGCAAGCGCGACCAGACCGTCGCCGCGCTGCGCACGCTGCTGCCCTGGCTCACGGATCAGGGCTACAGATTCACCTATCCGGCCTAATCCGATCGTTCCGTTTCTCCACGGGCGATCATGGGTACGCCCTATGCTCGGCAGAGGGGTTATCCATGGGCTACGACGACCGGACGACCACAGAAGCATTGGGCGGCAGGTATGTCCTGCAAGCCCGGGTCGGATCTGGCCGCACCACCACCGTTTTCGCCGCCGACGACGCGCTGCTCGAGCGCCGCGTGGCGGTCAAGCTCTTCCACGACGTGCCCGACGAGGGCGGCGTGGCGCACTTCGAGGCCGAGACCCAGGTCCTCGCGGGGCTCTTCCATCCCGGTCTCGTCCCGGTCTACGACGTCAACCTCGACGCCGACCGGCCGTACATGGTGATGCGGCTGATCGACGGCAGCACGCTCAGCGACCGCGTCTACGGCGAGGTCCACCGCGAGCCGCTCACGCCGGCCGAGGTCGCCCGGCTCGGCGCGCAGCTGGCCGACGTGCTGGCCTACGTGCACGAGCGTGGCGTCGTGCACGGCGATCTCGACGCCCGCAACGTGCTCGTCGACAAGGAGGACAACGGCCACCTCACCGGCTTCGGTGTCGATCGCGGCCTGGGCAGGCCGTCCGGGGACGTCTACGCGCTGGGCATGATGCTCGCCGGGTGCCTGCCGCCCGGTCTCGGTCCCGAGTGGAACGCCGTGCTGGGCCTCATGACCGACGCCGACCCCGAAGAACGTCCCGATGCGTTCCGTTGTGGCGAGTTGTTGCGCAACATCGAGTCCGGCAGCACGTCGGAGTTCGCGCTGCCCCGCTTCGCGCCGGCCCACACCCCGGCCCACACCTCGGACGAGGACGAGGAGCCCGACGTCGTCTCCGAGTACGAGTCGGAGTACGACCCCGAGTTCGACTCCTCGTTCGTCCCTGACTTCGGCGTCTACGAACCGGACGCCGAGCCGGACCCGGACGAGCGGCCGGGCAAGCAGGTCGTGCTGCCCGCCAAGGCCGGCAAGCACAAGCAGCGGATGCGCCCCGTCGCCTATACCGGACTCGCCGGGATGGGCCTTGCCGTGGCCGCGCTCGCCGTCGTGCTGGCCACCGTCTCCACCGACGAGACCGGGCAGCGCACCGGCGACCAGCCGCAGGTCGAGCAGCCCTCCGACGGCACGCACATCCAGCCGCCCGGCCAGTCCTACCCGCAGGACCCGGACAACCCGGAGGCCCCGCAGGAACGCGGCGAGGCACGCAATCCCGATCCGGACAAGCCGCCGGCCCGCGGACCGGGCAAACCCACCACGTCGCCACCGTCCTCCAGCACGACCACCACGACCCCGCCACCGGAGGGCGGCCCGGGGAACGGCAACGGCAACGGGCAGGACAACGGGAATCGGCGCAAGAGCCTGCTGGAAATCATCCTCGGCCTGTAGGTCCACGCTCGGTAGTCCCGACGTTCGGCCGACGTGATCACGGGCCGTAATGGCGTTAGATAGGGCGATGCGGCTTCAGGGAGTTGGCAAACGTTACGGCACCGGCCGGATGGTGCTCGACAACGTCGACCTCTATCTGGCGCCCGGCGAGGTCGTCGCTGTCACCGGCGGCAACGGGTCGGGGAAGTCGACGTTGTTGCGCCTGCTGGTGGGCGTGGCGCGGCCGACCAGCGGCACGATCTCCGGGCGACCACGCGAGGTCGGCTACGTGCCGGAGTTCTTTCCCGACGACGACAGCCTCTCCGCGCTGTCCTATCTGGTGCACATGGGCAGGCTGCGCGGCCTGACCACCTCCGACGCGGCCGACCGGGCGAGCAGGCTGCTGGACCGGCTCGCGCTCTCCGGCGGCCGTCGCACACCGTTACGGCGGCTGTCCAACGGAAACCTGCAGAAGGTGGCCATCGCCCAGGCCGTTCTCGTGCGTCCCAAGCTGTTCGTGCTCGACGAGGCCTGGTCGGGCCTGGACGTCGACGCGCACAGCGTGCTCTCCGAGCTCGTGGAGGAGGTGGCCGGCGCGAGCGGCCGGGTCGTCTACACCGACCACCGCCAGACCGTCGGCGCCACCCGCGTGCTGCAGGTGGTCGACGGCAACCTGGTCGAGCTGGACACCGAGCCGGTGCTGGTGACCCGCCTGGTGCTCAACCCGCCGCCGGACACCAACCTCGACGAGCCGGTGGCGCTGCCGAAAGCCTTGTCCGGCGCGATGTCCACGGCGCACGACGGGGAGAAGGTGTTCGTCCAGGTCAAACGCGCCGACACCGACCAGCTGCTGATGGCGGTGCTCGCCGACGGCTGGTCGGTCATCCGGGTCGACGAGCCCGTCGCGGTCCCCTCCGGAGGTGCGTCGTGATCCCGATCGTGCGCTACACCGTCGCCGTGATGGTGCACTCGCAGCGCTTCCTGCCGCCGGTGCTGCTGTTCGTGATCGCCATCGGCACGTTCGCCCACGACGCGGGCACCGAGCCGGTCATCCAGATCTTCGCGCCGATGACGGCCGTCGCGTTCGTGAGCGCGGCGTGGATGACGGTCGCGCTGGCCACCGCGGAGGACCCCGTGCAGCGGTCGATCACCGCGGTCAACGCGGGCCGCGCGTGGTCGCAGCTGGTGGCCGTGGTGCTGGTCGTGCTGGGGACGTTCGCGGTGCTGATCGTGCTGCTGCTGGCGCTGCCGGTCGTCGTCGGCAACCGCGACGCGGACGCGGTGAAGCTGCTGGTGGGCGCGCTGGCCATGCTCACCGGCGCGGGCTTCGGCGCGGCGGTCGGGCTGCCGACCTCGCGGCTGGTGATCCCCCGCGCCGGCTTCGCGCTGCTCGCGACCCTCGCGCTGATCGTGGTGTTCCTGCTCATCCGCGGCCTGCCGCCGGTGAACACGCTGATCATCCTGCTCTCCGAGGAGGGCACCGCGCCCGCGGACATGCTGCTGCCGGAGATCGCCTACCTGGCGCTGACGGCAGCCGTGCTGGCCGGCAGCGTGGCCGTCACCCACACGATCGTCAGGCGCCAGGACTAGCCGCCCGTTGCGGCGGCCGAGGTAGCGGCGGCTGTCGCGGCCGCCGTCGCCGCGTACACCGCCTCCACCGCCTTGCGGACCGCGGTCGCGGCCCACTGTCCCTCGGCGATCTCCTTGGCACGGCGGCGGGCCGCCCGCTTGTCCGCCACCTCGAACACGGTGGTCACCGCCTTGAGCGCGGCCAGCAGGGCGATCAGCGCGGCCGTGCGCTCGTCCGGCGCGGCACCGGCCAGCGCCGAGGAGATCCGTTCCCGCACGGTCGCCTCGTGCGAGACGTCCTGGGCGGGCAGCCGGTGCGTGGGGAACAGGCCCAGCACCTTGTGCCTCTCCCGGCGCAGCACGCCCGCCTGGACCAGGCCGTCGGCGAGCCGGTCGCGCAGGCTCTTGGCGAGCTTGTCGATCACGTGTTCGGGCTTGCGGCCCTCCCGGCCCTCGAGCACCGCAAGGCCCTCCGCGAGCACCGGGTGTGCCAGCGGCGGACCGGGCACCAGCACGAGCCGCCCGGCGCGCACGTTCTCGCGCTTCTCGGCCACGCGCACCCGGCCGAGCAGCGCGAGCTCGAGCAGAACGGCGCCGGCGAGCCCCCTGTCGATCTGGCTCACATTGACCCGGCCGCTCTTGTCGTCCAGGGCCAGCAACAACAACTCCTCGGCCAGCAGCATGAGGCCACCCTAGCCAGGGGCCGTGCTGACAGCGCGCCGCTCCTGCGGCAAGGTTGCGGCCAGAACGAACGACGAGAGGACCCAGATGAACACTCCGGCTCAGATCGGCGTCACCGGTCTCGCGGTCATGGGCCGCAACCTCGCCCGCAACCTCGCCCGCAACGGGTACGCGGTCGCGCTGCACAACCGCTCCGTGGCGCGGACCCGGTCGCTGGTCTCCGAGCACGGCGAAGAAGGCACGTTCGTGGCGACCGAGTCGCTCAAGGAGTTCGTCGAGGCGCTCGAGCGGCCGCGGCGCGTGGTGATCATGGTGAAGGCAGGCGCGCCGACCGATGCGGTCATCGACGAGCTGGTGCCGCTGCTCGAGGACGGCGACATCGTCATCGACTGCGGCAACGCGCACTACGCCGACACCCGCCGCCGCGAGGCCGACCTGCGCGAGCGCGGTCTGCACTTCGTCGGTGCGGGCGTGTCCGGCGGCGAGGAGGGCGCGTTGCTCGGGCCCAGCATCATGCCGGGCGGCTCGGCCGAGTCCTACCAGTCGCTGGGCCCCATGTTCGAGAAGATCGCCGCGCAGGTCGACGGCACTCCGTGCTGCACCCACGTCGGCCCGGACGGCGCGGGCCACTTCGTCAAGATGGTGCACAACGGCATCGAGTACGCCGACATGCAGCTGATCGCCGAGGCCTACGACATGCTGCGCGACGGCCTGGGCGCCACGCCCGCGGAGCTGTCCGCGATCTTCGCCGACTGGAACTCCGGTGACCTCGAGTCGTTCCTCATCGAGATCACCGCCGAGGTGCTCGGCCACACCGACGCCGCCACCGGCAATGCGTTCGTCGACGTCGTGCTGGACCAGGCCGAGCAGAAGGGCACCGGCCGCTGGACCGTGCAGACCGCGCTGGACCTCGGCGTGCCGGTCACCGGGATCGCGGAGGCCACGTTCGCCCGCGCGCTGTCCGCCCACCCCGCCCAGCGCGAGGCCGCCCGCGCGACGCTGCCCGGCCCGGCGCGCGGTTCCGTGCCGGTGCCCGACCGCGACGCGTTCGTCGACGACGTGCGCAAGGCGCTGTACGCCTCGAAGGTCGTCGCGTACGCGCAGGGCTACGACCAGATGACCGCGGCGAGCAAGGAGTACGGCTGGGACATCGACCTCGGCGCGATGGCCACCATCTGGCGCGGCGGCTGCATCATCCGCGCCCGGTTCCTCGACCGCATCCGCGAGGCCTACGCCGAGAACCCCGGCCTGGAGTCACTGCTCGTGGCGCCGTACTTCGCGGACGCGGTGGCGCAGGGCCAGGACGCGTGGCGCCGGGTCGTCGCGCACGCGGCGACCGCGGGCATTCCGACCCCGGCGTTCTCGTCGTCGCTGGCCTACTACGACGCGCTGCGGGCCGACCGCCTGCCGGCCGCGCTGATCCAGGGGCTGCGTGACTACTTCGGCGCGCACACCTACCGCCGCGTGGACCGCGAGGGCAGTTTCCACACCCTGTGGTCCGCCGACCGCTCGGAGGCCGACGCCTGACCTGCTGACGCGAAGGGCTTCCGCCGTTCGGCGGAGGTCTTTCGCGGCGTGAGCAAGTATAGGATATATGTCACCGGAGGTGAGGAGGCGTCGATGGAGCGAGTCGTGCCCGAGCCGGCCGAGGTCGCCGGTGGCGTGTGGAGCGTCGCCCTGCCGTTCCCGAACCCGCTGGGCTTCGCGTTCTCCTACGTCGTGCCGGTGGCCGAGGGCGTGCTGCTCGTCGACGCCGGGTGGGACTCCGACGAGTGCTGGGATGCCTTGCGTGCGGGCCTCGCGGCCGCGGGCGCGGGGCTGGACGACGTGGTCGGCCTGGTCGTGACCCACGTGCACCCGGACCACTATGGACTCGCCGAGCGCCTCCGGGCCCACTCGCCCGCGTGGATCGCCCTGCATCCCGCCGAGCGGCCCCGCATCGCCGCGGGGGAGCACGACCGGCTGCGCGCGATCGAGGAGATGGCCGAGTGGCTGGGCCAGGCGGGCGCGCCGCCGTCGGAGTTCGCCGAGCTGGACGCGGACGCCGCGGACATGAAGGCCCGCATCTCCATGGTGGTGCCCGAGCACGACCTGCCGGACGGCGCCGCGGTGCCGGGCACGGACGGATCGCTGCTCGCCGTGCACACGCCCGGGCACACACCGGGCCACCTGTGCTTCCACGACCGGCGGCGCGGCCTGCTGTTCACCGGCGACCACATCCTGCCGCGCGTCACGCCGAACATCTCCAAACGTCCACAGTCCGATGTGGACCCGTTGCGGGACTTTCTCGACTCGGTGCGCAAGGTCCGCGGCATCGGCGACGTCGAGGTGCTGCCGGGTCACGAGTGGACGTTCGGCGGTCTCGGCGACCGCCTGGACTTCCTGACCGCGCACCACGCGGAGCGGCTGGCCGAGGTCGAGGCGGCGGTCTGCGCGGGCGCCGGCACCGTGTGGGAGGTGACGTGCACGGTGAGCTGGTCCCGCCCGTTCGAACACCTGCGGGGCCGCGCGCGCCGCTCGGCGATCGGCGAGACATTCGCCCACCTGTACCGGCTGGCGGTCGTGGGCCGCATCCGCTGGGTGCCGGGTCGCCCGGACCGCTGGCTCCCGATCCCGAGCCGCACGGGCGCCGAAGTGGCCTGACCTGCCCGGCGACCACCCCATCCGGCGAGTCCGACGCCCAGGCGTGGTCAGCGGACCCGGACCGTCACTCCGTCCACCGCGGGCACGAACTCACCGATCACCGGCGCCCCCGGAATCTCCCCGGCCACCAGCAAACCGCCTGACGTCTGGGCGTCGGCGAGCAGCAGCAGCGAAAGCTCGTCCGCGTCCCCGGCGTCCAGGTGTGGGCGCACCCAGTCGAGGTTGCGCCGCGTCCCGCCGGAGACGTAACCGTCCCGGGCGGACGCTGCCGCGCCGTCGAGGTAGGGCACCGCCGACGCCGACACCACCGCGGTCACCCCGCTCGCCCGCGCCATCTTGTGCAGGTGGCCGAGCAGGCCGAAGCCCGTCACGTCCGTCGCCGCGCGCACGCCTGCCGCCAGGGCCGCCGCGGCGGCGTCGCGGTTCAGGGTGGTCATCGACTCGACCGCGTGCGCGAACACCTCGCCGGTCTGCTTGTGGCGGTTGTTCAGCACGCCGACGCCGAGCGGCTTGGTGAGGCTGATCGGCAGGCCGGCGGCCGCCGAGTCGTTGCGCAGCAAGCGATCCGGGTGCGCGGTGCCGGTCACGGCGAGTCCGTACTTCGGCTCCGGGTCGTCGATCGAGTGACCGCCTGCCAGGTGGCAGCCCGCTTCCCCGGCTACGGCCAGGCCGCCACGCAGTACTTCCCGCGCGAGCGAAACCGGCAGCACGTCCCGCGGCCAGCCCACCAGGTTCACCGCCAGGACGGGCGTTCCGCCCATCGCGTAGATGTCCGAGAGCGCGTTCGCCGCGGCGATGCGGCCCCAGTCGTACGCGTCGTCCACGACCGGCGTGAAGAAGTCCGTTGTGGACAGAATCGCCGTGTCGCCGGACAACCGCACGGCCGCGGCGTCGTCGCCGTGGTCGAGCCCGACGAGCAGCTCCGGCTCCGCCGGCCCGGTGCCGAACAGGTCGCGAACCATGTCCTCCAGCTCGCCCGGGGGAATCTTGCACGCACACCCGCCCCCGTGCGCGTACTGGGTGAGCCGGACCGCCGTCGTCGTCATGGTCGTCACCCTACGCTCGGTATAGTCTCTATTCGGAGGCGTACGTGTTCCTGGTGGACGCCGCGGTCTTCAAAACCGACGTGGCCCGGTATCCGGGTCAGGCAGGTTCGATTCCTGTCCGCCTCCGCCAATCCTTCCCGAGGGACGCCGCCGATGCACGTGCTCGCCACCGCCGGTCATGTCGACCACGGCAAGTCCACGCTCGTCCGCGCACTGACCGGCATCGAGCCCGACCGGCTGGCCGAGGAACGCCGCCGCGGCATGACCCTCGACCTCGGCTTCGCGTGGACCACGCTGCCCATCGGCGAGACCGTCGCGTTCGTCGACGTGCCGGGCCACGAACGGTTCGTCGGCACCATGCTGGCCGGCGTCGGCCCGGTGCCGGGCGTTGTCGTGGTGGTCGCCGCGGACGAGGGCTGGCGCGCGCAGACCGGCGAGCACGTCGGAGTCCTCGACTCCCTCGGCGTCCGGCACGGCCTGCTCGTGGTCACCCGCGCCGACCTCGCCGACCCGGCCCCCGCGCTGGCGTTCGCCCGCGAGCGGCTGGCCCGCACCTCGCTGGGGGAGGTGGAAGCCGTCGCGGTCAGCGCGGTCACCGGCACCGGTCTCGACGAGCTGCGCGCCGCCCTGGGCAGGCTGGTCGCCGCGCTGCCCGAGCCGGTCACCGACGGCCGGGTCCGGCTGTTCGTCGACCGCGCGTTCACCGTGCGGGGCAGCGGCACGGTGATCACCGGCACGCTGGGCGCGGGCACGATCCGCACGAACGACCGGCTGCTGCTCGCCCCGGCCGGGACCGAGGTCCGGGTGCGCGGGCTGGAGTCGATGGGCGAGCACCACGACGAGGTGGCCGCGGTCGCCCGGGTCGCGGTCAACCTGCGCGGCCTGCCGGTGGAGGACGTGCACCGCGGCCACGTGCTGATCACGCCGGACCGCTGGGCGCTGACCGACGTCGCCGACGTGCGGCTGACCTCGCTCGACCCGGCCGACCTGCCGGGGGATCTGTTGCTGCACATCGGGTCGGCGGCCGTGCCGTGCCGGGTGCGCCCGTTCGGCGACGACACCGCCCGCGTGCGGCTCGCGAGCCCGCTGCCGCTCGAGCCGGGGGACCGGGCGGTGCTGCGCGAGCCGTCGAGCCGGCTGGCCACCGGGGTGGTCGTGCTGGACGTCGACCCGCCGGAGCTGCGCAGGCGGGGCGCCGCGCTGACCCGTGCCGTGGAGCTCGAGGACGCGACCGGCAGCCCGGACGTGCTCGCGGAGGTGGCCCGGCGGGGGAGCGTCACCCGGGACCGGCTCGTGGCGCTCGGCGTGCTCGGCGCCGACGATCCCGTGCCGGGGGAGCTGATCGTGGTCGGCGAGCACCTCGTCGACCCGTCGGCCTGGCAGCGCTGGGGCAAGGACCTTGCGTCCGCTGTGGACGAACACCGCAGGGCCGCGCCGCTCGAGCCGGGCCTGCCGGCGAAGTCGGCCGCGCGGGTCATCGGCGCGGACGACCTGCGGCTGGTCGAGGCACTGGTGAAGGACTCCGGCGGCGCGCTCGTGTCCCGCGGCGGGCGCATCGCCCGGCCGGGCTCGGCCCCCGGGTTCAGCAACGCCGCCCGCCGCGCGCTCGACGACGTGTGCAAGCGGCTCGAGGCAGACCCGTTCGACTCGCCGAGCGTGCCCGAGCTGGCCGAGGCCGGGCTGACCAGGGAGATACTGGCGGCCGCCGCGGCCGCGGGCATGGTGCTGCGGCTGCCGACCGAGGTGATCCTGCACCCCGGGGCGCCCGAGGCCGCCCGGGCCGTGCTGACCGGGCTGGACCAGCCGTTCACGCTCTCCGCCGCGCGCCAGGCGTTGCGCACGACCAGGCGGGTCGCGGTGCCGCTGTTCGAGCATCTCGATGCGCTCGGCATCACCGTCCGGCTGGACGCCAACCTGCGCCGGGTCGTCCCGGCGAGCTGAGCCCGGGGACCTTCGTCACAACGCTCCCACTGTTCACCGACGCTTACAGGCGATAATATATCGTCTACCATAGCGGACCAGGGAGACTCGATGAGCGACGACGCGAACCCGGAGTACGGCAAGATCACCGAGGATGCGGTGGCCAGGCTGAAGGCCAGGCTGGGCAAGCGCTATCCGATCCAGCAGCCGTACCTGCGCTACGTGAACCAGGACAGCATCACGCACGTGGCTCGCAGCGTCGGCGACGACAATCCCCTTTACGTGGACCCGAAGTACGCCACGACGACCCGCTTCGGCCGGCTCATCGCACCGCCGGCGATCTACTACGCCGCCGCGTGGGGGAGCTGGGATCTTCGCCGAGGGCAAGGACTTCCGGGCGTGCACGGCCTGCACTCGGGCGACGAGTGGCGCTACTTCCGGCCGCTGTACGAAGGCGACGAGCTGCACGCCACGAAGGAGTTGGTGCGCGCCGACCCGATGGAGGGCCGCCTGGCCGGCAAGAAGATGTACATCCAGGCCGACGAGATCCGTTTCTACAACCAGTCCGACGAGCTCGTCGCGATCCAGGTGATGCCGGTGATCCGGGCCGAGCGCGAGGAGTCGAAGAAGCGCGGCAAGTACACCCAGATCGAGCGCTCCACCTACAGCGACGAGCAGATCGCGCAGATCGACGCCGAGCTCGAGGCCGAGCTCCCGCGCGGCGCCGCCCCGCGGTACTGGGAGCAGACCGAGGTCGGCGAGGCCGTCGACCCGGTGGTGAAGGGCCCGCTGACGCTGCCGGACATGGTGACCTGGTTGCAGGCCATCGGTTCGCCGCACGTGCGCAGCGGCAAGTACTGGCAGCAGTACCGCAAGTCCTCGCCCAAGGTGGCGGTCAAGGACCCGGAGACCGGCATCCCGCAGGCGGTCGAGCGGGTGCACTGGGACAACTTCATGGCCGCCGAGATCGGCATGCCGGCCGCCTACGACTACGGTTCCCAGCGCGGCGGCTACGCCACCTACTTCGCCACCAACTGGGTCGGCGACGACGGCTGGGTGGCCGAGCTGGACTTCCAGTACCGCGGCATGTTCTTCAACGGCGACGTCTTCCGCATCAACGGTCAGGTCGTCGACAAGTGGCGCGGCGCGAAGACCGGCACCGGCTACGTGAAGGTCGAGTTCCACACGATCAACAACCGTGGCGACGACATCATGCCGGGCACCGGGATCATGGCGCTGCCCTCGCAGGACGGCGGCCCGGTCGAGTTCCCTGTGGACGTTCGCGAGGACGGCCGAGCCGAGTAGGAGAATCCCATGACACTGCGCGTGTTCCGGCCGGTGCCGTTCGACGACCAGCAGCTGCTCCGGTTCGCGTCCCGGCTGGACACGTTGCGTGGCAAGCGGGTCGGCTTCATCGGCAACCTCAAACCCAACTGCGACGTCCTGCTGCACACCACCGAGGACCTGCTCGGCGAGCGGGAGGGCATCGCGGGGACGGTCTACCGGGAGAAGATCAGCTGTTCCGTCGGCGCCCCCGCCGGGATGCTCGACGAGATCGCCGGCTCCTGCGACGCGGCCGTCGTCGCCCTGGGCGATTGAGGCTCGTGCACCTCGTGGAGTGTCCACGATGCCGTCGAACTCGAGAAGCGCAACATCCCGACCGTGACCATCGTCGGCGAGACGTTCCGCATGATCGCCGACTATGAGAGCGAGGGGCTCGGCCTGCCCGGCCTGCCGCTCGCCATCGTCGAATACCCGATGGGCGGCGTGCCCACCGAGGAGGCCGTCGCGCGGGCCCACCGGGCGTACGGCCAGATCCTCGGTGGACTCTTGTCGAGGGGAGGCCTTGATGACCGCTGACATCACCGGCGACCTGCTGTCCTATGCGGACACCGACGCGATGCACGACGAGTTCTACGCGTCGCAATGGACCGACGGCCTGCCGGTCGTCGCGCCCACCGAGGAGCGGGTGGCGGCCATGCTCGGCGGCCGCGACGGCGACGAGCTGCTCGGCACGATGCCGCCGCGCTGGCGCCGGACCTACGTGCATCACGTGGCGGTCAACGCCGTGCTGGCCGGTTGCCGCCCGGACTACTTCCCGGTCGTGCTGGCCGGGATCCGGGCGGTGCTTGACATCCGGCTGAACCTGTACGGCGTGCAGGGCACGACGAACCCGGCGGGTGTGATGCTGGTCGTCAACGGCCCGGCGCGCACCGAGCTGGACGTCAACAGCGGGCACAACCTGTTCGGCCAGGGCTGGCGCGCGAACGCCACCATCGGCCGCGCCATCCGCCTCTGCATGATCAACATCGGTGGCGGGCTGCCCGAGCTGGGCGACATGTCCACGCTGGGCAACCCGAACAAGTACGGCTCGTGCATCGCGGAGAACGAGGAGGAGAGTCCCTGGGAGCCGTTCCATGTGGAGCGCGGCTTCGCGGCGGAGGCGTCCGTGGTGACCGCGGCGGGGGTGACCGCGCCGCAGAACGTCGCGATCCTGTCCCAGGACCCGGTCATGATCCTGGACGGCATCGCCGGCTCGCTGATGCCCGGGGGTGCCAACCTGGTGCTGTTCACCGCGCAGCCGCTGGTCGTGATCGGCCCGGTGCACGCGAAACACCTGGCCCGCAACGGCTACGACAAGCCGTCGATCCGCGAGTATCTGTGGGAGCACGGCACGATCGACATCACCGACGTCGGCGGCACGGACGGCAAGGCCATGCGCGAGTGGAAGGCCGGCTGCCTGCACGTCGACGGCACGCGCGAGCTGCTGCGCCCGTCGGTGGCCGCCGAGGACATCGGGATCGTGGTGGCGGGCGGCCGGAGCGGCCCGCACAGTGCCGTGCTGCAGCCGTTCAACCACACCCAACTGGTGAGCGTGCCGGTGACCTGACCGGCGAGTTCAGGCGGCAACCATCGAACCGGCCGCCGCCTGAACTCAGTGGCTCAGCAATTGATCCCGCCGTAGGAGTAGTCTTGCACGATATTGGTGCTGCCCGGTTTCGGGCCGTTCCACAGGTCGAGTTCAAAGTGAATACACATGCCGTTGTTGGTCATCCGAACCGGGCCTGCCGTGTACAGGAAGTTTCCATTGTCGACGACATGGTTGCCATTGGACTTGTACATGTGTAGCTCCATGTACGTGTTCTTGCCGTAGTACGAGTTCTGCTTGACCGACACCACGCAAATCTTTCCATCGCCCCGGTATGCGCGCGTGAGCGCGATCACCTCGCCGGTTGCGGGATGCTTCGAGGTCATGGTGGTGCCGACTTGGCTTCCCGCGCAGGTGTCGGCAGCTGCGACGGCCTGCGCCTGCCGGCTCGCAGGAGAGAATCCGCTGACTGTCGCCACGACGGCCACGGCGGCGACCAACGCCTTGCTCAATCGGTTCATTGCAACTCGGGTCTTCCTGTCGTAGTTGTCAACGACTCTTTCGGCCTACAGTCGCACGAACAACTGTGAGGCGTTCTCTTTCTGCATTCCGGGAACGAGGTCGCCCCAGGTTCCCGGGTAGTACGTTTCCGAATTGCCGCCGTAGTTGCTGTTGTAGTACACCGTTACCTTGTAGCTGCTGGTCCGGTTCCATGCCGACACCGCGTTGTTCTTGACGCACTGCCCACGCCCGGTGCCCGGGCCCTTGAACTCGTAGCACGTCGGCTGAGTTGCGCCGTAGTTCGGAATCGATCCGGCGAAGTCCGACACCGACCCGGTCCGATCGTGCCCGTGGTACAAACAGAACTCCCCCGCTTCGCAGACCCCGTTGCGAGCCACCGGGGCCGCCGCCGCGGTGCCGGCCGTCCCCACCATGCTCAACGCCACCGCCATGCTTGCCCCGAACACTGCGACGGATCTCGTTCGTCTCGACATGCAAAGTCCCCCTGATCGGCCCCGACAGTCGCGGATGCGTGCGGAGCCTGGCAGGTCGACAACGGACAGACAAGTATTCGCCTGCACGTCGAAGTCAGGTTCGGCATCACGTGCCCCGGGTCACGCGTGCCTGGCACACTTGGCACAGATGTTTCAACATTCGCCAGATTTCCTGTTCGCCCCGCCTTAGACTCCCGCCCCGTGAGCGATTCAATGGGGATGCCGATCGCCCAGCGGTATCGGTTGACGCGGGTGATCGGTACGGGGGGAATGGGCCGGGTCTGGCTCGGCCATGACGAGCTCATCGACCGCGAGGTGGCCATCAAGGAGCTCCTCCTGCCACCCGGCCTCGATGACGCGCAGCGAAACGAGATGAGCCAGCGCGCCATGCGAGAGGCCCGGGCTGCCGGGCGACTCAACCATCCGGGCATCGTGACCGTGCACGACGTCGTCGAGCACAACGGTGCGCCGTTGATCGTGATGGAGTACGTGCGGGGCGGCTCGCTCGCGGATGCCGTCCGGGCGCAGGGCGGCCTGCCCGTCGAGCGCGTGGCGGCCATCGGCATCGCGATACTCGACGCGTTGCGGGTCGCCCACCAGGCCGGGATCGTGCACCGCGACCTCAAGCCGGCCAACGTGTTGCTGGCCCCGGACCGGGTGGTGATCACCGATTTCGGCATCGCACGGCTGATGGGCGACGTCCAGCTGACCGTGTCGGGCGCGATCGTGGGGTCGCCCGCGTACATGGCGCCCGAGCAGGCGAACAGCGAGCCCAGCACGCCGGCGGCGGACCTGTGGTCGCTGGGCGCGACCATGTACGCGGCGGTGGAGGGCCATCCGCCGTTCGAAGGAGCCGACTTCATGTCGACGTTGGCCGCGCTCCTCACCCGGGACCCACGGCCGCCGGTGCGTGCCGGCCGGCTCACCGGGCTGCTCAATGCGCTGCTGCGCAAGGATCCGGCCCAGCGGCCGACGGCGGACCAGGTCGCGGCGTACCTGGCCGGCGGCAACGGCGGCCTGGGCGCGCAGCCGGCTGCGGTTCCCGTTCCCGCGCCCGTTCCACAGTGGGGACCCGGCACCCCGCCCGCGGGCGCCCCACAGTCCGGGCCGGGGTGGGGACCCACGCCGCCCGGCGGTAACCCACAGCCCGGGGGCCAGTGGGGAGCGCCGCCGGCCGCGGCGACGACGGGGTCGCAGGCAGGCAGGAGCGGCATCCGGCGGCGCTCGGTGTTCCTCGCCGCCGGTGGGGCGCTCGCGGCGATCGGCGTCCCCTCCGCGTTGTGGTACATCAACTCCAAGGACGAGCCCGGGAAAGGCAGTGCCGCCGACCCCGACGACTCCGAAGCCGGCGCCGGACCGGGCGGCGGCGGGCAGAGCGACGCGGCCGACCCGGGCGGGCCGAGTGTGGCACCCGAGTCGGAGTGGCCGGTGCAGCTCACCGACCACATCCAGCTGGCCGGGCACAACAACCCGGTCACGTCGATCGCGTTCAGTCCGGACGGCAGCGTGCTCGCCAGCGCCGACGGCGAGCTCACCGAGGGACCCATGACCCGGTTGTGGGACACGAAAAGCGGAAAGGTGGCGGCCACGCTCGTCGGACCGGACGGGGTCGGCGGCGCCTCGGCCGAGGCCGTGGCGTTCAGTCCCGACGGGACGCTGCTGGCGGTCGGCGGCAACTTTCTCGGCGACAGCACCAGGCTGTGGCGGGTGGCCGAGCGCGAGCTCATCGGAACGCTGGCCGACAGCGGTTCCATCATGAAGTCGCTGGCGTTCAGCCCTGACGGGAAGACCATCGCGGGCGTGACCCACACCGGTTCGGTGACGCTGTGGGACGCGGGGAGCCGCCGGGTCAAGATCGGCCTGCCCGACGGTGACGGGTTCCGGAACGTGACGTTCAGCCCGGACGGCACGCTGCTGGCCGACGGTGGCCACGGCAACGACGTCCGGCTCTCCGACGCCGCGAACGGGAAGACGATCCGGACCATCACCGACGCGACCGGCTCCGACGTGGCGTTCAGCCCCGACGGGAAGACCCTCGCGACCGCCGACGCCGACGGTTCCTACAACCTGCGGCTCTGGGACGTGGCGAGCGGCCGCAGCACCGAGACGTTCGACGGCGTCGACGACCTCGTGGTCACCTCGGCCCTGTTCAGCCCGGACGGGAAGACCCTGGCCAGCTGGGGGCTGGGCAACGTGATCCACCTGTGGGACGTGAAGTCCCGCAAGATCCGCGCCATGGTGCTGGGCGCGTCGGGCGCCGTGCGCGCGATCGCCTTCACCTCGGACGGGACCCGCCTCGCCAGCGGCGGCGACGACAAGACGATCCGGATCTGGAAGCTCGGCTAGCGCGCGGTCAGTCCTCGGCGAGGACGATGACGCGGTCCGCGTGGGTCATGGCGATCTGCTCGGTCTTCGGCGGGTTCAGGCGGACGCCGTACGACGGTGGTTTCTCGGCGTCCGCCATCACGCGGTATCCGATGGCCGTCTCGCCTCGCAGTCTCGCCGCCTCGATCACGGTCGCGAAGTCGATCCACTGGCCGAGTGCGACGTACCCTTCCGCCGGGCGCAGGTAGATCTCCGCCCCTTCCGCTTCGAGGAGTTGCTTGAACACGGCGGACAGATGCCGGTTCTCGGAGAGCTGCGCCAGCAGCAGGCTGATCAGCTTGCTGCCCACCACGAAGTCGTCCGCCTTCGTGACCTGTGCCAGCCGCTGGTTGCGCTCGTCGTTCATCTCGCTGACGATCGAGTAGTTCTCGTTCCGGCGGGATTCCATGTCGCGCAGGTGGAGCAGCGTCACGAGCGTCTGCGAGTCCGCCTTCTCCGGCCCGACGGTGTCGTCGGCGAGCACGATCACGTGATCGAAGTCCGCGATGCCGAGCGTCTCCAGGGAGTCGCGATCGGTGGGCTCGCAGATCTGGTAGGCGGTGTGCAGGTTCTGCAGCTCGGCAGCCAATGCCTTGACCTGCTTCTCGATGTCCGGCTGTGCCGCCGCCACCTGCACGCGCGAGCCGGGCGCGACGTAGTTGTCCAGCTCCTTGACGATCTTGACGCTACGCGTGTTCCAGCCGATCATGATCACCCGCTCGGGCCGGACCTGGAGTCGGACCGGGCGCGCGATGGCGTGTGGTGCGGCCGGCCGCAGCGGTGCCGCCGCCATCCGGATCGTCGAATCGTCCTCGGCGAGCAGGATCAGCTCGTCGCCGGCCTCGATGCGGGTGTCCGAACGCGGGTTGAGCCGGACCTGCCCGCGCCGGCGCAGTCCGATCAGCGTCGCGGTCTCGTAGGCGAACAGCGCGACACCGAACGGCACACCGGTCAGCCCGGGCTCGGGTCGCAAGTAGATCTCGTCGCCGCCGAAATCCAGCAGATCGGTGCATACCACCGAGAGCCCGGCCTGCCGGGAGGACTGGACGACCAGCCGGGCGCCCAGATCGTCGACATCGACCACGCTCGCGTTGTCGCCACCGGCCAGCCGGGCGGGCGAGAGGTTCTGCGCCTTGCGAATCGCGGCGACGACGTGCGGCGGCTCCCCTTCCCAGGTCCGGCTGCTCAACGCGAGCAGGGTCTTGATCACGCTGGCGTCCGCGTCGGCCACCTCCGGGGTGAGCACCAGGATGGACGCCGCGTCCTGCGGGTTGACCAGGTCCAGGTCGGCCTGTTCGGTCGGGCAGCCCGTACGGCACACGACCCGCAACCCGGAGAGGGAGCCGAGCCGGCCGCGGATCTCGTCCTCCATCTCCACCTTGTCGCGCTCGGCGAGGATCGCCACGCACGGCCGGCGCTCGCTCTCCTTGGCCACGGCGAGCTCGGAGATGATCGTGAAGAGTTGCTCCGACCAGCCCAACAGGACGGTGTGGCCCTCCTCCACGACCAGCGAGCGACCTTTCCGCAGGTCGACCAGCTTCGCGTCCAACCCGGTGGTGATGACGCCGACGAGCGCGGCGACGATGATGATGCCGCCGATCGTGGCCGCGAACATCGGGAAGACCCAGAACGCCGACCCCTCGTCGGCCGAGACCGTGCCGGGGTCGAGGGTGCGCAGCAGTGCCATGTAGAGCGTCTTGCCGACGCCCCACTCCTTGTCCGGTCTGGCCAGGTACCCGATGCTGCCGAACACGAGCACGAGCACCGCCGAGGCGACGCCCAGCAGCCCGATCAGTGCCGGCGCGCCCCGGGACATCGTGTTGTCGAACCGGTATCTCAGTCTCTCCCGTAACCCCGATCGCGACACCGCAACCCCTCCCCGCCCTGAAACAGTTGGAGAGACTGTGCCACAAGGGGGCCGGTAGTCGGCCGTTATCGGAGAATCGTCGAGAACTCAAGCGCCTGCGGGTATGAGTTTGGTCGCATTCATCCCATTTGTTCCCTAGCGCCTGGCGAGGTAGGCGTCCTCTGTGGCGTAGTCCAGCATCGGTGCGAAGTAGTCGTGTTCGAACGCCGCTGGTAGCCGAGGCGTGGCGGCAAGCCAGTCCAGTTCGGCCGGCACCGTGGTGGCGTAGTCGCCCGCCGGCTGGTAGCCCAGGTCCCCGGCCGTGCTCATGTCCAGGCGGATCGGCGGGATCCGGTCCCAGGGATGCCGGCCGAGTTCTTCGGGGGCATCGAGGATCTCCTGCCACCGGTGGCCGAAGTGCCCGGCCACGATTCGCGAGATCTCCAGGGCGCTCGGCGCGTCCGGGTCCGCGCTGTTGAGGATCCGCGGGCCGGGGCAGGACGCGACGAACTCGATCAAGGCGGCGATGTTGGCCGCGGCGCTGGTCTGGTCGACACCCCGGCCACCGCGCGACAGCATGACGACCTCGCGCCGGTCGAGCACCCGCTTGACGAACACCCATGT
>Ga0164241_10000861_pt1 | contig 44030 bp, 34 predicted proteins | sample OricomyardsoilBY_FD_108780 | JGI IMG/M metagenome (GOLD analysis project Ga0164241, IMG submission 108780) | Backyard soil microbial communities from Emeryville, California, USA - Original compost - Back yard soil (BY) | ecosystem: Environmental > Terrestrial > Soil > Unclassified | place: USA... | reverse complement strand
TGCTCGATCGCCCATTGCCGCTGTTCGGCTGTGTAACGTACCCATTTCATGCTCTCGCTCGCTGCCGCCTTCCATTGTGATTTATGAAATCAAACGGCGCGACAACTAGCCTGACATGGAGGGGTTCACGGGGGAAGCGAAGCAAGGCTGATGGGGGCGCTCTGGATTCGCTTTTGATTTTTGCCATGGTTGTGCTCCGACGCCTGCCGATACGCTGCTCTTCGCATCATGCATTGAGCTATTTCCAGTCCTGACGAGGCATTCGGCTGATTACGGCATGTCGCAGCCACATACTGTGACATCACGGGCTATTTGCCGTACCGCCCTATTGGAGTTACCTTTTGCTCATCCGCGCCGCGGTGAGTCCGGGGGGCTTGCCGCTCCTGGGTGTACAGGGGGAAAAAGCGCGGGTATCTATCGCCAGTCAGTGAGAGACCATGGATACCCGATACATACTTGATACGCGCCGGCATGGGCGCGGGGCCGTCAGGCCTGTAACCATCGCCGTTATTGCTGTTCTTGCCTTGCTGGCCGTCGCAGCCTGGTTCTTGATAATCCAGCCACACCAGGAACTGGTGATGTCGGATTCGGGGGGGCATCCTTCGACGCCAGTGTCCACCGCCACACGTGCCGCGCCACCACCGGCGAACGTCGAGGCGATGGATATCAACCAGTTGCTGACCGAAGCGCGTACCGCGATGAACGAGCAGCGTTATCTGGCACCGGCCGGCAACAATGCATTCGAGTTCTATCTGCGTGTGCTGGAGAAGGACCCGGGTAACAAGGTGGCCTCGGATGCGTTGCGTGAAACGTTCCCGTTTGCAGCCAACTCGGCGGAGCAGTCGATCAACTCGCGCGACTTCAACGAGGCTCAGCGGCAGATTGACCTGCTTGCCAAGGCGGACCCGGCCAACTTTACGCTAACCATCCTGCGTTCCAAGCTCGATGCTCAGCGCAAAATGCTGGATCGTCAGCAACAGGATGCACTTGATCAGCAGAAGGCTACCGAACTTGCTGCACAGCAGGCGGCTGCGGACAAGGCGGCGGCCAACAAGCTGGCTGCCGAGCAGCAGGCTGTGGCCGCACAGCAGGCAGCCCAGGCCAAGGCAGCGAAAGCAGCGGCGGCGCAGCAGACTGCCCAGCCCCAGTCCGCAGCGCCGGATACCACCAGCTCGGATACATCAAGCGTGGCCAGCAACGGTGGCGTGACACGTGATGCCAGCTTGGTGAAGGCATCGCCCGCACGTTATCCGCCGGCCGCTGTGCGTACCAGGCAGGAGGGTTGGGTGCTGGTGTCGTTCACGGTGGATGAGGAGGGGCGTACTCGCCGCGTCAAGGTCCTCGATTCGAAGCCGGGTCGGATTTTCGATCGGGCCGCGATTGAAGCCGTAGATCGCTACCGTTTCGATCCGGCAATGAAGAACGGCGTTGCCGTTTCGTCCGAGAAGCAGCAGCGGATCGAGTTCAAGCTCTGACGCATCGTTTGATGCAAGTAAACAAAGCGGCGCATGGAATTCCATGCGCCGCTTTGCGTTTCACGGGCTGGTACCGTTCGACCCGGCAAGCGGCCCAGGAACAGCAGGATTTCTGGGTGGTAGACCTTGCCGCCGCATGAGGCTCAGTGGTGCTTGCGGGAGTGGCGCTTGCGGCTCTTTTTCGGCGTGGTTTTGGCGGGCGGGGGACTTTCCAGCCCGGCCCAGTCGACGTGCGGTAGATCGAGCAAGTTGTCAAAAACCATCGGCATCAGGCCGCTCGGTGTCGGGCCGGTCGAGTTCCACAAAGTCACCACGCCGACGCGGTATTTGGGGAAGAAGCCGATCATGGTGCGATATCCGGCAACTGCACCGGCGTGGTAGATCAGGGTTTCGCCGCCGTACTCATACACGCGCCAGCCCAGCGCATAGTGCGCGTCGGTCAGGCGTGCCTTGCGCCAGGGCGTACTGCGCGTCTCGCCGGGCGTGGCGATGCCTGGTGTATGCAAGGTGTCGAGTAGAGCCGGCGGAAGTACATCGGGCCGACCACCCATTTGCGCGATCAGCCATTTTTCCATGTCGCGCAAACTGGCGTTGACGCCCGCAGCGGGAGCCACGCGGTAGTAGGTTTCATTCGGTTCAAATGGAATCCAGCCACTGCTGGAGGCGCGGTGTGGATGCGCCCAGCTCTTGCTCGATTCGAGTGCGGCGCGACCGTAGCTGGCGGTTGTCATGCCGAGCGGATAGAACAGGCGCTTGTCGACCAGGTGATAGAAAAAGTCACCAGTGCGACTGAAGATCACGTCGCGAATCATGCTGAAGGCAATGTTCTGATAGCCGTAGCACTGGCCGACGCCGCAAGTCATGTCGACCTCGTCGAGCTTGCGCACCAGCTCTTCGTAGGGGATGTCGCCTTCGAGGGAACTGTCGTAGGTATTACGAGGCAAACCGAGGCGTTGCCCCAGGATATCGCTGACAGTGGCCTGTTCTGCGGCATTGGCGTCCTTCAGTTTGAAGTAGGGAAGTACGTCGACCAGCTTGGTGTCCCAGCTCAGCTTGCCATCATCGATCAGCAGGCCGGTGATGGCGCTCGCAAAAGCTTTGGACAATGAAGCGAGCCGGAACACGGTTGTCGGGGTTACCGGCTCGCGCGTGGCGGCGTTGGCATAGCCGACCGTGTGTTCGTAGACGACCTTGTCATCGACCACGACGGCCGTGGCCAGGCCTGCCACGGCTTCGCGCTTGGCCAGTTCATCCAGCCAGCGCTGATAATCGTCGATGGTCTTGCTGATGCGCGCTTGCGGCAGCGCCTGGGGCTTGTTGCGGATACTGGTGTCGGGAAAGGGTGTCGGGCTGAAGCCGGCAGCGTGAATGGTGGTGCTGGCGAGGACCGCACCGGCGAGCAGCAAAGCGAACTTGGAAAACGGCATGGCACTCTGACGTGGTTGCGGCGTGGGAAGATGGTGCAGGCTGGGGATGGTGCCTTACCCGTCCGATTGTCTTGCACTTCATGGCTATCCACAACGTAGCGCACCAGGGGGCGACCAGCCATGGATTCGTGCGGGGGGTTGCGGAGCGATGTTTGAGTCGCACTCTGGCATCGTCCCACCACTTGCATGAACGAAGCCGCAGGATTGATGCCTTTGGTAGCTGTGCTGCACGCAAATGAAGTGGCCGTGGCGACCACGAGGTCCAGTCACCTGAAGTATTGAGGTGACCGTTTTTGCCGGTATATCGATGCCTCCAGCGACAGATCAAAAGCAAGCCCCCCATCCGCCTTCGGCACCTTGCCCCGTGAGCGGGGGAAGGGTTAGGTTGGTGAGTCAGCGGTGCTCCTTGGCAAGTGGTTCGCGCGTGTCGAAGCCAGGATTCCCATCCTCCGTTTACGGGGGCAAGGTGCCGAAGGCGGATGGGGGCAAGCTCACTCTTGAACTAGGCGCATAACAGCACAAGCCAGGTTCAAAACGGCCGCTCAAGACTGCAGGGATGCTATGTGAGGAGGAAATCAGAAGCTGCGCATACCTTTCAGGCCTGTCCCAGAATCAGTGCACTGGCGCGTTCGGCGATCATGATGGTCGGTGCGTTGGTGTTGCCGCTGGGCAGCGATGGCATCGCCGAAGCATCGACCACACGCAGACCTTCGACGCCGCGTACGCGCAGCTCGCAGTCAAGCACGGCCCGGTCATCGTTGCCCATGCGGCAGCTGCCAACCGGGTGATATACGGTTTCTGCCTTGCGTCGGATGAAGTCGGCGTACTCGGCATCGGTGTTCAATTTGCGCTCGGGAAATACTGCATCGGCACGGAACGCATCAAATGCCGGTTGGGCAAAAATCGCGTGCGAGATCCGCGCGGCCTCGATCGTCCGCTTGAGGTCATTGCCTTCCAGATCACTCAGATAGTTGGCATGAATGCGTATCGGCTGCGTAGGGTCGGCGGAGCGCAAGCGCAATTTGCCGCGACTGCGTGGGTGTAGATAGCACGCATGCATGGTGTAGCCGTCGCCGGGAAGACGATGACGACCATGATCGTCGAGTAGCGCCGGCACAAAGTGGAACTGCAGATCGCAGCGTTCATCCGAGGCCAGTTGGCTGCGCACGAAGCCGCCGGCTTCGGCGATATTGGTGGTGCCGGGGCCGTCACGGTGACGCAGCCAGCGCAGGCCTGTGCCCAGTTCATTCAGATGATCGTAGGTGAGCTTTTTCTGGCGGGTGCTGACGAGGGTGCAAATATCCAGATGGTCTTGCAGCTGGCCACCGACATCCGGCAGGTCGGCGGCGACATCAATGCCGTGTTCACGCAGATGTTCGGCCGGCCCGAGGCCGGAGAGCATCATCAGTTGCGGTGTATTGATCGCGCCACCGCAGAGGATTACTTCACCTGCCTCGATCCGCTCGCTGGCATGACTCCCATGCCGTAGTTGTACGCCGATGGCGCGCCCCTGATCCAGCAGTACGCGATCGACCAGTACTCCGGTGCGTACGGTGAGATTGCTGCGTTCCCGTGCTGGCTTGAGGAATCCCGCTGCGGTGGAGCAGCGTGCGCCATTGCGCTGAGTGACTTGGTACAGCCCGAACCCAGCTTGTTGCTCACCGTTGAAGTCGTGGTTGCTGCCGTAGCCAGCACTAATGCCTGCATCGATGAATGTGGCAGACAACGGGTTGTGATAGCGCAAGTCGGAGACTCCCAGCGGGCCGCCTTGGCCATGCAGGTGGCTTGTGCCACGGCTGTTGTCTTCGCTGCGCAGAAACCACGGCAACACCTGCGTCCACGACCAGCGTGGATCGCCGGTGGCTTCGGCCCAGCGGTCGTAGTCGCCCGCCACGCCGCGGATGTAGCACATGGCGTTGATCGAGCTGGATCCACCAAGTGTCTTGCCTCGCGGCCACCACAAGCTGCGCTGGTTGAGGTGGGGCTCCGGCTCGGTGTCGTAGTTCCAGTTGATACTGCGTTGCGAGGACAAGCGTGCCAGGCCGGCCGGCATGTGGATCAACGGATTCCAGTCGCGTGGACCGGCTTCCAGCAGCAAGACTCGTTTGCCCGTTTCGGCACTGAGCCGGTTGGCCAGCACGCAGCCGGCCGAGCCGGCACCCACGATCACGTAGTCGTAGCTTTTCATTCGAGCCTCTGCGCCGCGTTGGATGAACTGGTGCGCATGCTAGTCTTTGCGCATCCCCCACTGGATCTGCCCGTGAGTTTGCCCCGTCCCTTGACCGAGGAACAAGGCGCCGCGCCGATGTTGTCTGCGCTGGCGTTTTTTTTCGTGATGACCTCGTACTACATCATCCGTCCGGTCCGCGATCAGCTGAGCGGTGCGGTGGGTTCGACCTCGTTGCCGCTGTTCTACGGCGCGGTGTTCGTGGTGATGCTGTTGCTGACGCCGATCTTCGGTCTGCTGGTAGCACGTTTTCCACGCAAGCAATTGCTGGGTTGGAGCTACAGCTTCTTTATCGTGTGCCTGCTGTTTTTTGTGCCTGCATTCATGGCGCAGGACCAGATCGGTGCGCGCGAGTTGGGCGTGCTGTTTTTCGTCTGGGTCAGCGTATTCAATCTGTTCGTGGTGTCGCTGTTCTGGAGCTTCATGGCGGACATCTTCTCCAGCGGTCAGGCACGGCGGGTGTTTTCCCTGATTGCGCTGGGCGGCATGGCGGGTGCGATTTTCGGCCCGTTGGTGACCAAGCTGCTGGTACAGCTGATCGGCGTGGCGCCATTGTTGCTGGTTTCGGCGACGGCGCTGGCCGTGGCCTTGATCCTGTTGATGTTTTTGTCATCGCGGCACGATCGACTACCCGGGAGCCATGGAGACGAGGCAATTGGTGGTTCGTTATGGGCCGGCGTCAAACAGCTTTGGTCACATCCATTCTTGCGTTACATGGCTCTACTGATGCTGTTTGGTGATGGCATCGGTACGCTGGCTTACGCATTGGTAGCTGATTACGCCAAGGCGAATTTGGCTTCGACGATAGCGCGCACAGCGTTTTACAACGATCTGGATCTGGCTACCAATCTGCTCGGTGCGGCTTTGCAACTGACATTGACCCGCTGGCTATTGATCCGCCATGGCGCCGGCTGGGGGCTGGTGCTGCCGTCAATCATCAACGTCTGCCTGCTGGCGTTAGTGGCGTGGATTGGTGGTGGCAGCGTCGTGCTGATCGGAGCCACCGTGCCGCTGCTGGCGATCATGCTAGCGATCACTCGCGGCTTTGCTTACGGCATGACCAAGCCGGCGGTGGATGCGCTGTATACCCGGGTATCGCGCGAAATGCGCTACAAGGGCAAGAATTTTGTCGAGACGGCGGTCTGGCGCTTTGGCGATCTGGTGGTGACCAGCGCCGTAAGTGGCTTGCGCATGTTTGGCTTGGGTACTTCTGGCCTGGCGCTGATCGGCACCAGCGTCGCCTCGCTGGCGACATGGGTGTCGCTCCGCGCTGGCTGGTCGCCGGATTTGGCGCCAGAGGAAACCACGCGTACGCAAAGCGACTGATGCGAAATCAGCTGGTGATGTAACGCTCCAGATGCTCGATCTGTTCGGCCTGGGTGTCTATGACCGTCTTGACCAGATCACCGATCGAAATCACTCCGACCACCGCATCACCATCCACCACCGGCAAATGCCGGATACGGCCGGCGGTGCACTGGCGCATGCAGTCGAACACGTCAGTATCCGGTGCGACCGTTACCACCGTGCTGGTCATGATGTCCGACACCGCCGTCTGCGACGAGGAGCGACCTTGCAGAATCACCTTGCGCGCATAGTCGCGTTCGGAAATCACGCCGACCAAGGTTTCTCCGCGCATCACCAGAAGTGCACCGACGCGGTGCTCGGCCATGTGCTTGATGGCGTCGAGTACCGGCACATCCGGGGCGATGCTGAAAATCGTGCTGCCTTTGCTTTCGAGCAGATGTTTGACCTGAACCATGTCTGGGTCTCCCACCGACCCCGTGCGGGCCGTTTCACCGCGAGTCTAACCCGGTGATCGCGGCCGCGTGTAGCAAATGCGTGAAGCCGGCAGGCGATCAGTCAGCGCGGAGCGGGAGGTGTTCTTCTTCGATGAAATACAGCGGGCGCTGCTTGCTCTCGGCGTAATTGCGGCCCAGGTATTCGCCGATCACGCCCAGGGCCAGCAACTGCACGCCGCCAAGGAACAGGATCACCAGCATCAGGGTCGGGTAGCCGCGTACGCTGTCGCCGTAGATCAGCGTGCGGGTCAACACCCACAAGCCGTAGACGAAGGCCATGCCGGCTGAAGCCAGGCCAACCCAGGTGGCCAGTCGCAGCGGTGCGGTGGAAAACGAGGTGATGCCCTCGATCGCCAGTTGGGTCAGTCGCCAGTAGTTCCATTTGGTGCTACCGGCCTGGCGTGGCTCACGCTGGTAGTGCACGGCGGTTTGCCGGTAGCCGATCCAGCTGAACAGACCTTTCATGAAGCGTTGGCGCTCGCGCAATTTTCCCAGTGCGTCCAGCGCTCGGCGCGAAAGCAGGCGGAAATCGCCGGTGTCACGTGGAATCGCGGTGTCCGATACGCGCTCCATGCCTCGGTAAAACGCGGCGGCGGTGAAGCGTTTGAAGCCGCTCTCGCCCTCTCGAGCGCTGCGCGTGGCGTAGACCACGTCGTAGCCGGCTTGCCATTGCTCGATCAGTGCGGGAATCAATTCGGGCGGATCCTGCAGGTCGGCATCGATCACCACTGCTGCATCGGCCGTCACTGCGTCGAGGCCGGCGGTGAGTGCGGCCTCCTTGCCGAAGTTGCGGGAGAGTTTGAGGGCGCCGGTGTGCGGACTCTCGGCAATCAGGGTCTGGATGATCGACCAGGTGTCATCGCTGCTGCCGTCGTCGACGTACAGCACGTCCGTTTGCAACGGCAATGGATCGAGCACGCTGCGCAGGCGGCGATGAAATTCGCGCAGAACGGCCGACTCATTGAAGGCGGGAACGACGACGGTGAGCTTCGGCATGGGTTGATCCGGCGAGTGAAGTCATGATGCTAACCAACTGGCCTCGGTCGGGCGAGCCGGCATCTCAGCGCGGCGCTTTCGGTGGCGCGTGTCCTTCGACGTAGGACGGGCCGCCGAGATGATTCATCTGCTGGCGGATCCAGTTCGTGCGCCGCTGCACGTAGGCGCTGGGCCGGTCGGCATGCAGGCGTCGTGGACTGGGCAACACCGCGGCCAGACGAGCGGCCTGATCCGGACTCAGTTGTGCGGGGGCCACGTGAAAATAAGCTTCACTGGCGGCGCCCACACCGTAGATGCCATCACCCAGCTCGGCGATATTCATGTACACCTCGAGAATGCGTTGCTTGGGCCAGGTCAGTTCGATCAGTACAGTAAACCAGGCTTCCAGACCCTTGCGCACGAAGCTGCGGCCATTCCACAGAAACAGGTTCTTTGCCGTTTGCTGGCTGATCGTGCTTGCGCCGCGCAGGCGCTTGCCATCGTCCGCTGCATCGAGTGCGTCGTTGATCGAATCGAAGTCGAAACCGTGGTGGTAGGGAAACTTCTGATCCTCGCCCGCGACCATCGCCAGCGGGACCCACGGCGTCACCTTCTTCCATGGCACCCAGTGCTGGCGCAGGTGAAAATCCTTCTCGCCATGAAGCAAGGCGTGGGCTTGGCGTTCGAGCATCACCGCGGACGTCCACGGTGGCACGAAGCGCAGCACCAGAATCACCAGCCAACTCAGCAGCAGCCATGCCAACAGCAGTAAAGCCAGCATGCGCAGAAAACGGATCAGCAGTGGATGGCGGCGCAGGGCAGTCATGGGCATGGGGTAGGGGTGGCGTCAGTAGTGAATGGCACTTGCTCAGGCTCGTCATTACTTGCGGGAATGACGAGATCTGGTGGCACCCAGCCTTGAGCAAGTGCCAATCGCATCGTCAGTATATAGGGCGTTGTTGTGGCACTGCTTCGCCCCCATTTGTATCGCTTGCCCCAAGAGATCCTGCCCGTGGAAACCCTGATCGTCGAAGATGTAATGCATCGCTTTCTGCTTGAACGTGCCGGTGTGCGCGGTGTGCTGGTACGCCTTGGACCGGCCTGGCGCGAGGTGGCTGGACGAGCGAATTATCCACCGCCGCTGCGCGACATGCTGGGCCAGACGCTGGCATCCAGTGCGTTGCTGACTGGCAACATCAAACTCGATGGCGCGCTGTCGGTGGAGCTCAAAAGCACGGGCGCGTTGCGTCTGCTGTTTGCAGAGTGCACCGATCAAGGCCGCCTGCGTGGCTTGGCACGCTGGAACGATCCTTTGCCCGAACCACTGAGCTTGCGGGATCTTCCGGATGCGCACATGGCGATCACCATCGGCAACGTCGAGCGTGGCCAGCGCTATCAGGGATTGGTTGATCTGCAGCACGATGATATCGGCGCGGCGCTGGAAAACTACTTCGAACAGTCCGAGCAGTTGCCTGCACGCATTCTGCTGGCTGCTGACTCAGAGCACGCGGTCGGCCTGATGCTGCAAAAAATGCCCGACGAAGGTGGTCATGACGCCGTTGTGGATGAGGACGCCTGGAGCCGCATCGTCCATCTGACGGCGACTTTGTCGACTGACGAGTTGTTGACTACTGCGCCTGAGCAGCTGCTGTATCGGCTTTATCACGAGGAATCGGCACGGCTGTTCGAGCCGCGCCCGTTGGCATTCGGTTGCAGCTGCAGCCGCGAGCGTGTGAGCGCAATGCTGCATTCGCTCGGACGTGAAGAGGTCGAGGCCTCGTTGGCAGCGAATGGCGATGTGATTGAAGTGATCTGCGAATTCTGTGCGCAGCATTATCATTTCGATCGCATTGATGCGGAGCACCTGCTGAGCGACAGCGCCGCACCCAATGCCTCGGATACCGCCCAGTAAGCCGTCATACCTTGCTGATCAGGCCAACACCTTCGGCGTATTGGCCTTCAGCCAGGTCGAGGCCGGCTCTGGCGTGGCAAACAGAAAGCCCTGACCAAAACGGCAGCCGACACGCAGCAGGGCATGCCGTTGCGATTCGTGCTCGATACCCTCGGCGATTACCTTCATCTTCAGTGAGTCGGCCAGCACCTGGATCGCGCGGACTAGGGCCAGGCTCTGGCTCTCACTGCCGTCGTGCGGCAGTTCGATGATGAACGAGCGATCGATCTTCAGCGTCTCGAACGGGTATTGATGCAGATAGCTCAATGACGAGTAGCCGGTGCCGAAGTCGTCCAGTGCGATGCCGACGCCATGACTACGCAGGTTTTTCAGCATCTGCTGCACCTGGGTCGGGTTTTCGAGCAGAGCGTGCTCGGTGACTTCGATGCGGATGCAGCGGGTCGGCACGGCGTATTGCTCGAACAAGGCCAGCAAGCGCTGATCGAGGTCAATGGAACGGAAGTGCCGGCCCGAGACATTGATGCTGATGAAGCCGTCGGTACCAATCAGGCGCACGGCCTGGGCACAGACCTGCTCGAAGATCTGCCAGTCGATCGCCTCGGAACAGCCTGACTCCTCTGCCACCACCAGGAAATCATGCGGTGGCAAAAGACCGCGACGTGGATGGTGCCAGCGCAACAAGGCCTCGTAGCCGACCACGCGGCCATCGACCAGATCGACGATCGGTTGGTAGTACGGTTCGAACTCGTTGCGGCTGAGCGCGTGCCGCAGGTCGCTTTCCATATCCAGCAGCGACATCGCTTCGCGGCGCAGGCGATCATCGAAGATCACGGCACAATGGCGGCCAGCATCCTTGGCGCTGTACATCGCCGTGTCGGCATCGCGTAGCAGCTCTTCGGGTTGCTGGTAATGCAGACTGGCCAGGGTGATGCCGATCGAGGCCGAGGTGAAAATTTCCTTGTTGCCGAGCCGAAACGGCGTATGCAATTCGTTGATGATGCGCTTGGCCACTTCGATGGCCTGGTTGCCGTCATGCACGCTGTCCAGAATCACCGCAAATTCGTCACCACCGAGGCGGGCGACCACGTCGCGGGTTTTCAGGCATGCGCGAATGCGGCCACCAACCTGAAACAGCAAGTCGTCGCCAACCAGATGACCGACCGAGTCGTTGATCACCTTGAAGCGATCGAGGTCGATGAACAACACCGCAAACGACTGCTTCGGATTGCTTCGATGGCGCTGAATGGCTTGCTCGAGTCGCTGCAGCAAGAGCGTGCGATTCGGCAGTCCGGTGAGCGAGTCGTGCAGAGTCTCGTATTTGAGCCGTCGCTCGGCGCGCTCGCGCTCGGCGATCTGTTCGCGCAGATCACGATTGGCCAGGGCCAGTGCGCGGGTACGCTCGGTGACACGGCGCTCGAGGCCGGTATAGGCCTGTTTCAGCGACGTTGTCGCCTGCTTGCGCTGCAACGCATTGGCGATGTGATAGCTGACGAAGGTCAGCAACTCCTGGTCGCGCTCGGTATAGGTGTGTTCGATTGAATAGCTTTGCAGGGTCAGTACGCCCATGGCGCGGCCGTTCCAGATCAATGGAACACCAAGCCAGCAGACCGACAGTGCGCCGAAGCTGCTGATCTCACCAAGCGACGTAAGTCGCTTGATTTCCGTAGGCGTAGCCAGCAGCGGCTTGCCATGGCGAATGACGTATTCGGTGGCACCGCGGCCGTGTGCGCGTGACGGACGTTGCGATTCAACATCGTCGACAGAATAGGGAAAGGTCAGCTGGCCGCTTTCCTCATCAACGAGTGCGATATAGAAATTGCGCGCGTAGAGCAGCCCGCTGATGACCTGATGCGTGGCGGCGTAAAACGCCTCCAGGCTCTCGGACGTATTGGCCAGTTCGGCGATACGGAACAGGGCGGCCTGCAGGCGTTCACCGCGCTGGCGCTGCAGCACTTGCTGGCGCAGCACGCGATTGGCCTCACGTAATGCGGCAGTGCGATCAGTGACGCGACGGCCCAGTTCAATATGTGCTTCGCGCCGCTCTAGCGCGGTTTGCACATGTTGAGCCACGTAGTTGAGCAAATCCTGGTCATGCCGTGAGTAATGGGTATCGGCGCGATAACTCTGCACCACGATGCCGCCAACCACGCGACCGGTGCGCAGCAGCGGCACGCCCAGGCAATGTTCGCAGCGTGGGCCGACCAGCACGAAATGATCACCGAGTTGCTGGCTGAGCTCTTCGAGCGAGCCCATCACCGGCTTGCCTTCCTTCAGCAGGTTCCAGGTTAGTCCATGCAGCATGTCGTGCAGCGGCAATACCTGGTCAGGTGGTGGCGGGTCCTTGTCTTCGATATCGACGTAGTACGGGAAGCGCATCGTGTCGGTGACTTCGTCATACAACACGATGTAGAAGTTTTCCGCGTACATCAGGCTGCTGACGATGGCGTGCAGAGAACGCATCATTTCCGGCATGTCGTGCGCGGCGCCGGATTGTTCGGCGATGGCATACAGTGCCCGCTGCAAACGCTCAGCCTGCGCGAGACGCGAAATCGCCTCGTAAAGTCGACTGGTTTCGGCCAGCTGCCGCAGCCGGATCTCTGCCAGCCTGCCGAGCCATTGCAATTGCTGGCGAACCTCATCGGCACTTGCCGGGTGCAGCCCTTCCAACGTCAGGTGACGAGCCGATTGGAGATCCATGGCCAGATCGGTTTGCCCGACAGCGGGCTCCGTCGCCTGCGCGTCGGCCTGTCGCCAATACAGGCGTCCGGAAACCCCCAGTTCGGGCAGCAACGACTCGCAAATTTCCAGAATGCTGGCAGCATCGGCCGCAGCAGACAGCCGCTCGACAGCCTGCTGCATTGCGGCAAGATCCTGCGGCAGGATCGACGGCGGAGACGAGAGGATCGTTGGTGTGGCGCTCATAGGGTGGTGATGGGTCCCGTCACGACTTGGCTGGCCAACCTCAAAGATTTTAACATTGCGTTAACCAGCCTTGGCGCCAGAATAGGGGGCGTCAGGAACCAGCGGCAATCCCAGCGTTCGAAGCATCGCACAAACGTGTTCATAGTGTGAGCTCGGACTCGGTTTCGGGACGTTAAGGGGTGTTACAGGGGTGTTAGAAAAAAGTAAATCGGCGTACAATGGGCCTATATCTCTCTATTGCTCGGACGGTTTCGGCAAGATCATGGTTCGCTTTGCTGCCCTCACGCTGTTGCTTTCATTGCCATTTGTGGCAATGGGCCAGTCCGTGGGCGGTGATCAGGCTTACCAGAGCCAGTTGCTGAGCCAATCGCCGATGCTGTCCGCCAAGCCCGGCGCGGCACCGCAGGTACCGCTCTGGCGCGATACTGAAGGTCATGTATTGAGTCTCAGCACGGATCGCCAAAGCGAGGCCGATGCCTTGCGCCAACGCACACCGCTGGCACTTAATCCGGCCGAAGGCACGGCCGTATCAACCACCGGTCTGCAATACTTGCTTGCCCCCAACGTGCAGGCACATGCGGATATCAGCGAGCATTCCGCGATAGGTCCTTCGTCCCGCATCCTCGGCAGCGAAGTCGGTGCCACCTATGTCGCCGGTCGTTACAGCGTGGGTGTAAGCGTGGGCTCCAACAGCACGCCAGACAACAACAATCTGCCGCGCGTGCTACCGGGCACGGCACCTGGCGCCGATGGGCTGTACAGCTTCGACAGCAGCGACCATCTGAATGCCAACGGTCGCCTTGCATTGGGCAGCAGCAGTGGGATCGATCTGGGTGCCAGCGTCGGGCGCATTCATCTGACTCCGGGCAATGAACTCGGCGTTAGTGCTCTGGATCAGAAAGCGCTGAGCTTTGGCGTTGACCATGGCTCGTTGAGTGGTGTGGTGACGGGCCGCACGATGGCGCCGCAAGCGGGTATTCCAGGCAATTTAAGCGCGGATCGACGCTGGAACAGCATCGACCTCGGTGTAACTTGGCGACTGCCGTGGAGTGGCTCGCTCAGTGTTGGTGCGCAGAACCTGTTTTCATCTGGTACGCCAGCCAATACGCCGGTAGGCCCGGAGCCGGATCAGTCGCGTACGCCGTACGTGCAATATCATCAGGATCTTTGATACGCGTCATACGCTGAACCCCGTTTCAGCTTACCGTATAGCTCTCAAAGCGCCGTCGTCCATCGCGACGGCGTTTTGGTTTTCGCGGTGATCAGGGTTGCTTGCGTACGCGCAGATCACCACTGAACGTCTCGATCTTGATGCGGGCGTTACCACCGCTGCCCAACTGCGTATCGAGGCTGCTGCCGGGGCCGTGTTCGGGCTCCTGCACGGTACCGAAATCGGTGCGAAGGTCGCCGCTGAAGCTGCTGGCGTGCAGATTGCCGACGATATTGGCGGGCAGTTGCAACTGCACATCTCCACTCATGCTGTCGATGCTGATCTTGCCATCGCTGGTCAGCCCGCCCGTTAGCTGCACGTCACCGGACACCGTGCTCAGGCTGAGTTTCTGCCACGGCCCACCCTGGGCCTGAATTTCTCCGGAAATGGTCTGCAGACTGGCCTCGTTGCCGAGGTTGGGGGCGAGAATATCGCCGCTGACGGTCTGCAGGTCCGCTCGTGAAGCATGCCCGGCCAGTTCGATACCGCCGCTGACGCTGTCCACTTTCAGACTAGGCGTGCGTGCGTTGATGCGGGTCTTGCCACTGACCGTATTGACCTCGATGTTGCCGCCCTCCATACCGTCAATGACCAGGGGGGCGCTTACCACGCTGACATCCAGCGCTGCCGCCTTGGGCACGTGCAGTTCCAGCGTGGTGGGCTCCATCCGTCTATTGCTGCCCCAGTTGAGCCAGCTGCTGCCGCCTTTGGACTCAACCTTGATGGTGAGGTCATTGTCGCTGCCGGTGATCGCCAGCGGCTCCGCCCCTTCGCCAAGCTGACCGCTGACCTGAACTTCATTGCGATCCCACGCGATGACAGTCACCGTTCCGGCGACATTGCTGATCTCGATGTGTGCATTCGCACTGGCGTTGTGGCGCAGGTCGATCGGCGTGCCGGCCAGGGCGTGGCTGATATACAAACAGAGCGCGAGAGGGGTGAAGCGGAGCATTTTCATGTTCATGTCCAGGGTTATCCGGCGCGGGTGGCCAGCTGACGCAACTGCGCTTCTTGTTGCTTGGTGAGATTCAGAAGACGCTGCAGCGCTGGCGAATCGGGAGCCTGTTGCAGTGCCAGCTGCAGCTCGAGGCGTGCGGTGTCGAGTTCGATCGCTGCGCCGGCCAGCCGCGGGTCGGAAGGCTTCCACGCTTTCACCGGTGATGCGGCGAGCAAAGGCGTGGCTGCTGGTGCTTGCCAGGCATGCCAGCCGACGGCGCCAGCCAGTAAAAGCGCGGCGGCCATGCTGCCGGTAAGTAACCAGCGCCGTGTGTGATGCACGGGTTTGCTGTGCGTAACGGCAGGTTCAGCCATTGCCGCGCTGATGCCAGCCCACAGGTCGCGCCGCGGTTCGGCGGGTTGCTGCAGGTCGCGTAGTTGTCGGCGCCATTCGAATTCGTTCATGACGATGCTCCCAGTTGCTTGCGCAGCAGGCCGCGGGCCCGATGCAGTTGTGCCTTGGAGGTGCCGATGGCCATGCCCAGCTCCTGACCGATGTCTTCGTGACGCCAGCCTTCGATGTCATGCAGCACCAGCACGGCCCGTGCACGTGGCGGCAGCCTTGCGATGGCCTGTTCCAGCTCTTCGCGTTCGGCGGCGCAGAACGGCGTTTCACCCGCATCCGGTAATTGCTCATCGTTGAGCATGCTTACCGGATCGGAGCCACGGGATCGTATGTCCATCAGCGCCACGTTTACGGCAAGCCGGTACAACCAGGTACCAAATGTGCTTTCGTGCCGAAAACCGGGCAGTTTTTGCCAAGCGCGGATGAATGCATCCTGGGTCAGGTCTTCTGCGCGTGCATGATCGTAGCCAGCCAGCCGCAGTACCGCACCGTGGATACGACTCGCATGCAGCTGATACAAGCGCTGAAACGCCAGCCGGTCTCCCGCGGCGGCGGCATGCACATCATCACGGTCGTCGGCTGCCGCGGACGCGGGGGGCATGGGGTTTCCAATGGCTAGGCAGGCGGCGGTCATCTTGCCAGCTTGGATGCCGCCGCGTGCAAAAGGGTTTGCATGCAGCGATGGAATCCGTGGCTGGCGGACATCGGCTCGATGTCCGCCAGCCAGGTTTGCTCAAGAGGCGGCGGATGCTTTCCGCGCGGGCTTGTCGATGTCTGACAACGCATCGGCCACGTGCTGTTGTTCCGCACGCAGGCGATCGGGCAGGCGTGGGGTAAAGCTTTTCAGGTACTCGCCAATTGCTGCCAGTTCATTCTGCCAACCGGCGTAATCTACTTCGAGCAGTTCGGTCAGTGCGTTCGGGTCGAGATCGAGTCCGTCCAGCTTGAGCTCGCCTTGCTCGGGAAGAGTGCCGATCGGCGTCTCCAGGCCAGCAATACGTCCTGTGACACGATTGATCATCCATTCCAGTACGCGCAGGTTTTCGCCAAAGCCGGGCCACAGGAACTTGCCGTCGCTGCCCTTGCGGAACCAGTTGACGTGGAAGATCTTCGGCAGCTTGGCGCCAGGCTGGTCGAACGACAGCCAGTGCGCGAAGTAATCACCATAGTGATAGCCGCAGAACGGCTTCATCGCCATCGAATCACGACGCAGCACACCAACCGCGCCGGTGGCAGCTGCGGTGGTTTCCGAACCCATCGCTGCGCCCATCAACACGCCGTGGCTCCAGTCGCGTGCTTCCATCACCAGCGGCAACAGCGACGGACGCCGACCACCGAACATGATCGCGCTGATCGGTACGCCTTGTGCCGCCTCGGCCATTTCGGACCAGGTCGGACACTGCCTGGCGCTGACCGTAAAGCGCGAATTGGGATGCGCGGCCGGGCCGTTGGCCGGATCGTAAGGACGCCCCTGCCAGTCGGTGACCGGGGTGCCGGGCAGGCCTTCCCACCATGGCTGGTTGTCGGCGGTGACAGCGACATTGGTGAAGATAGTGTCGTGCGAAATGCTCTTGAGGGCATTAGGGTTGGTATTGTCGCTGGTACCTGGCGCCACGCCGAAGAAACCGGCCTCCGGGTTGATCGCATATAGACGTCCATCGGCGCCCGGGCGCATCCAGCAAATATCGTCGCCGACGGTCCAGATTTTCCAGCCATCTTGTCGATAGCCTTCCGGTGGAATCAGCATCGCCAGATTGGTCTTGCCGCAGGCGGACGGGAAGGCAGCGGCGATGTAATGAGTTTCACCCTGTGGGTTCTCGATGCCGACGATCAGCATGTGCTCGGCCAGCCAGCCTTCGCTGCGCGCCTGATGGCTGGCGATGCGCAGTGCGTGACACTTCTTGCCCAGCAAGGCATTGCCACCGTAGCCCGAGCCGTAGGACTTGATCGACAGCTCGGCCGGAAAATGCATGATGAAGCGGCGTTCGGGATCGAGTTCGCCGGTGGAGTGCAGGCCCTTGACGAAGGTGCCATCACGCTCGATGCGCGCCTGCGCCGCGGCACCCATGCGGGTCATGGTACGCATGTTGGCGACCACGTACGGGCTGTCGGTGATCTCCACGCCGCAACGGGCCAGCGGTGAATCGATCGGGCCCATGCAGTACGGGATCACGTACATGGTGCGACCTGCCATGCAGCCATCAAACAGCGCGTCGATCTTCGCGTGCGCCTCGGCCGGATCCATCCAGTGGTTGTTCGGGCCGGCGTCGTCCTTGTCGGGATGGCAGACCAGGGTGAGGTGTTCGACGCGCGCCACGTCTTGCGGGTGCGAACGGTGCAGATAGCAACCGGGATGGGTCTGCTGATTCAGTTCGATCAGCGTGCCATCGGCAAGCATTTGCTGCACCAGCGATTGATATTCGGCATCCGATCCGTCGCACCAGTGAATGTTGGCCGGGCGCGTGAGCGCGGCCACGTCGTTTACCCAGTGCGTTAGCGCTTCCAGCTTGCTGGTCATCGTGTTCCTCTGAGGTCTTGCTGAAAAAAGGAAGCGAAACGGTAGTTTGCGTAAACTGGTATTGCAAGTCACGATGCAACAAAAACGGCGCCAGATGGCGCCGTTCAAGGGTTTGGAGCAGTTTTTGGATCAGGCTGGTATCAGCGTGGCGATCATGTGTTCGATGTAGGCATCGAATTCTTCGTGATTGATTCGCGGCAGGCCCAGCGTGAAGTTGAGTTGCAGGAAGCCGACATACGCCGCGTAAGTAAGTCGCGCCCGGTTCAGGGCTTCGGCAGGAGGCAGGCCCGCCTGGCTGAAGGCGGTGGTCAGAAACTCCATTCGCCGCTGTGATACACGTGCCATCACCGGGATTACCTGTGGATGATCGAGTGCCTTGAGCAGGGCGGCGTAGACACGGTGCGCCTGAACCTCGTGAGCGACACGACGAAACAGTTCTGGCAAGCGCTTTCGCGGATCGGTGATCTTCTCGATTTCACCGATGATCTCTCGCTCGCCGAATTGCTCCCAGCGCTCCAGAGTGGCGTTGAGCAAAGCCTCGCGTGTACGGAAATGCCAGTAGAAGCTGCCCTTGGTGACACCAAGCTGGCGCGCCAGTGCCTCCACGGCGAGTGCATTGACGCCTTGTTCGGCAATCAGTTGCAGGGCGGCCAGTTCCCAGTCGTCGGCGGACAGGCGGGTGCGTTCGGGTTTGCTGCTGACATTCATGACCGTATGGTAGCCATACCCTGTGGATTTGTAATCAGCGCCGCGCCCCATGGCGCTCTGAGCGGCGACACAAGGCTGTCGGAATGAGCCGGTTGACGTCACTCACTCACTCATCCCATACTCGTCCGTATGGTTTCTTTAGCCCAATCTATCCCTGAGGTTTCCCGCTTTGCTGCCGCCGATCTCGAGCTGGCGGTCGAAACGCTTTGCCCGGATGGCCGACCGACCCTGCTGTTTGCGCATGGCTTTGGTCAGACCCGAGGCGCGTGGGGCGGTGCCATGCAGAAGTTGTCCGCCAATGGTTGCCGTTGCGTGAGCTACGACAGTCGCGGGCACGGCGAGAGCGGGCGCGTGCAGGGCGGCGACTATCACATGGATCAGTTCGCTGACGACTTGCTGCAGCTTGCCGCCGCACAGCCCGAGCCCCCGATCCTGGTCGGCGCATCGATGGGCGGTTTGCTCGGTCTGGTGGTCGCCGGTGAAGTGTGTCCGTCGCCGTTCCGCGCATTGGTGCTGGTGGATATCACGCCGCGCTGGGAAACCGCCGGGGTCGAACGCATTCTCGCCTTCATGCAGGCGCATCCGGAAGGTTTTGCCGACTATGCAGAAGCTGCCGAGCAGATTGCGGTGTATCTGCCGCAGCGACGCGAGCGCAAGAGCGAGCAGCAACTGCGCCCATTGCTGAACGAAGGCAGTGATGGGCGACTGCGCTGGCATTGGGATCCGGCTTTGCTGTCCGGTGAACTGCTGCAGGAAAGCGAGCGCTACCAGCCGCGCCTGCAAGCCGCAGCAGCAAACATCGACGTGCCGGTACTGCTGTTGTCCGGTGCCCGCAGCGACGTGGTCTCGCGTGCCACGGTCGACGAATTCATGCAGCTGGTGCCGCATGCGCGGCATGTGCAACTGGCGCAGGCCACGCACATGGTGGCCGGCGACGCCAATGACGATTTCACGCGCGAAGTGGTTCACTTCGTGCAGACACTTGATTCAACCGACGACCGGCAGCAAGCCGGCGCTTTTCCATCGTGACGAGGTGCTGAGATGTCCGTTCTATTGACCCTGCTGGCGGCTTTGATTGCCACTGGTGCGTGCGCTTACCACCGCAGCAGTCTGCGAACCTGGGCGATTGCCACGATGGCAGCGACCCTTGTCGTTGGCCTGCTGACTCACGCGACCTGGACGATGATCATCCTGCTGGTGATCGAGCTGGCTATCGCGGTGCCATTGCTGATGGTGGATTTCCGTCGTCGGCAGATCAGCGCGCCTTTGTTGAAGATGTTCGCCAAGGTCACGCCGAAGCTGTCCGATACCGAGCAGACCGCACTGGAAGCGGGCACGGTCGGTTTCGAAGGCGAGCTGTTCTCCGGCAAACCGAACTGGAACGAATTGCTGAAACAGCCCAAGCCCGAACTGAGCGTCGAAGAGCAGGCATTCCTCGATGGTCCGGTGGAAGAGCTCTGCGCGATGCTGGATGACTGGCAAATCACGCAAGAGCTGGCCGACCTGCCGCCGGAGGTGTGGGACTTCATCAAGAAGAACAAGTTCTTCGGCATGATCATTCCCAAGCAGTACGGCGGCCTGCAGTTCTCGGCGCTGGCGCATTCGGCGGTGCTGCAAAAAGTGTCGACGATGTCGGCGACCGCATCATCCACGATTGCCGTACCCAATTCACTCGGGCCGGCCGAACTGCTGTTGCATTACGGCAGCGACGAGCAAAAGAACTATTACCTGCCGCGTCTGGCCGTGGGTGAAGAGATTCCCTGTTTCGCGCTGACCGGCCCGTATGCCGGCTCCGATGCAACCTCGATTCCGGATGTCGGCATCGTCTGCAAGCAGATGGTCGATGGCGTGGAGACGCTGGGCATCAAGCTGAGCTTCGACAAGCGTTACATCACCCTGGCACCGGTCGCTACGGTGGTCGGTCTGGCCTTCCGCATGTACGACCCCGAGCATCTGCTGGGCGAGCAAGAGGATCTCGGCATCACCCTGGCGCTGCTGCCGCGCTCGACCCCGGGCCTGGAAATCGGGCGTCGTCATTTCCCGCTGCACGTCCCGTTCCAGAATGGTCCGGTGCGTGGCGAAAACGTGTTCGCGCCGTTGTCGACCTTGATCGGCGGACCGAAGATGGCTGGCCACGGCTGGCGCATGCTGGTTGAGTGTCTGTCGGTGGGTCGTGCGATCTCACTGCCTTCCAACGCCACCGGCGCGATGCGCGCCTCGACGCTCGCCACCGGTGCCTATGCGCGCATGCGCAAGCAGTTCGGCTTGGCGGTGGCACGCTTCGAAGGTGTCGAAGAAGCGCTGGCACGAATTGCTGGTCTGACCTACGCCACCACGGCGTTGTCGCGTGCCACGGCAGCGGCGGTCGATCGCGGTGAAAAGCCCGCAGTGCCATCGGCCATCGCCAAGTACCACGCGACCGAGTGGGCGCGTCAGATCGCTAGTGACACGATGGATGTGCATGGCGGCAAGGGCGTGCAGCTCGGGCCGGGCAACTATGCCGCCAGCGGCTGGTCGAGCGTGCCCATCGCGATCACGGTGGAGGGTGCCAACATCATGACTCGCAGCCTGATGATCTTCGGTCAGGGTGCGATTCGCTGCCATCCGTACGTGCTGAAGGAAATGCAGGCGCTGGCGATTACCGATCGCAAGGAACAACTGAAAACCTTCGACCGCCTGCTGTTTGGTCACATCGGTTTCGGTGTATCCAACGCCGTGCGCAGTCTGGTGCTCGGCCTCACCGGTGCGCGCCTGGGCGATAGCGCAGGTGATGCGTATACGCGCCGCTATTACCGAAAGCTGGATCGTTACTCTGCCGCGCTGGCGTTGTGCGCCGACGTGTTCATGGGCGTGCTGGGCGGCAAGTTGAAGTTCAAGGAAAAGCTGTCGGCGCGTCTCGGTGATGTGCTCAGCTATCTGTACATCGCCAGTGCGATGCTCAAGCGCTACGAAGACAACGGTCGTCCCGAGTCCGATCGTCCGCTGCTGGCCTGGGCCTTCCACCAGTGCGTGTGGAACATGCAGATGGCGCTGGATGGTGCGATCCGAAACTTCCCTGTCAAACCGATATCGTGGCTATTGCGTGCGCTGGTGTTTCCGCTTGGTCGTCGTGAAGTACCGCCATCTGATCGCCTTGGTCGCCGCGTGGCTGCCATCATCACGGCACCCAGCGAAGCGCGTGATCGGCTGATCGAGTGGACCTACAAGACACCAACACCAAACAACACGATCGGTCGCATGAATGCATTGTTGCCCGAGGTGATCGCCGCCGAGCCGGTCGAGCGCAAGTTTGGCAAAGCGCTCAAGAGTGGCCAGTTCAAGTCACACGACTATCTCGGTCAGCTGGCTGAAGCCGAACAGGCTGGTGTGGTGACTGCCAGCGAGGCGGCTTTGCTCAAGCGCGTACGCGAAAGCGTGTTCGAGTTCATCTCGGTGGATGATTTCGATACCGATGAAATGCGCGCGTTCAAGACGCGTGCCGACAACAAGAAGCTCTCGAACGCTGCTTGATGCTGCCATCAGCCCGCTGCTGACGTATATCTAGTACGCCAGCGGCGGGCTGATGGTATATCGGTCTGGCAAAGTCGTGATGCGCACGACAACTATTCCGCGGCGCGATCCACTCGCCTGAATCGCGCAAGCAGACGTTGCCATGGACCACACGGCACGATCGATCCACGCCGCAGCGCGATCACCAACAGGGTTATCGTGCATAGCGAGCACAGCCCCAAGGCGATCACTGATGCCTCGGCACCGAACACACCACCGCTAAGCCAGTCCGGACCCGTGCGAGTCGATACCAGCCAGCCATCGGCCTTGGTACCGGAAACTGGTACGCCGTAGATCGTGCCTTGGGCGAAGTTCCAAGCCGCATGCAGGCCCATGCATATCCATAGCGAACGCGTCACGTGGTAGAGCATGCCGAATAGCAAGCCGGCCTCAATCGCGATCGCCGCCGAGCTCCACAATGTGGCGCCGGGATTGGCGATATGCACGGCGCCAAAGAACATCGCCGACACAATCAAGGCAATCCAGGTGCCCAGGCCTTCTTCGATAATCCGGAACAATGCGCCACGAGTAATGATCTCTTCGCCGATGCCGGCACCAAGGCCCACGATAAGCAGGGCGGGTAGCCATTGCGCATCCGGATTGGTGCCGGTGAGGTGATAGCTGCCTAGCACATACAAGACACCGATCACCGTACTGAACAGCACCAACCCCGCCAGCAGGCCGAGCCCACCATCAGGCAACATTCGACGCAATGCCAGTTCGCGAACTGGGCGACGTTCGATCAGATGCACCAACAGCAGATAGGCGAGCAGGGCGGGCACGGCACGCATCAACAGCTGGCCCAGCGCATGCACCATTGCTGGCGCATCCTTGCCACTCCAGCCAATTGCGTGGACAACAAACCCCAGGGCAAAGCTGAAAGCTGCGAACAGCAATGCAAAGATCACCAGTCGCGCCAAGGGTGAAAACAATAGCCAGCGCATCCAGCGTGGTGCATCGGCGGGTGTGGTGAAAGCGACAGTCTGATCGTGCATGTGGTTCCCCTGAGAACAGATCCGCACGGTAGCAGTGGAAGGCGTTGGTGCACAGAGCAGGGCAAGACCGCCCCCATCCGCCCTGCGGGCACCTTTTCAGCAGCGATCCGCGACCAATGAAAAAGGGTATCCGGGAAAAGTTGCGATAGAACTATAGGAATCAGGGTAGTGCACTTTGATCTTGCAGCGCAGGTAGAAAGTCGACTCTGACCCTGAGGTTACTGCCTGGGCCGTCGTTGCCTTCAGGCTCATGGCCGAAGACGGACAGTGAGCGTAGACCGATCAGAGGAGGTTGTCAGGGGTAGAGAAGTGCGGACCCATTGCAGTCGGTCACTATGTTGGTGCGTGACGCTATGTATAGGTTTGACGCGGCATCCTGAGTACGTTCTGAGACTAAACGGCACCCTGGCCTGGAATAAAGAGGGAAGAAATGTTCGGACGAAGCGCGGTGGTGACGACCTGGATTCTGGCAATGACCATGATGGCAAACAGCCATGCGACGAGCTCGCAGAACGAAAGGCGAATCAGTACCCAGAAGGTCCATTTGGCCGAGAGCGTTCCGGTCCATTGTGTGGCCGTATTAGCCGATCATGGCGTTGCAACGATCGTTCTTTCGCGTGAGGAATTAGACAGCCTGGCGACAGTCACCACGTGGGATGACTCCAATGAGGCGTCACGATTGGCATTTATTGCCGGTAGTCGGGCCCGAGAGCTTCAGAAGCAAATCGGCCTGACCCACGACATTCGCGGTTGCGCTTTAGTGGATGGAGTCGTGTCTTTAGATGCCCGATTTCTAGTTGGACACATGCTTGAGCAAGGGCATGCGGCGGTGATCGCCAGACGATTGAACTTGCCTGAACCGGTTCTCCAGATCCGCCATATCGATACACTTATGGATGGGTGGGATGAGTTTCATCTGCTCGATGGCACACAAATTTGGGGCTATGGCACTCGGCACTCTGGATGAGTTGGCAATTAACCGAAAGCGAACTACCGTTTCTGACCGCTAGAAGCCACCTGAGCCGAAACTGATCAACTCTCCAGCACGATGGCCATCAGATGGGTTCGCGTGATCAGTCCCATCGGTGTGTGCAATCAGACAGCAAACCGTATTGGCCCGCTACCTGGCTACCCGATGCACCTGCCGAGAAAGCAGCTCGCCGGTCCGATCCTTTTTCTCGACGCAGCGAGTGGTGCGACTCGACGGGCCGGGAAAATAGCCGCAGCGCTCCGGGAGTTGGCTCGACCTGTCGAGAGATTTTCTCGGCAGGTCCGGAAAAAAGCTCGGTGGGTCCGGTTCAGCGGCTGGGCGCGTCGAGAAAAAAGCTCGGGCGTTGCAGGAAACCACTCGGCGGATCGAGCGTCTTGCTCGGGCGGCCGAGAATATTCGCGGATGGCGCGAGCGATTGACTCGGCAGGCGGAGTTCGTTGATTGACAAGCCTGCAGCAAGTCACGGCGGTAGCGGTGCGATGGCCCGCGTGTTCGATTGGTTTCGCCGGTTGAGTACCCCGCTGACGCAAGCCTGAAGCGCGCCGCCTATTCACCCAGCAAAAAAGCAAGCTTCCTTGCACGCGGCAATTGCTTGATCGCCCACTCGGCGCGCGAAGCGCTGGCGCGATCAGCGCAGATTTGAAAACCAAGCAGGCGGCGTGGTGGGTTGGCGCGGGTGTAACGCGCGCCGCGGCCGGCGACGTGTGCGTCGTAGCGGGCAGCGAGGTGGTTGGTGATGCCGGCGTACCAGGATCCATTCGTGCATTCGATCAGATAGAGGCACCACTGGCCTTGTGGTGGAAGCTCAGCTGCGTTGGTAATGTGCGTCGTGGGCGCGGCGCGTTTGTCGGACATCACTCGGCCGCCGCCGCGGTGTCGAACAGATCGCGTTGCGCCTGGTAACTGTCTTGATCGACGAAGCCGCTCAGGCCTACGCCGACCAGGCGATAGCGGCTGTCTGCCGGGCGCTCGACGCGTTCGCGCAAGGCGCAGGCAATTTCTGCCAGTTCGGCGGCTGACTGTGGTCGGGTGGAAGGTGTCAGGCTGCGCGTGAGGGTCTGGAAATCCGAGGTCTTCAGTTTCAGGACCACGGTGCGCGCCAGTCGTCCTTGTTCGCGTTGGTAGCCGGCCCAGGCTTTCTCGGCGAGTCGGTGGATGTGCGGTGCGAGGTCTTCGATCAGCAGGTCATGCTCGAAGGTGTCTTCGGCAGATATCTGCAAGGTAGGGCGTTCGGACTGCACCGGATGCTCGTCGATGCCGCGCGCCAGTTCATGCAGGCGTCGACCCCAGCGGCCGAAACGCTGCTCCAGTTCGGCCTGCGCGAACGCGCGCAGATCGCCGACGGTGTCGATGCCGAGTACCGCCAGCTTGCGTTCCATCACCTTGCCGACACCGGGCAGGCGCGCCACTTTCAACGGCGTGAGAAAGGCCTCGATCTGCTGCGGACGAATCACGCAGATGCCATCGGGCTTGTTCCAGTCCGAGGCGATCTTGGCCAGGAACTTGTTCGGCGCGACGCCGGCCGAGGCGGTCAGCGCGGTCTCTTCGCGAATCGCGGCGCGGATCGCCTCGGCGGTGGCGGTGGCCGAAGGCAGGCCGGTATGCGTGACGCTGACATCGAGATAGGCCTCGTCCAGCGACAGCGGTTCGATCAGGTCGGTATGCCGCGCGAAGATCTCGCGGATCTGCCGCGACACCGCCTTGTAGCGCACGAAGTCCGGTGGCACGAAGACCAGCTGCGGACACAGTCGCTCGGCGCTGATCGCCGGCATCGCCGAGCGCACACCGAATACGCGTGCTTCGTAACTGGCCGCGCACACTACCGAGCGCGCGCCGCGCCAGGCCACGGCCACCGGCTTGCCGCGCAACAAGGGATCGTCGCGCTGCTCCACTGACGCGTAGAACGCGTCCATGTCGATATGCAGGATTTTTCGTGGCGGTGCAGGCACGTGGGAAACCGGGGAAAGCTGTGACGTTGATTCTAGAGCTAGCCCGGGCCTGAAGATGTCAGCAGGGATCGGGCGAACTCGTTCACGCAGGATGGCTGAGGCATCCGTCCGGTCTATCGCCAGAACACGATGACATAGGCATCGTTGTTGTTGGCGTGTTCGGGCTGAGCATCGGGTGCTCGTTCGACTCGCAGAACATGCCGGCCGTTTGAAAGGGATCGCACGTCGATCATGGCCAGCAGTGCGGGGCGATCGGTGCGTGGATCGCTGCCAGCGACGTAGCGCAGCGTGGTCAATGGCTGGCCATCCAGTGAGACGGCGTGCATGCCGGCGAGGCAGTCCAGCAGGGCGTCGCCGCGTGCATCGCCTCCTGGAAGTTTCAGTGCGGCGGCACAATGGAAGCGAACAGCGTCGGCGTCATGCTGGGGCTGGTAGGGCACGGTCAGTCGAAGATACGGACCGTCGATCACCGCGCTTTGCACGAAGGGCATGGCCGAGCCATGCAGGGGATCGCGCTGATCGTCGTAGTACGCGCTGCGGAGCATGCGCGATTCGGCGACCGAGTGCGGAAATAACTCGTAGCTGCCAACCCGCACGGGTGACTTCATCGAGTCCAGGCCGAACATCATGGCCACGATGAGCGCCATGAAAGCCACTACGGTCGCCACATTGAAAAGACGCTCGTTGCCATGGCTGACCAGCAGTGACATGACCTCCGAGCGCCTGGAGATACCGGCACGTGCATACGAGCGAAAGATCACTGCCAGCATGCGACGCGGCAAGCCCTCATGGTCCAGTTGCTCGCCGAACTTGCGATCAATTCTGCCCGCCGCGAGCATCAGCAATATCAGGGCAGCAAAGATGAGGCCGAAGAGCAGAAACACGTTCACTTGCAGGCCAGCCAATGCCGCACCACTCATGATCAGCGTGAACAGCACCACGACCTGCAGACTTATCACCAGCAGCCGCGTGGCCAGCATCACGCCGATGGCAAAGATCACGGTGGCGCGATTGTCGGCGCGTTCGATCGAGTCGGCGGCGGAACCCTGCATGCGCTGCTCGATCTCGCGTTGCACCGGTCCCGCGCGCAGTTTTTCCCAGCGCACCCCATCGGGGTAAACCGAATGCATGCCGACCAGGGCGATCCAGTGGGCGCGCAACAGCAGGTGCAGCGAAAACGTCACGGCCAGGATCACCGCGGCGCTTTTCAGGTAGATGTACAGCGGCAGGGCCACTCCGGCCAGGTCGGAGCCCAGCCGAGGAATCAGCGCAAACAACTGACTGTCCAGCCAGCCTGGCAATTGCAGCATGGCGAAGACGGCCACGCCGGAGATCAGCAGTTCCACCTCCCACGTCGGCGTGGTGTGTGGTGGTAGCTGGTCGCGATCTTCGGGCGTGGCTGAGGTTGCGCTGTCGGTCATGCGGCGGTCTCCGATGGATCGCATCGATGCATTGCGGAAAGCTGCGTGGCCAGCTGTTGCGCGAAACGTTCGGCCGCCTGCGGCTGGTCGCGCAGATAGAGCAGGGGTTCGATCAGTTCCAGTTCCATCAGCAGGAAACGATCATTGCTGATTACGCCATCGACGCGTGCATACGCCGGCATGCTGTGGCCCATCGCGATGACGGTGTCCATCACCAGCCCGGCCGCCGTCAGTGTCTGCGCACTGGGCAGATACGGGTCGATGCTGCCGCCATGATCATCCTGCACGCGGTAGTCGCCAGGCGCGGGGCGCTTGATCACCGCGTGGCTGAACTCGCCATTGAAATACAGCAGCGAGCATTCGCCCGCATCGATGATTTCCGGCACGAACGGTTGCAGCAGATACTCGAGGCTCGCCGGCAGGTGTGCCACGGCCTGCCGGAAACTCTCATCGTCGCTGTGCCCGCGCAACGTTTGCCAGGCACCGCCGCTGACGGTGGGTTTGATCACTACCTGTTGCGCCGGCATCGCGGGCAGCATGCCGTGGAGTGTGTGGACAGTAGCGAGCTCACTGGGAATGATCGCGATGCCGCGTTGCGCGAATTCCAGCAGATAACGCTTGTCGCTGTTCCAGCGCAGCGTGTGGCTGTCGTTGATGGTGGGAATGTCCAGCTGATCGAGCCGATTCAGCCAGCCGATGAAGGGGGTGTAATGCTGGTGGTAATCCCAGAGCGTGCGAATCAGCACCGCTTCAAATGACGACCAGTCGACTGCCGGATCATTCCACACGCACGACACTGGCGTGATGCCGAGGTTTTCCAGCGTGGCGGCCAGCACGGCGTCGTCCGGCTGGATCGCCGGATAGTCTGCGGAGGTGGCGAAGGCGATGCGGCGAGGTGACATGACAAACGTTCCAGATGGGTGAGTTCGACGCGACGGGGTTCGATGCTGCCGGGCATGCATGATTTGCGCAATGGCGCAGACCGTCATGTGGCTTCTTCGGCCGCGGCGATGGATGCCGATGCCGAGCTCATTGCGCGGCTGATCACGCCAGTGCATCACGGGACTGGCTGAAACCCCATCCACAATGGCATGGTAGCGCCCATGCTGACCGAACCTGCCAATGCCTATGTCCGTCGCCTGAGCACCTGGGACGCTGCGATGATTGTCATCGGCGGCGTGATCGGTGCCGGTATCTTCCTCACACCGGCGACCGTGGCGCGACACACCTCGTCCGGGCTCGAAATGCTGATCATCTGGGCGATCGGTGGCGCGCTGACTTTGACCGGGGTGCTTTGCTATGCCGAACTCGGTTCGCGCCGGCCACAAGCCGGCGGCATCTATGTCTACCTGCGCGAGGCGTTTGGATTGCTGCCGGCGTTCCTGTTCGGCTGGGCGATGGCACTGATCAACTACCCCGGCAGCGTGGCGGCGGTGGCGACGATGTTCGCCGAATACCTGTGCACCGCACTGGGGATTACCAACACCTTGTACGTGAAGCCGGTGGCGGTGGGCGCGGTCGTATTCATCGTCGGCATCAACCTGTTCGGCATCCGTGCCGGCGCGTGGATGCAGAACGTGTTCACCGTGCTCAAGCTGGCGGCAATCGCCTTGCTGGTGATCAGCGGGCTGGTGCTGGCGCACGAGCACCTGGGCGTGGCGCTGATCAGCACGCCGGCCACACCCGCATCGCCATGGGCCTTTGCCGGCGCGATGTTGCCGGTGCTGTTTTCCTACGGTGGCTTCCATTACCTCAACGATCTGGCCGGTGAAGTGCGCAATCCTCAACGCACCCTGCCGCGTGCGCTGGGCTTGGGCATGCTCGGTGTGCTGATCTGCTACCTGCTGGCCAACTACGCGTATCTGGCCGGCCTCGGCCACGCCGGTCTCGCCGCGAGCAAGGCGCCAGCGGCCGACCTGATGCGGATGCTGTTCGGCGAACGTGGTGCCACGGTGATCGCCGTCGGTATCGCCTGTTCCACCTTCGGCTATTGCGCCATCGCCATCAATGGCGGTGCGCGTGTGTTGCAGACGATGGGTGCCGATGGGGTGTTCTTTCGTGCCGCGGGGCGCATCGATCCGCGCACGCGCGCACCGCAGGTCGCACTAGCCCTGCTCGGTGGCTGGGCCGTGGTGCTGACCCTGTCCGGCACGTTCGGTCAGTTGCTGAACTACACCACGGTGGGCGAGTGGCTGGGTCACGTGTTCGGCATCGGCACGTTGTTCTGGTATCGCAAGAAATTTATCGATGAGCCGGCGCCGTATCGGGTGCCGTTCTATCCGCTGCTGCCGCTGATCTTCGTAATCACCGTGTTCGGCGTGATTGTGGCCAGCGCCATCAACGCGCCCGGCGATGCGGGCATGAGCCTGCTGATCATCGCTCTCGGCGTGCCGGTGTATTACGGCTGGCAAGCCTGGTCGCGCCGGCGCTTATAAGCTGCCCGCCCTACGAAGCCGGGTCGCGCGAGGTTGTGCATGAAGAAACGCCACGTCTTGATCTGGCTTAGCCTGTGCAGTCTCGGTGTCTGCCACGCAGCGACGGCTTTGCGTGTCGCCGACCTGACCGCCGGCGATGCCGCAACGCAGATCACCCTCGATCACGCCCAGCGCGTCGGCAACACCGAGCATGCCGCCGACGGCGTGGCGCAACAGCGTTATGCGTTTCAGCCGTCGGCCAATCCGCAGATCGTGCTGACTCCGTCGAATGGCGCATGGGACTGGTCGCGGCAAGGTGAGCTGCGCCTGCGCGTGCAGAACGCGATGCCGTGGGCGGTCACGCTGACTATCGCGATCGACGGCGCTGGATCAGGCTTGCGCGCCACTGTCGGCTTGCCAGCCGGGCCAGCGCAGACGGTGGTGGTTCCGCTGCACGCGCAGTCGCCGCGCGATCAGGGCATGCAGGTGGGGCCGCCGATGCCGTTCGATGAGCAAGGTCACCCCATGCCGCTGGCGACCACGGTGCAGGGCGCGTTGGATCTGCACAAGGTCAGCGCGATCCATCTCGGCATGCCGGCACCGCAAGCGACGCAAACCTTGTTGTTCGGTCGGGTGGAGACTGTGCCGGGTGACACGACTCTGCGCGACGCCTATGCCGGCATCGTCGATCGCTACGGGCAATACCAGCGCGGGCAATGGCCGGAAAAGATCCGTTCCGACGCCGACTTGCGCCAGCCTGACCTGAGTGCTGTGAAGCCAGCCGGTCTTGATACTTACGGTGGACGTCTGGATGGCCAAAGCTTGCACAAGACCGGCTGGTTCCACACGCAAAAGGCCGATGGCAAGTGGCAGCTGGTCACGCCCGACGGTCATGCGTTCTTCTCGCTCGGCGTCAATGCGGTGACCGCGTCGGATGGGCGCAGCTATGTGCAAGGGCGCGAGTTCATGTTCAGCGATCTGCCGCCGGATCAGGGGGCGCGGTCGGCGTTTTATGGTCATGGCGACAATCGCCACGCCGATCAGGGTGCGAGTCAGGGCATGGGTTACAACCACGGGCGCTGGTTCGATTTCTATGCCGCCAACCTGTATCGCATCGATGGCAAAAACTGGCCTGCGGCATGGCGCGTACGCACGCTGGATCGCTTGCAGGCCTGGGGCTTCAACACCGTCGGCAACTGGAGCGATGCGGCGCTCGGTCAGGCGCATCGCCTACCGTATACGCGCTCGATCAATATCGCCGGTGACTACGCCAACGTCGCCAGCGGTTTCGATTACTGGGGGCGCATGCCCGACCCGTTCGATCCGCGCTTCGTGCAGGCCAGCGAGCTGGCTGTGCGCCAGGCGAGCGCGGGCGTGGTCGACGATCCGTGGCTGCTCGGCTACTTCGCCGACAACGAGCTGGCCTGGGCCGGTACCGGGCCGCAAGGACGCTGGGGTTTGGCATTCGGCACGCTGGCGGGCGACGCGCACAGCCCGGCCAAGCAGGCGTTCATCGCGATGCTGCAGAAAAAGTATCCGACCGCGCAGACACTCGCTTCGGCCTGGGGCATCACGCTGACTTCATGGGACGCCTTGCAGACCACCGGCTTCCACGCACCGGTGCCGGACGAAGCGCATCCAGCGATCGTCGACGACTACCGCGCCTGGCTCAGGCTGTATGCCGACACCTATTTCCGCGTGGTGGCTGAAGCCATCCACCGGCACGATCCGCATCACCTGTTTCTCGACGGACGCTTCGCGGTGAACACACCCGAAGCCGTCGCCGCCTGCGCGCAGTATTGCGACGTGGTCAGCTTCAATATCTACGCCGATCTTCCGCAGCATGGTTTCGACGCAGCTGCGATGCACGCGCTGGACAAGCCGGTGCTGATCAGCGAATTCCACTTTGGCTCAGCCGATCGCGGCCCGTTCGGTGCCGGCGTGGTGTCGGTGTCCGACGAGGCGCAACGCGGTCCGGCGTATTCGCGATTTGTCGAAGCTGCTGCGGCCGATCCGTCAATCGTCGGCGCGCACTGGTTCGAGTACGTCGATCAACCAGTCACCGGCCGTTTGCTGGATGGCGAGAACAGCCATATCGGCCTCGTCGGCATCACCGGCATTCCGTTTGCCGGCTTTGTGGAGGCGGTGCGTGCGGCCAATTTGAAAGCCGCGCATTAGCATCGCTGGGTCCGCTGAGGAATTACCGTCCAGCTAAAGCGGGGAGCCGCTGCTGTGGCCTGCAGTAGGGCGACTGCTGTGAGTGAATGTCATCACCCACTTATTGGAGCGTCAGCAGAATCGGTCTCGATGTCCTGGGCGAATTTTTGCATGAGCCGCACCAGCTCCTGGAAATCACGCTCATCCCAGTTGACGAATATCGCTCGGCCGATTTGTTCGCGCGCCGCATCCACGGCGTCGGTCATCGCCTTGCCCTTCGGCTTGATGATCGCCTCCCGCACGCGCCGATCGGTGGCGCCCGCCTTGCGCTCGACCAGTCCCAGGCTCTCCAGCTTCGCTACCTGCCGGCTAACGGTTGTGTGGTCCCGTCCGGCGCGATCGGCGAGATCGACCACGCCAATCGGCCCGAGCCGCTCAATGCCGACCAGCAGCGGAAACAAGGCACGATCGAGCGAGATGCCGGCTTTCCGGATCATTGCCTCGTCGCGCTGAGGGCGATTCATGGCACTGACGATACTGATCAACGCACCGTGCAGCGTTCGAAGTTGTTCGGACATATGTGTATCTTGCACATATTTTTTAGCTGGCATAGCATCCACTCCTGATGCGTGCATATTACACGCATATGGAGATTGCAATGACTAAACAATTCACAACCGACGTTCTGATCTGTGGCGCTGGCGCGGCCGGGCTTACGCTCGCAATCGAGCTGGCACGAAGGGGCGTAACCTTCCGCCTGATCGAGAAAATGGACGGACCATTCCTGGGCTCGCGTGGCAAGGGCATCCAGCCGCGGACGCAGGAAATTTTCGCTGATCTCGGCATCCTCGATCGCGTGGTCGCGGTCGGCGGCCTCTATCCACCACAAAGGGAATACCGAGGTGATGGCAGCTTCACCGAGACCGGCGGCATGGAGCATTTGGAGCCGACGCCGGCGGAGCCCCGCCACCTGCCGCTGCTGATCCCGCAGTTCCTGACCGAAGGCGTGATGCGCGAGCGCCTCGTCGAACTGGGTCACCGACCGGAGTTTGGGTGCGAGCTGGTGGGCTTTGAGTTGGACGAGGGTGGTGTCACGGCGCGACTGTCGGGCAAAGCGGGCGTAGAGGATATCCGTGTGCGCTATCTGGTCGGTGCTGATGGCGGGCGCAGCTTCGTGCGGAGCACGCTTGGGATCGACTTTCCCGGCAAGACTTTGGGTGTGCGAGCCGTGGTGGCGGATGTCGCCTTGAGCGGTCTGGAGCGCGATGCGTGGCATCGCTTCAACCCGCGTTCGATGGAACAGCAGATGTCGCTGTGCCCGCTTTGCGGAACCGATCTGTTCCAGTTGCAGGCACCGGTTCCGATCGAGGGCGACGTCGACCTCTCGGCCAAAGGGCTGACCACGATGGTGGCTGAGCGTACCGGTCGTAGCGACATTGGCATTCATTCGGTGCAGTGGGCCTCGGCGTACAACATGAATGCGCGACTTGCGGACCGCTACCGTGTCGGCCGCGCATTCCTTATCGGTGATGCCGCCCATGTCCACCCACCGACGGGTGGACAGGGCCTCAATACCAGCGTCCAGGATGCCTACAACTTCGGCTGGAAGTTGGCGGCGGTTGTAGCGGGTGCTCCCGCGGTCCTGCTCGACAGCTACGAAGAGGAACGCCAACCCATTGCTGCGAGCATGCTGGGCCTTGCCTCAAAGCTTCTCGAAGCCGCCAAACAGGGCGATATGCGGCGTGGACGTGAGGTGCATCAGCTCGACCTTGGCTATCCTGGGTCGTCGCTTGGACTCGAAAGCCCGCAGCGTGTCGGTGGCCTGCTCGGCGGCGATCGCGCTCCTGACGCCCCGATCCGTGGCGCGGCAGGCGAATCCACGCGGTTGTTCGAGCTGTTCAAGGGTACGCACTGGACGTTGTTGGGCTACGAGGTTGATCGCGGCGCAATATCGCCGCGTGCGGGATTGCACATCCATGCCTTCGGCCCACGCGGAGACCTCATCGACGAGGGCGGCCACTTTCATGATGCCTACGCGCCGGCCGCTGGCGATTGGGTGCTGGTGCGTCCTGATGGCTATATCGGTGCAATCGTCTCCGCTGACAACGTCGAAGCGTTGGATGGCTACCTGCGGAATGTCGGTCTCGGCATCAAAGCCGATGTCTAAGTTGAGATGGATACGCACGGGCGCCGCAAGTGGGTTACTGAATACGCTCGGCTCGCGGTCGGAAAGTTGTCAGGGACAATGACAAACTCTGCCGCTTAATCAGCGCTCTTCCCGCCCACGCTGCCGGTGCTGCTGCTCCGCCAGCACCTTGAAACGATTCAGCGACTGCAGCCACAACGCATCGTGGCTGGCTTCGTTTTCGCTTTGTGGATCGGGGATGCGGTTGAACGGGATGCGCATCGGGGCGGCGTCGTTTTCCAGTGCGGTCTGGATGCTGCCGAAGTAGACCTTGTTGTAGCCGTATTTCTGGTTGATCCGGTCGATCACCGCATCGACCTTGCGGTTTTCCTCGGCCGGAGCAAACAGCGAGCCACTGCTTTGCGTGCGTTCGACCAGCCGTTGCAGGGTGACGCTGACCGACAGCGGCATCGCATGCAGCGGGCCGGGCCACTCTTGCGCATCCTGCGCTCGTGGCACTCGGGCATCCATGCCCAGCGGCAGTGGATGGCGACGATGGCCGCTGCCAAGCATGCGGGTCAGCAGGTGCAGCAGTTCGCGGCTGTCGTCGGTGGGGTCGAAGGCGAGGTCGCCTTCCCAACGCAGTTCGTGGCCGATATAGCGGATGCGCACGGCCATCGCGCCGCTCAGCATGTCGTGCCGGCGCAAGCGCATGGCGGCTTTCACCAGCAGCTTTTTCAACACCGCCAGCGCGGCGATCGGGTTGCGCAGTTCCGGCCCCAGCACATGCGAGTGGCCGATCGAACTGCGCGAGGTGGCCGCCAGCGGCAACCATGCACCGCGCAACAGGCCCCACATGCGTTCGCCCTCAATGCCGCCCCAGGCGTGTCGCAACAGATGCTTGGGTGCAGCGGTGAGTTGATCGACGCGGCTGATGCCGTGCGCGAGCAGACGCTGTTCCATCGACGGCCCGATGCCGCACAGGTCACGCAGCGCCAGTCGATGCAGCGCGTGCGGCAACTGCGCTGACTCGATCACGGTGAGGCCGTCGGGCTTTTGCATGTCCGAGGCGGTCTTGGCCAGAAAGTCGTTTGGCGCGATGCCGATCGAGCAGCGGATCGCGCCGCCCGGTGCGGCCAGGGCGATCTCCTGTTTCACCTGACGCGCGACCTGCTCGGCGATCTCGCTCTGGCATTGGCGCCCGACCAGCTCGCAGGCCACTTCGTCGATCGAGCCCACGCGGCCAATCGGAATCGCCCGCTCGATCGCCTCGAACAAACGGTGATGCCAGTACACGTAACGCTCGGGTCGGGCAAGCCGGATCACGATATCGGGACAGCGCCGGCGCGCCTCGCGCACCTGCGTGCCGGTACCGACACCGCAGGCCTTGGCCTCGTAACTGGCGGCGATCAGGCTGGTGGTTTCCGCCGCCACCGGCACCACCCCGACCGGACGACCGCGCAGCGACACGTCCTCGTGCTGTTCCACCGAGGCAAAGTAACTATTGAAATCGACGAACAGGCTGCGCAGGGTCATGGGGCATCTCACGAACGGCCTGATGTTATAGCGACCCGATGTCTCTGTGCGCGAGACAGTGCCGGCTTGATCGGGCTGTAGCAGAAGAGCCGGCGGACAGTGTCCGCCCTACCATTGCCGCGGCGTAGGGCGGGCACTGCCCGCCGGCTCCTGCCACGGCGAGCAGTGTGTTTCGCCCCAACGACCTACTTCACCAGCACATACCGACTGCCGTCGTCATCGGCGACCACCAGAACCAGCTGGCGCAGATGCACCTTGGCCAGGCCGCGCAACATGGCCAGGCCGGTGATGCGCTGGTTGCCGATGCCGATCAGCACGTCATCGGTGGTCAGGCCGGCGTTGGCAGCGCGGCTGCCCGGTTGTACCGAGGTGATGGCGACGCCGTAGACGCCCTGGCTGCGGGCGTTCTCGTCCAGTTCGGTGAAGCGCACGCCGGCCAGGCGCGGGTCGAGTTGGCCGCCGTCGATGCTGGCCAGCTTCTCGGGGTTGAGCTGGGCGCTGACCTCTTGCAATTTGCCGTCGCGCAGCACGCTCAGTTGCACCGTGCTGCCTACCGGCAGCAGGCCTTCACCATTGCGCAGATCCTGCACGCTGCGCAGCGCCTTGCCGTTCATACGGGTCAGCACATCACCCGGTTCCAGTCCGGCCTGTTCCGCCGCCGAGCCGTTGCTGACGCCGGTGACCACGATGCCGTTGCTGTCTTTCAGGTTCAGCAGTTTGGCGATGCGCGGGGTGATCGCCTGCGCCTGCACGCCGAGGCTGCCGCGCTCGACCTTGCCGTGGGCGATCAGCTGGCCCATCACTTCGGTGGTGAGGTCGCTGGGGATCGCAAAGCCGATGCCGACATTGCCGCCCGAGGGCGAGAAAATCATCGTGTTGATGCCGACCAGTTCGCCGCGCAGGTTGACCAACGCGCCGCCGGAGTTGCCGGGGTTGATCGAGGCATCGGTCTGGATGAAGTTCTGGTAGCTGGAATCACCCAGCCCCGAGCGGCCCAGCGCCGAAACGATGCCGGCGGTGACGGTCTGGCCCAGGCCGAACGGGTCGCCCACCGCCACCACATAATCACCCACACGCAGGTTCGAGGAGTCGGCCAGCGGCAACGCCTGCAGGTTTTCAGCGGGAATCTGCACCACCGCCACGTCGGTGGCCGGGTCGGTGCCGATCAGCTTGCCCTTGAAGTCGCGCCCGTCCTGCAGGGTCACGGTAATGTCGTCGGCGCCGCCGACCACATGGTTGTTGGTCAGCACATAACCCTTGGCTGCGTCGACGATCACGCCCGAGCCCAGGCTCTGCTCCACCCGCTGTTGCGGGGTGGAGGGCAGGCCGAAGAACTGGCGCACCATCGGGTCGTCGAAATACGCCGAGCGCACCTGCACCCGCGTCTTGGTCGAGATATTCACCACTGCGGGCGTAACCCGCTGCAGCATCGGCGCCAGCGATGGCATCGGTTGGCCATCGACGGCCGCGGGCAGGCTGGCGGTGTGGCCGAGGCTTGGCACGAGGGCGATCACGGTGGCGGTGAACAGGCCGCCGAGCCAGTAGGTGAAGCGGGACGAATGCTGCGACATGGGTTCCTCCTGAAAGTAATGCCTGTGCGACGGGGGCGGGCACCACCCCCGGTGGCGGCGCAGCTTCGACCAGAGCGCGCCACCACGGTTCCGCAGCCGCCAAATCGTGCTTTGGCACTTTACATCGGGCGACTCCGGGGTTAACTTCCTTATCCGACTGCAACCACAACATCTTGTGTTGAATTGCCGGCGGCAGAACAAGCGCTGGTGTCGATCATCGTACTCTTGAGGGGGAGGCGTTGACGTCGAAAAACAAGTGGCAAAGGGGCTTGAGGGCAATCCTCGGGCGCCGGGGTTGCTGCTTTCTGCGCCAGCGTAGTCGTTGTATTTGAATAAACAGTGGAGGCTGCAATGCCTCACATGGAGAGACAAAACCGATGAGCACCGCTCGCGCGCCCGCATCCAGTTCGTCCAACAGCGATGGCACCATCCCGACCAAGGGGCGCGAAGCCACCGTGGACATTCCGCTGCAGCCCGCCTCCCTGGATATCTGGGACAAGAAATACCGCCTGAAGAACAAATCCGGCGAACCAGTCGACGACACCATCGACGAGACCTATCAGCGCGTGGCGCGCGCGCTGGCCGACGTGGAAGCCACCGACGAGTTGCGCGGCCATTGGTACGAGCGTTTTCTGTGGGCGCTGCGCCGCGGGGCAATCCCGGCTGGCCGCATCACCTCCAACGCCGGCGCACTGGCACACAAGCCGGCCACCAGCACGATCAACTGCACCGTCTCCGGCACCATCCACGATTCGATGGACGACATCCTGGAGAAGGTCCACGAGGCCGGCCTCACGCTGAAGGCCGGCTGTGGCATCGGCTACGAATTTTCCACCTTGCGTCCGCGCAACGCCTATGTTTCCGGCGCCGGTGCGTATACCAGCGGCCCGCTGTCGTTCATGGATATCTACGACAAGATGTGTTTCACCGTATCGTCCGCCGGCGGTCGCCGCGGCGCGCAGATGGGCACGTTCGATATCTCGCATCCCGATGCCAAGGAATTCATCCGCGCCAAGCGCGAAGACGGCCGCCTGCGCCAATTCAACCTCAGCCTGCTGATCACCGACGGCTTCATGGAAGCGGTCGAGCATGATCAGGACTGGCCGCTGGTGTTCCCGGTACACATCAAGGAAAAGGGCGAGATCGATCTCGACGATCCTAGCAAGGTGGTGTGGCGCGAATGGCCGACGCACGAGAACTACGTCGATCGCGAAGACGGCCTGGTCGCCTGCAAGATCTACAGCCAGATCCGCGCCCGCCATCTGTGGGACATGATCATGGTGTCCACCTACGACTACGCCGAGCCGGGTTTCATCCTGATCGACAAGGTCAACGAGATGAACAACAACTGGTGGTGCGAGCATATTCGCGCTACGAATCCTTGCGGAGAACAGCCGCTGCCGCCCTACGGCTCGTGCCTGCTCGGCTCGGTCAACCTGACCAAGTTCGTGCGTGACCCGTTCGGCCCCAAGGCCAGCTTCGACTGGGACGAGTATCGCGAGGTGGTGAAGGTGTTCACCCGCATGCTCGACAACGTGGTCGAAATCAACGGCCTGCCGCTGGAGCAGCAGCGCAGGGAGATCATGGGCAAGCGCCGCCACGGCATGGGCTTCCTCGGTCTGGGCTCGACCGTGACGATGCTGAAAAAGCGTTACGGTGGCGAAGAAGCCGTCGCCTTCACCGAGGATGTTTCGCGCGAGATGGCGATCGCCGGCTGGGAAGTGGCGCTGGATCTGGCCAAGGAGAAGGGTGTCGCCCCGGTCCTGGCGGCCGACTACACCGTCACCGGCGACATGCTGCGCAAGCGCCCGGAAATGGTCGCCGATGGCTACAAGGTCGGCGACGCCATCCCCGGTCGCGTGCTGCACGCCAAATACAGCCGCTACATGCAGCGCATCGCCACGGTCGCGCCGAACCTGGTCGCGCAGCTGGCCGAAACCGGCGCGCGCTTCACCCATCACAGCTCGATCGCGCCCACCGGCACGATCAGCCTGAGCCTGGCCAACAACGCCAGCAACGGCATCGAGCCGAGTTTTGCGCACAGCTATTCGCGCAACGTGATCCGCGAAGGCAAGAAGTCGAAGGAGAAGGTCGAGGTGCTCAGCTTCGAGCTGCTGGCCTACCGCGCCTTGATCAATGCCGATGCCAAGGCCTTCACCGACGAGGCCGCTAACAAGCTGCCGGATTACTTCGTCGCCGCCGATGACATCAGCCCGAAGCAACACGTCGACATCCAGGCCGCCTCGCAATTGTGGATCGATTCATCGATCTCCAAGACCGCCAACGTGCCCACCGATTACCCGTATGAAGACTTCAAGGACATCTACTTCTACGCCTACAAGCAGGGCCTGAAAGGCTGCACCACCTTCCGCTTCAACCCGGCCGCTTTCCAGGGCGTGCTGGTAAAGGAATCCGATCTTGAAAATACCCTCTACCGCTTTGAATTGGAGGACGGTAGTGTTGTCGAACTGAAAGGCAATGAGCAGGTGGAATACGACGGCGAAATGCACTCCGCCGCCAACCTCTTCGATGCCTTGAAGGAAGGCTACTACGGCAAGTTCTGAGCTTCCGTGTCGGGCCTTGTTTTGCGGGGCTAGCAACGCGTCATGAGGCACTGCACGCTGCGGTGTGCAGCAATCAAGTTGTCATATCGGAGGGGAAACCCAGCATGTCGATCGATACCGAAGTTGAAATGAACAGCAGCGCCGAACCCGCTGCCGGCGAAGCACCTGCCGTGGCACTGCCCGTGCTGCCTGCCGTGGCAGAGGCGCTGGCCAGCATGCCGGCGGCAAAGAAAGCGGCGGTGCGAAAGGCGGTACGCAAGGCCGTGGTCAAGAAGGCGGTCAAGAAGGCGATCAAGAAAGCTGTCGCCAAGAAGGTTGCGAAAAAAGCGGTGAAGAAGGCCGTGGCAAAGAAGGTCGCCAAGAAGGCGGTGAAGAAAGCCGTTGCCAAGAAAGTGGCGAAGAAAGCGGTGAAGAAGGCCGTGGCAAAGAAGGTCGTCAAGAAGGCGGTGAAGAAAGCCGTCGTCAAGAAGGTCGCCAAGAAAGCCGTAAAGAAAGCCGTGGCGAAAAAGGTCGCCAAAAAAGCGGTGAAAAAGGCCGTCGTCAAGAAGGCTGCCGGGAAAGCCGTGAAGAAAGCCGTTGCCAAGAAGACGGTCAAGAAGGCCGCCGTGAAAAAAGCCGTCGCCAAGGCGGCGGTCAAGAGGTCCACTGCCAGCAAGAAGGCGACGGTCAAGGCCGCAGGCAAGCCTGCCGCCCGCAAAGTCGCCGCGAAAAAGAAGTAAGCCGTCATCCATCCGGTCCGGCGCAAGCCGGGCCGGATGATTTTCACCGCGTCAGCCGCTGACGCATGACACCCGAATTCCGTGCCGGTCGCGCCCACCGCGTGCAGCGCCGCCACCCCCGACAGAAGAAGCGAATCCCATGGCGATCAAGATCGAAAAGAAGATCACTGGCTACAACGTGGTCAAACCTGAAGACAAACTGACCGCCGCCCCGGTAGCACCCGCCGCGCCGAAAGAGCCGGCCAAGGCCGAAGTGATCCAGATGCACGAGAGCGTCGAGCGCCCCGAGCAGCTGATCGGCTCCACCTTCAAGGTCAAGTCGCCGCTGTTCGAACACGCGCTCTACGTCACCATCAACGACATCGTGCTCAACGCCGGCACCCCGCACGAACTGCGCCGCCCGTTCGAGATCTTCATCAACTCGAAAAACATGGACCACTTCCAGTGGATCGTGGCGCTTACGCGCATTCTGTCTGCGGTGTTCCGCAAGGGTGGCGATGTCACCTTCATCGTCGAGGAGCTGAAGGCGGTGTTCGATCCGCGTGGCGGCTACTTCAAGGCGGGTGGTGTCTACATGCCGTCGATCGTGGCCGAGATTGGCGCGGTGATCGAGCAGCACATGAAGAACATCGGGCTGATCCATGATCCGGAGATGGATGCGGCGACGCGGCAGTTGATCGCGGACAAGCGCAAGGCGTTTGAGGCGGCTGGTGCGAAGAAGGCTGAGGCTTCAACTGCGACGGTTGATGCTGAAGGTGGCGATTTCCCGAAGGGCGCGACGTTGTGCGCGAAGTGCAATACCCAGGCGCTGGTGCTGATGGATGGGTGTCAGACTTGTTTGAATTGTGGGTATTCGAAGTGCGGGTGAAACTTGTTATCTAATGAGTGAATTGGGGCGCTAGTCGCCCCTTTTTCTTTGATGGGGAAGGATTGTGTCTAACTTTGCTCGTTACATTCCCAAGATTAATGACCGGGATGTTCTCCGCGCGTTTGAGATGGTTAAGGGTAAGTTTTCGGATAAATCGCCGAAACTACTCATTTCCGACAATTTTGGTCAGCTAGGGCCGTCGGAAGCAGAACGGTTCATGGTGAGTTCCAGTTTCAATTTGAGTTCTGTAGCTTTGCAGATAGGGCCTCACACGTGGAATTGGAACCGTCTGCGTGCCACTAGCAATGATAAAAATTCGGCAACATATGACACTCTCACTTTTTCCTTAAATCAGCAGTTGGGCGCGATTGACAGGGACGTCTTAGTCTCAGTTTCGTCTGCGCTGGATGCTGCACTAGCTAAACCATTGGTGGTTGCAAACAAGGGAAAGGAGTCCGATGACTATATCCATTCCAAGAAGGAAATTCTTGGAGCGCTGGAGAGTGCGGTAACTGAAATTTTGGTAAACGCCGCCGCGCGCAGAGATCAGTTTGATTCCGATTTTTCAAGGAAGGAAGAGCAGCTCGCCCAAAAGCTTGCTGATCAGAGGCGCGACGAGCTTGAGCAAATTGCGGAGAAGGATAAGAGACTGAATGATGACCTTAGTGCTAGGCGAGAGGGTCTCGACAAAAGGGAAAAAGGGCTTAGTGAACTGCAGAAGAAGCTGGATGACCGAAATAATACGCATGTTAGGCGTGATATTAGGTCGAGTCTTCTTCAGCTTGCTAAAGAGCGGCTGCAGAACTTTTCAGTTTCAAAAGAAACTCGCATACAATATTGGGCAGTTCACATTGTGTCGGTCATAGGCATCGTTGCCCTGAGTGCAGCATCGCTTATGTATGGTTCTGAGCTCATTGCGGTATACGCAGACGGGAAATCACTGGCTTTTGCAATTGCTCTAGCTATTAAGTCTGGTTTGACAGCTGCAGCCGCAATTACGCTTGGTGCATGGTATTTGAGGTGGTTGAATAGGTGGCTGCAGCGTATTGCTGATGCTGAGTTCAAGCTGCAACAGTTTCGCCTAGATATTGAGCGCGCTTCTTGGTTGGCCGAAACCGTTTTAGAGTGGAAATCTAGCTCCACTGAGCCCTTTCCTGAGCTTCTTGCTGCGAGACTATCCGCGGGACTGTTTGCCTCTGCTCCTTCAGAAGTTGACGACCCGCAGACACCGGCTGCTCATTTAGCGAATGCCTTATTTGGTGCTGCCGCATCGGCCAAGATCAAGATTGGCGATCAGGAAATTGTATTCGACCGGAAATCGATAACCTCGCTTGAGAGTCAAGCTGATTAGTCACCTTCCGCGAAAAGGCGGGTGGGATAAGGTTGAAATGTGGAACGAGATCAGATTCACTTTCCGAAAGTTTGACCGATAAAGCGGAACGGGTTAACCAAGCCGAGTTACTCCTTCGTTTCTTTCGATTTATGTCTTGAAGGCTAGGTGGGCAGTCTAATGGCAACAAGCGGCGAGCCGCTCGAGAAGAAGATACTGGATTGGTTAAGCGAACACGGATATCCGTTCGAGATGCGCATCGCCAGTAGCCTTACTGCTAGCGACTTTAGGGTTACGCAATCTCACTACTATACGGATTTCGAGTCAGGCCAGCCAAGAGAGATAGACGTAATCGGAAGGTTGTATAGCTTCGTCGAGCCTGAGAATTATATAGCTATTGCTGAACTAGAGACTTTTGTTGCCGTCGAGTGTAAATCTTCGGCTAACCCTTGGGTTGTATTTTGCGAGACAAAGTCTAGTGCCTGGGACATGCAGCAAGTGGTGTGCAATGGTGCGGGTAGCGAACTCCTGAGGCGGAATCGAAGTTCTATTAGTAAGACAGAGCTCTATCGATATGCATCAAAGGCTGGCCACGGTGTGGCCCAAGTGTTAGGAGGGAATGCCGATGTTCCCTACGCGGCGATAATGTCCGCTCTAAAGGCAGCCGAGGCCCACGCAAGGGATGCCAGAATGGCCGAGGTTAGAATGGCTGACGGCGGACGATATTCAGATATATGTGAGTGCTCTCAGATAATACCTGCTGTTGCTATTACGGCACCATTGTTTGAGTGTAATTTAGCGGAGGGTGGTGTCCCGATCCTTCGTGAAGTAGACCATAGCGCAGTAGCGTTCCGCTATCCAAATGGTAGCGGGGAATCTAAGAAAGCTACGATGGTTAATATTGTTACGGAGCGCGGCTGGAGCAAGTTCCAAGGTGCAATTATTAGTTTTCATGCTGCTTCACAAGTGCAACTGCGGTCGATGATTCCGGCGTGTCGAGACGCAGACTGAGGGGCCGGCATAAGGGTACGGAGGCAATTAAGTCGCCGTAACTCCCTCCGCGACGATAAGGGGTCAAGGAAAAAGAACCCGGGTCAGGTCTAGCATCGTTGCATTCGTGAATCGCATGTTGAGCAGTGGCGCGCTGGCATGGCCGCGCCGACCCCACAGCGCGCTCCGGTCTACGATAAGGGGTCAGGTTGAGATGGCCCGGGTTTGACGGACACCTTTGAACGGGGACAATCCCCTGGGAGGTGTCAGATGGTCAAGCGTCAACGATTCACTGCGGAGTTCAAGCGCGAAGCGGTCAGGTTGCTCGATGCG
>Ga0164241_10000860_pt1 | contig 44058 bp, 33 predicted proteins | sample OricomyardsoilBY_FD_108780 | JGI IMG/M metagenome (GOLD analysis project Ga0164241, IMG submission 108780) | Backyard soil microbial communities from Emeryville, California, USA - Original compost - Back yard soil (BY) | ecosystem: Environmental > Terrestrial > Soil > Unclassified | place: USA... | reverse complement strand
TCCGGGGGGGGGGGGGGGGGGGGGGGGGGGGGGGGGGGGGGGGGGGGCGGGGATCGGGGGGGAGGCGGGGCGGTCAGCATGGCTCGAGGGGCAGGCAGTCGCAAGCGGCTGGTGGAGCAGGCGTGGCCGGTAGTGGCGCGGACGTGACGCGTCAGTGATTGTGTGGCTTTTTGCGGCCGCGCGCTTCGCGCTTGATCCCGACCGGCTTTTTGTCGGCTTCGGATTCGGCGTGGCCGTGGGCGGCCCGGGGTTTCGTTCGGGCCGCGTCTTGGCTGTCGGGGTCGCTGTCGTCGATGGTGAGCTTGGCGCCGTGGGAGACTTTTTGCGCGGTCTCGGCCAGCGTACGAAAGCGGGTGTACAGGTGCTCGAGCTCGTGGTCGCTCAGATCCTCGACGTCGATGAGACGGTTGCTGGCGCCCTCTACCGCGGCGATGAGCTCGTTCAGCTTCAGCTGGACGGCACGCATGTCTTTGTTTTGCGCGTGCTGGATGATGAAGACCATCAAGAAGGTGACGATGGTGGTGCCAGTGTTGATGACGAGCTGCCACGTCTCCGAATAGTGGAAGATGGGACCGGTGGCGGCCCACACGAGCACGACGGCAAAGGCGGCCGAGAAGGTCCAAAAGCTGCCCGTGGCCTGGCTGATCTTGCCGGCCACGTTGGCGAACAGCTCTTCGATGCGCGAGTCTTCCTTCATGCGCGCCATCTTGGCCCAGGCTGGGTAGCAGACCAACCTATCGCGCGAAGGCGCGCTATTCGAGCGGGCTGATGGGGCCGCTGGTGCCGGGCGCGGCCTCGGTCTTGAGGGCGGCGATGACGCGGCGTTGAATGTCGGCTAGGCGATTGGCGCTGAGCGGGCCGCCCTTGGCGTCGCGCAGGGTGAAGCGGTCGCTGGCCACGCCCTGATCGGTGCGGACCTCGGAGGCGACGACCTCGAGCCCCTGGTGGACGAACGAGAGCGTGATGGCCAAGAGCAGGCCGGGGCGGTCAGGGGTGACCACGTTCAAGATGATTTCGCCGCGGCGCAGCGCCCGCGTGTCGTAGAAAACGCGCGGACGCACCGGCAATTCTGGGGCTACCCGCTCCAGCTCTCGCACGGCCAGCGAGCGCGCTTGCCGCTCTTCGCCGACGAGCTCGTCGAGCATGTTGCTAACGCTGGCAATCTCGCTCGTGTCGATGTGCTGCGGTAGGCGCGAAGGGCGCGCGCGTCTGAGCCAGAAGAAGTCCACCGCTTCGACGCCGGCGTCGGTGAGCCGGCAGAAGATCTGCGCGGAGGTGACGTCGAGGTGATGCGACACGAACGCGGCGCTGACCAGCGACAAGAGGCCAGGCACGTCGTCGGCGACGACGCACGCGATGAGCGTGCCGCCCGGAAGCTGACGCCACGCGGCGGCGTGCGCGCGCTTGTTGCGACGCGCGTACACGATGGAAGCGTGCTCGACGATGTCGCGGCGTTCGAAAATTTGTGGGTAGGCCGCCGGCATCGAAGCCACCAAATTGGCGATCGGGTCGGGCGCGGCGAGAGGACTGGAAGGCGGCACCATGGTCAGCGTCGAAGGCTGGCCTGGGCTGTGTGTTCGGAGGGTGTCGCGCTCGTATCGCTGTCGCTACGAAAATGGCGGCAATGTGATCCGAGGTGGTAGCGCTCGACTTCCTCGGTAAATGAGCGATAGAGCCGCGTAACTCGGGCATATTCTCGGGGTTTTCGTGGTGTTCGCGGCTTAACTTCGCGCGCGTGGAGTCGTTCCACGGACGTGTCGCAAACTGCGCCGCAGTCGCCGCGTTCGCTCAACGCGCCGAGGTTGAGCGATGCGCCGCGCCTGAGCGAGCTGCCGCGCTACAGCTTGCCCGAGCTCGCGGCCATACCGTCGGGCGCGCGCCAGCGGTTGGCTCGAGTATCGCGTTTACTCGTCGTGCTCATGGGCTTGATGTACGCGGCCTGGCAGCCAGTGATGCTGTGGCTGACGCCAGGCGCTCGAGATCCGTTGTGGATCCGGCTGGTGATCACGGCGCTGTTCGGGCTCGCGGCGCTGGCTTCGCTGCGCCAGCGTTGGGAGCGGCACCTGATGCGCATGAGCCACGTCTTGGCCGGGCTCGTGACGCTGCACTTGTTTTGGGTCGCGGGGGTCAACCACCTACCCGCGGGCTACCAGATGGGGCTATTCGCGCTGCTGGCGGGCAGCGGCCTCGTGTTCTTCACGATGAAAGGTACGCTGATTTACGGCGGTTTCGCGATCGCCCTATCGCTCGCCGTGGCGCTGCTGACCCAAGCGCCCAGTAGCGCGCGGTGGTTCTTGGTCATGGGAGTGGTGAGCATCGAGCTCGTCTTTGCGCTCTCGGCGTACCGCCGTGTCATCGCGCAGCGGGCGCTCTTGGGCGAGCTGGAAGACAGTGAGCTGCGCTTTCGCGGGCTAGCCATGCGGGCGCCGGTGGGCATCTACCGTTGCGATTTGGGGGGACGCTGCACCTTCGCCAACGAAGAGTGGTGTCGTCTGGCCGGCGTCACGGCGGAGGAAGCCCTGGGGCCGGGCTGGTTGCAGGCGCTTCATCCCGACGACCGCCCGCGCTGCCGGCAGTTGTGGCAAGACGCCAGCTCGTGCGGCTCCGAATGGGAGGCCGAGTTTCGCTTTTTGCACGGCGACGGCAGCGTGTGCTGGGTCTACTCGCGCGCAGCGATCGTGATCGGCGAGTACGGCGCGCGCGAGCGCGTGGGCATGACCATAGACATCACGGCCAGAAAGCAAGCCGAGGCATCTCTGACGCGCTCCAAGGAGCTGGCCGAGGCCGCTACGCGCGCCAAGAGCGAGTTTTTGGCCAAAATGAGCCACGAAATCCGCACGCCCATGAACGGCGTGCTGGGCATGCTGGAGCTGGCGCTGGAGACGCCCCTCGCCCCCGATCAGAAAGATTACGTCGATACGGCGCGTGCCTCGGCCGCCAACCTGCTCGGCATCATCAACGACATTTTGGACGTGTCGCGCATCGAGGCGCGGAAATTCGAGATTGAAGCGATTCCCTTCAGCATGCGTCAGCTGCTCGATACGTCGCTCAAGCCGCTGACGCAGCTGGCGCGCGGCAAGGGCCTCTCGTTCGAGGTCGACGTGGGCTTGCACGTGGTCGACGGCTTGGTCGGCGACGCGCTACGGCTGCGGCAGATTCTCGTGAACTTGGTCGGCAACGCCATCAAGTTCACGCTCCAGGGCGGCATTCGGGTCACGGTCATGCAGGGAGAGGCCGACGAGCAGCACGTGAAGCTGTGCTTGAGCGTGCGCGACACCGGCATCGGCATTCCGGCCGATCGCCTACCCCACATTTTCGAGCCATTCACGCAGGTGGAGCGCATCGGGGCCATGTCCGGCACGGGGCTGGGCCTGACCATCTCGGCGCAGCTCGTGGAGCTCATGGGTGGCAAGATCCGCGTGAGCAGCACCGTCGGAACCGGCACTGCTTTCCACGTCGACTTGGTGTTTCCGCGCGCCAACCTGGACGCCGAGTCGCTGGCGAGCTCGACGGTCAAGTCGACGGGCCGCTTCCAGTCACCGCCCAGCCGCTTGCGCGTGCTGGTCGCCGAAGACAACGCCGTCAACGCCCGCGTCGTGCGGCATTTTTTGGAGAAGGTGGGCTCGCAGGTGACGGTCGCCGAAACCGGCCGCGCCGCTTTGGACCAAGCGCTGAGCGGAGATTTTCATCTCATCTTTCTCGACGTGCAGATGCCGGAGCTGACCGGCTTGGAGGTATGTCGGGCCATCCGCGACCACGAGAAAGAGACCGGCGGGCACCGGCCGATCGTGATGCTCACTGCGCAGGCCATGAAGGGCGATCGCGAGGAATGTTTGGGGGCGGGCGCCGACGACTACGTGACCAAGCCCGTCACGCGGCGGGTCTTGTTTTCGACCATCGCCCGTTTGATGGATCAGGGAGCTTTCGGCCAAGCATCGCCCCAGATGCCCGCGTTGACGCTCACGGGCGAAGACAGCTCCGGCAAAATCCTGGCGGCGCCGCTGGCCAGCGAGGCCGCCGCCGAGCGCTTGTCGCTCCCGGGCTCGGCGTCTTCGCTGGAGGCGAGCGCTTCTGCGGGCGTTTTGGACCGCGTCGGGCTCTTGGCGCGCTTGGATGGCGACCGCGCCTTGTTGGCCGAGCTGGTGCGCTTGTTCGTGGAAGAAAAGCCGGCGTTGCTGGGCGGCATGGAGGCCGCGCTGCGCGACGGCGACGCCCAAGAGCTGGCGCGCGCCGCCCACAAGGCCAAGGGCGCGTTCGGAAACCTTTCGGCTCCTTTGGCGCTCGGTTGCGCGGTCGAGCTGGAGCTGCTGGCTCGGCACGGCGAGCTAGCCTTGGCCACGGACGTGTTCTTGCGCTTGAAGGAGCAGGTGGAGCGGCTAGAGGCCGAGCTGCTGGCCCTCACGCGGGACGACCGCGCGGCCTGACCAGAGAGCGCGCCGAACCGAACAAACAGACGGCCATGATGGGAGCGCTCGTCAACGCGAGCGCCATGAAGGGTTGCAGCACGCCGCCCGGCTCACCAAACGGTAGTCGCTGACCTACCAGCAATTGGCCGGCCAGACCCGAGAGCGGGCCGAGCCCTATGCCGAGGCCAATCAGCCCTTCGTGCGCGCCGCCCGCATCGACGGACGCGTTCTCGGCCACGAGCGCGTAGTACAGCGATGCCGTGTAAGCGAAGCCTGCCGCCACCCCGAAAATGATCTCACCCAAGATCAACCATGGCAGCGAATCGCCCAGCAAGATCAGCAAAAAACCGCCCGGTAGCGCGGCGCCGACGAGCCACATGGGCGTGCGCTTACCGTGCCAACCCGCCAGGCTGCCCAGCGCACCGAACGTGACTACCCTAACCGCGTCCAAAATGCTGGCCACGGGGGTCGCTAGCGTCACCGGCAAGCGGAGCCCTGCCAGAAGCGTGGGCATGAGCGGAGCCAACACATACAGCAAGGCGTAGCTGCCGATCATGGACCAGCGGGCAGAGCCGAGCAGTGCGCGCATGCTCTCGAGCTCGCCGGCGGCGGGCCGCTCGGGGTGGCTGGGCTCGAGGTGGAGCGGCTGGGCCGGAAGCGGGAGCGTGAGCGCCAGCGCAACGACGTTGAGCAGCGCGGGAAACCAGAAGAACAGCGACGGGATGCCGGTGCCGACGATCAACCCCGTGATGCCGACGGCCACGAAGCCTGCCGTGGCCCAGGTGACGTTGTAGCGGCTCAAGATGGCGAGCAGCTGCTTCGGAGCTCGACCGGCGCTGACGTAGCTCTCGACCACCGGCCATTTGATGCCCTGGATGATGGCGGTTCCGAACACGGAGCCCACCAGCAGCCAGGGCGCCTGCACCAGCGCGAGCAAGCAGTGCAGGCCCAACAGCCCCACGATGCAACCGAGCAGCACCCGCTTTTCGCCGAAGCGCTTGGAGAGGGCGTGGCTGCCCAGGGCGCCACCGATGTAGGTGACGCCGAACCCGAGCGCGACCCACAGGTTTTGGCTCTGGCTGAAGCCCAAGTTTTCGTGCGTGTAGAAGTAGATGCCGCGCTGAATCAGCGTGCCGGCAATGCTTTCGAGGAAGGTCAGCAGAAACAGCGCGACGAGCATGGGAGCTTTCACGATGGACGAACGAGCCAAGACTTGCGCGCCTGGCTCCAGAGCACGAACGAGCCGGAGGCGCTGAGGCAGGCGACTACCAAGAACACGACGCGGTAGCCATACAGCTGGGCAATTTGCCCGAAGCAAAAGGTGACGATGAGCACGCCGCCGTTGAAGGCGGCGTTGAAGTGAGCGCCGACCGTGCCGCGCCGCTCGCGTGACACCCCTTCGAGCGCCAGCGCGTTCAGTGAAGGGTAGAAGGCCCCGTGGGCCAGCCCGAAGCCCAGGCCCAACGCTGCCAGCCAGCCGTGGCCGAGCCCCGCCGTGGAAGCCACGACCGCCGAATAAAGCGCCAGCGCAATGCCACCCACGCGGGCGCGCCCCACGCGGTCCGCCAAGTTGCCGAACAGCAGGCGCACGGCCAGCGCGGCCGCGGTATAGCCGGCAAAAAGCGGGCTGATGTTGGAGTCGCCCAACGACAACGCCAGGGGCGGCGTGAACGTGAACATCACCCCGAAGGCGGCCCCGCCCGCCACGGTGGCCCACAGGATGGCGAAGCGCGCACCGGGAGCGCCACTGACGGGAGCGGCAACAACGCCGGTCACCTGGGGGCGAGTCGGCGGCTCACGCAGCAAGAGCGCGACGCCAGCTCCGCTCGAGCCGGAGACCGCCGCACAGATGAACACCGCAGGCCAGCCGAAATTTTCGGCGATGCGCTCGGCAATCAGGGTCGCGACGGCGTTCATCAGCAGCCCGGCACAGCCGAACCAGCCCAAGGCTTGGCTGAGGCGCGCGGCCGGCGCAAGGTCGGCGACGAGCGTCGCAGCGGCGACGAAATACAAGGTGTAAGCAACGCCTTGCGCGGCGCGCACCGCGTACAGGTACGCGCCAATGCGAGTGACTTCCAAAAATGCCAAAGCGGCCAACGCGCTCAACGTGCAGCCCACGAACATCAGCGGGCGGCGACCACCGCGATCCAAGAGCTTGCCCGCCACCGGCGAGGCCAGCACCGACGCCATCACCGCTAGCGCACCCACGTAACCGACCTGCCGGGGCGAGCCGGAGAGCTCGGTCACCACGTATTTGGGCAGCAGAAAGAAGCTGGAAAACGCGAAGCCGAAGGCCAGCTGAGCCAGCAGAATGAGCGCGAAATCGCGCGTCATCAAGGGAGGCTCGCTGGGCTCTTCGGGCGTGGCTAAGGAGGACATGGCGGCGTTTCATGCCCGCCTCCGCCTGGGGTCCGAGAGCGCAACCATTGCCCCCTCAGCCTTTCGGCGGGGAGGGCGCTTGGGTTGCTCGAGCTCAGCTCGACGACAAAGCGCCCTGCCCGGCCGGCATAACCGGCTTAACGCCCCAACGGGCATTGGCGATGGCGCAATGACTGAACATCAGACGGAGCAATAGCTAGCGCAAGCGCTCGAGATCGTCAATCGAGTTTGCCATTCGTACTACGGTGCCCCGAGCTCACTCGGCTGCGATCAAGCCCTGGCGGATCATCGAAACGAGTAGCCGTAACGTTTTTTGGCGTGGCAAGGGCGACAGATCGATCGCTTCGTCCAGCGTGACGCCGCCGTCGACGCGCGACAGCAAGAATGCTTGCTCCGGCGAGACGCGCATCTGCTTGTTCGAGGTGGGCGGCAGCACGACCATGCGCTGCGAAAGGGGACCCAGGCGCGCCTCGAAGATGGCATTCAGCAAGGTGCGTGACGACTCCAAGCTGGCTTGCGCGTCCGCCGAGCTCAGGGCGTCGGCGACCAGCAGCGCATTTTCGGCGTTGTTGACGGCTAGCTCGACATCACCGAGGCCGTGAGCTTGGCGGGCTTGGGCCAGCGCGCGGACCAAATCGCTGGCGCTGACCGCGTTGGCGAGGGTCGGCGCGTTGGCGCTAGCCGGCGTCTTGGCGCGGAGCCCGGTTTGGTAGCGGGCATTGACGCGCGGGAGCTCGACAGGCCTCGCCCCCACGAGCGGACCGGCTGGCAAGGTCGTGGCCAGGCCGAGCGCGTCGATGGGCGGGGGCAGCGAGGCGCCGGCGGCGCGGCTGAGCGCGCTGGCAAACTCGGTGATGCTGGGGAAGCGCCGGTCGGGGTCCTTCGACAGCGCGCGGCGCAAAATGTCTCCCACGTCGGACGAAACGTGGGGAGCCAGCTGCTCGATGGGTGGCGGCTCGGAGCTGATGACCTGGCGAAGCACCTCCATGACGTCGTCACCCGCGAAGGGCGTGCGGCCCGCCAGCATTTCGTAGGTAATGACGGCCAGCGCGTACTGATCGCCCCGGTGGTCGACATGGGCGGTTTTTCCCAACGCTTGCTCGGGCGCCATGTAGTCGGGCGTGCCCAGGATATCGTATTCCCCGGTCAGACCCTTGGCCCCACCGGCGCGCTTGCTGATGCCGAAATCGAGCAGCTTCACTAGCGTGCCCTGACCCGTGACCTGCGTCAGAAAGATATTGGCCGGCTTCAGATCGCGATGAACGATATTTGCAGCGTGCGCGGCCGCCAACCCCGATGAAACCTGGTGAGCGGTGCTAACCGCCTCGATTATCGGCAAACAGCGCTGCTGCTCGAGGCGCGTTGCCAGGCTTTGGCCAGCGAGCAGCTCCATCACCAGGTATGGCTCGCCCGCCTCGGTGGTGTCGAAATCCGTGACCTGCACCACGTGCGGATGCTGCAGCTGCGAGATGATTTCAGCTTCACGATTAAATCGCGCCAGCGCGTGGGCGTCTTTGGCGAGGTGCTGCGCCAAAACCTTCACGGCCACGCGGCGTTTGAGGCGCACGTGCTCGGCTTCGAACACCATGCCCATGCCGCCCTGATCCAGCGTACGCAAGATGCGATACGTCCCGCGCAGCGTCGTCCCCAGCAGTGGGTGTGGCGAAAGGGAATCAGCGGGGGCCGGGACTGTCGACATGCGCCAGTAGAGCGCTGACGATAACGCTGACGACGATCTGCGTCGAGCCGGCGAGATTTCTGACTACGCGTCCGGCGTGGCCGAGCCCGTCAGCCTCCGCCAGGCGACACCCCGCTCTCCCGTCGACGGGTCCCGTGCTGCTCGGCTTCCGCCGCTGGCCGACCCGTAGGCGCAGCTCTGCCCTCTCCGTGCCCCTCACCCAGGCATGCGAGCCGCCCCCCACCGAGCTCAAGTCACGGAGTTCGGCCCCCCCAGAACAGCAATATTCAGGCCGGTCTGTAAAGCATAAGAATCCTCGTAAAAGTACTTGGTTTTGCGGCCGGGAGGCGCTCGGGCTGGACGGATACGGCCAGTCGCTGGTCTGCCGCGGCCGGCTCGCGGTGGGGGAAATCCGTGGGCCAAACTCGCCCACCGGCAGCCTCCGGCATACAACCTCGGAGTGCCGCGACGCCGTTTCTCGTGGGGAACCGCCTTGCTGGTCGTGGCGCTGGGCTGGGCCTTCGCTCGAGCGCCGGCCGCCAGTCGGCCGCGTCTCATTCCGAGCCCTGCGCCGACGCCACGAGCCAGCGCGCCTCCCGCACCCGCGCGCCAGCCTGTCTCAGCGGCCAGCCCGGCGCGTGCCACGCAGCCGTCGCCGAGCCCTTTCGAGTCGGCGGCGCGCTGCCAAGAGCTCCTGGCGGCCGGGCAACGGTTGACCCGGGCTGCCAACGCTGCCCGCTTCGTGAGCTGGAACCTGCATTGGTTCCCCGATGGCGTGCCGGGGCACAAGGGGGCGGGAAGAGACTTGGCTTGGCTCGGCTGCGTTCTTGCGTGGCTCCAGCCAGACGTCCTGGCGGTGCAAGAGGTCAAGCAGTCCCGAGACGCGGACCAGGCGCTGCAAACGCTGCTACGTGAGCTGAACCGCCGCTCGGGCGGTCGCTACGTGGCGCAGCTGGATGATTGCGGGCGGCGCGTGCCGCAGCACGTTGGTTTGATCTGGAACCAAGCGCGCGCTACGGCGTCGCACCTGCAGACGGTCGCCGAGCTGAACCCGCACGGCGCGCCTTGCGAGAGCCAGCTGCGCCCGGGCCTTGCCGCGCAGTTTCGCCTGCGGGGCGGCTTGGACTTGGTGGTGGTGTCGGCCCACTTCAAGAGCATGGCCGACGAGCGCGCGTTCGGGCTGCGCCGTGCGTCGTTCCAGGCCGTTCCCGGCCTGATGCGGCGGCTCACCAGCGCGGCCCGCGACAGCGATTTCTTACTGCTGGGAGATCTGAACACCATGGGCTGCGACGCGTGCGCGCCCGTCGTTTCGGGGCTCGAGGAAGTAGCGGAGCTGACCCAGCAGCTGCGCCGCTCCGGTGTGCGGCTCGTCCCCGCGGACGCGGCCGGTACGGAGCGATACCGGGGGCGGCTCACCCTGCTCGACCACGCGTTGGCGAGCGCCACCCTGCGCGAGCTTGCGCCCAGCGCGCAGAGCCACGTGACCGGGGCCTGCGCGGCCGGAGCAGCTCCGCTCAGTGAGCGCGCGGCCAAGCGGCTGCGCCGCCAGCTCAGCGATCACTGCCCCCTCGTGCTCGACCTCACCGACCGCGATTGGGACTAGCGCCGGTGGGCCTGCGCAAAAAGCCGAGAGACGGACAGCGAACGGAGTGGCAAGCGCCAGAGTGGCGTTCTACTGTCTGGCGATATGGCCAAGGGCTATTGGTTGGTGAAAAGCGAGCCTTCCGTTTACCCGTGGGAGCGCTTCCTGAAAGAGAAGCGCACCACTTGGGACGGCGTGCGAAGCTTCGAGGCGCGCAACAATTTGCGCGCGATGAAGAAGGGCGACTTGGTGCTCTTTTACCACTCGAACGAGGGCAAAGAGGTCGTCGGGCTGGCCACGGTTTCGGCAGAAGCCAGCCCCGAAAAGACGAGCGACGAGGGCGAATGGTCGGTCGTCGAGCTGTCGGCCAAAAAGACGCTGACGCGCCCCGTGACGCTCGCGCAGATCAAGGCCGAGAAGAAGTTGGCGGGCTTTGGCCTCGTGAAGAAGAGCCGGCTGTCCGTAGTACCGGCGAGCGCGGAGGACTTCGAGCTGATCCTCGCGCTCTCGGGCACGAAGGCTTGAGCGGGCGCGGTGCGGCCGGCCCGGGCGCCTCAGGCGTCGGCGGGCTTGCCTTCGCGCGCGTCGCCGAGCTCAATCAGCGTGGCCAGCGCCTCGATCTCGCGCTTGGTGGCGATCTCGCGTTGGCGAAGGCCCTTCAACTCGGACTCGAGCCGGCGGAGCTCGCCCTCGATGTCGCGAAGGTTGTCCTTGAGGCGGTCACGTTCGGACTTGAGCGAGCTGAGGTCGATGGCCACTTCGGTTCCTCCGAAAATAGCCTCGTAGCAGACCCCGTCCCTCCGAGTAAAGCCGGTCGCGTTGGCTCTATGGAAGAGCCGCGGGGCGGCCCGGGGGGTAGCCGCGCGGGAGCGGGAGCCGCAGCGGGGCCCGGTAGGGCGTCGCTGGGCCGAAGAGCGCGAAGGGCTAGCCTTCGATCACGACGCGGTTTCGGCCTTGCTGCTTGGCGACGTACAGGCGGCGGTCGGCGAGCGAGATGAGCTCCTCGGCGCTCGGGTTCTTGCAGCAGGCCATGGAGGCCGCGCCGGCGCTCAGGGTCACCTGGATGCGATGGCCCTCGTGCTCGACCACTTCGGCCGCCAGCGCTTGGCGCAGCCGGTCTCCGAGCCGTGATGCTCCTTTGATGTCGATGCCGCGCAGCACGACCGCGAACTCTTCGCCGCCGAAGCGCGCGAACACGTCTTCGGTGCGCAGCGCGCGTGAGCAGGCTTCGCAGGCGCGCTTCAGCATCGCGTCACCGGCGGGGTGGCCGTAGGTGTCGTTGATGCGCTTGAAGTGATCCAAGTCGATGAGCACGAGCGAGGCTTGAGTCTTGTGACGAATCGCGTAAGCGACCTCGGCGCGCAGGCGCTCTTCGAAGTGCAGGCGGTTGTAGGCGCCGGTCAGGGCGTCGCGCGTGCTGGATTCGTACAGCTTGCGGAGCAGCCGCTCTTCGCGGACGTCGGTCATCGAGAAGCGAAAGCTGACGCGCGGCCCGAACTGCAGCCAGCTGTCGTGCTCGAGCGTGGCGCGCGTGACGCGCTTGCCGCCGACGAACACGCCGTTACGCGAGCCCATGTCCTCGACCGTGTATTCGTCGCCGTTGCGCAAGATGCGGGCGTGAAAGCGGCTGATGCTGTCTTCGTCGACGCGCAGCTGGTTGGTTGGGTGCCGCCCGACCGTGAACGGCCACTGCTCGAGGCCGATGATTTGTCCGGCCTGCACGCCGTCCATGCGCAGCAGCACGGCGCGATCCACCAGCGCGTGAGCCGGGGGCGGCCCGCTCATGTCGGTGCTCCGAACCGAAACTTCCATGGTGCGGGCTTCGGGCAAGAAGCCATGGTCCGGGATGGAAGGGCGCCCGGCCGGCGCCTCGCTGAACGGTAAGGCAACGTCGCGCGTGGTGCTGCCGTCTCGGGTGACACTGCCCGGACGTTGCGAGGCCGCGGTGGTCACCAAGCAACTCCCGGAAACGCCCGGCCCGGCTTCGCGAACAAAAAGCCTTGCAGCAGGTCACAGCCCAGGTCGATGAGGCAGGCGTGCTCTTCGCGCGTCTCCACGCCTTCGGCGACGACGGTCATGCCCATGTCTTTCGACAGCGCGGTCATGGACCGCACCACCTTCTGCTTGGTGGAGGTGATGTGAATGTCGCGCACGAGTGACATGTCCAGCTTGACGATCTCTGGCTCGAGCAGCGTGAAGCTGGACAGCCCGGCGTAGCCGGCGCCCAAGTCGTCGACGGCGATACGGAAGCCCATCTCTCGTAGGGCGGCGACGCGGCGGCGGGCGTCCTTCACCTCGTCGAGCGAGGAGCGCTCGGTGATCTCGAGCACCACGCGGCTCGCGATCTTGGACAGCGGCGACTCGGGATCGCTCAGCGCAGGATCGGTGAGGTCCGTGACGTGCAAATTGACGAACAGGGCGAAATCGGTGTTGGGCGGAATCGGCTGCGCCGCCAGCGAACGGATGGCGCGACCGAGCGACTCCAAGCGCCCGAGCCGCATGGCCGCGTCGATCACCGCGCCGGGGTGGGGCAGGCTCGGCTCGGTGCTGCGCAGCAGCGCCTCGTAGCCGAAGATGCTCTTTTTTCGCACGTCCACGATGGGGTGGTAAGCCATCCACATCGAGCTCACGGCGCGGTCGAAGCTCGCCTCCAGGCCCGCGCGGTCGGCGCCCAGCGCCCCGGCGTGGCCCAGCAACTCGGCCGCCTGTTGTTTCACGCGCGCCATGCGGTGCATGCGCACGGCTTTCTGCACGACGGTGTCGAGCGCTTCGCTCTCGACCGGCTTCGTCAGGTAGTGGAAGGCGCCGTATTCCAGGGCTTGCACGGCGGTGCTGACGGCGGGCGCGCCGGTCATCAGCACGACCGGCACGTGCAGGTCGTGTTGCCGAATCTCTTTCAGCAGTTGGATACCGCCCATACCCGGCATCACGATGTCGCTCACCACGACGTCGAAGGCGCGCCGGCTCAGGTGCTGCACCGCTTCTTCACCGTTGCGCGCTTCGGTCACGCTGTAGCCCAGCAGCTTCAGCCCGCGACACACGCCGCGCAGCAGCTCTGGCTCGTCGTCCACGACCAAAATCCAGCCCTTGCTGGGCTCCGCGTGGCGCTCTTCGGAGATGGGCGGGGGCGCTCCTTGCGAGCGGCGTTTGCTGCTCGGGGGCTGGCTGGGTGCCGCCTGCGCTTCACCCGCCGCCATCCCTTTAGGGGCTGAAGCGACCATGCATTCCCGAACGGCGCATTCCGCATGGCCTAAAGGGGCCGCGCTTATCATTCGGAAATCACTGGCTTCGCGGGGCGGCCAGGCCCCGAATGAGGCGTTTCAGCCGCCGCGCACGAGGTCGCCGCGGGCGCCCACGCGAAATTCCTGGCGCAAAACGCGGCGGGCGGTCTGGGCGCCGCTCTTCAGGTAGTCGAGCGCGTCTTTCCGGGCGTACGGCGCCGGGCGCGACTCTACTCGGGTGAGCTGCGCGCCCGCCGGCACGACCAGCCGCGTGAGATTCTGCCATACCATGCCCGACTTGGCCTGACAGCGCTCGACCTCGGCGCCAGGCCACTCGCTGATGTGCACCCAGGCGTCATTCTGTTTGATGAGCCAGGTTACGGTGCTCTTGCCTCGCGCGGCGACGTACTCGCCTTCAGTGAGCTCGATGGTCACCTCGCTTGGCGCGCTCGGCATCGAAGCTACTTCGCGTAGCCCGACTGATCGGGCGGAGCGACCGGCGCGTCTTCGCTCTGATCGTGCGGGCCCGCGTCGACGGCCGGGGTCTTCTTCGACTTCACCCCTTGGGGAGGCTCGCTCGACTCGCGGTCGCGCTTGACCGGCGGGGGCTCGGGCTCGGGCTTGGACAAGGTGAAGCGCGGCGTGACCTGGGGATTGCAGCCGGGGCCGAAGCCCTTGGCGTTGAACTCGAACTCGAAGTCGCCGTGGTGCTCTTCGCCCTGCTTGTTGGTGTAAGAAACCTCCAGCCGGAGGCGGCGGCCGCCCGCGCGCGCGGGTGAGCAGTACGAGACCAAGTAGTGCTTCTCCAGCTGCTCCAGGGTGAGGCTGGCGGCTTCTTCGAACGCGATCGGAATCGTGCTCGCCGCCTGCGCTCGCACCAGGCCGCGGCGCGCCAGGTTCTCGATCGCGTCCGCTTGCTCGGCCACGCCGATCGCCAGCACGTCGTGAGGGCTTTCCCAGACCAGGTCGTGAGCTTTGTCGGAGTCGACCCGGCCCGCGATGTCGGGGCCGCTGGCAAAAACGACCAACGTGCCGACCCGTATCACCTTGCCGCTCTGCGCCAGAGCCGTGTCCAGCTTGGCCAGACCGGCCACCACGGCGCCGTTCAAATTGCGAGAAGGATCGCGCGGGCTGAAGCTCTCGAGCGCCGCCATGGTTACGGCCTGATTGCCGCGCGGGAACGCGGCGATCGGTACGAGGCCGGGGCCGCCGTCGAACGCGAACACCGAAACCGCCTCGCGCGGCGCCACCTTCTGCACGAAGTTGAGCGCGCCCTTGGCCGCCAGCGCGCGCGCCGCCGGCGTCTGCGCGGTGCTCATGTCGACCAGCAGCACCACCTGGTGCGCCGCGACCAGATTGGTATCGAGCAGGGTGAGCTGAGTTTGCTCGGACGGAACCAGCTGCTCGTTCTCGTACACGCGAAAGTTGGACGGCTCGAGCTCGGTGAGCGGGGTGTCGCCGTCCGTCACCGCCACGTACGCGCCGATGTTGCTGGGCCTCTGAGAAGTGGTGCCGATAGGCTGCACGTTCACGTGGCGAAAGACACCGCAACCGGCGAGCGGCAGGCAAGCGAGCAACCAGAGCGCGCGGCGCATGGGTCTCGAGCCTATCATTCCCAAACCACGCTCTTCGAGACCACGTTCTTCACGATGTCTTCCATGCCGTGCGAGTAGTCGCTCGGTAGCTCGTGGTCGTGAAACAGCCCAAGCTCGGTGATCTCCAGCGGGTTGAGGTGGGTCTTGTCGGGCTCGCCGATGGTGGCGGCTACCACCACCGTGACGGCGTGAAAGCGCGGATCGCGGCCGGGCGCCGAATAGACGCCGATCAGCTCCCCCAATTGGGTGACGCGCGCCCCCGTCTCCTCGAGCACCTCTCGGTCGATGGCGGTGCGTAGGGTCTCGCCCCACTCGAGGGTGCCGCCGGGTAGCGCCCATTTTCCGGAGTCACCCCGGCGAATCAGCAGCAAACGCCCGTCGGCCGTGCGCGCCGCGGCGGCGATGCCCACCACCGGGCGGCGCAGCAGGTGCCGCAGGATTTCTTTGACGATCTTCAACGCGCCGCTCGGAATACGCACAGTGGGCAGCATGCCCGGATCTGCCGGAGCTGTGTTACGGATCCGAACGCCCCCGAGCCGGGCCGCCAAAGCATGCAATTTCTCAGGGAAAACTCGCTGCCCACGGGCTTACTGCAGCTCGCGCTCCTGGCCGCGGCCGGCGCGTGCGGGCGTCATGCCGAGCCGCCCGGCGCGGCGGCAAGTGGCGCGCCCGCCGCCGTTGCCGGTCGTGAAGTGGGCACCGCCAACCCCGAGCCGAGCGAGCCCGAACCGAGCGGCCGAGGGCCCCGCCGAGCCGCCGCGCCGGCCGTCTCGGCTTCGGCGCCCGGGGGCACGCTGGACAACCTGCCCTTCGACGAGAAGAGCGCGGACGTCGTCAAGATCGCCAGCATCGCCTGGCGCAGCTGGATCTACACCGACACCGGCCCCAACCGCACGCGCTACGGCTACCTTCGCGCGGGCGCCATCGTGAGCGCGCGCGGTCCGAAGATCGTCAACGAAGGCTGCGACGGAGGCTGGTACCGCGTGAACCCGCGCGGCTTCGTGTGCCTCGGGCTGGGCGCCACGACCGATTTGGAGCACGCCGTGGTGGTGGCTTCGCAAGGGCGCGCGCGGCGTGGCGACGGGCTGCCTTACACGTACGCGCTGTCGAGCGACACGCCCCCGCTGCTCTACTTTCGCTTGCCCTCTTCGCGGCAAATGCGGCAGTCCGAAGGGGGAGATTTCACGACGCGTGCCGCCAATTTCCGCGAGCGAATCCGCGCTTCGGGGCTTCTGGCGGCGCTGGGAGACGTGGGCGGCCCCCCGGATTTCTTGAGCGGCGATGCCAAGCTGCCCAAGCCGTACGGGGTGAAGCAGCCGCTGCGCTACGTCTCGCACGCGGGCCCCGCCGCGGCCGACAGCGGCTTCGCCATCGCGCGCAGCTTCGAGTGGGAAAAACGCCTGTTCGGCTTGACGACGGAGCTGGACGTCATCGCGCTCGATCGCGTGAAGCTGGTTCGGCAGAGCGAATTTCACGGCGTCGAAATCGCGCCCGGCGAAGGGCTGCCCGTCGCGTTCAGCAAGGAGCGCTACGGCCAGCGTTACGTGCGTCGACCCGACGGCGGCTTCGGCGCTGGCCCCGCGCTGGCCGATCGCGAAGGGGTGAAGCTCACCGGTCAGAGCAAGCCTGGCGGCTTCTTGGAGACGCGCGACGGAACCTGGGTGGCGGAGCCGGCCATGCGTCGGCTCGAGCCGCGCGACTCATTCCCCAGCTTTGCCACGGGCGATCGCAAATGGATCGACATCTCGATCAAGCAGCAGTCGCTGGTCGCGTACAGCGGTAAGACGCCCGTCTACGCCACGCTGGTCAGCAGCGGCCGCGCCGGCCTGGGCGACCCGAGCGAGACCGAGTCCACGCCGCGCGGCACGTTCATGATCTACCAAAAAGAAGTCGCCTCCACGATGGATGGTGACGAAGACAAGGGCGACTCTTACAACCTGCGTGACGTGCCGTTCGTTCAGTATTTTCACAAGGGCTACGCGCTACACGGCGCCTACTGGCACGACGACTTCGGTAAGGTGAGAAGCCACGGCTGCGTCAACTTGGCGCCGAAGGACGCGGCCTGGTTGTTCGAATGGACCGACCCGTCCGTCCCGAGCGACTGGCACGGAGTGATCAATAAGGACCGGGGCACCGTCGTTTATATCCACCCCTGAGGTGTGAGGTTTGCCATACTCGCGGATCGTTCTCGTAGCGAAGCGAGTGTTGCATGAGCCATCCGATTGCCGATCTGTTGAAGCGCGCCCTCTTGGTGGGGGCAACGGAGGTTCGGCTGGTGCCGGGCCGTCGCACCATCGTCGTCTTGCCGCACGGCGAGAGCGAAGTGAAAGGCGACCCGCAAACGCCCGAGAAGATCAGCAGCTTGCTCGCGCCCATCGTCACGCCTGCGGCCAAGCAACACCTGTCCACCGGTTTCGCCGAGTGGGATTTCGAGTTGGAGGGGCGCGGCCCGGTGCGCGCCTGCGCCGAGGTGAAGGTCGGCCTCACGAACGTGTCGTTCTTCCTCGACCGCTGCGAGACGCTGGCGAAGCAGGCCGAGCGTGCTCCCCAAGCCCCGCCGCCTGCGCCCGCTTTCGCGAAACCGGCGGCGCCGTCGCTACCGCGCGTGCCGGCCGTGCCCTCCGGCATCGAAACCGACGACGCCTTCGACATTCCGCGCCCGGCGCTGCGCACCCAACCGCCGCTGGCTTCGTCGCAGCGCGCTTACGACAACCCCATGTCGGACGGCGTGACCACCGCGATCGACCGCCTGCTGGCGCGCCTGGTCGAGGTCAAAGGCTCCGACCTTCACATCTCCACCAACTCGGTGCCAATCATGCGCATCGACGGCGAGATGAAGCAGGTGCCTGGCTACGACGTGCTCCAAGCCGAGGACGTGCAGCGGCTGCTCATGCCCATCGTGCCGCCGCGCAATCGCGAAGAATTCGACAGCACCCACGACACCGACTTCGCCTACGAGCTGGTCGGCAAGGCCCGCTTCCGCGCCAACCTGTTCGTCGACTTGCGGGGCATGGGCGCGGTCATGCGCGTCATCCCGAGCAAGATTCTGACCGTCGACGACCTCAACCTGCCCAAAGAGCTGCTGGCGCTCTGCCACCTGCCCAAGGGCTTGGTGCTCGTCACTGGGCCCACGGGCTCGGGCAAGTCGACCACGCTGGCGGCGCTCGTCGACTACATCAACCGCACCCGCGAAGACCACATCATCACCATCGAAGATCCGGTCGAGTTCGTTCATCCGAACAAGAAGTGCCTGGTCAATCAACGCCAGGTGGGCGAGCACACCGACTCGTTCAAGCGCGCGCTGCGCGCGGCCCTGCGTGAAGATCCGGACATCGTGCTACTGGGCGAGATGCGCGACCTGGAGACCATCGCCATCGCGCTCGAAACCGCGGAGACTGGCCACTTGGTCTTCGGCACCCTGCACACCTCTTCGGCGCCCAGCACCATCGACCGCATCATCGACCAGTACCCGCCGGCCCAGCAGGAGCAGATCCGCGTGATGCTGGCCAACAGCCTCAAAGGTGTGATCGCTCAAATGTTGTGCCGAAAAATCGGCGGTGGCCGCGTCGCCGCGCTCGAGGTCATGTTCGGCGTCCCCGCCATCGCCAACCTGATCCGCGAATCCAAAGTCTTTCAAATCCCGAGCATCATGCAGACCGGCCGCAAACAAGGCATGTGCCTGATGAACGACAGCCTCTTCCGCCTCGCCAAAGACGGCGTGGTCGCCCCCGAAGAGGCCTTGGCCAAAGCCAACGACAAGAGCGGCCTGCTCGCCGCCTTCCAAAGCGCCGGCATCAAGGTCGAGCCCGCCATCGTCTCCTAGTCTGCGCGCCCTGCGACCATTCATGAAGGTGGGCTGCCAACGCGCAGCCTCATTCGCAGAAGCTTCCGTAGCGGCTTCAGGCCACGCCCGGGCGAGTGAGAGCTCAGGAGCGCTGCCGGACGCAGCCCCAGCGGCGCCGTCACGAATTTTGTGGGCTCGCGACGCGAGGAGTCAAACCAGAGCAGCCCGGAGCGGCCGCTCGTCGTGGCCCAAAGACGTCACAGCAGCTTCTGCAAGTGATCTGCGGCGCGGCAGCCACCTCGGTGATGAATCTCCACCGGTGCCGAACTCACTTTTGCGCCGCGAGGGTGGGCTTTTGCGACGCGAGGGGAATGGGCTTTTGCAACGCGGGGGGGAGTGGGCTTTGCGACGCGAGGGGCGGTGAGCTCTTGCGACGCGAGGGGGCAGTGAGCTTTTGCGCCGCGAGGGGGGCGGTGAGCTTTTGCGCCGCGAGCCGGGGGTCGTGAGCTGAAGAGTCAGTTCGGTGCCGAACTGACTTTTTCGCCGCGAGCGGGGCTTGTGAGCTGAAAAGGTCAGTTCGGTGCCGAACTGAGCTTTTGCGCCCGCGAGGGGGCGGGGCTGGGACGAGGCGAGGTTGAAAGTCGCCGGCAAGGGCGCTAGCGGCAAATTTCGCTCCTCCGCCCGGTACGCTCGCGGCCCGGCCGTAGAAGGCTCTTTGACGGGAGATTATGCTAGGTTCCGCGCCTCATGGCCGCCAAGAAGTCATCGTCTTTTGCCACGCCTTCCGACGGTGAGGCCATGGCGGCGCGGCTCGCTTCGGGTGCGGTGCTCGGCGAAGAAGAGCGCTTCGATCGCATCTTTCGCCCCGGTACCCTCGACGAGTTCGTGGGCCAAGAGCAGCACAAGCAGAACCTGCGCGTTTACGTGGAGGCGGCGCGGCGCCGCAAAGAGCCGCTCGACCACATTCTGTTGTGCGGCCCCCCCGGCTTGGGCAAGACCACGCTGGCGCACATCTTGGCCAAAGAGATGGGGGCGGAGCTGTTCGTGACCAGCGGTCCGGCGGTGGAGCACAAGGGCGTGCTCACGGGGCTTTTGACGCGCGTGGCGCGCGCCGACATCCTGTTCATCGACGAGATTCACCGGCTGAGCGCGACCGTCGAAGAAGCGCTGTACCCGGCGATCGAAGATTTTCGCATCGACGTGATGATGGGCGACGGCGCGTACGCCGAGAGCATTCAGCTCGACATCAAGCCGTTCACGCTCGTGGGCGCCACGACGCGGACCGGGCTCTTGACCAAGCCGCTGCAAGAGCGCTTCGGCGTGACGCTGCGCCTCGATTTTTATCCCGTCGCCGATTTGGAGCAGATTGTTGCGCGCAGCGCCAAGCTGCTCGAAATTGGCTGTGACAGGGACGGAGCGCGCGCTTTGGCGGAGCGCGCGCGCGGCACGCCTCGCATCGCCAACCGCTTGGTGCGGCGCGTGCGCGATTTTGCGCAGGTGGAAGGCAACGGCGCCATCGATCGCAAGATCGTCGACATTGCCTGTAACCGCTTGGGTATCGATCACGCCGGCCTCGACGAGATGGACCGCCGGCTGCTGCTGATGTTGATCGAAACGTACGACGGCGGCCCCGTCGGCATCGAAACGATCGCCGCCGCGCTGGCCGAGCCGCGCGACACGGTCGAGGACGTGTACGAGCCGTACCTGCTCCAACAAGGTTACTTGGGTCGCACACCGCGCGGTCGCATCGCCACCAAGAAGGCGTACGAGCATTTGGGGCAAACTTTGCCGAGCAAGCCCAGCGGCGGCCAAGGAAGCCTATTTTGAGCGCTCCCGTTCGCCCCGGAGCGGAGGCCATTTCGCGCGACGGCCACGGCGCGCACGCCCAGGTCGGCATGCTGGTGCTGCATGGGTTCACGGGGAGCCCCGTCTCGGTGCGGCCCCTGGCCGAGCTGCTGTCGAAGCGCGGCTTCGCCATCGAGCTGCCGCGCTTGCCGGGCCACGGCACCCGCCCGAAAGACCTGCTGCCCACCCGCTACGCCGACTGGCTCGCCGAAGCGCGGGCGGCGCTGAAGCGGCTCGAGGCGCGCACGCAGCAAGTCTTTGCCGTAGGCCTTTCGATGGGCGGAACCTTGGCGCTCGATCTTGCCACGACCGAAGCGTTGAGCGGTGTCGTCACCATCAACGCGCAGATCCTCGATCGCGGCGGCATGATCGTGAAGCTTGCGCCCGTAATCGAGAAGCTCCTCCCGATTGCGCCAGCCAGCGCGGCGGGGCTGACCAAGAACGACATCAAAAAGGGTGGCAACGAAGACGCGTACGACTGGGTGGCGACCGCCGCCGGTAACTCGCTCGTGCGCGCCTTGCCCGAGGTGCGCGGTCGGCTGAAGAGCCTGACCTGCCCGCTGTTGGTCATTTATTCGCGGGACGACCACAGCGTGCCGCCGGCCAACTCCAAGGCGCTACCACAGCTCGTGGGCAGCCCGCCCGACGCCGTCAGCGTCCTCGAGCTCCAAGATTCGTATCACGTGGCAACGCTCGACAACGACCTCCCGCTGATCGATGAGCGCGTCGCGTCGTTCGCGGAAAACCTGCGGAAAAATTCCTGAAACAAGCCGCGTGGCCTCATTCGTGAAGCATCGTGCCGTCGTGCGCTTTCATCTTGGGGTAGCGCGAGGCGGTCCGGTGGGGCACCCCGGATGAATCCTGAGCATCCGGGGTGCTTTTTATTGCTCGCGCGGCGCCCTACAGCTTGCTCGGTAACGAGGGGGTTGCCGGGCGATCGACCGGGATGCGGGCGACCTTGACGGGGCCTTCGAGGCCCTTGAGCACGGCGTCGAAGCGCTCGCCGGGCGCGTGACGGCCGAGCCAGCCTTGCTCGTGGGCTTCGTCGGCTACCGCGTCGACGAGGATGATCTCGCCGGCCGCCGCGGCTCCTTGCAGGCGGGCGGCCAGGTTCACGGTCTGGCCAAAGTAGTCGAGGATGCCGTTGGCGGTAACGACGTAACAAGGCCCCGCGTACACGCCGACCTTGAGGTAAGTGCGATCGGCCTCCGGCAGGCCGCCGCGAAACATCGGAAACCGTTCCAGCATCTCGACGGCGGCGCCGATGGCGTCGCGCTCTTCCACGAACGCCGCCATCACCGCGTCGCCGATGGTCTTGACCAGGGTGCCGCGCCGCTGGGTGATGATGCTCATCAAGAGATCGAAGTGCTCGTGCACCACCTTGAACGCCTTGGCGTCGCCGACCCGCGAATAGAGCGCGGTCGAATCGGTCAAGTCGGTGAACAAGAGCGCGACCCGCGCGACCCGCAGGGTGGTGCCGGGGCGCAACAAATCGCCGGAAAAATCGCGGCGGAACTCGGGCAAGGTGCTGACCACGTGCGCGGTGGCGGCCCGCGACGCGTACAAAAGCCGCTCGAGCTTGAGGTGAGTCTGGTTCTCGCCGTCGTGCACGACGTGAATGGCGGCGCCGGGAGCGACGACGGCCGTGGCCGGTACCAGTGAGCCGTGGGCGGCGTTGACGGTCAGCTCGCTCTGGCCGCCTTCGGCGATCTCGACCGCGCTGGTGGCGCCGCCGCGCAGAAACAAGCGGTAGCGGCCGGGCTCGCCGGGCGCCTTCAGCTCGGCCGTGCCCATGGGTTGCAGCACGGTCTGCGCCACCACGTGCGGCGTGCGCCGCGGACCACCGATGCAGTAGGGGCCCGTCGCCAAGGAGCGCAGCGAGCTGCTCGGACGCACGGTGGCCTCTACGGCGCGATCCAGCTCCAGCTCGAACGACAGATCGCACAGGTTGCAGTGACCCGAGACGGGCAGCTCGGAGAGCGCCTCGGCGGTTTCGGTGCCGGTGCGGCAGCTGGGGCAAACCAGCTCCCAGCGCAGCTCGAAGAGCCCTGATTTCACGGCGTGCAAGCAGACGGCCAACGTCTCGCGCTCGTCGGTGCCGAGCTCGTCGGCCAGATCGAAGGGGCGGATGCGCACCACGTCGGCGTCGGGGGCTCGCCGCACGTACTCGACCAGCTTCTGGCCCAGCTCGCGGCGCGCCGGCGTGAGCGCTTCGTCGAGCGCGCGAGCGCAGCGCCCGAGTGACAGCTCGTCTACCGCGGAGCGCCCGGTGCGAAAGCACAGGGTCTGCCCCTTCTTTACGTCTGCTTCGACCTGCCGCAGCTCGCGCACGATGCGATTGGCGAAGCGATAGAGCTGCAGCTTTGCGACGGGAGCAAACAACGCCCAGCGCGGCTCGACGCCGAGGCGGAAGCGCACGGTGGTGCCTCCGTTCGCGGAAGGCGTGAGCCAGAATTCGTTGGTCATCGAGCGGACCACGCCGCGGCGCATTTGGCGGTGGACGCGAAAATGCTCGTTCTCGGTCCACTCGAACGGCCGCTCTTCGTACTCGAGAGCAAAGCCAGCGCTCACCGTGCGGACGACGTAGCGCGCGGCCGAAGCGTCTTGGTTCGGGCTCACTTCGAGCGGGCCCAGCCCTACGGCCCGATTCATGCGCTCGGTGTCCCCAATGGCGCACCAAAGCTGGCTGCGCTCGCTCGAAAGCTCGACGATGCGCTCCACGAAAACGGCCATTACGCCCGGTTTATCACGTTTTTGCCCGGCGGCGCGGGGCGATGCTTGATGGCGCGTTGCCATTGGTGGCAGAACCTCGCTGAAGCCAGGCCGCGCGCCTCGCTGACACGAGCCGCGAGCATGCGATTTCGGGCAACGGCCAAAAGTAGCGAGCGCAGCAACGCGGCCGGCGCCGTGGAGCTCGAGTGCGCCGATCACGGCCTCTTGCTCGGTTACCGCGGCGTGTTCGCCCTCAGCGACGGCTACGTGCCGGGGGCGGTGGCAACGGGAGCCGATCTCACCGTGCCTTGGCACAGTGTCAGCCAGACCTCGCTCGAAGGCGACGAGCTGTTCTTGGAGGTCGACGTGGCCGTGACTCCGCTCAATCGCTTGTGCCTGACCGGGTTCAGCGCGGGCGAGGACGCGCTCCCGCCCGAGGAGTCTCGGCGCCGCCGGCTGGTCGTGCGCATTGCCACGGTCGGCCTCGCGCTCACCGCGGGCCTGGCCGCCTTTGCCGGCGCACGCGGCGCGGGCGCGGCGGCGTCGCTGTCCTTGTCGGTGTCGGCCGCGATCTTGACGGCGCTCTCGGTGCTGGCGGTCGGCTTCTGGGCGGATCGCTTCGTGACGACGCCGGTCCCGCGCCTGACGGGCGACGTCGCGCGCGAGGTCTTTTTGGCCGAGCTGCAGCAGCACCGGCCGGGGCTCACGCGCGCACCGGCCGCACCCGCGCCGGCTCGGCCTCCGCTCGTCTTCTACTTCGAGAAGCTGATCCCGCGTACCACGGCCGCCATCGTGATCACGCTGTCGGCCGCGCTCTTGGGCACGCTGCTCACGACGCGCGTCATCGTGCTCGACGAAGGGACGTCTCGCCGCTCGCTGCCCGCGCGCGACGACGAGCGGCTGGAGCGCCCCGCTCGCCCCGCGCTCGACGACGCGCCCCCGGCGGCGCCTGCCAGCACCGCTCGCAAACCGGCGCCGGTCGCGTCGGCCCCGCCGCCCAGCGGCGACACCGTACGGCTGGGCGAGAGCTGCCGCTGCGTGCGCTCGGATTCGGCGCTGTGGCAAGAGCCCATTCCCCGGCTCAGCTTGCTCACCTTGGCTCAGCGCACGCGGCGTGGCCGCGGTGAAGACGAAAACAAGCGCAAGAAGTACTTGGAGCTCGAGCTGGGCGTGGTCAACAACAGCAAGAGCGACGTGCCGGAGGTCTCGCTCTTGGTCGAGTTCTTCGAGCGTGACCCACCCCCCTCGAACAAGCGCTACTCGGTGACCACGCGCCCGCTGTTCTTCGAGGGGCCGCTGCGTCCGGCGCAAGCCATCAAATGGAGCGTGGAAGGGCGGGGCGTCGAGTTCGAGGTGCACAACCCCGTTCCCGGTAACGTGGGCGACTTCGGAGACGACGCTGCGCCGGCCAACCTGTTCGCCGAGCTGCTCACGGCCAATCATCGGCCCGTGCGGCTGCACGCGGCCATGATGCTCTCTTTCCTGGGCGATCCGCGCGCTCGCGACGCGGTGCTGGAGCTGCGCGAAGCCCTACGCGAAGACGAAGCGCCCTACCTGAATCGCTTGATCGTGGCGCAAGCGCCGGTCAAGGTCTGTAAGCTCCAGATCGAGCCGGCGCGCCAGGCCGGGAGCGCGTGCGTGTTCAACGCCGGCGCCGAGGCCAAGAAGGACTTGGGGCTCCGCGTGCGAGCGTTGGCTCAAGAGGTCTCGCACGCCGATCCGGTGGGGCAGCCTCCGGAGGTTCGCGCCGAAGCGAGCTACCACGTGCCGGGCGAGCTCGCCCCGAACGAAGGACGCGCCGCCAGCTTCAGCTTCGATTTGCACGGCGAGCGCGTCGAGGCGTTCGAAGCCTTCGCCGATCGCTTCGATTTGCTGCCGTGACGGAGCCCCGGAGAAGCCTCAAAACCCAGGCATTTCCGGCAAAAGCACGGAGACGGCGGGTACGCCTCCGCGCTCGCCGATCTCTACCGTGCCGCCGTGCAGCTCGACGACGGAGCGCGCGAGCCGGAGACCCAGGGCCAGCCCGCGGTGCTGAGTGGTGGCGCGGCGCGGATTCGGCTTGAGCAGGGTCTCCAGATCCGGATCGGGCCGCGGTAGCTCGATGTCGATGCGCACGCCGCCGGGCACGGCGCTGCCGTGCACGTGTAGCTCGCCGCCAGTCGTGCTGCGCAGCGAGTGAGCCACGAAGGTCGCCAGAGCGCGCGGGATGCGCACCGGATCGACGCGCACCAACGGCAGGTTCGGATCCCAAGACGCGACCACCACGACCTCGGCCATGCTGGCCAAATCTTTGCCTTTGACGCTCGCCTCTTCCAAGAGCGCCGGCACCTCGGCGGCGTCCAGCAGCAAGCTCAGCTGTCCGGCCTCGACGCGCGCCGCGTCCAAGATGGTCTCGATCAGAGCCAGCAGCTCGCGGCCACGCCGATCGATCAAGTCCAGGCTCTCGAGCTGACCCGGAGACAGCTCGGTGCGGCGCACCAGCTCCGTGAAGCCCAAGACGGCGTTCAGCGGGCTCTTCAGGTCGTGGCTCACGCTGGCGAAGAACAGCCCCCGCATGCGCGCGGCCGCTTGGCGCGCGTCGATGGAGCGCTCTTGAGCCTTGGCAAATATCCGAAAACGCCCGGCAAGTTGCTCGATGGCGCTGCCCAAGCGCGCCACCATCCGGAAGCGGGCGGCCCGGACCACGCGCGTGCCACCGCTCAGCACCGCTTCGGTGCCCAGCTCGCGCACGTCGCGCGTCGCCGCGCGCAAATCGTGACCGAGGGCGGTGCCCAGCATCGTCCCGAGCCAGCCGGCGAGCGCCGTGACCATCAACGCCAGCCCCACGAACGAAAGACCCAGCACGCCCTCGGTGGTGCCCAAGAAGCGCACCTCGGCGCTGCCGTCGTCGAGCGGTGTGATCACGGTCACGATGCCGTCTTCGCCGCGGGTGACGCCGTAGCCTTGGCTGTAGTCGTGCACGCGCGCGTCGAAGCCCAGCAAGCGCCCTTGCTCGATGGCCGCTTGCAGGCCCGCCCCCGCGACCGGACCTGGTCTCTCCTCCAGCGCGGCGCGGGCCAACACGCGCGCGGTCTCTTCGCGGCTGCGCTCGTCGGCGCGGCGCAAGTGGGCGCCGACAATCAGCGCGGCGCCCAGCGAGAGGAACGCCACCGGCGTCGTGACGGCCGCGATCATCCGGCGTGACACGCGCTCCACGATCAGCCCGCGCTTTTCGGCGTCCTCCACTACGTCGCGCATTTTGTCGGGGGGCGCCAGCTCGAGCGCCTGCGAAAACGCGGAGCGAAGTAGGCCAAATAGCGGCAAAGCGGCCGCCGCCACGATCACCGCGCCCAGCAGGCACAAGGTGACCCCCGTCGTCAGGTCGACCAGCTTGGGTCGGAAGATGGTCGTCGAAGCGAGCGCGCTGAGCAAAGACGGCGCGGTCCAGCCGGCCAGCACCTGCTTGGGCTCGTCGCTCATCTCGAGCAGCTCGTGGGCTTCGACGGCGGTGGAGCCGACGGCCAGCGCGCGCAAGGCAAAGCGCAGGCGACGCAGACGCCAAGCGCTGCGCGCGATGCCGAACAGGCCCCCGGCCGCGATGCCGAAGCTCAGCGTCTGGATGCCCTCCGTTGCCACCGGGCCGTTGAGCAGCAAGAAGTGCGGGGCCAGAGCGGCCAGCAGCGCGATGGTGCCGAGCGTGAAGGCGAGCTGCCAACCCAGCACGCGCGCGAGCATGCGAGCAGCGGCGGGGTTCACGTGAGCGGCTCCGAGCGCGGGCGTGATTTGGCGGGCGGCGGAATCGGCTCGGAGGGGCGCGGCTCGGGCGGCGCGTGCGAAGGCAGCACGATCGTGAACAGCGAGCCGCGGCCGAGCTGGCTGCGCAGATCGATGAAGCCGCGGTGCATCTGCACCAGGCGCCGGGTGATGGCTAGCCCCAGCCCCGTGCCCACGCGCTGACGGCGCACGTCGCCGGTCTGGAAAAACTCGCGAAAAATGGCCTCATGATCCTTGGGGGCGATGCCGGGGCCGGTGTCGGCGATGGCGATGGAGACGCCGCCGTCGCGCGGGTCGACCCGCACCGTGACGCTGCCCTTGCTGGTGAATTTGATGGCGTTGCCCACCACGTTGCCGATGATTTGACGAACACGCCGCGGATCGGCGAACGCGAAGGCCGGCTTGCCCGACAGCTCGAGCGTGAGGCCTTTGGCGTTGGCGGCGATGCCGGCCTCGCGCACTACCTCTTGGGCGATGGGATACACGTTGACCGAACGCGAGCTCAGCCGCAGCTCGCCGGACTCCAGGGCCGACAAGTCGAGGATGTCGTCGATGAGCGCGCGCAAGTGCTCGCCGCTCCCGCGGATGACGAGCAGGTTCTCGCGCGCTTCCTCGCTGAGCGGGCCGTCCACCTCCGCCAGCAAGACGTCCGCGAAGCCCAAGATCGCGTTCAACGGCGTGCGCAGCTCGTGGCTCAGCGCGGCCAAGAAAGCGCTGCGCTCCTTGTCGTAGTTCTGCGCGCCGGTGAGATCTTGCCGGTACGCCTCTTCGGCCGCGGCAAAGCGGTCGACCAGCACGTTGAACGACGCCGCGAGCAGGCCCACTTGATCGACCGACCGCACCGGTACGGGTTTTCCCGCTGGATCGGCGCTTTCGACCGCCATCTCCGCGATGCGCCGCTCGACGAAGGTAACGTCCGAGTACACGTCTCGCGCCAGCGCCAACGCTACCAGCGCGGCCGCGCCCACCAGCAGCGTGGCCAGCAGCGCCACCGACACGACGAGCGAGCCACCCGCGAACGGCACCTCCGGCGCGACCACGAAGGCCAGCACCGACAACGGCTGAGCCGCCTCCACCGGCGCGGCAAAGTAGCGGGAGCGTCCGAGCAGAGTTCGCGTCTCGCCGTCGCCGTCGACGAGCAGGCGCACGATTTGGGATTTGCTCTGCACGCCCTGGGTGCCGTCGACCAACACATCGCCGCTCTGCTGCACCAGCAGCAGCTCGGCGCCGGAGCGTCGAGCCGCGCGCTCGACCAACGCGGCGCGATCTTCTTCGGGCGTGGCGCGCAGCCGCTCGGACATGGTGGTCGCGAGCAGCTTGGCGCGCAGCGCCGCCGCCTGGTCACTCTGAATGCCCAGCTCGTGCGTGCCCAGCGCGGCCATCGACAGCGCAGCCAACACGCCGACGACCACCACCAGGCTGGGTGCGAGCACCAAGAACGGCACTTGCCTCCGCCGAGTGGGAAAATCCTTCATTCGTCCGAAGAGAGCTTGGCGAACACGGCGTGATCGAGCCAGCGCGACTGCACCAGCTCCGCCTGCCTGGCGACGCCTTCGAAGCGGAAGGCCAGGCGCTGAATCACCCGCAGGCTCGGGAAATTGTCGGTAGCGGCGGCGCAGCGGATGCGGTGCACGGCCATGCGCGAGAAAGCAAACTGCACGGAAGCGTTGGCCGCTTCGGTCATCAGCCCTTTGCCGGTGGCGTCACGGCGCAGCCAGTAGCCCAGCTCGCACGAACGGTGCAGGTGGACGCACGAGTCGAGCCCGACCACGCCCAGCAGATCGCGCGATTGACGATCGCGGATCGCGAAGCGCACGGCGCGCCCGCCGTCCCAATCCGCCACGCACGCCTCGGCGTAGCGCATGCTGGCTTCGCGCGTGCTGTTGAAGGGCACCCAAGGCAGCCAGCGCTCCAGGTGCCAGCGCGAGCCTTCCACGGCGTCCCACAGCTCGTCGCCGTCGGAAATTTCGATCGGCACCAGCAGTAGCCGTGGGGTCTCCACCGGCAAGCGACGTATCTGCGCGCGCGCCGGGATGGATAAGAGGTGCGGCACGGTGTGAGTCTCGTCTTGCTCGGCTCTGCTCATTGGCACTCCGCGCGCAGCCCAAACGCCTCGTAATGGGCTGATTCGTAGTCACGGAAGGCCACCAGCCATTGGCCCGGCTTCTCGCCGCGCGTCACGTCTGGCTCTGGTTGAAAGCCGTTCACGCGCGCCAACACGCTGGCCTTGCCCAAGCCGTCGCGGCTCAGCTCCGCAAACTTGAGCCGCGAGTCTTCGTACCAGCTGGTCCACGTCTTGCTGCCGCTCGTGACCAGCGTGGGCCGAATGCCCTTGGGCGCGAACTCGCGGTGCCACAGCGGCTCGTTCTTGTCGTGCTCCAGATAAGCCGCGTACGCGCCGCCCGCGTCGTCGTCCCACACCACGGTGCAGGCTTTCTCCAGGCATGCCACGCGCGCGGTCGTGTTTTTGCCGTTGGGGCGCGAGAGCGGCAAGAGCGTGCCGATGCTCAGGTCCACGCCGCTCGGCTTCTTTTTCTTCTTGTCGATGACCAAACCGGTGCCGAGCGCGGGGTCGTTCAACGCCACGCGCAGCAGCATGATCTGGTGGTGCTCGGCGCCGCGATCCACCGACAGCACGATCTGCAAGGCGCCGCGCGACACGACCGCGTCGGGGCTGGACGCCGTGTTGGCGTTGCGGGCCGCGCTGGCCAGCTGCGCCAGGCGCGTCGGCTTGCCCTTGGGCTCCAGCTTGTCGTCCAGCTGCCGCGCCATCAGGTCCACGCGGCCGCGTGAGGCATCTTCTTCCCAAATTACCCAATAACCGCCGTCTACCGCCGTCAGCGTGGGGTGCAGCTCGCCCTTCTTGACGTCGGAGACGCGCCGCGCCGGACCTGCGATCTTGCCGTCGGCTTCCAGCCGCCGCACGTACACGCCGGCGGCGTCGCCGGTGTCTTCCCAGTACAAGAGGGCCGCGCCACCGCTGAAGCTCACCAGCTGCAGCAGGCGCACGGACGAGGCCTCGGGCGTGATGGGCATAGGCTCGGAGACGCGCCGCATCGAGCCGTCGAGCAAGACCGAGAAGGCCTGACGGCGCTTGGGGTCGAGGTGCGTGTCGGCCCAGCTGTACACGATGCCGCGATCGGTCTTGACCAACGTGGGGCGCGAGCTGGGCTCGACGATGCCGAACGGGCGCGGCCGGGCCAGCGCGTTCACGCGGCAAGGGCCGTTGCCTTCGTCGACCGCCACCGTGGCTTGAGACAGAAGTGAGCGCGCCGGCGGCTGCGCGCCCGCCGCGAAGGCCGCCTTGAAGCTCTCGAGCGCGTCCTTGCCCGAGCCGTTCGTGAGCAAATCTTGCGCCTCGAACAGCAGCCGCGCGTAGGCGTCCGCGTCCGGCGTGTCCGCGGATTTTCCGCCAGATTTAGCGGCTTTTACCGCGCCCGCGCTGCCCTGCTTGGGCTTCTGACTGCTGGCCGCGCTGGGGCTCGGCTTGCCGGGCGCGTGCAGCACGTACAGCCACGCCGCGTAGCCGCCCAGGCACACCAGCGCGACGAACATCAAAATCGAAATCGCTTTGCCGGACGAAGCCTCGGCGGCCGCGCGCGGCGCGCGTTGGCTGACCGGCGCGGTGGCGCCATCGGCCGGCGCCCGCACCGTGGCAGGCTGGGCGTCGGGGCCGGACCCCAGACCCTCGAGCCTCGGCGAGCGATCGCGCTTGTCCATCAGCTCGTCGACGACCATGCCCTCGTGGTCACTCGAGAGCGAGAGCGTGCGCGCGTCCGGCGCCGCCGGAACCAGCGCCTTGGTCAGCGCGTCGGCTAGCTCGCGCGCGGTTTGAAAGCGTTTGTCCGGATCGCGATCGAGCGCCTTCAAAAACCAAGCCTCGAAGCTCGGCGGCAGGTCGGGCCGCAGCTTGTTCGGGCGCGGCAGAGGCGCGCTGGCAATCTGCGCCAGAATCATGGCCACGCCTTGGTCCACGCTCCACACGGTTTGCCCGGTCAGGCACTCGTAGACAATGCAGCCCAAAGCCCACAAATCCGCGCGGTGATCGACCTCGCCCTTGCCCTTGGCCTGCTCGGGGCTCATGTAGGCGGGCGTGCCGAACAGCGCGCCTTCGCGGGTCAGCCGCGCGCTCACCTGATCGGGGCCGCTCGTCTGCTCGTAAAACTTGGCGAGGCCGAAGTCGACCAGCTTTGCCAGCAGGTGGCCCTCTTCGTCTCGGGTCAGAAAGATATTTTCGGGCTTCAGATCGCGGTGCACGATGTTCGACTCGTGCGCCTTGCCCAGCCCGCGCGCGGAGTGCGTGGCGATCCGCAGCGTGGTCTCGAAGTCCAGCTGCCGCACCCGCGTGAGCATGTCGTACAGGCTCTCGCCCTCGAGCAGCTCCATGACCAGGAACGGACGTTCCTCGTACATGCCCGAATCGTAGACGTCACAAATGAAGGGGCTGCGGACGGCGGCGGCCGCGCGCGCCTCACGCAAGAAGCGCTCGCGCACGATGCGTGACGTGATCAGCTCGGCGGCGAGGATCTTCACCGCCACGCGCTTGCCGATGTCGACGTTTTCGGCCTCGTACACCGCGGCCATGCCGCCCCGCCCGATTTCCCGCGTTACTCGGAACTTGCCCTCGAGCAGGGTTCCGTCCGGGACCTTGGACTGGTTCTGTGTGACCATTGGGAGGGGTGCGTCGGGCGAGCGTGCGTGGCGGCGGTGAGGGGCTTAGCGGGGAGCGACGAGAACGGGGGAGGGTAATACTACTGGCGACGAATTTCGGGCACTTCCGGCGCGATCATTGTCGGGGGCGCGGAGGCCACGGGGCGAGGCGAAAAGAGCCCAGGAAAAGCGCCTGGTTGTCGGCTTTTCGGCCGAAGTCGAGGCAACGCGCGAAATGGGGGGTCGAAGGCTCCCGGCAGAGCCGCCGAACAATTTCGTCAAAGTAGCGGGTCGTGTGGCGAGACTTCTATGCGAAACATTCACGAAACAAGTACCCCGTTACTCCCAGGGTCCGGGCTCGCGCTGTGGGCCTCCCAATCAACTTCGCCCGCCTCGCAGTCGAGCGCGGGTCGATACGAACGTGGGGCGATTGGCCCCCAACTGATGGAGAGCGAGATGAAGAAGGTCGAGGCAATCATCAAGCCTTTCAAGCTGGACGAAGTGAAGGACGCCCTGTCCGAGGTCGGCATTCAGGGCATGACCGTCACTGAGGTCAAAGGCTTTGGGCGGACCGGCGGCAAGAAAGAGGTCTACCGCGGGTCGGCTTACGTCGTGGACTTCGTGCCCAAGGTAAAGCTCGAGATCGTCGTTCCGGATCAGATGGTGCACCAGGTCATCGACGCTATCGAGAAGAGCGCCAAGACCGGTCGTATCGGCGACGGCAAAATCTTCGTCATGCCCGTCGACGAAGCCGTGCGTATCCGCACCGGCGAGCGCGCCGAAGAAGCCATCTAAAGCCGTCATCGGCGGGGCCCTCAACCCCGCCGTTCGCTTTTGGTGGGGGAGGCCCTGTCACCGGCCGCCCAGCAGGGCGGCCAACGCCTCACGAAGCCGTTGCCCCCGCTCCGTAACGTCTCGAGATTTTACAGGGAGATCGAGAGCTCGGGCGGCGAGACGAGGCCGAGAAGATGGAGGGCGCCGTGCGGCTTCGTCGATCGCGCCTGGTCGCGCGGCACGTTCCAAAGCGCCCGGCGTGACGCGATGGCCGGACCGGCTTGGCGCCCCAAACCCTTCCGACCTTCTGATCTTCCCGTGAAAAAATCTGGATCCGAGCGGCGCCTCTCCAGCTCCGCCCGGTGACTCGGTGTAGGCTCGGCTCGGAACGAGGAGGCGTCGTATGGATCCGAAGCACGCGATCGACCTGGGCAAGAAGCACTCTGCCGTGATGGTCGATTTGAAGTTCGTCGACTTGATTGGCAAATGGCAACACACGTCGGTGCCGTTCCATCGTCTGAACGCCGAGGCGTTCGAAGACGGCTTCGGCTTCGACGGCTCGTCCATCCGCGGCTTCCAGCCGATCAACCAGAGCGACATGCTCTTGATCCCGGACCCGGCCACGGCCGTGATGGATCCCTTCACCAAGCACCCCACGCTGTCGCTGGTGTGCACGATTCAGGACACCATCACGCGCCAAAATTACTCGCGTGATCCACGGCAGATTGCCGTGAAGGCCGAGGCGTACCTGACCAGCACCGGCTACGCGGACACGGCCTTTTTCGGACCCGAGGCGGAGTTTTTCATCTTCGACGACGTGCGCTTCGACGTGAAGGGGCACGAGGCTTTTTACGCCGTGGACTCGGTGGAGGCGCACTGGAACAGCGGCCGCGCCGAGGGCCCCAACTTGGCGCACAAAATTCGCGCTAAAGAAGGCTATTTCCCGGTGCCTCCGCAAGATACGCAGATGGATCTGCGCACCGAGATCTGCCTGGAGATGGAGAAGGTCGGCATCGAGGTCGAGGTCTCGCATCACGAGGTAGCCACCGCCGGCCAGGGCGAGATCGACATGCGCTACGACAGCCTGCTGCGCTGCGCCGACAAGCTCATGTGGTTCAAGTCGATCGTGAAGAACGTCGCCTTCAGAAATGGCAAGACGGCGACGTTCATGCCCAAGCCCTTGTTCGGCGACAACGGCAACGGCATGCACTGCCATCAGTCGCTCTGGAAGGACGGCAAGCCGCTCTTCGCCGGCGACGGCTACGCGGGCTTGAGCGAGATGGCGCTCTATTACATCGGCGGCATCCTCAAGCATTCTCACGCGCTGGCCGCGCTCACCAACCCCACGACCAACAGCTACCGCCGCCTGGTGCCGGGCTACGAAGCGCCGGTCAACCTGGCTTATTCGAGCCGGAACCGCTCGGCCGCCATCCGCATCTCCACCTACTCGCCTTCGCCCAAGTCACGGCGGCTCGAGCTACGTTTCCCCGATCCTTCGACGAACCCGTACCTGGCCTTCAGCGCCATGTTGATGGCAGGGCTCGACGGCATTCAAAACAAGATCGATCCCGGGCAGCCGCTCGACAAGGATATTTACTCCTTGTCGGCGGAAGAGCTGAAAGACGTGCCGCGCATGCCGGCGTCGCTCGAACAGTCGCTGGACGCGCTCGAGGCCGACCACGAATTTTTGCTCAAGGGCGACGTCTTCACCAAAGACGTGATCGAAATGTGGCTCGACTACAAGCGCGAGCACGAGGTGCAGGCGTCACGGCTCCGCCCCACCCCGTTCGAGTACCATCTCTACTACGACATTTGACGACATGTCGTGTCAGAAACTACCAAGTCACCGTCAGCACTGATGTGACCTGAACGCCGCCCCGCGCCTCCGCACCGAACGGGAAGCGCCGGGGGTTTTGGTCATTCTGTTGGTGTGAGTTGGAAGGATCTACACGTTTGGTATGCTGAAGGAGCTATCGCGGCCGTGCGCCGTGAGCGTTTGCCTTGCCTGAACCCGAAGACAACTACGAGTCAACGCTCGAGGTCACCATCTCGCGCGACATGGGCACGCTGATCCGCGTCGCAGCGGAGCAACGCGCGCTCATGCTCGTGCTCTCGGGGCCGCGCTTGGGCCACCGCCTCGTGCTGGGCGACGCCCCCGTCGACGTCGGGCGCGGCTCGGCGGCAGGGCTCATCCTCGACGCCGACTCGGTGAGCCGCAAGCACGCCCGCATCGAGCGCTTTGGGGGCGGCCACAAGATCGTCGATTTGGGCTCCACCAACGGGACCTACGTCAACGGCGGCCGCGTCAACGAGCAAATCCTCAAAGATGGCGATCGCATCGGCATCGGCAAGGCGCTCCTCAAATACATTGCGGGCGGCAATATCGAGGGCGCGTACCACGAAGAGGTGCAGCGCCTCATGCGCTTCGATCCGCTGACCAACATCTTCAACAAGCGCCATTTCGACGAGAGCCTGCGCCTGGCCGTGTTCACGGCGGCCGGCGGCGCCAAGCCGCTGTCGCTCATCGTGTTCGATTTGGACCACTTCAAAAAGGTCAACGACACACACGGGCACATGGCCGGCGACGCGGTGCTGTGCGGGGCCACCGGGGCCGTGCAAAGCATTCTTTCGCCGACCGAGCTGTTCGGCCGCGTAGGCGGCGAAGAGTTTGCAGTGGTGTGCGAAGACGCCGACCTGGGCACGGCGCTCGAGCGCGCCGAAGCCATTCGCCGCGTCGTCTCCCAAGAGCCGTACGCCTTCGAAGAAAAGAAGCTGCCCGTCACCATCAGCGCCGGCGTCGCCCAGCTCAGCGACGCCGAAGAAGCCGAGGGCCTGTTCGACCGCGCCGATGCGCAGCTCTACGCGGCCAAAGCCGCCGGCCGCAACCGCGTCCGCCCCGTGCACTGAGCCGGCCGCGGCCGCCCTTCGCCGTCAGTGTTTCGAGCGAGCGCGGTCGAAGTAAACGGAGTCGATGGCGCGCGCGACAATCGGCGCGAAGTAGGCCTCCAGCTCGGCCGGGTACGAAAAATCGACATAGAAGAGAGCACCGTCGGCGCTCTGGACCCTCACCACGCGTCTCTGCGCCCCCCCGCGATGGTGCACGACGATGGTGTACGCATTGCGAGCGTCGACCCGGAGCTCTTCGCCCGGCTCGGCCTGTTTCCACGTTGCTAGCGCTGCTGCGACGCTCTGCCCCGGTAAGAGCCAAGCGCCGCCGATCGCAAGGGTCGCGCGGTCGAGCCACGAGAAGGTGCGGCTCTTGCCGTTGCCGGGCGGACGCTGCGGCAGCATGAAGATCGGAAATTCTGCGACCAGCCCAAACTCTGAAATCCAGAGCTCACGAAATTCGACGCTCGAAGGCAGGTCTTCGGGCGGCGCCGCGAGCGTCAACCCGCGGCGTTTCGAGCGAGCAAACACCTCGAGCTCGCCCAACGTTGCGCGGTCGGCGCGCGCTGGAGAGCCCTCGAGGGTCAGGCGCCGGGCCAGCCCTAGGCGCCCGAGCGCTCGGGCCTCGACGTTGGAGCCGAACCAAATGGCCGCTCCCGGAGGGAGCGTCGTCGAGGTAGCGAGCGCCTTGGCGCCATCGAGGCCTATATCGTTGCCTCTTACATCCAGAAGGTCGAGCGCGGGCCAATTTCTGGCTGCCAGGTAGCGGGCGCCGGTGTCACCCAGAAAATTGTAGGCCAAGCCGAGATCACGCAGCTGCGTGAGGGCCGTGCTCTGTTCGAGCGCCCGGGCGCCCTGGTGCCCGATGAAATTGTACTCGAGCTCCAGGCGGCGGAGAGAAGACAGACCGCGCGCGGCCGCGAGCGCCGCCGCTCCGTGGGCGTGGACGTGATTTCTGCCGAGGTTGAGCTGCTGCAGCGAGGTGAGCCGCATGGATTCGGCGAGCAGTCGCGCGCCCGCAGCGCCGATCAGGTTGTCACGCAGGTCGAGCAGCTCGAGCCGCGATGGCACGTCGGAGCCGAGCAGCGCGCCCAGCCCCGCGGCTGTGAGCTTGGCGTTCGACAACGTGAGCCGGACGGGCGCAAGCTGCGGTCGCTGTTGCAGCAAGCGCCGCACGCCTTCGTCGCCGAACGGAGCGGCAAAGGCGTCGATGTCGAGCGAATCGATGGGCGCGGGACTTTCGGAGAGCGCGGCTTCGACCTGTTTCCATGCCTGCTCGAAGGTCTCTCCCGACAGGGCGAGGGTTAGCTCGCGACCACGCAGGCTTGGGCCAGGCCCGAGGCTCGAGGCTGCTTCCGGCGGGCGGCTGGGGGCGGGCGAAGGCGCACGCTCTTCGTGGGAGCGCGAACACGCAGCTAGCGCCCAAGCGCACAGAAACAGTGAAAGGGAGACGAAGGGAGAGATGGTCAACGGAGGTTGACTAGCTCGGGTGAGGCCGTGAGCCAGCTCGTCAAGGAGCTAGAGTGGGGCGTCGTCGAACCGGAGCGAAGACAAAATTGGAAAGCGCCGCATGCAAGAGCTGCATACGGCGCTTTTGGCGCTCCAAACCCTCGTGCTACGGCGACTAGCGGCGCCGTAGCTCACGAGGGCCGCCCGTGCTCAGGCCGAGGCGCTGGCGCCCTTGCCGCGAGCCGGCTTGCCCGCGGGCTTCTTGGCGGGCGCCTTGTCGGCTTTGCCGTTGGACGCGCCGTTGCCGAGGCCGTGGCCCTTGAGCAACGTGCCACCGAGATCGGCGGCCAGCTCTTTGGCGCGCGCCGTCTTTTCCCACGAGAACTCGGAGCGGCCGAAGTGACCGTAGGCCGCGGTGGGGCTGTAAATCGGACGGAGCAGATCGAGCTCTTCGATCAACGCGCGCGGGCGGAAGTCGAACTTCTCGGCCACGTACTTGGCGAGCTTCTCGTCGTCGAGGGTGCCGGTGCCGAAGGTGTGCACGTACACGCCCATGGGCTTGGCCACGCCAATGGCGTAAGCGACCTGCACCTCGCAGCGCTTGGCCAGGCCCGCCGCCACGATGTTTTTGGCCACGTAGCGGGCGTAGTAGCAAGCCGAGCGATCGACCTTCGACGGATCTTTACCGCTGAAGGCGCCGCCGCCATGACGGCCCATGCCGCCGTAGGTGTCGACGATGATCTTGCGGCCGGTGAGGCCGGCGTCGCCGCAAGGGCCGCCGATGACGAAGCGACCGGTCGGGTTGATGAAATACTTGGTGTTCTTGTCGAGCAGGTGCTTCGGCAAGGTCTTCTGCACCACCAGCTCCATGATCGCTTCTTTGAGCGTCTTGTGCTTCACGCTCTCGGAGTGCTGGGTGGAGACGACGACGGTCTCGATGCGCTTGGGCACGTCGTTCTCGTACTCGACGGTGACTTGGCTCTTGCCGTCGGGGCGCAAGAAATCGACCTGGTTCTTCTTGCGCACGGCCGCCAGCTGCTTGGCCAGCTGGTGCGCGTACATGATGGGCGCCGGCATCAGCTCGGGCGTCTCGTCGCAGGCGTAGCCGAACATCAGGCCTTGGTCGCCCGCGCCCTGCTCCTTGAACATGCCTTCACCCTCGGTGACGCCCTGGGAGATATCGGGCGACTGCGGCTCGACCGCGATCAGGATGCCGCAGGTGTCGGCGTCGAAGCCCATCTCCGAGCTGGTGTAGCCGATGTCTTTGATGGCCTTGCGCGCCACCTTGCCGAAATCAATGGTGGCCTTGGTGGTGATCTCACCGGCGAGCACGACGAAGCCCGTCTTGCACAGCGTCTCGCACGCGACGCGGCTGGCCTTGTCGCCCGCCAGCGCGGCGTCCAACACGGCGTCGGAAACGGCGTCGCTGACCTTGTCGGGATGACCTTCGGTGACGGACTCTGACGTGAACAGATAACGACTCATGAGTGACTCCGGTGCTCTTCAGATGACCCAAGACCACCTGGCCCTGGGGAAAAACCGGGCGGACCCTAGCATGGATTTTTGGCGCCGGAAGCGCGCGCTGCGCCGCCCAAAACCCGCGATAGTTCTGGCGGTTTAGTGGGCTTTTTGCGCCCGATGGAGCAGCGCGTCCAAGGTGCGGATGAGCTCGTCGGCTTCGGCGGGCTTGGTGAGGTAGGCGTCGGCGCCCGCGTCGAGCCCCTTCATGGCGTCGATGCGGGCGTCTTTGCTGGTGACCATCACGATCGGGATTTGCCGGTAGTGGGGCTCTTGGCGCAGGGCCCGCACCAGCTCGTAGCCGTCCATCTTGGGCATCATCACGTCGCTGGAAACGGCGTCGAAGCGCTGGGCCCGGGCGAGCCCGAGAGCCTGCTCGCCGTCCTCTGCGACCGTAACCTCGAAGCCGGCGCGCGAGAGCTCGCGCCGAATGGCATCGCGGATGAGAGGGCTGTCTTCGGCCACCAGCACCTTGGCGCGGGTGCGCGACACGGCGCGCGGTCGCAGGCGGGGCTCGCTCGGCTTCGTGGACAGCGAGCGCGCCGCCACGTCGGCCAAATCGACGACTAGCACCATGCGCTCGCCGATCAGCGCCGCGCCGGCCGCGCACGGGGCCGCCGCCAAAAGCGCGCCGAGCGCCTTGATCACGACCTCGTGGCGGCCGAGCACTTGCTGCACCAAGAGCGCCAGCTCGCCCCCGGCGGCGCGCACGATGACCACGGCCGAGTCTTGGTCGTCGCCGAGCGACGCCCCGCCCGCGAGCCCGAGCACGTGCGCCAAATCCACGATTGGGATCAGGCTCGGGCCGACGCGAATGCAGGTGCCGGTGGCGACCCGCTCCAAATGCGAAGGTTCTACGGTCTGCGCGCTGACTACGGCGTCGAGCGGAATGGCCACGAGCTCTCCGCCCGCGCGCGCGGTCAGCACTTGGGTGATGGCCAAGGTGAGCGGCAGGCTCAGCTCGAGGGTGGTGCCCTGGCCGACCACGGAAGAGATGTGCACGTCACCCTTCAGGCGCGAGATGGCCTCGCGCACCACGTCCATGCCGACGCCTCGGCCCGAGACGTCCGATACTTGCTCGGCGGTCGAGAAGCCCGCGCGAAAGATCAGCTGGTAGGCTTGCTCGGCGTCCAGCTGGCTGGCTTCCTCGGCCGTCAACAGGCCTTTTTCGATCGCCTTGCGCTTGAGCTTCTCGGGGTCCAGGCCGCGACCGTCGTCTTTGATGGCGACGACGATTTGACCGCCGCTCTGGCTGGCCGACAAGAGCACGCGGCCGGTGCGAGGCTTACCGGCGCGCTCGCGCTCGGCCGGCGTTTCGATGCCGTGGTCGGCGGCGTTGCGCACGAGGTGCAGCAGCGGATCTTCGAGCCGCTCGACCAGGACTTTGTCGAGCTCGGTCTCGGCGCCCAGCAGCTCGACGGCGATCTCTTTGCCGAGCCTGCTGCCCAGCTCGCGCACGGTGCGCTGGTATTTGGAAAAAAGCCGGGCAATCGGCACCATGCGCAGCTTCATCACCGTGTCGCGCAGCTGCCCAACGGCCAGCCCGAGCCCGCCCAGGCCCATCTCCACCTCGCCAAAGGTTTCGCGCAGGACGCGCTCGAGGCGCTCGAGCTCGTCGTTGAGCGGAGCCGCGCTGCCGTTGAGACCGCGCAGCGTGGTCAGGCGCTTTCGCACCGCGCCCACTTCGTGCAAGATCGAGCTCTGTATTTCGCTCGCGCTGCTCAAGCGGCTGCGGGCGAGCACGACCTCACCCACGAGGTTGAGGAGGTGATCGACCTTCTCGAATTCGATGCGCAGCGTGGAGGCGCCCGGGGCAGGAGGGGCAGCGGGCGCGGGGGAAGCGGAAGGAGCCGGGGATTGCGCGGGCGCGGCGGTGAGCGAAGGGTTGGCGAGGCGGGCGGTGAGGCTGGTGACGTCGATGTCGATGGGCGCGGAGGCGCGGGCCAGCGCGACGATGGCGCGCAAGGCGTCGAGCGCTTCGAGCAGCAGATCGACCAAGGGCTTGTCGACGGCGCGGCGGCCCTCACGCAGAGCGCCGATCAGGTCTTCGGCCTTGTGCGCGACGCGGTTCATCTTCGTCAGGCCGGCGAAAGCGCTGGAGCCTTTGAGCGTGTGCAAATCACGGAAGATTTCGTTGATCAGCTCGCGGTCGTCGGCGTTTTGCTCGAGGCGCAGCAGGCGTTCGGAGAGCGAATCGGTGCGCTCGCCACACTCGTCCAAGAATGCGGCCAACATGTCCTCGGCCAAGCTCGGCTGCCAGACGCTGTCGGGGTCGTGAGCGCCTCCCGTGGGCGCGGGGCGCGTGGCGGCCGCCATGGCTGGGGCGGCGTCGCTACGGCTCAGCTCTTCGGCCAGCCCGCGCAGCCGCGTCTCGTCGACGCGCGCGCCCGATTCGTCACCGTGACCCAGCTCGTGAATCGCCCGCTCGAGCTCGTCGAGAGCCGCGGCCGCTCTTTCGCCCGCGCTGCGGCTGCTGCGCGCGACGGCCAACGCCAAATCACGCAGCCCGTCGGCGCCTAGCAGGGCCGCGTCGACGGCGAGTGGAATCAACGCTTCGGCCAGCCCGCGCTCGCGCTCTTGGCCGGGGGTGCTCAGGCTCTCGCGCGCCGCCGCGATGCGCGGGCCGGCCAGCGTGAGGAAGAGCTCGTACTGCTCGCCGGACGAGGCCACCGCTCGAGACTACCCCTTCTTGGGCCGTGGCGTGCGCCGCAAAGTCACGCGAATCACGCGGCCTTCGCGCAGCAGGGTGAGCTTGACGGGATCGCCGACGTTACCGGATAGGGCTCGGTGAACGCCTCGCTCGTCCAGCTCGCGCACGTCCTGCCCGTCGATGAGCAAGAGCTCGTCGCCCGGCTCGAGGCCGGCGCGGCCCGCGGCCAGGGTGGGCGGTACGTCGCGCAGCACGAGCTGTTGCTCCGGCGTCTGCGCCAGCAGCGCCCCGATGGTGCCGCGCTCCGCCCCGCACGCGCCGAGCACCAGCGCAAGCGCCAAGCTGGTGACTCGCGCGCCAGCCAGCGCGAGCGCGCGCCGCGTCATGAGCGGTAGCCGGCGTTGACGTCGATGTAACCGTGACCGAGATCGCTCGTCAGGTACGCGAACTCACCCGGGCCGTCACCGAGCCGAAGCTCGATGCTGTAGCTGGGCTGCTTCAACACCTCGTTGGCTTGCTTCTCGGCCTCGGCGCCGATGGGCGCGCCGTCTTTGACGATGGCGATGCCGCCGATCGAAATGGCGGCCTGCCCAGGATCGAAGGCGACGCCGGCTCGACCGGCGGCGGCCAGCAAGCGGCCCCAGTTGGCGTCTTCGCCGAACAGCGCGGTCTTCACCAACATGGAGGTGGCGATGGTCTTGGCGGCTTGCTTGGCGTCGGAGCGAGTTTTTAGCCCCACGACCTTGATTTCGGCCACGTGATTGGCGCCTTCGCCGTCCGCGACCATGGAGCGAGCCAGCTTGTCACACACCTGGGTGAGCGCGGCCGTGAGGGCGGCTTCGCTCGGGGTCTTGCCGGAGGCGCCCGACGCCATCGCGATCACGGTGTCGTTCGTGCTGGTGTCGCCGTCGACGCTGCAGGCGTTGAAGGTCACCTCGCTGGCTTCGGCCAAGGCCCGCGCCAACACTGCCTGCTCGACGACCGCGTCGGTGAAGATGAAGACGAGCATCGTTGCGTGTGGCAACCCGCCCACGTCCGGATGAATCATGCCTGCGCCCTTGCCGATGGCCAGCACCTGCGCGCCTTCCACCTCGGCCTCGGCGATCTTGGTCCAACGATCGGTCGTGCAGATGGCCTGCGCGAAATCTTCGTGACCTTCGGGGGTGAGCTTGGCGGCCAGAGCGTCCGCTTGCGCCGCGATCTTCTCCACCGGCAGGTGCGCGCCGATCACGCCCGTGGAAGCGGGCAGCACCTCTTCGGGCGAAATGCCGAGCGCCTTGGCCAGAGCTTGCGTCGACTGCTGCACCGCCCGCAGCCCTTGCTCACCCGTAACGGCGTTGGCGCAGCCCGCGTTGGCCAGCACCGCGCGGGCCAAGCCCGCGCTCGCCCGCTCGGCCGCGATCAAGACCGGAGCCGCCTTGACCAGGTTGCGCGTGAACAGGGCTGCCGTCACGGCCGGGCGGTCGCACACCGCCAGCGCCAGGTCGATACGACCATCTTTCCGGATGCCTGCCGAGACCGCGCCAAACCGAAAACCCTGAACCTTGCCGCTCATAACGGCCCGAAACCTAGCAGAAGGCCTTCCGCTTGACTAACGGACGCCCGCAAGTATCCTCCCGCTCCTTTCGCCGACTTAGCTCAGTGGTAGAGCAGTGCTTTCGTAAAGCACAGGTCGTCGGTTCAAATCCGACAGTCGGCTCCAAGATCTTCGCTGCAAAACGCGAAGCAGATCAAAGACACCAGCGGCAACGACGACGCTTAACGACCCTCTACGGCACGAGAGTTGGGCAATAGCTGGGTAATGGGTCACGCCGTTACCCAACAGCAAAACCAGGGTGATCGCAAGGGACGACGCGCCGTCAGGATGGGAGGGGAGGGGGAGAAGACGGGAGGTCCTCGTTGCAGGACAGGCAACGGGATTCATCGACAACGTCGCCGCCGCAGCCCGCGCACGCCTCTCGACTGATTTTGAAATGCTCGTCACAGACGAAGCAGTACAGCTGTGTCCCATCGTCGGGGTCGAATTGAGCAAGCTTGATCGGCGGCTCGGGCGGGATGTCGCCCGTGTGGCAGTAAGGGCAGATGAAGGCTTTCGTCCTCTTCGAGAATCCTAGGTGCTTCTTGCATTCCGCAGGCTTGAGAAGACCGACGACGCCGTCCCAAGTGTCAAGGAGACCTCTTGGAATTTGGCCGTGATAGTCGGACCAGGGCGCTGGATCGTCATAGGCCTCATCGTGCAGCAGTCTGGGCCACCGCCTGGCACCGACCAGGTGATGGGAAATTTCGAGGATTTCGCGAAGCATCTGCGGAGCGGTCGTCTCGACCATACGGAGGAGCCCGTGAGTCGCCGCATTGCGTCGCTGCCTGATAGCTTCGAGGAGCTGCTTGAATCGGGGATCCAGTCTTGATGAGCAAACGGTGTCGTGAAGCCGAGGGAGAATCTGGGCGTCAATTGTACGGAAGGTTATGAACGCCGAGTCTTCTTCCTGTGCCTTCTTCGACCAATCCTTGCTTCCTTCCAAGAGCAGGTACGGCGACACGGCGGCGACCCTCGACTTGAGCAGGAATTCGGCACCCTGATGGATGAGCGAACCTGAAGTGGCGAGTTGGCGGGTTGCCTGAGCCCAGTGCTTGTCGACCACGCCCGGTTCGTCGACCGACTTTTCAAGTTCGGCGTAGTGTTCAGCCAGTGAAAGTAGGGACAGAACCTGGTGCCACGCAAGTAGCAGGTAGTCGATGCCGGCCTGGGCAAATTCCTCGGAAGTCGGGATCTCCGTGATCATGGGCTCGCCAGTCTACCGGTTCCTTTTGCTCAAGCGCTCGCCCGTCGCCTTGATGTGCAAGCGAGGCGGCACGAAGGCGTCGACGATGTTCATCAGATCGGCCGCCGCCCTCAGAGATGAGCCACGCCGCCCTGTGATTGAACGTTCCGGGCCCGCCCTCGCCGGGCTCGCTCGATCGCTGTTGGCGGGCATCAGGAACCGCGGATATTCGGTGAAGTTCACCGGTGAAAACCGCGCCTGAGAACGGTGAAGTTCACCGGTGACGGTGGGCCTCAGGACGCGGATTTCTTGCCGCGGCGATTGGAGCGGGCGGCAGTAAGCTCTTTGGCCTCTTTGAGGCGGTAGCTGTCGGCGTCGATGTCGATCACCTCCGCACGGTGAATGAGGCGGTCG
>Ga0164241_10000859_pt1 | contig 44109 bp, 36 predicted proteins | sample OricomyardsoilBY_FD_108780 | JGI IMG/M metagenome (GOLD analysis project Ga0164241, IMG submission 108780) | Backyard soil microbial communities from Emeryville, California, USA - Original compost - Back yard soil (BY) | ecosystem: Environmental > Terrestrial > Soil > Unclassified | place: USA... | reverse complement strand
GGCATTGATCAGGTTGGTCGTCTCGGGCGTCTTCGGCACGTGGACGGTGACGACGTCGGCGCGCTCGAAGAGCTCCTCGAGGCTCTCGGCGCCGTGCACGCCGAGCTCGCGGAAGCGCTCCGCCGATACGAACTTGTCGAAGGCGATCACGTCCATGTCGAAGGCCTGGGCGCGCTTGGCGACGAGCTGGCCGATGCGGCCGAAGCCGACGATCCCGATCGTCTTTCCGTAGAGCTCGGCGCCCTTGTACTTGGCGCGGTCCCAGCGTCCGTCGACAAGAGCTCCGTGGGCCTGGGGAACGTTGCGGAAAAGAGAAAGGGCGAGGGCGATGGTGTGCTCGGCGGCAGCCACCGAGTTCGATTCCGGCGCGTTGGCGACGACGATGCCGCGTCGTGTCGCTGCCGGGATGTCGACGTTGTCGACCCCGGTGCCGGCGCGGCCGATCACCTTGAGGTTGGTGGCCCGCTCGATCAGCTCAGGGGTCAACTTGGTCGCCGAGCGAATCAGGATCGCGTCGTAGGCGCCGATCGCCTCGGCGAGCGCCGCGTCGTCCATATCCAAGCCGAGGTCGACGTCGAAGTTCTTTTCGAGCAGCTCGACCCCCGAGTCGGCGATCTTCTCCTTGACCAGAACCTTCATCGGCACGCCTCCCCCACGTTCTCGATCACCCAGTCGATGCAGGCGGTCAGCGCCTCGACGTCGGCCGACTCGACGGCCGGGAACATACCGATGCGCAATTGATTGCGGCCCAGCTTGCGGTAGGGCTCGACGTCGACGATTCCGTTGGCGCGCAGCGTCGCCGCCACGACAGCCGCATCGACGGAATCGTCGAAATCGATCGTGCCAACTACCAGCGAGCGCTTGGCCGGATCGGCGACGAAGGGGGTGGCGAAGTCCGAACGCTCTGCCCAGCCGTAGAGGTGGCCCGAGGAAGCCGAGGTGCGCTGCACGCACCAATCGAGGCCGCCGCCGGCGAGCATCCACTCGACCTGGTCAGCGAGCAAGAGCAGGGTTGCCAGGGCCGGTGTGTTGTAGGTCTGCTCCTTGCGCGAGTTGTCGAGCGCCGTCTGCAATGAAAGGAAGGCGGGCTGCCAGCGGTCGGAGGCGCCGTCGAGCTGCTCGATGCGCTCGATCGCCGCCGGGCTGAGCAGGGCAAGCCAGAGTCCGCCGTCGGCGCCGAAGGCCTTTTGCGGCGCGAAGTAGTAGACGTCGGCCTGGCTCGGGTCGAGGGGCAGGCCGCCGGCACCCGAGGTGGCATCGATGAGGACGAGAGCGTCACCGGAACCGTCGGGGCGCTCGACCGGAACCATCACCCCGGTGGAGGTCTCATTGTGGGCCCAGGCGATCGCATCGGCGGCCGGGTCCGCGGCCGGGGCGGGCGCATCGCCGGGATCGGCCTCAATCACGATCGGGTCGGCAAGGAAGGGTGCGCCGGCGGTCGCCTTGGCGAACTTCTGCGAGAACTCGCCGTAAGTCAGGTGCAGAGCGCGCTCGCGCACGAGCCAGGCGCAGGCAGCGTCCCAGAAGGCCGTCGTGCCACCGTTGCCGAGGGCGATCTCGTAGCCGTCGGGCAGACCGAAGAGCTCCGAGAGGCCGGAGCGAACGCGCCCGACAAGGTCGCGCACCGGAGCCTGGCGATGCGAAGTGCCCATCAACGCCGACTGCTCGGCGAGCTTCTCGAGCGCCTCCGGCCGCACCTTCGACGGGCCGCAGCCAAAGCGGCCGTCGGCCGGCTTGAGCTCGGCGGGGATCTGGGTTGTACCGGTGACTGAGGTCATTGGGGCGCTTGGTGCAAAGTAGACACTGAGCGGCGCGCGGCGGCCTAGGTTATTGACCGGCGCGGGTGGACCTCAGGCAGGTTCCCCGCATAGGCTGGCAGGCATGAGCGAGACAACAGATAACTCAGTCACCAAGGGCGACGGCTACTCGGTCGCCAACCTCAGCGACCTCGGCGAGGGGCCGGGCTTCCGCAAGATCCGCACGCCGCTGGGCGTCACCGCCTTCGGCGCTAATGCGATCGTGCTGCCACCCTCTTACGAGACCGGGCGCCATTACCACGACGAGCAAGAGGAGCTCTACTTCCTGCACAGCGGCAGCATCGAGATGGAGTTCGGCGACGGCTCGACCCACGCACTCGAGCCGGGTGGCCTCGCCTGGGTCGACGCTGCGACCGTGCGCAAGGTCAAGAACCTGAGCGACTCAGAGGAGGCCGTTTACGTCGTGGTCGGCGGCAAGGACGGCTACGTCGGGCGAGACGGCAAACTGGCGGAGGGCGAGACGCACCGCTAGACGCCTAGGAGTTCTGAGGGCCAAGCAGTTCAAGGACGCAGGGAGCGTGGCGTGCTCCGCACGCGAGCGACCGAGGACGCTGAAATGCGCCGGCCCTCAGAACTCCTGGTCGACCCAGGGCATCATGTCGCGGAGGTCCTTGCCGACCTTCTCGACTTGGTGACCCTTGCCCTCCTCGCGCATCCGCGAGAGGTTCTCGCCGCCGGCACGGTTCTCGGCGATCCACTCGCGGGCGAACTCGCCCGACTGGATCTCGCCGAGGATCTGCTTCATCGCCGCGCGCGACTCCTCGCCGATGACCCGCTTGCCGCGGGTCATGTCGCCGTACTCGGCCGTGTTGGAGATTGAGTAGCGCATGCCCTGGATCCCCTTCTCGTACATCAGGTCGGCGATCAGCTTGAGCTCGTGCAGGCACTCGAAGTAGGCGAGGCGCGGATCGTAGCCGGCCTCGACCAGGGTCTCGAAGCCGGCCCGGACCAGCTCGCTGGCGCCGCCGCAGAGGACCGCCTGCTCGCCGAAGAGGTCGGTCTCGCACTCGTCCTTGAAGCTGGTCTCGATAACGGCGGCGCGGCCGCCCCCGATCCCGGAGGCGTAGGCAAGAACAAGGCCATGGGCATTGCCGGTGGCGTCCTGGTGGACCGCCATCAGACAGGGCACGCCGTTGCCTTCCTCGTACTGGCGGCGGACCAGGTGGCCGGGGCCCTTGGGGGCGACCATGCCGACGTCGACGCCAGCCGGGGGCGGAATCTGCTCGAAGTGGATCGCGAAGCCGTGGGCGAAGAGCAAGAGGTTGCCCGGCGCGATCCCGTCGGCGATCTCCGACTCCCAAACCTCACCCTGCTTCTCGTCGGGCAGCAAGATCATCACCGCGTCGCCGCGGCTGGCCGCTTCGGCGATGTCGAGCACCTCTAGACCCGCCCCTTCCGCCTTGGCACGGCTGGAGGAGTCCGGGCGCAGGCCGACGACGACGTCGACCCCCGAGTCCTTCAGGTTGAGCGCGTGGGCGTGGCCCTGGGAGCCGTAACCGAGGATGGCGACGGTCTTTCCCTGCAGCAGTGAGAGGTCAGCGTCTGAGTCGTAGAAAATGTCTTGATCGTTGTCTTTGGGCATGGCGGGCAGGCTATCGGAGCGCTCTGCGCATCAGCTTGCCCGAGGGGGTGCGCGGCAGTGCCGACGCCAGCTCGACCCGCTTCGGCACCTTGAAGCCTGCCAGCGACTCGGCGCAGTGCCGGCGCAGCTCATCCGGAGTCGCGCTCGAGCCTTCCTCGAGGACGACGATCGCGGTCACCGCCTGCTGCCACTCTGGGTCCTCGCGGCCGACCACCGCCGCGTCGGCGACCTCGGGGTGGCGGAGCAGGACTTTCTCGACTTCGGCCGGCACGACGTTCTCGCCGCCACTGACGATCATGTCGTCGATCCGATCGTCGACGTAGAGGAAGCCTTCCTCGTCGATGCGGCCGAGGTCGCCGGTGTGCAGCCAGCCATCGGCATCGGCGCGACCGGGCGCGACGGTCGGACCCTGGACGAGGATCTCGCCGTCCTGGATGCGCAGGTGGGTGGTGAGCAGCGGCCGCCCGGCGGAGCCGAGCTTGCGCTGGGCGTCGGCCGGAGCGAGGGTCGTCACCTGCGAGCAGGTCTCGGTGAGGCCGTAGGTCTGCACGACCGTGGCGCCGCGTCCGATCGCCTCCTCCAGCGCCTCCTCGGGGACAGGCCCGCCGCCGATCAGGATCGCCCGCGGTCCGGAGAGATCGGCCTCGGCATCGAGGAGCCGGGTCAGCATCGTCGCCACCAGCGAGACGACGGTGATCTCGTCACGCTCCAGCGCCTCGCCGACGCCGTCGACATCAAAGCCGTCGTGGATCACCGCCGTGGTGCCGTAGATCACCGAGCGCATCGCGATCCCGAGGCCGGAGATGTGGCTGAGCGGCAGACAGCAGAGCCAGCGGTCCTCCGGCTCGACGCCGATGTTGAAGGCCGAAGCGACCGCACTCCAGAGGAAGTTGCCGTAGGTGAGCCCGATCGGGGTAGGCGTACCGGTGCTGCCGCTGGTCAGCACTTTGGCGGCGAGATCATCCATGTCGTGCTCGCCGAGCAGCGGCAGGTCGGCTTCGGTCTGGGTCAGCTCGCCAGCGTCGTCGAGGTCGACGGCGGGCTCCTCGATCTCGATCACCGCTGCCCGCTCCTCGGCTGAGAGACGCGGGCTGAGCGGCAGCAGCACCGCCCCGGCCTTCATCAGGGCGTGGATCAGGACCACCTGCTCGCGGCGCGGGTGCATCGTCATCGCCACGGTCGACCCGCGGCGGACGCCGTGGGCAGCGAGGCGCTGCGCAACCCAGGTCGCCTCGGCCTCGAGCTCGGCGTAGGTCACCTCGGAGCCGTCGGCGATCAGAGCGACGCGCTCGGGACAACTCTGCGATCTCTGGGCTAGCCAGTCGTCGAGTTTCATTGGCCGGATATCGTCCCCATCATGCCCAAACGCCATAAGCAAGCTCCGCCCGAAGAGGATCTCTACGCGCCAATCGAGTGGCGGAGCGCCGCCGATTACAGCGACATCCGCTACGAGCAGGCAGACGGAATCGCCAAGATCACGATCGACCGGCCCGAGGTCCTCAACGCCTTTCGGCCGCAGACGCTGATCGAGATCGCCTCCGCGCTGGAGCTGGCCCGCGAGGACACCGAGGTCGGCGTGATCGTCCTCACCGGCGAGGGAGAGAAGGCGTTCTGCTCGGGCGGTGACCAGCAGGTTCGCGGCGACAGCGGCTACGTCGCCGAGGGCGCCTCCCTCGGCCGCTTCCACGTCACCGACCTGCAGGTGCAGATGCGGCGACTGCCGAAGCCGGTGGTGGCGATGGTGGCCGGGCATGCCATTGGCGGCGGCCATGTCCTTCATATCTGCTGCGATCTGACCATCGCCGCCGACAACGCCAACTTCGGCCAGACCGGGCCGCGGGTCGGCTCCTGGGACGGCGGCTTCGGCGCCTCGCTGCTGCGCGACCTCGTCGGCACCAAGAAGGCCAAGGAGTTCTGGCTGCTCTGCCGCCAGTACGACGCCGAGGAGGCCCTCGAGATGGGCCTGGTCAACACGGTCGTCCCGCTCGACCGCCTCGAGGCCGAGACGGTCGCCTGGTGCCGTGAGATGCTGGCGCTCTCGCCCTTCGCCCTGCGCCTGGTCAAGTCCAGCTTCAACGCCCACGAGGACGGCTACACCGGGATCCAGCAACTGGCCCACGACACCAACCTGCTCTTCTACGGCAACGAGGAGGCGCGCGAGGGCCGCGAGGCCTTCAAGGAGAAGCGCCAGCCCGACTTCTCTCAGTACCCTCGGCGACCATGAGGATCTGGGTGATGGCAGCGCGCCCGCGGACGCTGCCCGCCGCGATCGCTCCCGTGCTGGTTGGGACGGCGGCAGCGGTCGAATGGGCCGGCAGGCTGCCGCGAGCCGGCGCCTTCATCGCCGCCCTGATCGGCTCGATCTTCATCCAGATCGGCACTAACCTGGCCAACGACTACTCGGACGCCAAGCGCGGCGCTGACACCGCCGACCGGCTCGGCCCGGTCCGCGTCACCTCGGCGGGACTAGTGGCGCCGCAACGGGTGCTCAACGCGACCTGGATCGCTTTCGGGGTTGCCGTCGCCTGCGGCATCTACCTGGCGACGGTGGCCGGAATCGTGATCATCCTGATCGGGGCGGTCTCGATCGCCGCCGGCGTCCTCTACACCGGCGGGCCGCGGCCCTACGGCTACGCCGGCCTGGGTGAGGTCTTCGTCTTCCTCTTCTTCGGCTTGGTCGCGGTCAACGGCTCCTACTACGTGCAGCTGGAGGAACTCGACGCGCTGCCGCTGGGTCTCTCAATCGCGGTCGGCTTCCTCGCAACCGCGATCCTCGTCGTCAACAACGTGCGCGACCTCGAGACCGACCGCCGGGCGGGCAAGATGACTCTGGCGGTTCGGATGGGACGCCACAACGCCGTCGTGCTCTATCGGATGTTCGTGCTGGGGGCCTTCGTCGTACTGCCGATCGCCCTGGTTGCCGGCGGCGGCAGCCTGCTCCCCCTGATCGGCCTGCTGGCGCTGCCGATGGCGGTCGGACCGATGCGGGCGATGACGAACCGCACCGACGGCCCCGCCCTCAACGGCGCCCTCGCCGCGACCGGCGCCCTGCTCGCCGTCTTCAGCCTGCTGGTCTCAGCGGGGCTGCTGCTCGCCGCCTAAGGCCGAACTGCATCAACTTTTCTATCTGGCAGGTGGAGAAGTTGATGCAGTTCGCGTAGACCTATGGGTATGAAGATCGCCGAAGTTGACGTTGTCCCTTACGCGTTGCCGTTTCGCCAGTCCTACGTAACAGCGCGCGGGCGACTCGATCGGCGCGAGATGGTGCTGCTGCGCCTGCATTCCGACGACGGCTTGGTCGGCCTTGGCGAAGCGGTGCCGCTGTCGCTGCGCGGCGGGGGCAGCTTGGCCCGAGTGGTCGAGGAGTTGGAGCGGCTTGGCGAGCGAGACTCGCTCGATGAGGCAACCCTGCGGAGCGACGCTGTGGGCCTCTCCGCCCCCACCCGCTGTGCCGCACTCACCGCGCTACTCGACCTGCGCGGCCGCCGGGCGGCGGCGGAAGGCTCTGCCGCCGGAGTCGAAGCCGAGGCCATCGAGTGCAACGCGACCCTGGTCGCCGGGGAGCCGGCGGCAGTCGCCGCCGAGGCCGCCCGCTGGGCCGAGGACGGCTTTAACACCTTCAAGCTGAAGCTCGGGACAAGCGACGACTTCGGCCAGGTCTTCGCGGTTCGCGAGGCGGTCGGGCCGCGGGGGCGGATCCGCGTCGATGCCAATGCAGCCTGGGACGTGGAGACGGCAAAGCGGATGCTCAAGGCGCTCGAACCACTCGAGGTCGAGCTCGCCGAGCAGCCGGTGGCGACACTCGAGGAGGCCGCCGAGGTCGCGGCCTCGACCTCGATCCCGATCGCCGGCGACGAGAGCGTCGAGACCAAGGACGACGCCGAGCGAGCGCAGGCAATGAGCGCCTGCTCGCTCACCGGAATCAAGCTCTCCAAGGTCGGCGGCCCGGAGGCGGCGATCGAGATCGCCGAGGTGCTGCCCGCCTATGTCTCCAGCGCACTCGACGGCCCGGTGGGGATCGCAGTCGCCGCACAGGTCGCCCAGACGTTGCGCGAGGCAGCCGGCGCGGACGATCCTGGCCTGGCCCACGGCCTCGCCACGCAACGCCTCTTCGCCTCGACGATCGCATCGGTCGAGTGCGAGGTCCGCGACGGCATGCTCTATCCGCCCGCCGGTCCCGGCCTCGGCGTCGAGATCGACGAAGCGGCGCTTGCCGCCCACCGGATCTGAGTGCGGGCCTGGCGAGCTTCCGTCATATAGACGGGTAAGTCGCCAATAGTCTCCCGACGATGGACTCGACCAACGCCAACACCGCCCTCGCCTCGGCCTTTGTCGAGGAGCTGGCGCGAGGAGGAGTGCGCCACGCAATCGTCTCCCCCGGCTCACGCTCGACTCCGCTTGCGGTAGCGCTTTGGCGCCAGCCGGAGATCGAGGTGAGCGTGGTCGTCGACGAGCGCTCGGCGGCCTACCTTGCGCTTGGGGCGGCGCAGGCGACGGGTACACCGGTGGCAATGCTCTGCACCTCGGGGACGGCCGCGGCCAACTATCTCCCGGCAATCGTCGAGGCCGACGAGTCGGCGCTGCCGCTGATCGCGCTGACCGCCGACCGCCCACCGGAGCTGAGGGGGATCGGCGCCGGGCAGACAATCGACCAGGTGAAGCTCTACGGCTCCTCGGTGCGCTGGTTTTGCGAAGTGGGAACCCACGCGGCCGACAACGAAGGGCTGCTGCACTACCGCTCGGTTGCCTGCCGCGCCCTGGCCGCCGCGCATGGCGAGCCGCGCCCCGGGCCGGTCCACCTCAACCTGCCCTGGCGGGAGCCGCTGGCGCCGATCGCCGTCGACGGCGCTGTAACGGCGACCGATCCCCTGGCTCTGGAAGGACGCGACCCGCGACCGCTGACCGCGGTGACACCACTCGACCTGGAGCCATCGGCGTTCCTCCTCGACGAGGTCGCCGCGCACATTCGCGAGGCCGAGACCGGGGTGATCGTCGCCGGTCGCCAGCTCGATCCCGAGCTGCGTGAGCCGCTCGCCCACCTCGCCCGCGCCGCCGGCTTTCCGATCCTCGCGGAGCCGACCTCACAGCTTCGCTGCGGCCCCCACGACCGCTCCCATGTGGTCAGCACCTACGACCATCTGCTTCGCGATCGGGCCTTCGGCGAGTCAATGCGCCCGGACCTCGTTCTGCGCTTCGGCGAGATGCCGACCAGCAAGCCGCTGCGGACCTGGCTGACTGACTCGGGGGCCGACCAGCTCGTCATCGACCCGCGCTGCGGCTGGAATGAGCCAACCCGCCGGGCCGCGGCGCTGCTGCGCGCCGATCCGGCCGAGCTGGCGGCGGGCTGGGCCGCGCGCCTCGAGGGTGAGGAGCGGCCGGCGCCGTCGCGCTGGCTGGAGGCAGATCGAGTCGCGCAGGAGATCTTGGAGGCGGAGCTAGACGGCCTCGGCGAGCTGAGCGAGCCCGGCCTCCACCACGCCCTCGGTCACGCCCACCACAGCGGCGACCTCGTCTACACGGCCTCGAGCATGCCGATCCGCGACCAGGAGGCCTTCCTGCCTTCAAGTGAGACCGACGCGCTCTTCCTCTGCAACCGCGGCGCCAACGGCATCGACGGTCTCGTCTCCTCGGGGATCGGCGCCGCCCTCGCCAGTGGCCGCCCGACGACGGTCGTCACCGGCGACCTTGGCCTATTGCACGACATCGGCGGCCTCGCCGCCCTGCGCGACGTCTCCACCCCGGTCCGCATCGTTGTCATCGACAACGACGGCGGCGGCATCTTCGGCTTCCTCCCCCAGGCCGAGGCGCTGTCGGCCGACGAGTTCGAAGCCCTGCTCGGCACCCCCCGTGGCGTCGACGTCGCCAAGGCCGCCGACCTCTTCGACCTCCCCCACCGACGCCTGAACTCCCTCGCCGAGCTCCCAGAGGTCCTGGCGGCCGGCACCAGTCTGATCGAGGTTGCGGTCGACCGCGGCGCCAACGTCGCGCACCACCGACACCTCACGGATCGCGTCTTCCAAGCGATCGCCCCGCTTCGCTGAAAGGGAATCGGGGAGACCCTCCCCGGAGCCTCCCCGCTGTTGCTCCGGGGAGGTCTCCCAGATTCCCTTACTCAGCCAAAAGCGGCAGCAGCGCTTGCAGCTTGATCTCGGTCTCAGCCAGCTCCGCAGCCGGATCGGAACCGGCAACAACGCCGACCCCCGCGTAGAGATGGGCCTCGCGATCGCGGAGCAGGGCGCTGCGCAGGGCGACGCAAAATTCGCCGTCCTCGGTGGCGTCCATCCAACCAACCGGGCCGGCGTACCAGCCGCGGTCCATCTGCTCGAGCTCGGCGATCGCGGCCGCGGCGGCGGGCCAGGGCTCGCCGCCGACGGCAGGGGTCGGGTGCAGCATGCCGGCCAGCTCGACCGCCGAGCGTGGCTCGGCGAGCTGGGCGACGACGGGGGTCGCCAGGTGCTGGATGTTCGCCACCTTGACGATCTCCGGCTCAGGCGCAGACTCGACCCAGACCGCATGCGGGCGCAGGGCGCGGGTGATTCGCGCGGCGACGATCGCGTGCTCGCGGCGGTCCTTGTCGCTGCGCAGCAGCTGCTCGCCGAGATGGTCGTCGACGGCCGGGTCGGAGCTGCGCCGCGTCGATCCGGCGAGCGCAGCGGTGGAGACGCTCGCCCCCGAGCGGCGCAGCAGCAGCTCGGGACTGGCCCCGATAAAGGCAGCCTCGGGTGTGCCGCAGCAAAAACAGAAGCAGGAGGAGAACTGCTCGCGGATCGCTCCGAAAAGGGCGGCGGGATCGTGAGCGGCGCTGGCACTAACCAGCACCTCGCGAGCGAGCACGACCTTGGACATCTCCCCCGCGGCAATCCGATCGGTGGCAGTAGAGATGGTGCGCTCGAATTGACTCGGCGGCCGAGCGCTCGTGATCTCGACTCGCGAGGTCGGGTGTGGATCGAGCATCGGCAACGGATTGGCGCGCAAGCCGGCCAAGCGGGACTCGAGAGCGCCCACCTTCTCCGCGGCATCCTCGCCGGGGTATACGACCGCGTTCACGGTGAGGAAGACCTCTCCGCCGCTGCGACAGATCGAGAGCTGCGGTAACACCAGCGAAGCGGGCGGCAACGAGGACCAGTGAGAGGAGCCACCTCCCTCGGGGTCGAAGGCGAAGCCCCCGACCCAAACCGCCCCTGCGCCAGCCGGCAGCCCGGCCGGCTCGTCGACGATGGTGTCAGCGCCGCCCAGGCAATCGCGCGCGACGTCGCGAAAGCGACTCGGCCCACGCGACGTCGCCTCGTGGGCAACGCCCAAAGCGGCAAGCGCGAACTCCCGGTCCGGCTGCTCCCAGCAGAACCAGCGATCAGCCGCCAGACGAGAGGCAAATACCGCCGCGCAGGGGTCAATCCCCTCGACCGGCGCCGTAGTGCTGACGACGGTTCTTCGATTCCGGGCGAGAGCGCGTTCGACCGCGGGCCGGAGGCTCTGGCTCAGGCCGGTGAGGAGATCCTCACTCAGAACCACGGGCGATGGCGATCTCTCCGGTGCGCACCATTTCCACGAGACCATGAGGGCGAATCATCCGCTCGAAGGCCTCGATCTTTTCGGCGGAGCCGGTGACCTCGATCGTCATCGTGCGGCGGGCGACGTCGACGATCTTGGCGCGGAAGATCTCCGCGAACTGGATGATCTCGGCGCGGTTCTCGACCGCCGAGGAAACCTTGAACATCGCCATCTCACGGGCGACGGTCTCCTCCGGCTCCATGTCGCGGATCTTCAAGACGTTGACCAGCTTGTGCAGCTGCTTGGTCACCTGGTCGATCGGGTGGACGGCGCCGTCGAGGGTGAGAGTGATCCGAGAGACGCTGGGGTCATCGGTCGGCCCGACCGCCAGCGTGTCGATGTTGAAGCCGCGACGTGAGAAGAGGCCGGCGACGCGGGCCAGCACTCCGGGCTTGTTCTCGACCAGGATCGAAAGGATGTGTTTGCGGCCGCTGAGCTGCCCCGGAACGCGCAGCTCCTCCAGTTTCACGACTTGGGGCGTGCCGGCCTCCATCAGCCCACCATGTCCCTTGCCGCAGCGCCCGCGGGGATCATCGGGAAGCAGTTCTCTTCCGGCGAGACGCGCACGTCGAGCAGCACCGGCCCGTCCGTCTCCAGCGCCGTCACCATCGTCTCCTCGAGGTCGGCGGAGTCCTCGCAGCGCAGACCGGTTGCCCCGAAGGCCTCAGCGAGCTTGACCCAGTCGGGGCTCGGCCCCATCTCCACCGAGCTGTAGCGGCGGTCCCAGAAGAGCTCCTGCCACTGGCGGACCATGCCCATGTAGCCGTTGTTCATCAGGAAGACCTTGACCGGGATCTCTTCGGCGACGCAGGTCGCCAGCTCCTGGCAGTTCATGATCAGGCTGCCGTCGCCGGCCAGGCAGACGACCGCCTCGTCGGGACAGGCGACCTTGGCGCCGACCGCGGCGGGGAGGCCGAAGCCCATCGTGCCCAAGCCGCCGGAGTTGATCCAGCGGCGGGGCTTGTCGAAGCCGTAGTACTGCGCCGCCCACATCTGATGCTGGCCAACGTCGGAGGTGATGATCGCGTCGCCCTGCGTCGCCCGGTGCATCGCCTCGATCATGAACTGAGGCTTGATCTCGCCGTCCTTGCCGGGCTCGTAGCTGAGCGGGTACTCGTCCTGCCAGGCCTTGATCTGCTTCCACCAGCCGTCGAGGCGGGCCGGATCGGTCTGCAGTGCCCGGTACTCGCGGGTCAGCTCCGGCAGGACCAGCTTGGCGTCGCCGACGATCGGGATGTGCGCCGGCACGTTCTTGGAGATCTCGGCCGGGTCGACGTCGATGTGGACAAACTTGGCGTGCGGGGCGAACTCGGTGAGTTTGCCGGTGATGCGGTCGTCGAAGCGGGCGCCGATCGCGACGATCAGGTCGGCCTCGTCCATCGCGTAGTTGGCGGCGCGGGTGCCGTGCATGCCGAGCATGCCCAGCCAGTTCTCGCCGGAGGCCGGGTAGGCGCCCAGCCCCATCAGGGTCGAGGTAATCGGGAAGCGATCAGCAGCGACCAGCTCGCGCAGCTCCTCCGAGGCGTTGGCGTTGACGACGCCGCCGCCCGTGTAGAGGATCGGCCGGCGCGCGTTGGCGATCGCCTTGGCGGCGATGCGGACCTGCTTGATGTTGGGCGCGGTCGGCGGCTTATAGCCGGCCAGCTCGACCGGCTCGGTGCGCGGCGCGTAATCGATGTCGGCGCGCGAAAGATCCTGCGGAATATCGAGCAGCACCGGCCCGGGGCGGCCGGTCGAGGCGACGTGGAAGGCCTCGTGGACATACTCGGGAATCTGCCGTGGGTCGGTTGCCTGGAAGGAATGCTTCACAAAAGGCAACGTGGCGCCAAGAATGTCGGCCTCCTGGAAGCCGTCGGTGCCGATCAGCTCGGTGCGCACCTGGCCGGTGATGAAGACGGTCGGCACCGAGTCCAGCATCGCGTCGGCGATCGCCGTGACCAGGTTGGTCGCGCCGGGGCCCGAGGTTGCGAAGGCGACGCCGACTTTGCCCGAGGCCTTGGCGTAACCCTCCGCCGCATGCCCGCCGCCCTGCTCGTGACGCACCTGGATGTGCCGGAAGTCAGCATCGACCAGCGCGTCATAGGTGGGCAGGTTTGCCCCGCCGGGAATGCCGAAGACGTGCTCCACGCCCTCGGCCTTGAGGCTTTCCATCAATGCGTCAGCGGCTCTCATCGGAATCGCGATGGTACCAGCGGGCCTATGCCCACCATGCAGGCGATTTGAGCGACACCTAGAGCTTCACCGGGGCGCCGGGGTTCCAGCGCGTACGGGGGTCGATCGACGACTCGATCACGCGCCCTTTGTGGCGCTCGATCGCGTGGATCATCGACTCGACCAGCTCCTCGCCGAGCAGGGTCGGCTCGAGGCCGAGGTCGAGCAGCTTGGTGTGCACGGCGTTGTAGTAATGCTCCTCCTTCTCGACCCGCGGGTTCTCGCAGTGCTGGATCTCGACCGTGTAGCCGAGGTGCTCGCCCGCCTGCTTGACCAGCCCCGCCAGCTCGATCACCGAGAACTGCTCGGTGAACTGGTTGAAGACGCGGAACTCGCCGGCGTCAGCCGGATTGAGGGCGGCAAGTTCGACGCAGGAAAGCGTGTCGCGGATGTTGAGGAAGCCGCGCGTCTGCGTGCCGGCGCCGTAGACGGTGAGCGGGTGGCCGATCACCGCCTGCAGGCAGAAGCGGTTGAGCACGGTGCCGAAGATCTCGTCGTAGTCGAAGCGGGTGATCAGGCGCTCGTCGCGAGCGGTCTCATCGGTGTCGATCCCGTAGACGACGCCCTGGTTGAGGTCGGTGGCGCGCAGGCCCCAGGTGCGGCAGGCGAAGTGGATGTTGGTCGAGTCGTGGACCTTTGAGCAGTGGTAGAGCGAGGCCGGCAGCTTCGGGAAGGGCAGGGTGTCCTTGCGACCCTTGTGCTCGATCTCGATGTAGCCCTCCTCGATGTCGATCTCGGGCTGGCCGTACTCGCCCATCGTGCCGAGCTTGACCAGGTGGCAGTCGGGCACGTGGTCGCGCATCGCGAAGAGCAGGTTGAGGTTGCCGATCACGTTCGCGTACTGGGTCTCGACCGCCTTCTCCCGCGAGGCCATCGAGTAGGGAGCGGAGGCCTGCTGGCCGTAGTGGACGACGGCTTCCGGGCGGATCTCGGCGACGACGCCGTCGAGGAAGTCGCCGTCCTGCACCGGCCCGACGAAGCTGCGGATCTCCTCGCCGGAGAGCTCCTTCCAGGCGGCGATGCGCTCGTCGAGATCGGCGATCGGCGTCAGCGAACCGGTGCCGGCCTCCTCATGCCAGCGACGGCGGGAGAAATCGTCGACGACCGCGACCTCGTGACCGCGAGCCGAGAACCTCAAGGCAGTCGGCCAGCCCAGGTAACCGTCGCCCCCAAGGATGAGAACGCGCATAGGTCGCGGCAGCGTAGCGGACAAGTGAGACATTGGCTGACGGGTCAGCCGTTCATTGACCAGCCATACGATCCCACCGAATGAGCGGCTTGGCAGAGCGAAATGGCGGGCGGGCGGGCCTGGCCATCCTGGCGCTGATCCTGCTGCTCGGACTGGGTCTGCGAGTAAACGAGGCCTGGGAGGGCCGCGACCCGGTCTTCGACGCCGCCGCCTACGCGACGATCGCCGCCAACCTCGATCGCGGCGGTGGCTTCACGCTCGGGGCGGGGGCAACCCAGCCAGCCAGCAACTACTCCCCCGGCCTCCCCCTTCTGGCCGCCGGAATCTACAAGCTCAGCGGCGGCGTCCACGAACGCACTGCGCGCCTCGCCCTCGCCCTACTCGGCACCCTCGCGGTGGCCTTCACCTACCTAATCGGCCGCCGCCTCAGCGGCCCGATCGCCGGCCTGATCGGCGCCGCCGCGATCGCCATCTATCCCGCCTTGATCGAGTACCAAGGCATGCTTATGTCGGAGCCGCTGGCGGCGTCGCTGCTCTCGGGAGCAGCCCTGGCGATGCTTTCGGCAAGCGATGGCGGGCAAGCGTGGCGATGGTTGCTCGCGGGAGGACTATTCGGCGGGCTGGCGCTGGTCCGGCCGGAGTATCTCGGCGTCGCCTTGCTGGTGAGCTTGGTGGTGCTCGCGAAGAATTGGCAGGACGGATGGCGGAAGGCGCTGGTTCCGTCGCTGTTGGTTCTCGTGGGGGTTGCGGTGATCGTGGCGCCTTGGACCGTGCGCAATGCGATTGCGCTCGATCGGTTCGTACCGGTCTCGACCGGAGGCGGACAGGTGCTGTTTGCGGGGACTTACCTGCCGTCGGACGGCGATCCGGAACGGGTCGGCGCAGAGGTTGTGGAGAGACACCCGCAGTTGTTCGGGCCGAATGCGGTCGAGCAGTTGCGACTGGAGCAGATCCTCGCTCGCTTGGCCGCGGATCGCTATCCAGACACGGAAACCGACAAGGCGCTCTCGAAAATGAGCAAGGAACAACTGTGGGACGACGTCTCCGAAGAGCCTCTCGAGTACGCGGGGTTCGTGACGCGGAAGGTCACGCGAATCTGGTCGCACGGGCCGCGGGACGTGATGCGGCAGCCCGGCTGGGAGCTGTTGCACTGGGCGCTTGTCGCCTTCGGCCTGGTCGGTTTGGCTGTGCTGGCGATCCAGCGCCGCTGGGAGGCGCTGCTGCTGGCGACGATCTTCGTAGCGATCACGGCGATCAGCGCCCTGCTCGTCGCCTCGCCGAGGCGCGTGCTGGTGATGATGCCGCTCGTTGCCGCCCTGGCCGGCGTCGGAGCGGTGGCATGTCGGGATAGCCTCGCGCGACGATGGCAACGCTGAAGGCCTGGATTCGCGGGCTCCCCGAGCGGCACGGGCGCACGACGCTGATCCTGCTCGTCGCGATCCTCCTGCTGGGCTTCGGCCTGCGCGCCTACCGGGTGGTCGAGCCGCTCGCCACGCCCGGCGACGACGCTCGCGCCTACTACGCCCTCTCCAAGGCCCTCTACACGGAAGGCAGCTATGGGGGGGCGAATTTTGACGACGCCAGCGACTGGTCGCCAGGGGCGCCGTTGCTCTACGCGGCCAGCTTCTACGCGACCGGAGGCGCTCGCGAAGGGACGGCGCGGATCGTCGAGCTGCTGCTCGGCATGGGCGCGATAGTCGTCGTCTACCTGCTGGGCAGGCGGATCAACTGCCGCCCGACCGGACTGCTGGCGGCCTTCGCGGTCGCCGTCTACCCCCCCTTCATCCACTCGACCGGAGCGCTTTACAGCGAGACGCCAGCGATCTTCACCCTGCCCGCGGCCGTGCTCGCTTTCCTCTGGGCGAGCGAGCAACAACGACTTCGAGCCTGGCTGCTCCCCGGCCTCCTCTTCGGCCTGACCGCGCTGATCCGCCCCGAGTACCTGCTGGTCGGCGCCGCCGTCGCCGTGCTCGCCCTGATCCGGGTCGGCCGCGAGCGCGGTTGGCGCCCAGGCCTGGCGGGCGCGGCGCTGCTCAGTGCCGCTCTGGTCCTACCGATCGTTCCCTGGGCAATCCGCAACCAGATCGTCCTCGACCGCACGGTGCCGATCTCGACCGGCGGCGGCAAGGCGCTCTACGTCGGCACCTTCCTGCCCGCCGACGGCGAATACCAGCGCGTCAAGGCGATCCTCGCGCAGCGCTACCTGCACCGCGATCTCGAGCCGGATTCGGAGGCCCTGGACCAGGTCAACCCAACGCCGCTCTTCGACCGGGTCGCCGACCGCTACCCAGACCTGCCGCGCGACTCGGCCCTCGGCAAGATCGGCAAACAGAACTTCTCCAACTACTTCGACGAAGACCCGGCCGGCTACCTGGCGATGACCGCCCGCAAGGTTGGGCGGATGTGGAGCAGTGGCATCGGCGAAGCGATGAGTAGCCCCGCCGGGCGCGCGATCCAGATCGTCATCGTCGCCCTCGCCCTGGCCGGACTCGGCGTGCTCGCCTGGCGTCGCTGGTGGTGGCAGCTGCTCGCTATGGCGACACCGCTGGTGCTGGTCACCGCGGTCGGCGCCGCCTCGCTGGCCGCCCCGCGCCGCAACGAGGTGCTGATGACACTGGTCTTTCCGCTTGCCGGTGCGGCACTGTCACGGGGGAACGCGGCCCTATTGTCCAGTCGTCCATGGTCCTCCAAGCAGGCATCTTCCCCGCCGAACTGACGGCGCTGCGCAGCGCCGGCCTGATCGCCGCGATCGCGCTCGTCGCCTACGCGCTGATCCGCCGCCGCTCGCTGCGCAACGTCGACGTGCTGATCTTGCTCGCCTGCGGCATTGGCCTGGCGCTGGTCGCCGGCACCGAAGTCACCGACAAGCTGCTCTCCGCCTTCTCCTTCGAGAAGGGCAACGGTGGCCGCATCCTCGGCCTCGCCGTCTTCGCGATCTTCATCCTCTTCTTGCTCACCCTGCGCGCCCTCTCGCAAGCCGCGCGCAACTCACGCCAGCTCTCCGCCGCGCTCGAGGGCCTGGCCTGGGAGGAGTTCCGCCAGGCGAAGCTGCCGGAGCGCTTCCACGGCAAAATCGCGATCCTCGTCCCGGCCTACAACGAGGCCGAGAACATCGGCTACGTGCTCGACCTGATGCCGAGCGAGGTCTGCGGCAGGGAGACCGCCGTACTCGTCGTCGATGACGGCTCGCGGGACGGCACCGGCGACGTCGCCGCTGAGCACGGCGCTGCGGTCGCCCGTCACGTGACCAATCGCGGCGGCGGCGCGGCGCTGCGCACCGGCTACCGGCTGATGGTCGAATCGGGCGCCGAGATCGTCGTCACCCTCGACGCCGACGGCCAGCACCTGCCGTCAGAGATGGAGCGGCTGGTCAAGCCGGTGCTCGACGGCGAGGTCGACGTCGCCCACGGCTCGCGCGTACTCGGCCGCGCCGATCGCAATCACTTCGCCCGTGAGCTCGGCATCGTCTTCTTCAACCGCCTCGTTTCCTTCATCACCCGCACCCACGTCACCGACTGCTCGAACGGCTACCGAGCCGTTCGCACCACAGTCCTGCCGCAGCTCGTCCTGCGCCAGGAGCAGTTCCACACCTCCGAGTTCATGATCGAGGCGATCAAGCGCGGCATCCCCGCCAAGGAGGTGCCGATCACAGTCGAGCAGCGGCTCCACGGCCACTCGAAGAAGCCCGCCGTCGTCCGCTACGGCCTCGGCTTCGCCAACGCAATCGTCAGGACCTGGCTGCGCTAACGCGGCGCCCCGACTGCGAGACGCGGCGATCTGATCGCCGTGTCGGGCAACGACGCCCTGAAGGTCGAGCGGCCGTCGACGCGAGCGAAGAAGCGGGCGACGCAATGGCGGTCAAGTCGCTTCACTCCGATGCGCCTCCCGCCCTGGTTGAGCTGCACCTCCTCACCAGCGTGTCCGGCGCAGGGCGTGCCCCTCACGACGATCTTCAGCCGTCGGCCGGCGTCGACGGCGCGCAAGCGCAGACGAAGGGGCCGTGCGGGCTCGACGGTTGGCGCCGCGGGTGCGGCGGCGGTCTGCGCAGGAGCCGCGCAGCGAGAAGGCAGCGCGCCTCCGAGGCGGTATACGGCTCCGTCGTACGCGGTGACGTAGAGCCGCCCGCAGGAGTCCTCGCCAAATGAAGTGGGGCCGGCGGGGACACTTATCCCCTCCGAGCGGTCGCCGCTTGCCTGGCCACCAGCGATGCCGGGCAGAAGGAGTGAGCGGACTTCCCCAGTGCAAAAGTCGGCGTAGACGTAACGACCGAGCAGATCGCCGAGCCCCGGGTCACGCGCCACGTAGCCGCCGATGATCGAGCAACCATGGGCGCTGCCGTCTTCGGGGTCGTCATGCGGATAGTCGAAGACCGGGTCTGTGAAGCTGGAGAGCGATCCACAGCCGATCGAGGGGTCGGGATAGGCGATCGTGCCCTCACGACAATTCCAGCCATAGTTCGCCCCGGCGCCGGAGACGACCCCCGGGCTCGGGCTGGGCGCGTAGTCGATCTCCTCGCGTTCTTCCTGACCGACGTCGGCGATGACCATGTCGCCACTGGCCCGGTCGAAGGAGAAGCGCCACGGATTGCGGAACCCGTAGGCCCAGATCTCGTCGAGCCCCGGGACACCGACGAACGGGTTGTCGGCGGGGATGGCGTACGACGGCAGCTGCCCGGGCCGAGGATCGATACGGAGAATCTTGCCGAGCGGGCTCTCGATGTCCTGGCCGTTTTCGAGCGGATCGCCGGCGCCGCCGCCGTCGCCGAGTGAGATGTAGAGGTAGCCGTCGGGGCCGAAGTGCAGCTGTCCACCGTTGTGGCTGGGAAATTGGGAGTGACCGAAGTCGATGATCGGCTCGCGGATAACCTGGCCAGCACTCTGGGGGTCAGGGCGAAACGAATCGATGTGGACGTCGCCGGTGAGACCACCTGCGGCGGGGGCGCCGGTGTAGGCGGCGTAGAAGCGGCCCGAACTGCCGAAATCAGGTGCCGGAACTATCGAGAGCAGACCGCGCTCGACGTTGCAGCAGGAGACCAAAGAACCGAAGTCAGCGAGGGACCTGGTGCCTCCGGTGGTCACTTCCACCACCCTGCCAGCGCGCTCGATGACGAGGACGCGATCGGCGTTGCTGGGATCGGAGGTGACGAAGATCGGCTGCTCAAAGGTGCCGACCGGGTCGAGCGTGGCAGCAGCCGCGGCACTGCCAAACAAGGCCGATACCAATGCCGAGAGAACCGCAACCCAGACGGAACGATGCACGCTACCTCCTTGTCGACGTCGCCGATTCAGGACCCATCCACTTACTGGTGAACCCCCGGGTGGCGCACCTCGGCGGGGTCGGGAAGATAGAGATCCATCCCGCAGCGAGGGCAGACCTGGACATATAGCTTGACCGCCTTGTGGCAATTCGGGCATTGCCGTTCGGGTTCGTCTTTCTCAGAGCGATAGAGGATCACGGCGATCAGGCCGAGCGGCGGCAGCACGGTGCCGATCACCAGCCAGAGCCAGAACGAGCTGCCCTTGCCCCTGCCGATGATCGCCGTGGCTAGGCCGAAGAAGAAGGCGATGATGAGGTACTCGAATCCCACACGTCCATTGTCGCGTCAAGTCGCTTCGGATGCCCAATCGAGCCGACCTCCGAGATGTCACGACGGAAGGGCAGGCTGGCCGTCCAGTCGATCACGGCTCGCACCTTGCGGGCGGCGCCCGGGATCTGACTCATGTGGTAGGTGCGGGCCATCCACCAGGCAGGGAAGCCACGGAAGGTGCGGCCGCCGACCTTTCCGACCGCCTTGTAGCGGCCGAGGTTGACGAAGGCGGCGCTGCCGCGGTAGTCGAAGGACCGCGGTGTTCCGATCCCCAGCTCAGCGGCGATGTTGCGGGCGGCGACGGGGCCCTGGCGCACCGCATGCTGGGCCGTCGGCGGACAGAGGCCGCCGCGCGGGTCGGGGGCGGCCGCACAGTCGCCGATCGCCCAAACCGCGTCAGAACCCTTGACCCTGAGGTGATCGTCAACCGGGACGCGGCCACGCTCGTCGAGCGGCAGAGAGAGCCGACGCAGGCTCGGGTGAGGCGATACCCCGGCCGTCCAGACGACGGTTCGGGTCGGCAGCGTCTCACCGGTAGCGATGCGGGCGCTATCGGCGCGCACCTCCTCGAGGGTCGTGCCGAGGCGGATGTCGATGCCACGGCCGCGCAGCTCGCGCAACGCATAGTCGGCAAGCTCGGAATCGATCTCGGGCAGGACCCGGTCGGAGGCCTCGACCAGGACCCAGCGCATGCCGTGCAGGCGGGCGCGCGGGTAGCTCTCGATCGCGTCGGCGGCGAAATCCTGAAGCTCGGCGAGCGCCTCCAGCCCGGCGTAGCCACCGCCGACGAAGACGTAGGTGAGCAGCTCGTCGCGGCGGGCGGCGTCATCGGTCGCGTTGGCGGCCTCCAGCGTCTCGATCACGTGGTTGCGCAGCCAGATCGCGTCGGCGAGGCTCTTGAAGCCGATCGCGTGCTCGGAGAGGCCGGGCACCGGCAACACCCGTGAGACCGAGCCGAGCGCGAGCAGCAGCTGGTCGTAGGGAAGCTGCTCGACCTCGCCGTCGCGTGTGCGCAGCTCGACCGTCTTGGCCACCGGGTCGTGGCCGTCGATCGAGCCGAGCCGCAGATAGGTGCGCTTGAGGATCTCGCGCAGCGGCGTGACCACATGCCGCGGCTCCAACGTCCCCGCCGCGGCCTCGGGCAGGAACGGCGTGTAGAGCAGGAAGTTGACATCGTTGATCAGCGTCAGCCGGGTCGACTGCCGCGGCAGGATCCGCTCCAGCTCCCGCGCAGCCATCGCTCCACCGAATCCTCCACCAGCGATGACGACGTTCCAGGCCATGCGTTCAACTTAGCACTTTGTAACAACTTGTTACAAAGTTACATCTGCAACCTGCGCCAGGCTTGCGTACGCTATATTTAGCTTAAATACCGACCTAAATATGGAGGTAGATAAATGAGCATCGAAGTGGAGCGAGGAGAGACGATCCGGCGGGTAGAGCTGCATGAAAAACTCGGCGGGCGGCGGCAAGGAGGGATCAGCCCCTCGAGCAAGACTCCCAACGTCTTCCTCTTTACCGATCAGGCGCAAGGAGTGCTGCACGGATACATCTACGACGGCCAGCGCAAGGACGGCTTCTTCCACTACACCGGAGAGGGCCAACGCGGGGATCAGCGCATGGTCCAGGGCAATCGGGCAATTCGCGACCACAGCGCCGAAGGTCGTGAGCTTCATCTCTTTGACGCCAGCTCAGGGCTCGCCACTTACGCCGGTGAGTTCGCATACGTCGACCACTACACCGCCGATGCCCCAGAGACCGGCGATGGGCCGATTCGCTCGGTGGTCGTCTTTCGCCTGCGCTCACTCGACGGCGCCGCCCGACTCGCTACCTCACCGCTCGACAATCTTGAGCCAGATCGGGTCAAGGCGGTGCCGGTCGAGCAGCACCTGACCGAGCGCATGTTGATCGAGCCAAATCGCGAGCCGTATGAGGCGGAGCGCCGGGAGCAGCGACTGGTCAGGGAATACATGGCTTCATTGGTTGCCGAAGGCCACGAAATCTGTCGGCTTCAGCTTCGGCCCGACGGTGAGCCGGCCGCCCTGTACTGCGATCTCTTTGACCAGACCACAAACACTATGGTCGAGGCGAAGGGCAGCATCTCGAGACCAGCTTTCCGCATGGCGATCGGTCAGCTGGCTGACTACGAGCGCCTAGTCGAGAAATCACCGCACAAGGCCATCTTGGTGCCCGAAGAACCCCGACCAGACCTGCTCAGACTTGCCGAAAGCCAAGGCATCGAGGTGATCTGGCCAGACGGTGGCAAGTTCGCCTCCTAGAGCGAGTCAGAAGCTCTGACTACAGGCCGAGCTTCTCCCTGATCAAGCGGTTAACCTCGCCGCCGTCGGCACGGCCCTTGGTCTCCTTCATCACGGCGCCGACGATGGCACCGATCGCCTTCTGGTTGCCGGCGCGGATCTGCTCGGCGGCCTCGGGGTTGGACTCGACCGCGGCGGCGACGATCGCCTCGAGCTCACCGCCATCGGAGATCTGGGCCAGACCCTCGCGCTCGACGATTGCCGCGGGATCGCCGCCCTCGACCAGCAAAGCGACCAGAACCGCCTTGCCGCTGTTGTGAGAGATCTTCTTCTCCTGAACCATCGTGATGAGTGCCGCCAGCGACGCAGGCTCGACCTTTGAATCGCTGGCGTTTGCGACTTCCCCGTCCTGCCGCAAGGCTGCTGCCAGCTCACCGGTGACCCAGTTGGCGACAACACGCGGCTCAATGTCATCGGCCTCACCGTTCACCCTCTCAAAGAAGAACGCGGTCTCCGGGTCGGCCGCCAGCAGCGCCGCGACGTCGTCAGCCAAGCCCAGTTGCTCGCGATAGCGCTCCGCCCGTGCCGCGGGAAGCTCCGGCAGCGACTCGCGGGCCTCGCGCAGCATCTCCTCGGTCGGCGCCAGCGGCACCAGGTCGGGCTCGGGGAAGTAGCGGTAGTCGTGCGCCTCCTCCTTGGAGCGCAGCGGGGTCAACGTGCCGTCGCCGGGATGGAAGTGCAGCGTCTCCTGAGAGACCGTCCCTCCCGACTCGATCAGCTCGCGCTGGCGGGCCAGCTCGGCTTCAATGCCGCGCTCGAGGAAGCGGAAGCTGTTCATGTTCTTCAGCTCGGTCTTGGTGCCCAGCTCCTCGCTGCCGACCGGACGCATCGAGATGTTGCCGTCGACACGCAGGCTGCCCTCCTCCATGTTGACGTCGGAGACGCCGAGCTGGCGGACGGTCTCACGCAGCAGCCGAGCCCAGGCGGCGGCCTCGGCGGCGCTGCGCAGGTCTGGTTCGGTGACGATCTCGACCAGCGGCGTGCCACCGCGGTTGAAGTCGACCAGCGAGGCGCCGGAGCCATGGATGCGACCCGACTCGCCGACATGGATCATCTTCGCCGCGTCCTCCTCGAGGTGGGCGCGGTGGATGCGCACATCGCCGAGGCGGCCGTTGCTGGCAAGCGGAATGTCGTACTGACTGATCTGGTAGGCCTTGGGGCTGTCGGGATAGAAGTAGTTCTTGCGGTGGAAGATCGAGCGCGGCGCCACCTCGCACTCCAGCGCGGCGGCGATCTGCAGCGCGTAGCGAATCGCCTGCTCGTTGGTCACCGGCAAGACCCCCGGGTGGGCGAGGCAGATCGGGCAGGTGTGGACGTTGGGCTCGTCGCCGAAGGAGAGCTCGCAGCCGCAGAACATCTTCGTCTTGGTGGCGAGCTGGACGTGGATCTCCAGTCCGATCACCGCCTCGAGCTCAGCCACCGGCGCCTCCGGGCTTGGCGTCGAAGCCGATCGCCTGCTCGAGCGCGTAGGCGGCATCAAGCAGCTTCTGCTCGGCGAAGGCAGGCGCGGCGATCTGGAAGCCAACCGGCAGCTGTGGGCCGCCGCCTTCCGGCTCGGCAAGTCCTGCCGGGATTGAGATCGCCGGGATGCCGGCGAGGCTCATCGGCACGGTGAAGAAGTCGTTGAGGTACATCGCCAGCGGGTCGGCGGTCTTCTCGCCGAGCCCGAAGGCAATCGAGGGCGAGGTCGGCGTGACGACGAAGTCGAACTCGGCGAAGGCGGCGGAGAAGTCGGCGGCGATCTTGGTGCGGACCTTCTGAGCCTGCCCGTAGTAAGCGTCGTAGTAGCCGGAGGAGAGCGCGTAGGTACCAAGCATGATCCGCCGTTTGACCTCGGTGCCGAAGCCCTCGGCGCGGGTCGCCTCGTACATCTCGACCAGGTCGCCGGCGGTCTCGGCACGTAGCCCGTAGCGGACGCCGTCGTAGCGGGCGAGGTTGGAGGATGCCTCCGCGGGGGCGATCACGTAGTAGGCGGAGATACCGTGCTCGGCGTGCGGCAGCGTCGTCTCGGTGATCTCGCCGCCGAGCCGCTCGATCGTCGCCAACGTCGCCTCGAAGACCTCGCGCACACCGGGCTCGATCGAGTCGCGGGCGAGCTCGGTGGGGACCGCGAAACGCAGTCCGTTGAGGTCCTCACGGTCGGGCAACTGGGGCGCCTGCGCGAGCCCGACCGAGGTCGAGTCGCAGGGGTCCTTGCCCTGCAGGATCGAGAGCATCAGGGCCGCATCCCTGACGTCGCGAGTCAACGGGCCGCACTGGTCCAGCGAAGAAGCGAAAGCGATCATTCCGTAGCGCGAGATCGCCCCGTAGGTGGGCTTGAGGCCGACGATCCCACAGAGCGAAGCGGGCTGGCGGATCGAGCCGCCGGTGTCGGTACCGATCGCCCAGGGCGCCAGTCCGCCGGCGACCACTGCCGCGGAGCCGCCGGAGGAGCCGCCGGGAACGCGACCGCGGTCCCAGGGGTTGAGAACCGGCCCGTAGGCCGAGTTCTCGTTGGAGGAGCCCATCGCGAACTCGTCCATGTTGGTCTTGCCGAGGATCGGCGCACCCGCGTCGAGCAGCCGCCGCACGGCGGTCGAGGTGTAGGCAGGCCGGTAACCCTGGAGGATGCGCGAGCCGGCCGTGGTCGGCACGCCCTCGGTGCAGAAGATGTCCTTGACCGCGACTGGGGCGATTTTGGGTTGCTCGACCGCAATCGCCTCCCCGTCACCGTTTCCGTCGCGCCACAGGTAGGCGTTCAGATCGTCGCCGGCCGCGGCCTCAGCCCAGGCCGCGCCGTACTCATCAGCCGAGAGGTCGCCTGCCGCGATCGCCTCATTGGCCTCGACGGCCGTCAGCTCGAGCATCGCCGCCATCTATCCCTCGGCCTGGGGGGACGGGACCCGGAACGCGCCGTCGACTGGGTCCGGCGCCGCCGCCAGCGCCACGTCCGGAGTCAAGCTCTGGTGCGGCTTGTCGGCGCGCAGAACGTTCTCCAGCTCGACCACGTGCGAGGTCGGCTCGACCCCCTCGAGATCCAGCTTCGCGATCCGATCGACGTGCTCGAGAATCCCCGAGAGCTCGCCGGCCATCCTCTCGACTTCCTCCTCGGAGAGGCCAAGCCGGGCCAGCTTCGCAACGTGGAGTACCTGCTCGCGCTCGATCACGGCGGCCGATTCTAGGTGTCCGGCCAGTTAGAGTCACCGCCGGGATGAGGGGAGAGACAGCAGAGAAGTTCGTTGTCCTGAGCCTGCGGCTCCTGGCCGTCAGTTTCGCGGTCGTCGGCATCCTCTTCATCGCCGTCCCCAACGGTGTCGGCGAGACGATCTACGACTTCGGCGACTGGTTCGGCAGCTTCGCGCGCACGCCAGAGACCGAGCAGCAACTCTGGCTGGCGCTGGCCTTCGCCTACATGGTGCTGATCACCGGGATCTGCCTGATCGCACAGAGCGACGTGGTCCGCTACCGCCCGCTGATCTTGCTGCTGGCGGTCGGCAAGACCGCCTCCTCTCTCGGCTCGCTCGGCTTCTACCTCTTCGACCAGGACGTCTTCATCTACCTGCTCAACTTCCCGGTCGATGGTTTCCTAGCGGTGCTGGCACTCTGGCTCTGGTCCCTGGTCGGCCGAGTCGGTCGCGCCGCGGCACCTGGCTGACAGCGCTCGCCGGGGCTTTCGACCGCCGAGCAGCGCACCCTGAGCGCGATCTGCGAAGCGATGGCGCCTGGTCTCGACGGCCTGCCGGTCGCCGAGCGCGAGGTCAGCGTCTCGGCGCCGGTGGGCGAGTTCCTCCGCTCCGTCTCACCACGCATGTTGAGCCGGATCAAGCTTGGCCTGCGCGTCTTCGAGCTGCTGCCCTTTCCTTGGCGCTTCAGCCGCCTCGACCTCGCCACCCGCGAGGACTTCCTGCGCCGCATGGAGGCATCGCGCTTCGGCCTCTTCCACGAGCTGGCGCTGCTCGGCAAGGTGCTCTCAACGCTCGGCTACGCGGTCGTGCCGGCGGTCGAAGAGAGGGTCGGCGTCGTGACCAGTTGCCGACTGGCCGACGGCTCGCTGCCGGAGCCGGCCGGACCGCTGGGCGACATGACCCCGGACGGCGACGGCGAGGAATGCGACGTGATCATCGTCGGGTCAGGCGCCGGTGGCGCCGTTGCCGCGGCGACCCTGGCCGAGGCGGGATTCGACGTGATCGTGCTCGAGGCCGGTCAGAGCTACAACCGCGACAGCTACCCCAGCGACCCGCTCGAGGCGATCGCCTCGCTCTACCGCGACGGCGGCCTAACAGTCGCCGAGGGCCGACCGCCGATCCCGGTGCCGGTGGCGCGGACCGTTGGCGGCACCACCGTGATCAATTCCGGCACCTGCTTCCGCGCCCCCGAGCCCGTTCTCGACAACTGGCGCCAGCGCTTCGGCATCGACTGGACCGACCAGCTCGCCCCTGAGTTCGCTGCCGCCGAGGAGTTCCTGCGGGTAACCCCGCTCGACCCGGAGCGGATCGGACGCAACGGCCAGCTCGCAATGGAGGGTGCCGCGGCGCTGGGCGCCTCCGGCGGCCCGATCGCCCGCAACGCAGGCAACTGCGTGCAGTGCAGCTCCTGTCCCTTCGGCTGTGAGATCGACGCCAAGCGCGGCATGCACGTCAGCTACCTGCCCCGCGCGGTGGCCGCCGGAGCGCGACTGCGCGCCGGCGTCGAGGCCCACCGCGTCCTGGTCGAAGACGGGCGAGCCACGGGCGTCCGCTGCACCACCACCGACGGGACTCAAAGCGATCCATATGGCGACTTTGAGTCCCGTCGGCATTATGTGGTGCGGGCTCGCCGGGGGGTGATTGTTGCCGGCGGTGCGCTGGGGACGCCGGAGCTGCTGTTGCGCTCGGGGCTCGGCGGCCGCCAGGTCGGCCACAACCTCCATATCCATCCGGCCTGCTGGGTCGGCGCTCGCTACGCGGAGGAGGTGCGGGGCTGGGACGGCGTCATGCAGAGCTACTACGTCGACGAGTGGGAGTCACAGCGGCTACTGCTCGAGGCGACCTTCACGCCGCTCGCCTTCGGCGGCGCCTGGCTACAGGGAACCGGACGCGAGCACCAGCGAGCGATGCTCGAGTTCGGCCACGTCGGCTCGATCGGTGTCCACCTTTCCGACGCTTCGAGCGGACGGGTCGCCCTAGCCGGCGACGGCTCGCTACGGGCGACCTACAAGCTCACCGCCGCCGACGCGGATCGCCTCAGCTTCGGAATCGCCAGAGCCGCCGAAATCCACTTCGCCGCCGGCGCCACAGAGGTCTACCCCAACATCGCCCGCGCCGGCGTCCTCACGCCTCAACGCCTCCCCGAGTTCGAGGCGACCAGGTTCAAGCCCTCCGAGTTGCGCCTCGAGGCCTTTCACCCGATGGGCACCGCCCGCATCGCGAACAGCTCAAGCACAGGAGTCTGCACCCCAAACGGCTCCGTCAACGGCATCTCGGACCTCTACGTAGCGGACGCTTCGCTATTCCCGACCTCAGTAGGCGTCAACCCGATGATGACCGTCATCGCCTTCGCCTCTCGCATCGCCACCGGACTCGCTGAGAAGTAGGTGTGGGAAGCGAGGGGAGGATGACCCTTCCCAAAACGAGCGGCAGGAGCCGCTCTTGAGTGTTTTGGGAAGGGTCATCCTCCCCTCACATCACAGTCTCAGCTTGACGGAGGGGGCGGGGAGCTAGGCGGTGGTGGAGGAGGTGTCGATGACGAAGGCGGCGGAGATGGTGGTGTCTGAGCCTGCGATGGTCCTGCCTCCGAGCCCCGCGAGGAGAGCCGATCGGCGGCATCGCCGAAGCTCACTCCTTCCTCCTGCATCGCCATGTAGCCGCCAACCGCGACGGCAATCGCGGAGGCCAGGCCGAGCCAGATTCCCGGCTCACGACCGAGCGAGACTTCTACTGCTGCTTCACCGAGGGTCGGAACGCCGGGAGGGCTGATCAGGTAGATGAGCAAGAGGACGGCTGAGATCGCGCCCAGAACCGCAGTGACGACGCTGAGCGAGATCGATACTCGCGCGACTCCGCTGCCAAAGAGCCCCAGGCACATGCCGGAGAAGGCGGTGAAGACGAGGACGATGTTGAGCCAGTCGTCAAAGGCGTCGAACGCGTCTAGCCCGCTGATGCCCGGTATGTCGAAGCTGTACCAGGCGAAGAGGAACATGACGAGGAGCAGTGCCAAGCCGCCGAAGCCAGCCAGCTGCTCACCAGGACTGAGCTCTCTCATACCGCCACCTCCGTACAGGTTGGAATCGCGTCCGACACTACACCCGCGCCCGGGCCGCACTCAACGTATTGACCAGCAGCATCGCGACCGTCATCGGCCCGACCCCGCCCGGCACCGGTGTGATCGCCGCCGCGACCTCGGCGGCCGCCTCGAAGTCGACGTCACCGACCAGGCCGTCGTCGGTGCGGTTGACGCCGACGTCGATCACCACGGCGCCCGGCTTGATCGCATCGGCGCCAAGCAGGCGCGGCACGCCGACGGCGGCGATCAGCACGTCGGCACGACGGCAGACGGCGGCTAGGTCGCGAGTTCGCGAGTGGCACGAGGTGACCGTGGCGTTGGCCGCCAGCAGCAACCGCGCAACGGGCACGCCGACCAGCTTCGAGCGCCCAACAACGACCGCCTCGGCGCCTTCCAGCTCGACGCCCTCGCGGTCGAGCAGCTCCATCACTCCGGCCGGGGTGCAGGAGACCAGTCCGGGCATGCCGTGGGCGAGCAGGCCGGCATTGACCGGCGTCAGCCCGTCGACGTCCTTTGCCGGATCGATCGCCGCGATTACGCGGTTGGGATCGATGTGGTCGGGCACCGGCAGTTGGCAGAGGATGCCGTCGACGACGGGGTCGCGGTTGAGCCGCTCGACCAGCTCGAGCAGCTCGGCCTCGCTCGTCTCGGCGGGCAGGCCGTGGTGCTGAGACTCGATCCCCACCTCGGCGCAGGCGCGGTGCTTGCCGGCGACGTAAACCTCGGAGGCGGGGTCGTCGCCGACAATCACCGTGACCAGGCCGGGGGCCCGCCCCTGCTCGGCTACAAAGCTCCTCACCTCGTCCGCCACCCGCTCCCGCACCGCCGCGGCAACCGTTTTGCCATCGATGATCCGCGCCGCCATCCCTACCTCCTCCTGATCGGCGCATAGTCGGCCATCAGCTTGCGCTCGGCGCCGTCGCCGGCGAAACGCACGACGACCACCCCGCCCGCCTCGACCGCGGTGACGACGCCGTCGCCGAAGCTGGCGTGAACGACGTCGTCGCCGATGCGTAGCTCCAGCGTCGGCCCGGCGTCGATCGGCGGCGCCGCCGAGTCGGCCGCGGTCGTCTCCCAGCCAAGCCCGGCCGCAGCGCCGGGGGCGCTCGAATGCCGCTCGGTCAGCTCCGCTGGCAGCTCGTCGACGAAGCGCGACGGCAGGTTGCGCTCGGCATTGCCGAACAACCGCCGTTCGCGCGCCCAGGTCAGATAGAGGCGCCGGCGGGCACGGGTGATGCCGACGTAACAGAGCCGCCGCTCCTCCTCCTCTCCCCCCTCTTCGAGCGCTCGCATGTGGGGGAAGGCGCCGTCCTCGCAGCCGGTCAGGAAAACCGTGTCGTACTCGAGGCCCTTGGCGTTGTGCAGGGTCATCAGGGTTATCAGCGACTCTTCCGAGCTCAACTCGTCCTGCTGGGTGTAGAGGGAGATCTGCTGCAGGAACTCTTCGAGTGGTGAGACTTCACCGTCGCCCTCGAGCTCGTGGTTGGCGTCGAACTCTGCCGCCATGCTGACCAACTCCTCGAGGTTCTCGGCCCGACCCTCGGCCTCGATCGTGCGCTCCGCGGCGAGAGCGTCGATATAGCCGCTCTCGCTGAGCGCCGCTTCCAACAGCTCGGCCACCGGCGCTTCGTCGGCCCGCGCGCGCAGCCCTTCCATCGTCTCGTGGAAGCGCGAGACCGCCTTGATCGCCGCGGCACCGAGGCCTGGCACCTCCTCGACCCGTTCGGCCACCTCCCAGATCGGCAGGCCGGTGGTGTTGGCGTGCGAGGCGAGCCGTCCCTGACTGGTGTTGCCGATCCCCCGTCGCGGCGAGTTGACGATCCGCGCGAAGGAGACCAGGTCGGCGGGATTGGCGAGCAGGCTGAGGTAGGCGACGGCATCCTTGATCTCGGCCCGCTCGTAGAACTTGGTGCCGCCGATCACCTGGTAGGGCAGCTCGAAGCGGACCAGCGTGTCCTCGAGCACCCGGCTCATCGCGTTGGTCCGGTAGAAGACCGCGATGTCCTCGCGCGCCACCCCCTCCTCCTCGCCGAGGCGCTGGATCTCCCCCGCCACCCAGCGCGCCTCCTCGTGCTCGTCGGTGAGCTCGGAGAGCTGCACCGGCTCGCCGCCGGCGATCTCGGTCCAGAGCCGCTTCGGGCGCCGCTCGCGGTTGCGCTCGACGACGGCGTTGGCGGCGGAGAGGATGGTCTGGGTCGAGCGGTAGTTCTGCTCGAGCTTGACCACCTCGGCCTCCGGGAAGTCCCTCTCGAAGTCGAGGATGTTGCGGATGTCGGCGTGCCTGAACCCGTAGATCGAGTTGTGAGTGACCAGGCCGTTGGCAATGAAGTTGTGAGTGCCTTCGACATTGATGTCGAAAACAGGCCGATCGAGCGCAACGCGGTCGACAGACTCAACCGCGTCATAGCTGCCGTCCTCAGTGAACATCGTCATCCCAGGTCGCACGGAGGCCGCGGGAATGCTTTGAAGCGAATTGCCGATCATTCGGCCGCTTTGCTTCTCGCCAAATCGGCCGAAGAAGCTGACATCCACATCGAGAACTGAGCTGACTTCTCCGGCCAATCGCACAGCCTCGCCCAGGTCCTTGAGCACAGTCTCGAACCGCCACGAGTCGGACCCCGCTCTTGCCTCACGCACACTGAGGCCAATTCCCTCGAGAGCCTCTCGGCCCTCCCGGTCACGCCCAGCAAGCGCGATGCGATGCATCGGCGTTCTTCCTCTCTTCTCGGCGCAGAGAGTGACCCTGAGCACACGCCGACGCCCATCGGAAGTGGCGGCGAGGTGGTGCGGATGCTGAATGCTGAGACCCTCGTCTTCGAGCAGACGATAACCCCCCGCCTCCGAGTCGACTGTTGAGAACACTTGGTCGATTAGATCCCGGTTCCCGATCAGACTCTTGCCCGACGCGGTTTTTCGCTGAAGGAAGGGCAACATCGGCAGTCCGTACCGAAGAGACAGCGTGACCTCGGCAGCCCGCGCCTCCGCGTCAGTCTCATGCGTCGAGATCACCCAAACCGCGTCCGCATGCTCGTGCAGGCATCGCTGTCTGATTCCCACGGCTCCCTGTCCCCGTTGGGTATATACGCCGGAAACGCCCACCCGGAATCCCACGCCTCGCTTCCACATCAGATAGGTCAGGTGCAGCTGGGGTGTGCTGCCGAGTCGGTAGCCGGCGAAATGCATGTGCTCAGGCGTACTCACAATGGTGCGCCCGGAACGCGTCTTGACTGAGATGCCGTTCTTCTCCCATGCCTTGAAGACGCCTGTAACGGCCGCGGGGCGGAACTCGGCACTCCCGTGACACGACATCACCATCTCGCCCTTAGACAGCTGCTCGATCGGCTTCTGGGAACCATCGCCCATGGTCACCATCGTGCCCTCGACGAGACATTGGTCCTCGTCGCCGACCACCATCAGGTTGCCGTGCTCGGCGGTGAGCAGTTGCAGCAGCCGGTACTGGGCGTGGTTGGTGTCCTGGTACTCGTCGACGAGGACGTGGCGGAAGGTGCGGCGCCAGCGTTCCTGTGCCTCTTTGGAAAGCTCGAGGACGTTGACCGTGCGGACGAGCAGGTCGTCGAAGTCCATCGCGTTGGCGGCAAGCATGCGCTTCTCGTAGAGCTCGTAGACGGCGGCGACGGTTTCCTCGAAGACGCTGCCTTGGGCCTGGGCGTAGGCGGGAGCGTCGACGAGCTTGTTCTTGGCGCCGGAGATCTGAGCTCGAACCGCACGCGGCGGATACCGTTTCGGGTCGATGCCGAGCTCGACCATGCAGCGTTTCAGCATCCGCAGCGAGTCGGACTCGTCGTAGATCGTGAAGCTGCGCGAGTAGCCGAGCCGCTCGGCATCGGCGCGCAACATCCGCGCGCAGGCCGAGTGGAACGTTGTCACCCACATCGCTCGCACCGAGCGGCCGACCAAGGCCCCGACACGCTCGCGCATCTCGCTCGCCGCCTTGTTGGTGAAGGTGATCGCGAGGATCTCGCCGGGGCGGGCGGCGCCGGTCGCCAGCAGGTAGGCGATGCGGTGGGTCAGCACGCGGGTCTTGCCGGAGCCGGCGCCGGCGATGACGAGCAGCGGCCCCTCGCCGTGCAGGACCGCTTCGCGCTGGGGGTCGTTGAGGCCGGCGAGGAGGCGCTCGGCGCGGTCGGCGCCGGGTTCGATCGGTGCTCCGCCAGCGTCCATGGGCGGCTCAGATTCGGTTTGCAGCATCGCTGCCGAGAATAGCTTTGGGCGCGGCTGGGTCCAGAGGGGTCAACCGCCGGCCGAAGAGCGGCCGGTTCGTTCGCGCAGCTCCGCGGCGGCCGGGTCCGGCGACTCGGCGCCGTCGAGCTCGGCGAGCCGGCGCTCGAGCTCGGCGAGGCGCTGTGAAAGCGTCTTGATCGCCTCGGCGATCGGGTCGGGAAGGTGGATCCAGTCGGCGTCGGGGCCTTCGACCCGCCGGCCGTCGACTTTGACCGGATGGCCGGGATTGCCGACCACGGTCGCGCCCGGCGGCACGTCCTCGACGACGACGGTGTTGGCGCCGATCTTGGCCCCGTCGCCGACCGCGATCGGGCCGAGCAGCTTGGCGCCGGAGCCGACGGTGACGTTGTCGCCCAGCGTCGGATGGCGCTTGCCGCGCTGGAAGCCGGTGCCGCCCAGTGTCACTCCCTGGTAGAGCGTCACCCGCTCGCCGATCTCGGCCGTCTCGCCGATCACGACCCCGGAGCCGTGGTCGATGAAGAACTCGCGACCGATCCGCGCCGCCGGGTGGATCTCGACTCCGGTAACCGAGCGCGTCAGGTAAGCGAGAAACCGTGGCACGAAGGGAATCTCAGCCTCGTAGAGGGCGTGGGCGACGCGATGGGCGAGCAGCGCCTGCACGCCGGCCCAGCTGCTGAGGATCTCGAAGGTCGAGACCTTCTGGGCCGCCGGGTCGCGGTCGCGCGCCGCCGCGACATCGGCGCGCACCTCGGAGACCACTCTCTTCCAGCGACTCATGGTGAGAAGAAGGGTAGGGACACGTAGCGCTCGCCCGAGTCGCAGACGATCGTGACCACGCGCTTGCCCTCCATCTCCGGTCGCGCCGCGACCTCCAGCGCCGCCTTGATGTTGGCGCCGGCCGAGATGCCAGCGAGGATCCCCTCGCGCTGCGCGGTCAGCCGCGCCGTCTCCAGCGCGTCCTCGTCGTCGACCGAGACGATCTCGTCGATCACGGAGCGATCGAGCACCTCCGGCACGAAGCCCGCACCGATTCCCTGGATCTTGTGGGGACCGGGAGTGCCGCCGGAGAGCACCGGTGAGCTGGCCGGCTCGACCGCGACGACGAGGGTCTCGGGACTGCGCTCGCGCAGCATCCTCCCCACTCCGGTGATCGTGCCGCCGGTGCCGACCCCGGCGACGAAGGCGCCGACCTCGCCATCGCTGTCGCGCCAGATCTCCTCCGCCGTGGTGCGCTGGTGCACCTCGGGATTGGCCGGGTTGGAGAACTGCTGCGGGATGAAGCCCTTGCGCTGCTCGCGGATCGCCTCAGCCAATTCCACGGCCTCGGTCATCCCACCCAACGACGGTGTCTCGCGAACCTCGGCGCCGTAGGCGCGCAGCAGCTTCGAGCGCTCGCGGCTCATCCCTTCGGGCAGGGTGAGGATCAGCTCGTAGCCACGCGCCGCGCAGACCATCGCCAGCGCGATCCCGGTGTTGCCACTGGTCGGCTCGACGATCACCGACCGGCCCGGCGTGATCAACCCATCCGCTTCCGCCGCGTCGATCATCGCCACGCCGATTCTGTCCTTCACCGACCCACCCGGGTTGAAGTACTCGAGCTTGACGCAGACCTCTGCTCCTAGCTCCTCGCCAAGGCGCCCGAGCGAGACCATCGGCGTATCCCCAACGACCGCCGCCGCAGTTGCTCCGATCCGCATCAGATGAAGTACATACCCGAGCCGGCGGCCTCGGCCTCGCGGCGGGCGACTTCGGCGATTGTGGTCTGGCCGAAGACCTTGCGCAGGGCGGTGACGCCCTCGGCCCAGATGCCGCCGGCCTCGTCGGCCTCCTGGCCGACCTTGCCGTCAAGCGCCTGGACGACCTCGAGGACGGTGATCTCCTCGGCGGGGCGGGACAGCGTGTAGCCGCCTTTCATGCCGCGATGGCTGGTCAGTAGTCCGGCACGGCGCAAGGTCGAGAAGAGCTGCTCGAGGAACTGCTCGGGGATGTCGCGGCGCTCGGCCAGCTCCTTGATCGGCACGGGCCGCTCACCCGAGCGGGCCAGCTCCGCCATCGCAACCACGGCGTAGCGCGACTTCGAGGTGATCGAGATCACTAGTCCTTTCTACCGCACCCGGCTCGGACCGGGCTGGGTTAGGATCGGGTTGTTGGGGCTCCAGGGCTGACGATGGAGCCGTCGGCGAACCCCGAGAGATCGGAATGCGGTCCTGAGCGAGCGACCACAGTGCCTAGTCATCGATGGTCATCCGATCGTCCGCCTTGGCGTGCGCCGGATGCTGCAAGACGGCTTCGAGATCCAGGAGGCGAGCAGCCGCGATGAGGGGGTCGAGCTGGTCCGCGACATCGGCAGCTTCGACGTCGCGATCGTCGACATGCGGCGCTGGGCGGACGGTGCATCGCCGCTCGACGGCGGCGCGACGATCCGCGCCCTGCTCAAAACCGAACCGACCATGGGCATCGTCGCCCACGGCGAGCGTCCCGAGCGCCACCTCGCCAACGCCGCGCTTCAGGCCGGCGCCAGCGCCTACGTCTCGCGCATGGCCAGCGCCGATCTACTCCGCGAAGCGGTCCAAGCCGCCCTCGCCCAGGAGCGCTTCGTCGACCCGGCCGTCCCTCCCCGCGGCAGCCGCGGCAAGCTAACCAAGCGCCAGCGAGAAATCCTCCAGCTGCTCGCCAACGGCGAATCGACCACGGTCGCCGCCCGCGAGCTCGACCTCAGCGAGGAAACGATCAAGACCCACACCAAGAATGCCCTCGCCCGGCTGGAAGCGAGGAACAGGACCCACGCAGTTGCAATTGCCCTGCGCGAGTCGCTGATCGAGTAGCGGCGGCCGTGGCGGCTTAGATCCAGCCGCGGTCGCGGGCAGTGAGGACGGCCTGCGCCCGGTCGACGGCGCCAATCTTGCCGTAGACGTTGTGCAGATGGGTGCGGATCGTCGAGACCGAGAGCTGCATTTCGCCGGCGATCTGCTTGTAGACCATGCCCTCGGAGAGGTGGCGAAGGACGTCGAGCTCACGGGCGGAGAGCGGGCAGGGCTCCATTACGCGCGAGACGTCGCTGCGAGCGTAGGGAAGTTCGTAGAGCAGGTCACGCAGGCCGTCGGGGCTGAGACCGCAGCGCTTCGCCGAGGCGCGCAGCCGCTCCGGAGCGACCGTCTCTCCCTGGCTGTAGTGAGCGATCATGTCTGCGGTCGCGATCAGCGCAGCGAGGCCGTCGGCATCGTCAGCGTGGTGACGCTCGATCGCCACGGCGATTCGCGAGGGCAGGTTCCAGCGGCGGGCGAGAACGCCGCCGACGAGAGCGTGGTCAATGCCGAGTCGATCGCGTTCCTCGCGCAAACGCTGCTCCGGAGTCTTGACGACCGCATCGAGATGGCCACGGTCACCGGGATGCAAGTTGGCGATGACGAGACGGCCGATGTCGTGCAGCAGTGAGGCGACCGCCAGTTCGTCGCGGTCTTCCCAACCGACGGCGCGACCGATCTGGTCTGCTGCCTGTTGGGTGGCGAGAGCGTGGACCCGGAAACGCTCGGGGCGCATCTCGCGTCCGCCGTTGGTCTCGAAGAAGTCGAATACGGGTGCGGTGCCGGCGATCGCGAGGACGCCTGACGGCCTGAGGATCTCGATCGCCTCCGGAATGCTGCCCACCCCGCCGCTGCCGCCGCTGCGATTGGAGAAGCGGAGCACCGAGATCGCCAGGCCGACATCGGACTCGACCGCTTCGACCAGTTCGGTGAGGCGGGCGGTCTCTGCGGTGGCGGCGTTCATGACGCGAGCCCGCGACTCCATCAGGACGGGGAATTTCTCCACAGCCTCGAACGCCGCTGCAAGACGAGCGCCGGGTGCGGGTTTGGCGTCTTTGCGGCGCGTCGCGTCCGCTTTCACCTTCCCGTTGCTGTGTGCCTTCGTGGTCTGCATGGCGGAAAACAAGCTCCGCAAGCCTCATCGGCAGCAAAGGACGCACGGTTTAGCCCCTCCATCCACAAAATTGAGGTACAGATGGCGGCCATTTGTCCAAACGGGCGGACCCAGGGACCGGGGTTTGTCCGCTAGGAACGGAGACGCGCCAGGGCTGAGTCGATGCGAGAGAGCGATTCCTCGTGACCCAGCGCGGCGAGAGACTCGAAGATGCCAGGCGAGACCGAGGTGCCGGTGATCGCTACCCGGATCGGCTGGTAAACCCGGCCCGGCTTCATATCGAGGCGGTCCGGAAGCGGCGAAAGAGCTGCCTCCACCGCTTCGAAATCAAAGCCTTCCAAGGCCTCCAAGGCGTCCCGTGCCGCCTCCAGGGCGGGCAGAGCGCCGTCCTTCATCACCTTGTGCCAGGCCTTCTCGTCGTCGACTGGTGGCTCGAAGAGGAAGCGGATCAGCACCCAGACCTCATCGAGGGTCTGGGCTTTCTCCTGGGCGATCGCGCAGGCAGCGCGCAGGCGCTCGTCGGGCTCGCGTCCGAGATGGCGGGCGACCGCCGCCGTGTACTCATCGAGAGGTTGCTCGCGCATGAAGCGGCCGTTGATCCAGCGCAGCTTCTTCTCGTCGAAGATCGCTGCCGCCTTGCCGACGTCCTCGACGCGAAAGCGCTCGACCAGCTCCTCCGTCGACATCAGCGTCGTGTCGTCGTCGGTGCCCCAGCCGAGCAAGGCCAGGTAGTTGCGCACCGCCGCCGGCAGGTAGCCGGCCTGGCGCAGCTCCTGGACCGAGGCGGCTCCGTGGCGCTTAGAGAGCTTCTTGCCATCCGGACCATGCAGGAGAGACAGATGCGCGTAACGAGGCGGCGCGTAGCCAAGCGCCGCCAGAACGAGCAGCTGCTTGGGTGTGTTGGAGAGGTGGTCGTCGCCACGCACGACCTCGGTGATGCCCATCTCGGCGTCGTCGATGGCGACGGCGAAGTTGTAGAGGACAGTGTCGTCACCGCGAGCGATGACGAAGTCGTCGTAGCTGGCGTTGGGGAAACTGACCGGGCCGCGGATCAGGTCCTCGACCACGGTCTCCCCCTCGTCGGGGACGCGCAGGCGCACCGCCGCGCCCGGCTCGTCGGTTGGGGTGCCGCGATAACCGCGGCCAGCGCCGTGCTCGGCCTTCCAGGCCTCGACGTCCTTGCCCGTGGCGGAGTCGCGATAGGCGGCGCCGGAGTTGAGCAGCCGCCGCAGGGCCTCGGCGTGACGATCGGCGCGACCGGCCTGCGAGACCGGCCCCTCGTCCCAGTCCAGCTCCAGCCAGCGCAGCGCGTCGAGGATCTGCTCGACGTTCTCCTCGGTGGAGCGCTCGCGATCGGTGTCCTCGATCCGCAGCACCAGCTCACCGCCGTTGTGACGCGCGGCGAGCCAGTTATAGAGAGCGGTGCGAGCACCACCGATGTGCAGGGCACCGGTTGGCGATGGGGCGAATCGGAAGCGGAGTGGAGAGCCGTCGGGCACGAGAGGAATCTAGATGAACAGCTTCGGCAACTGGGCTTACACACAACAGGCCCGCCAAAGCGGGCCTGTTGTGAAGAAGCTGCTCCGCGAGCAGCCCGGCCATGGACCGAACCCCTCTCAGCGTCAGCAGCACCTATGACTAAGGAGCCACAGCGTAGCGCAGATTCCAAAGTCCGCTTGGCCCTTGCATCCCCCCGGCGGGAGTCGAACCCGCGACCTCATCCTTAGTCATAGGTGCGCTCTATCCACTGAGCTACGGGGGGACCCGAACGACGATATGCCCGACGTCCGAAGCGTCAAGGCACTTCACACAATTGGCTCCATAGGATGCGAAAACCATGCTGATTGGCGCGCATGTCTCTACATCTGGAGGCCTCGACAAAGCGATCGAGCGCGGGACCGAACGCGGTTGCGAATCGATCCAGATCTTCAACCAGAGCCCGCGCATGTGGCGGCCGGCGAAATATGGGCCGGATGACTTCGCTGCTTTCAAAGAGGCGATGGCCGGTTCGCCGGTCGAAGCGGTGGTGATCCACGCCGTCTATCTGATCAACTGCGCGAGCAAAGACAAAGAGCTGCGCAAGAAGTCACAGGCTTCGCTCACACACGCGCTGCGGATCGGCGACGAAATCGGCGCCGCGGGGGTCGTCCTGCACCCTGGCGCGCAAGTCAAAGAGCCACTCGGGCCCTCGATGAAACGGGCCGGCAAAACCATCGCTGCGGCACTTAAGGACAGTGAGAGCTGCCCGCTCTTGCTCGAGCAGACCGCCGGACACAAAGGACTTCTGGGCCGCGACTTCGACCAGACCGCCGAGTTGATCGAGCTGGCCGGCAGCGGCAAGCGCCTCGGCCTCTGTCTCGACTCCTGCCACCTCTTCGTACAGGGCTACGACATCACCGACGCGGAGCACCTAACAGCCGTCGTCGACGAAGCCGACGCCAAGGTCGGGCTGGACCGTCTCCAGTGCCTCCACGTCAACGACGCCGCCGCCCCACTCGGCTCCTGCCGCGACCGCCACGCCAACCTCGGCAAAGGCGAGATGGGCAAACAAGGCCTGGCCGCCTTCCTCTCCGAGCCCCGCTTCGAGGGCCTACCCGCAACCCTCGAGACCCCGGGTCCAGCCAAGAAAGGGCCCGACCGCAAAGAAGTCCAGGCGGCGAAGCGCCTGCGTAAAGCCGGCTTGAAGCGTCGCCAGGGCTAACGCCAGGGGCATCCTGGGCGACCTGTGCTGCATTCGCCGTCTATATGAAGGCGAATGCAGCACTGACCCAGATAGAAGTGCAGCTACTGAACGTGGACGCCGGAGATCGCGCGTGAGATGACCAGGCGCTGGATCTCGGAGGTACCCTCGAAGATCGTGTAGATCTTCGCGTCGCGGTGCATCCGCTCGACCGGAAACTCTCGCGTGTAGCCGTTGCCGCCGAGGATCTGGATCGCCCGCTCGGTCGACCAGACGGCGACCTCTCCGGCCTTCAGCTTCGACATCGAGCCCTCGGCGTTCTCGAATTTCTGGCCGCTGCGGCCCATCCAGGCAGCACGCCAGACGAGCAGCCGGGCGGCGTCGATCTCCAGCTTCATGTCGGCGAGGGTGAAGGCGATCGACTGGTTCTCGATGATCGCGCGGCCGAACTGCTGGCGCTCTTTGGCGTACTCGAGCGCGTACTCGTAGGCAGCGCGGGCGATGCCGAGCGCCTGGGCGCCGACCGTCGGCCGGCTCGCCTCGAAGGTCTGCATCGCCGCCTGCGATTTGGAGCGCTTGCCCTCGCGGACCCGCGCCAGGCGTTCGTCGAGCTTCTCTTTGCCGCCGAGCAGGCAGGAGCCCGGGATGCGGCAGTCGTCGAGGTGGACGTCGGCGGTATGCGAGGCGCGCAGGCCGTGCTTCTTGACCTTGGCGCCCTGCTCGCAGCCCTTGGTGCCCGGCGGGATCACGAAGGCAGCGTGGCCACGCGAGCGCAGCTCGCGATCGACGGTGGCAATGACGACGTGAACGTCGGCGATGCCGCCGTTGGTCGCCCAGGCCTTCTGGCCGTTGAGCACCCACTCGTCGGTGGCCTCGTCGTACTTGGCCGTGGTGCGGATCGCGGATACGTCGGAGCCGGCGTCCGGCTCCGAGGAGCAGAACGATGCGACCTTGGGATCGTCAGCGGTGCCGAAGCACTGCGGGATCCACTCGCCCATCTGCTCCGGGGTCCCCTGCCCGAAGATCGCGGCGACTGCCAACGAGGTGCCCATGATCGCCATGCCGATGCCGGCGTCGCCCCAGAAGAGCTCCTCGTTGGCGATCGGCAGGGTCAGTCCGGTCTCGTCGGCCCAAAACTGGCCAAGCGCTTCGAAGCCGTAGAGGCCGATCTTGGCGGCCTCCTGAATAACCGGCCAAGGGGTCTCCTCGCGCTCATCCCATTCCTCAGCGGCGGGACGGACGACGCCCTCGGCGAAGCCATGCACCCACTCGCGGATGTCCTTCTGGTCCTGGTTCAGCTCGAGGGTGAACTGCGGTCCCTCAGGCGCGGCGCCGTCCGTCTTACCGGCGGCTTCGGCCACGAGCTGCTCTGTTTCTGCGACTGCGGAGGTCTCTGTCATGGCGCGGAATTCTACACGGAACCATGTCGCGTTCCACGAACTGCATCAATTTTTCCTCCTGCCAGATAGAGAAGTTGATGCAGTTCGCCAAGCGGGCCTAGATGTCGCGCAGGTCGAAGGCCTTGATGGCCTCGGGACCGCTGTCGGCGCAATCGAAGAAGCGCCGGTTGACGCAGTCGTAGGAGTCGCCCGAGCCCTCGTAGGCGCGCTCGACCGAGAACTGGCAGTGCGGCAGCGACTCGCCGGTCATCTTGACGCCACCGAAGCCCCCCGGCTGCAAGACCGCGTCGAGCTCGACCTTGGCCGAGAAGACGTCCTGCATGCAGCCGACGTACTGAATGCCGTTGAGCATGTCGACGAAGCTGTAGAGATAGCGACAACGCATTTCCACGCAGCCGCGCGGCTCGACCATCTTGTCGCAGAAGGAACGGCACTGGCGACACTCGCCTGTCTTCTCGCGGATGGCGGTCATAGGAGAAGTCTAGGGACGCGCCCCACGAATTCCGAGCGCTGACGCCAAATCAGGCGGCTATCGCGGTGGCCGAGGCAAGCACGTGGTCTAGCTCGCTCTGCAGCCTGCCCGAAGGGCGCACCCGGTAGCCCTCGCCGAGCAGCAGCCGCTTCGACTCGCCGCTGCCGGTTCGCACGGCGAGGTGGACCTCGGCTTCGCCCTTATGGTGCTCCAGCACCGCCTTCAGCTCTTCGACCAAGACGTCGGTGAGCATCGCCGCCTCGACCTCGACTTCGAAGGGCCCGCTCGGGATGCCGGCGACAGCCGGGGCGTTGGCGATCTCCTCGGCATCTGGTTCGAAGCGCTCGGCTTCCTGGACGACCAGCTTTGTCTCACCGCGATCCTTGTGGTCGAGCCGGCCGCGCACGATGACGATCGAGTCAGGGGCGATCACCGCGGCGCTCTCGGCCTCGTCGGCCTTGAAGACCAGCATCTCGACCTGGCCTTCGACGTCGTCGAGGGTCGCGAACATCATCTGGCTGCCGCTCTTGGTGCGGATCTTCTTGCACTCGGTGACGATGCCGCCGACCGTCACCCAGGAGCCATCCTGCTTGTTCGCGAGGTCGGCGATGCTGCAATCGACGCGGGCCCGCAGCGCTCCGCGCACCTCGGTCAGCGGGTGCTCGGAGAGGTAGGTGCCGAGCGTCTCCTTCTCCATCGCCAGCAGCTCGGCGCGCTCGAACTCGGCGGCCGGGATCGGCGGGCGGTGGTGGGACTGTCCGGCGGGGGTCTCGCCGCCAGCGTCGTCGCCGAAATCGAAGATCGAGCCCTGGCCGAGCTGGGCGTCCTCCTGGGCCTTCTGGCCGGCCGACTGCGCCGCCGGCAACGTCTCCAGCATCCCCTTGCGGCTTGCCCCGGTCGAGTCGAGCGCGCCGCACTTGATCAGGCATTCGATCGCTCGTTTGTTAACAGCGCGAGCGTCGACACGCTCGCAGAAGTCCCAGATCGAGGCGATCGGAGCGTCCTCGCGGGCGCGCAGGATTGCCTCGACCGCGGCATGGCCGACGTTCTTGACCGCGTCGAGGCCGAAGCGAATCGCCTTCTCGGAGACGACGAAGCTGTGGTCGGAGGAGTTGACGTCGGGCGGCAGCACCTCGATCCCCATTTCCTCGCAGCGGTTGACGAAGAAGGGCACCTTGTCCTTGGTGTTCATCACCGAGGAGATCACCGCCGCCATGTACTCAGCCGGGTAGTTGGCCTTGAGGTAGGCGGTGCGGTAGGAGATCAGCCCGTAACAGGCGGCGTGGGACTTGTTGAACGAGTAGTCGGCGGCGGCTTCGTTGAGCTTCCAGAGGTCAGCGGCGACGTTCGGGGCGGTATTCGATTCCGCCAACCCCTGCATGAACTTGTCTTTCATCGTCGCCATCAGCTCGCGCTTCTTCTTGCCGATCGCCTTACGCAGGTCGTCCGCCTCGGCGCCGGAGAAGCCGGCCATCTCGCGGGCGATCGCCATCAGCTGCTCCTGGTAGACGACGCAGCCGTGGGTCTCCTCGGTGATCGCACGCAAGCGCGGGTCCGGGTAGCGCACCGTCGAGGGGTCTTTCTTGCCCTTCGCGTAGGCGGGGATGTAGGCCATCGCGCCGGGCCGGTAGAGGGCGCCGAGCGCGACCAGGTCGGCGAACTCGGTCGGCCCGACCTTGCGCAACGCATCGCGCATCCCCTCCGACTCGAATTGGAAGACGCCGGTCGAATCGCCCGCAGCGAGCATTTCGTAGGTCTTGGCGTCGTCAATCGGAATCGCTTCCATGTCGACCTCCTCACCGCGCGAGCGGTGGATGATGTCGATCGCGTCCTCGATCACGTCGAGGTTGCGGAGGCCGAGGAAGTCCATCTTCAACAAGCCGATCTCCTCGATCGGGCCCATCGAGTACTGGGTGACGATCTTGTACTGGCGCTCCGCCTTGCCGCTTCCGTCGGTGGCGGCCGGAGCGGTCTTGTCCTCGGCCAGCTGTAGCGGCACCACCTCCTGCAGCGGACGGTCGGCGATCACCACTGCGGCGGCGTGGATCGAGTTGTTGCGGATGATCCCCTCGAGACCCTGGGCGACGTCGATGATCCGCTTCGCATCAGGCTCGGCGTCGTAGGTCTTCTTCAGCTCCTGACCTGACTTGAGGCATTCCTCGAAGGAGGGGCTGCGACCCATGATCGGCTCGGGAATCTGCTTGGCGAGGCGGTCGCCGGTGCCGTAGTCGAAGCCGAGCACACGGGCCGCATCGCGGGTGGCGGCGCGCGGCGCCATCTTGCCGAAGGTGATGATCTGGGCGACCGATTCGCGGCCGTACTTGTCACCGACGTAGCGAATCATCCGCTCGCGACCGCGGACCGAGAAATCAATGTCGATATCGGGCATCGATTTACGACCCGGGTTGAGGAAGCGCTCGAAGAGCAAGTCTTCGGCGAGCGGGTCGATGTCGGTGATCGTCAGCGCGTAGGCGACGATCGAGCCCGCCGCTGAGCCGCGGCCGGGGCCGACCGCGATGCCGTTGTCCTTGGCGTAGCGGACGAAGTCCCAAACGATCAGGAAGTAGGACGGGAAACCCATCTCTTCGATCACGCCGAGCTCGAACTCCATCCGCTCGACCGCCTCGGCCGGCAAGGGGTCGCCGTAGCGGGCCCGCAGCCCCTCTTCGGCGATGCGGCGCAGCATCACCTCCGGCTCCTCGCCGTCGGGCGTCGGGTAGCGCGGCAGCAGCAACCCGCCCAGCTCGATGTCGATGTTGCAGCGCTCGGCGATCTCCAGCGTGGTCGGCACCGCCTCCGGCCACTCGGCGAAAGAGGACGCCATTTCCTCGGAGTCCTTGAGGTAGAACTCGTTGGTGTCGAAGCTCATCTTCGGCGCTTCCAGGGTCGACTTGGTCTGCACGCAGAGCAGCGCCGCGTGGTTGTCGAAGTCCTCGCGGCG
>Ga0164241_10000858_pt1 | contig 44146 bp, 35 predicted proteins | sample OricomyardsoilBY_FD_108780 | JGI IMG/M metagenome (GOLD analysis project Ga0164241, IMG submission 108780) | Backyard soil microbial communities from Emeryville, California, USA - Original compost - Back yard soil (BY) | ecosystem: Environmental > Terrestrial > Soil > Unclassified | place: USA... | reverse complement strand
GGTTCGGACACCGGGCCGATCTCCGCCGCGTACTGCCGTCCAAGACGCTCCTGAACGCGGCGATGATCCAGTACGCCAAGGAGCTGGCGGGCACGGACGTCCTGATCAACGCGGCGTGTCCCGGCTTCGTCGCGACCGACCTCAACGGCCACCGCGGCACCCGGACGGTCGAGCAGGGGGCCGCGACCCCGATCCGCCTGGCGACGCTGCCGGACGGCGGGCCGACCGGCGGCTTCTTCGACGACGCGGGCGAGGTGCCCTGGTGACGGGAGCGTCGGACGCAGCAGATACACGGCGTGTGCGATTCGCGGCCGGGACCGCCGGGTAGGAGACCTCGCGTCCGCGTCCCGCAGTGCCGCCGCCCTGGGCGGCGTCCGAGGAGAGAGCCATCGTGTCCGTCCTGATCCGTGTCGCTGCCGTCGCCGTCACCTGTGCCGGCCTGCTGACGTCCACCGCCGGGGCCGCCACCACGCGGCCCGCCCAGGACGCCTTCTACGCGGCGCCGGCGTCGCTGGCGTCGGCCGCTCCGGGCGCGGTGCTCAAGAAGCGATCGGTCGACATCACGGTGGCCGGCCTGCCGCTGCCGCTCCCGGCGACGCAGGTGCTCTACCGCACCCACAACCAGCTCGGCGAGCCGACGGCGACCGTCGCCACCATCGTCAAGCCGGCCGTGCCCGGCCCGGTGCGGCTCCTCTCCTACCAGACCGCCTACGACGGCCTCACCGACACCTGCCGGCCGTCGTACGTGCTCCGTGCCGGCGAGGGCAACTCGATCGTGACGGCGGAGAGCGCCGCCGCGTACGCCTACGTGGCGCAGGGCTACACCGTCGTGACGTCGGACTACGAGGGCCCGACCGACGACTTCGGCGCCGGCCGCGAATCCGGCTACGGGACGCTGGACGCGATCCGCGCCGCCCAGACGGTGCTCGGCGCCGACGCCAAGACGACGCCGGTCGGCCTCACGGGCTACTCGGGCGGCTCGATCGCCAGCGTGTGGGCGGCCGAGCTGCAGCAGACCTACGCGCCAGAGCTGAACATCGTCGGCACCGCGGCCGGAGGCGTGCCGACCGACTTCGTCCACAACCTCGACTACATCGCCGGCAGCAGCGACTGGGCCGGCGCCATCCCCGCGGTCGGGCTCGGCCTCATCCGCGCGTACCGGCTCGACGCGGGCAAGCTGCTCAACGCGCGGGGCCGCCAGATCATGGACGAGGTCTCCCAGGGCTGCCTGAACGCCAGCGGCTACCCGGGCCTGAAGTTCGAGGACCTGCTGGCGCCCGAGTACCGGGACTTCCGGAAGGTGCCGGAGCTCGTCACCGCCTTCAACGACTCGATCATGGGTCGCGTCGGGACGCCGAAGGCCCCGGTGCTGCTCGCCGTGGGCAACAAGGACGGCACGGGCGACGCGGTCATGGTCGCCAAGGACGTGCAGCAGCTCGCCTACACGTACTGCACGCGCAAGCTGCCGACGCAGTTCCACGAGTTCCAGGGCGCCGATCACACCGCGGGGTTCGTCGCGTACTCGCCCCTGGCCGCCACGTTCCTGCTGCAGCGCTTCGCCGGGCTGACCACGGACGGCTGCGGCGGGATCAGCCCCGGCAACCCGCTCGACCCGCTGCCCATGCCGGGCGGCGACGGCTCGTCGGGGTCCACCGGGACGGGGTCGACCGGCGGCGGATCCGGGACGACCGGGGGAGGCCCCTCCGGCGGCGGGAACACGACGAAGCCCGGCAAGGCCAAGGCGCCCCAGCTGAAGATCGCGAGCCTGAAGCGCTCGGGCCACCGGTACTCGGTGCGCCTCACCGCCGGCGGGGCGCGCCTGAGCAAGGTGCGCATCACGGTGTACGAGCTCGGGCGCAAGGGCCACCGCACGCGCAAGGCCGCGGCGACGCTCTCCGGCACGGTCGGCGTCGGCGGCAAGCGCGTGCGCCTGCCGCTGGCCCGCGCGAAGGCGGGCAAGCGCTACGCGGTCGTGGTCACGGGCAAGGCGGGCACCGCCGCGGTGAAGGGCACGCTGACGTTCCGGGCGCGCTGAGCCGCGGGTCCGGCCACCGAGCCCCACCGCAGTCCCGCTGGGCGGGATCGAGGTGGGGCTCGGCGCTGCTCCTCGCTCAGCGGCGCACGCGGAAGGTGAGGCTCGGGCGGGCGGGCTGGTGCTCGCGTCGCCCTGCGCGGTCGGTCGCCTGGACGAAGACCACGTACGTGCCGCGGGGGAAGGTGGCGTGACGCGTGCTGAAGCGCCACCGCTTCGCGCCGGTCACCCCACGCAGCACCGGTCGGCGGCACGACGTCGGCCGCGTGAAGTGGCTGTTCGGCTTCAGCCACCGGCACCTCGCGCCGCTGCGCCGGGCGAGCGCGAGCTGCACGCGCGTGGTCGGCCGGGTCGCGCAGGGCACCCGCGTGCGCCCGCTGATCGTGAAGCGGTTGCGGCTCACCCGGAGCGTGCGCCGGTCGACGGAGGCGTGCGGAGCCGCGCACGAGGAGGGGTGGGCGGGCGGTGGCGGGCCGGCCGGGTCGGGCGGGTCGGGCGGCGGGGGCTCCGGCGACGACGGGACGGTCGGGTCGGGGACCGCGGGCGCCGCCCCTTCCGTGTTGACGAACGACGATGGGTCGGCCAGGGGGAGCTGCAGCGAGGACGGGGCGGCCGGGCCGTGCTGCACGTCGTACACGCCGCCGACGAAGTCGCCGATGTCGGTGGGCACCGGGATGAGGTGCGGCGATTGCGAGCTGAGCAGGGTCAGCCGCAGGCGGTGCCCGGCCGGCACGGTGGCGAAGGTCGAGCGGATCTCGATGTCGTAGCGCGTGCGCTCGCCCGGCACGACGGCGGCCTTCGAGGCGCGGGTGTCGGGGTGGTAGGGCAGGATCGGATCGCCGGCGGCGTTGCGCCAGGTGCTCGCCTCGTCGAGCGCCCGGTGGGACCCGGCCAGCTCGCCCTGCGTCAGGTCGGTGCTGCGGCCGTCGGGGCCGACGTCGGAGAGCTTGGCGATCCACTCGGTGTCGGTGGTGTTCGCCGTGGCGAAGATGCTGGCCGTGATCGGACCCGCCAGCACGGAGTCTCGCGGCAGGGGCGGGCTCGTGTAGTCGAGCTTGCCCGGGCCGACCGAAGGCGGCACGAGGTCCTGCTCGGCGCACGGATCGCCGAGGCCGAGCGGGAGTTGGGCGAGCGCGAGCTCGAGGACGCCGAGCCCCCACTGCTCGGTCGAGCGGTCGCACGGCAGCGATACGCCGGTGAAGGCGAGCGTGTCCGCGCCGCTGGTCGCCGGCTCGGTGGTGGTCAACGTGCCGCCGGCCCCGAGGTACAGCGTGTGGTCGGCGGCCTGGTCCAGGGGGAAGCGCTTGGCCTCCCGCTGGAGCCCGTCGGGCTGGACGAGCCGCAGGGGGGTCTCCGTCTTCTCGATGCCGGTGTCCTCGCCCTTGAGCCAACGGTCGAACCACGCGAGCTGGATGGGGTTCAGGTCAGGCTCCCCGACGTTCGCATTCGTGTGGTAATGCGGCTTCATCAGCAGCTGTTAGCGGCTCGTCACGGGTTGATCGGGGAGCATCGGCCGGTTCGTCGGGCGCCCCGCCCACGCGTTCTGGAGTCCCGCGTAGTTCAGCGGCGCGCCGCGCTGGAAGACGTCGTACAGCCCGCCGACGAGGTAGGCCGGCACGCCGTTGGCGACGATCTTCGCGAGGACGCTCGCCGGGAGGCGGTGCGGATCCCGCCAGTAGGCGTCCTCGTGCACCCGATCGCCGCCGGTGACGATGCTCGCCAGGGTCGGCACCGCGAACCCGGTCTGCAGCGCCTGCAGCCGCTGCCTGATCAGCGGGCCGTAGGTCGAGAGCGTCTGCGGGTCGATCGCGGCCTCCAGGACCGGATTGATCAGGGGGAACGCCGCGTAGACGCCGAGGAGCGGGACGGAGCTCTCGACGTTCAGCAGGCCGCCCTGCATGAACAGGTCCTTGTAGGGATCGTTGGCGGCATCGATCGGGAAGATCGCCTTCAGGGGCGAGTCCCGGCCGACCTCCGCCGCGGCGAACAGCTGGTTGATGGCGAGGTACGACTCGCCGGTCATGCCGACGTTGCCGTTGGCGTTCGGGAGCTTGGACGCCCACGCGATCACCTCCTTGGAGTCGGCCGCCTCGTCCGCCCCGAACAGCGTGATGATCCCCTGCGAGCCGCCGGAGCCGCGAACGTCCACGATCACGTCGATGTAGCCCCGTCGCACGAGGTAGGGCTCGTAGCCGCTGAACGTGTCGAGGATCTCCTGCCCGACGAGCTCCTTGCCGTACGGCGTCTCGCTCAGGATCACCGGGAACGGGCCGGCCGCCGCACTCCCATCGGCGTTCGTGGGGTAGTGCACGTCCGCCGCGAGCTGGACGCCGTCCCGCATCGTGATCTTCACGTCGCGGGTCACGCCCTCGCCGTACTGGGCCGGCCGGGGCGTCCAGGGACGCGCCGCGGCGGGCGAGCACGCGACGAGCAGCACGAGCGCGAGACCGGCGGCGGAGGCCACCCGCCCGACGAAGCGTCGGTCCACCGTCCGCTTGACCACCGACCCAACTTAGATTGCAACCACTCGCAAAGTCAAATACCCTTCTCAAGATGGCACCCGCGAAGCCGCTCGCCCCGGGAACGAGCCCCCCGGCGACGCGCCGCACCCAGCGCGAGCGTCGCGAGTCCACCATCGCCCGGCTGCTCGACGCGACCGCCGACGCGCTGATCGAGCTCGGCTACGCCCGGACGACGATCCGTGAGATCTGCACCCGGGCGGGGGTCTCCGACGGCGGGCTCTTCCGGCACTTCCGCTCCCGACTGGAGCTCATCGCCGCGTGCGCGGACCATGTCGCCGAGCGAACGCTCGAGGACCTCCGCGCGCTTGCGGACGCGACCCCGGGCACCTCCCAGACCCCCGAGGCGATCGTGCGCGCCGTGCGCGAGGCGACGCGTCATCCGACCAGCTACGTCTGGCAGGAGCTGCTCGTCGCGGCGAGAACCGATGCCGAGCTGCGCCGGCGGATCGAGCCGGTGACGCGGAGGTACGTCGAGGATGCGCAGCAGCTCATGATGAGCATCTCCGGCACGCACGCGCTGACCAGCGAGCAGGCCGTCCTCTGGCAGCAGCTGCTGACCCACGTCTTCAACAGCGAGGCGATGATCGCGGCCGTCGCCCCCGACGACGAGGCCGAACGGCGGCTCGTCGCGTTCGTGACGAAGATCCTCACCGAGGCCACCGGCTGAACCCCGCAGTCCACGCGCCGAGCCCCACCGCAGTCCCGCTGGGCGGGATCGAGGTGGGGCTCGGCGGCTTCGGTGGGCCTGCGACCATGGTGGGGCGATGCAGTCCGCGTGGATCCACGAGCTCGACGAGGAGGACGACCGCTCCCGGCTCACGGGCCGGTTCGGCGTCTCGTTGCGTGGACCGGCAGGGGACCGGCGCGGGCCGGGGACGTTCGCCCTGGGCGACGCCGTCCGGTTCGGGCGCGAGCAGGCGACCCGCGTGTACGTCGACGTGAACGGCACGCGGTACACGGCGGGTGCCGATCCGGACGACGAGTACCGCGCGTGGCCGGAGTACGAGGTCGCCCGGCCGCGGCCGCTGGGCACGCCGCTCGACGGGAGCGTGCAGCGGATCCCCTGGCTGATCCAGGGGCGGATCCGTGCCGAGGGCGACGCCGGCGCGCTGGCGACCCACGTCGAGGACTGCCTGCGCGCGGCCGACGACGCACAGCGGCCGACGACGCACAGCGGCCGAAGGTGGCCGTCCGGCCGCACGGCCTGCTGCACGTCGAGCTCGACGTCGAGGATCGCGGCGCCCGGCCGGCGACCGCCCGGGCGTCCGCGCTGCTCGACCGCATCGTGGGCCCGACGTCGGACGGCCGCGTCGAGCTGGTGGCGTGGACCAGCTCCCCCGAGGTCCTGCGGCGCCTCAGCCGCCGGGGCGGGGCCGGGCGGCCGTGAAAGGGCCTGCGCCCTCCGTCACGAGCGGCGGAGCAGCGGAAGCCGGTTCGGGCTGCGCGCCTAGGCGGCCAGCACCTCGCGCAGCGCGCTGATCGACGGACTGAAGAAGTAGCCGCCGCCGGTCGGGACGACCCAGTCGGTCGTGGTCGTCAGCGTCGCGGTCGCCGCGCCCTGGCCGAAGATCGTCGCGTGGCGCTCGCGCCCGGCGCCTGGTGCGCCATCCTCGCCGATGAAGAGATCGAAGCCGCCCGGGCTACGCGGGTTCGTCGCGCTGCCCATCCAGCTGTTGCACAAGAACTCGAACTGGTCGGCGATCGACGCCTGGTAGGAGACGAACAGCAGCCCACGGTCGCCGAGGGCGGGGTCGGACGCAGGCGGGTCGGGCAGCGGCGGGCCGAACGGGAGGGCGCGGCGCAGGATCCGCCGGGCGAAGGACGCGCGCCGGCCGCCGAGGTCGTTGGGCGTCTCGCGCGTGTTGACCTTGCGGATGTGCGCGCCCATCGGGCACGTCAGCCCGATCGGGTCGGCGGGGGCCTCCGGGTAGCTGTCCGGCGCATGGCCACTGGCCAGCGGCGGCGCCTTCGCGGGCGCGGCGTAGCCGAAGTCGTTGTTGGAGTAGCGGTCGATCCCGAGGTTGACGTCGTCGGCGTCCGGGACGCGGGAGACCGGCGCGCCGCTCTTCCAGCGGCCGACGATCCGCGAGCCGACCCAGTCGGTGCTCACGCCCGCGAATCCGGGCTCGCCGGGCTCGCCGGGCTCGCCGTTGAGCGCGCGCGTCTGCTCCTCGACGAACGTCCGGAACGCCGGGACGTCCTGGCGCAGGCGACGGAAGACGAGGTAGGAACCGTTGCGGCACCAGGCTGGACCGGGCAGGTTGATCGCGCCCGGCATCAGCGGGTCGGCGGCGGACTTCGGGTATCCGAAGACGAACTCCCCGGGCCAGACGAGGTACTGGCCTGGCAGCCCGTAGAGCCAGGCGTCCGGCGTATCTTCCGGATCGATCGTGTGCGGCGTGACGAAGCTCGCGGGCGTGTCGTCGTAACGCCCGCGCACCCCCGGTTGCGACACACCGTCCTGGAAGCCGAAGTGCTCAGAGCCGATGTCGTCGAGCTTGGCGCCCCGCTCCTCGTAGAGCAGCCGCAGGCCGGAGGCGACCGCCGCCTCGCGGATCTCCTCGAGGATCCGCACGCACTCCTCCGCGCGATCGGCACCGAAGACGAGCAGCACGTCGGCCTCGTTGTCCGGCCCACCGATCACCCAGTTGCGCGGGTTGCCGTCGGCAGCGGAATCCACGGGATCGCCCAGCAGCGACGATCGGGCGGCGAGCCCGTGCTGGAAGCCCGCATCGGCGAACTGCGCGACCGCGGGCGCGTGGCGGCCACCGTGCAGCAGGCGGTCGAGCGCGCCGCGACTGACGGCGAGGTTCACCCACGCGTCATCGACGCCGTCGGGGATCTCGCCGAGCGTCGCGAGGCGCTTCTCGGCGCGGAAGCCTCGGTGGGCGCGGACCTTCTCGCGCGAGACCATCGCGACCCGCAGGGTGGTGAGCTGGTCCGCGACGTCGCCGAGCCACCGCTTCGCGGCGGCCACGTCGTCGATCGCCAGCGCGACGAGCGCCATGTGCGGCTTGAGGAACCCGGGCACGACGTTGCCCTGGATCTCGTCGGCGTCGAGGACGGGCTCGACGGGTGCGGAGGTGGTCATCAACGGCTCCGGAGGACGTGGTGGCGGGGACGCGACGGCGCGGCGACGGCTTGCGTCTCCGCGGCGAGCGCCGGGGAGGCCGGTGGGGCGTAGTCGAACGCGGGCAGCAGCCCGGCGCCGCAGGCGGAGCCGAGGGGGCGGTAGTGCAGGAACGCCGGGTTGCCCTGCTCGGCGCAGACGCCCTTCTCGCAGCGCAGGGGCGTGTTGCGGAAGTGGCCCGGCTGCGAGGCCGAGCCGATGATCTTCATCGTCATGTGTTCGCTGAGCTGGCCGCCCCACACGATCGGCTCGCCGCCGATCGTGAGGTCACCGACCCTGAAGCCCTTGCCCTCCGGGACCTCGAAGACCGCGCGCTCCACCAGGCCGGGCGCACCGCGGACCACCCGGAACCAGGCCGGGTCCACCGGCGTCCCGTCGGGCTGCGCCCAGCCGGTCATGTCGAGGTGGTCCATGTACAGACCGACCGGGTTCTTGATGGTGATCGCGAAGCCGAGCGCGGCGAGCTCGTTGATGCTTCCGCCGATCGTCGGGTCGCTGCAGCGGTTCAGGCCGCCGTAGGCGCCACAGGCGATCAGGGCGTCCGGGTCGGCCAGGGGCGCTTGGCCGGCGGCGGGGGAGAACAGGACCGACGCGTCGGCCCCGAGCTTGATCTCGGCGCCGAGCGAGTTGGCCGGCTCGGTGAGGTGGACGATCCCGTGGGTGGTGTTCCACTTGTTGTAGGGGTTGTACGACCCCCTCGTGTAGACGATCTGCGGGTTCTGCGGGTCGCTGTGGTCGACGAGGTCCTCGGTGCAGATCAGGTCTTCGTACTGCACGTGCGGGCTGACGAGCTCGCGATAGAGCCTGAGCACGAGCTTGGGATCGCCCGCGGTCTGGTACTTCGGTACGCCCTCGAGGGTCGCGAGCGTGTCGCCGTGGAGGGCCTGCCAGTACTCCGGCGGCTCCGACGTGAACGTGACGCGGGTGATCGTGCCGTCCCGGTCCCGCGTGACGTGCCACTCGCAGTACTCGTCCTGTGGGCGGTAGTAGAGCGACTGCCACTGCGGCCCGACGAAGTAGGAGCCCGGGCCGTCGATGCGCTCGGTGAGCGGGAACAGCCGGTCGGCCTTCCGGAGTGCCTCGGTGCGGCCCCAGCGGTTGCGCAGCGTCCCGGAGAACCCGGCCCAGACGATGTCCTGGTCGAGGACCGGTCCGACCGGCGGGGTCTCGAGCTGGTTGTAGTACTGGCATGGCTGCCCGTCGAGCCGGGCGATCTCCTGGGCGATCGACTCGTCGAACCAGCCGGAGACCGCGGCGCTCCAGCTCTCCAGCGCACCCGGGATGGCGTGCATGTCAGTCAGATGACCGGGTGGGTCGTACCTCGTACACACCACGTCACGCTTCGGAGACGAAACCGGTGCACCTTCTGAATCATGTCTTGAGCTCACGGTCTCCGCAGGCTAACCACCACGCAACGGCTGCGTCAACGGTGGGAGGGAGAAGACGCAGCCGCCGGGCCGAGTCGAACACACGCGTTCTCGCAACTGAGGTACGGTCGTTCAAGATCAACAAACGGGAGCGGGTATGGAGTCGGTGGAGTTCCGGTCGGTGGTCGTGGACGTCTTGCGTCCCATGGTCCCGCGCCTGACCGACGAGGTGCTGGAGCAGGTGACGGCCGCGGTGCCGCGCTTCCCGGAGTGGTGGGGTGCGCGCATCGACGTGCGCGACGGGGTCGAGCAGGGGCTCGGCGGGCTGCTCGACGCGCTGGAGCCCGGGGCGGACGACCGGCTGCCCGTCCTCGACGTGTTCTTCGACTTCGGCCGCAGCGAGCGGCGCGCGGGCCGCGCGGCGGACGCGGCGCTGGCCGCGTACCGCGCCGGCGCACAGGCGGCCTGGCGCGCGATGGCCGAGCGCGGCGACGCGGCGGGCGTGGAGCCGCGGGCGCTCTACGCGCTCGCCGACGCGATCTTCGCCTACGTCGACCGCCTCTGCGCGGCCACGCTGGAGGGCTACGCCTACGAGCAGTCGCTCCAGGCGGCCCCGTGCGTCGACGCGCGCCGGCGTCTCATCGAGCTGGCCGTCCACCCGGCGGAGGGTGACGAGGAGGGCGCGGCGCGGGACCTGGCCGGCGCGGCGGCCGACGCGGGGTGGCGGCTGCCGGCTCGCGTGGCGGTGGTGGCGTTCCGGGACGAGCGCACGGGTCGCGTGGCCGCCCGGCTGCCGGCCGACGCGCAGGTCGCGCGGGTGGACGGGCTCGGCTGGGCGATCGTGGGAGACCCGGACGGACCTGGTCGCGCGGCGATGCTGCGCCAGGGGCTGTGCGGCGTGCGGGCCGGCGTGGGGCCGGTCGTCGCGGCCCGGGCGAGTGCGGAGTCGGCCGGGCTCGCGCGCCGCGCGCTGGTGCTGGCCGAGCACGAGGCGCAGGGCGGAGCGGTCTTCGCGCAGGACCGCCGCGTCGACCTGCTGCTGCTGAGCGATCCGGGGCTGGCGCGCGGCCTCGTCGACGACGTGCTGAGCCCGCTGGCGCGGACCCCCGCCGCGGCCCGCGAGCGGCTGTTCGAGACGCTCGCGGCGTGGCTGGAGCACCAGGGCGAGGTCCGCCCGACCGCCGTGCAGCTCCACGTCCACACCCAGACCGTCCGCTACCGCGTCGCCCAGCTGCGGGAGCTGCTGCTGGACCGGATGGCGAGCCCGGAGGGACGGCTGGAGCTGGAGCTCGCGCTGCGCGCCCGCCGCCTCGGCGGGGCCTGAACGGGCGCGGGCCGGGCACCTCTCGGCGCCCGGCCCGGCCGTTGCCCGCGTGGTGCGCTAGCCGATGATCGCGCGGATCGCCGGCACGTCGCCGTTGGCGTAGCCGTTGCGGGTCGGGTGGTAGCTGTCAGCGGTGTGCAGCAGCGTGAGGCCGTTCGTGAACGGGTTGCTGGCGCAGACGTCGTGCCCGGACCAGTACGGGTTGACGTCGGCGTAGTCGAACCCGGCCGCGAGTGCGCGGGCCTTGATCGTGTTGTCGAGGTTGACGACGAGCGCGTTGAGCGACGTCTCCTCCGACGAGGACACGCCGGTCGCGGCCAGGCACGTGTTGGACGGCGTGGCAAACGGCTTCCCGTAGCCCAGGACGACGACGCGGGCGGTCGGCGCCTTGGCCCGGATCGCGGCGAACGTGTTGTTGAGCCGGCCGGGCAGCGTGCTGGAGATCTGCGCGTTGGACGACGCGATCTGCGATGCGCAGCCGAGCGTCGTGCAGGCGATGATCAGGTTCGTGAACCCGATGTCGTTGCCGCCGATCGTGATCGTCACCAGCTTCGTGTCCGTGGTCAGCGAGTTGGACTGGCTGTTGATGACGTCGGCCGTCACCGCGCCGGCGCAGGCGACGAAGGTGAGCGCCAGGCCCTTCTGCTGCGCGAGCAGGTAGGGGTAGGCGTACGTGTTGCGGTTGCAGCTGGCGTTGAGGTTCGTGCTGTTGGCGCCGTTGCCGGCCGAGTAGCTGTCGCCGAGGGCGACGTACTTGTCGGCCGCGTACGCGGTACCGGTGACGGACAGGCACAGCAGCAGCGCGCCGACGAGCGGCGCGACGATGCGGGACAGACGCTTCATGGGTTCTCCTCCGTTGGACCCAGCCCCTCCTGGGCCGGCACTGGCCGACCGTACCCCGCATCACCATGGTCGGTCTCGTCTCCACGACACGTTCTGGGCCGGTCGCGTTGCGCAATCGCACAACGGTGTGTTCAGATGTGATGGTGCGTCTGCCCGCGGTCCGCCCGCCGTCGGCCGGCCGGGGCGCGCACCCGCGCCACTGGTACCGTCCGCGACCGTGCTCCTGTCGGTCTGCATCCCCACGCACGACGGTCGGCGGGACGAGCTCGCGCATGCCCTCGCCGCCCTCACCGCGCAGCTCGGCCCCGAGCACGCGGGGGACGTGGAGATCTGCATCGCCGACAACGACTCGGCGGACGGCACGGCGGAGCTGGTGCGGGACCTCGCGCGCACCCATCGGGTCGTCTACCACCGGCACGACCGCGACATCGGCGCGGCCGCGAACGTGCTCGCGTCGGTCGCGCTGGCCTCCGGCGAGTGGGTGTGGCTGCACTCGTCCGACGACGCGCTCGCGCCGGGGGCGCTCGACGCGGTCGTGCGGCGCCTGCGCGACGGAGAGGACGAGCTCGTCGGCCTCTCCCTCGGGCGCGCACGCATGGATCGCGGGATGCGCCGCGAGGAGGTGCCGGAGCCCGCGGCGGTCCTGCCCGACGACCCGGAGCGCCCGCAGGTCTTCACCGACCCGCGGGAGGCGCTCGCGCAGGCCGGGATCATGCAGACGTTCCTCACGTCGACGATCGTGCGCCGGGCCGCGTGGGTCTCGGTCGTGGCGCAGGACGCCGGCGCCCCGCAGCGCACCACGCGGCTCTTCCCGCACTGCTACATCATCGGCCGGGCGCTGCTGGACGGCGGCGGCGCGTGGGCGTGGGATCCGCGCAAGCTCGTCCTGGCCCGCACCGGGAACGAGATCTTCTCGGCGCTCGGCGGCGGCGCGGTCTCCGCGTCGGTCGAGGTGTCGCGCGAGCTGGTGAAGCTCTGGACCGCCCTGCTGGGACCGCGGGATCCGGCGTTCCGCGCGCTCTGCGAGCGCGCCTGGGCGCTCTGGGCGTCCCCGGCGTGGATCGAGCACGTGAAGCTGGGGCCGCTGGCGAGCACCGCCGCGGATCTGCGCCTGCTGGGCCTCGTCCGCCCGCTGTGGCGCCTGCCGCGGTTCTGGAAGGAGTCCGTGCCCCGGCTCCTGCTGCCGCACCTGGTCACGCACGGCGCGCGGTCGACGCGGCTGCGCGCGTTCCGGATGGGGCAGCGCCTGGCCGGGCGCGGCCTGGCCCGGGTCACGACCGAGCTGCCCGACGGCGCCGAGGTCGGCGCCTACCTCCGCCTGCGGTGCACGGTGGAGGCGCTCGGCGCCGCGCGGCTGCGCACCGCGCTCCCGCACCCCGTCTACCTCACGGTGGACTGGGACGGGCCCGGGGAGGGGCGGCCGGAGCCCCAGCGGCTGGTGCTGGGCCGGACGGTGCGGCCCGGGCACCCGCTCGTGATGGACGTCAGCACCTCCGCGCCGTGGAGCACCGGCGAGCACGTCCTCTCCGTAGGCCTGTGGCAGCAGGGGCTGGGCCGGCTGGACGCCGTCGACCCGGCCAGCGCGACCCGGCGGACGGTGCGCGTGGTGGAGCAGGCGGTGGAGGAGGCGCCTCGGGCAGAGGTCACCCCGAGCCCTGAGCCGGTGGTGGTGGCCGAGCCGCACGACGACGAGCACGCCGAGCTGCGCGCCGCGGTCGCGCGGATCCCGTCCTGGTGGCACTCGATCGACCTGGGCGGGGTCGTCACGCCGGGGACCAAGACCCCGGAGATCCTGGCGGAGGAGCTGGCGGCCCTGCACCTGCCCGACCTGCGCGGGCGCACCGTGCTGGACATCGGCGCGTGGGACGGCTTCTACTCGTTCGCCGCCGAGCGGGCCGGAGCCGCACGGGTCGTCGCGCTCGACCACCTGGTCTGGTCGGCCGAGCTGCACGCCTTCCGGCGCGTGTGGTCGCGGGTCCTGGCGGAGCTGCCGCCGGGGCGCGTCCCGCCGGACGCGCTGGACGTCATGGAGGCCTCGGACATCTGGGATCCGGTCGGCCTGCCGGGGCGCGCCGGCTTCGACCTCGCCCATCGCACGCTCGGCAGCACGGTCGAGCCGGTGGTGCGGGACTTCGCGCGGGACGACCTCGCGCCGCTCGGACGCTTCGACGTCGTGCTCTTCCTCGGCGTCCTGTACCACCTGCGGGACCCGCTCGGCGCGCTGCGCCGCGTCCACGCGCTGTGCGGCGACGTCGCGATCATCGAGACGGAGGCCATCGCGATCGGCGGCTATCCGCACGCCGCGGTCGCGCAGTTCATGGGCACCCGCAAGCGCAACTACGACCCGACGAACTGGTGGGCGCCGACGGCCGCCGCCCTCGAGCGGTGGTGCCTGGCCGCCGGCTTCTCCCGCGTTGAGCACGTCGGCCGGCGCCCGCCCGAGCCCCGCGCGGGGACCATGTCGCCGTGCCGCGTGACGGTACACGCATGGCGCTGATTCGCGGCCGCCTCCGCTCGGCCGCCGGCCGCGTGCGCCGCGGGCTGGCGCCGACGCGCGCACGCACCCGGCTGGATCGCCGGCCTCCGGATCGGGGAGCACGCCCCACGGTCTCCGCCGGCCTCGGGCTGGAACGGCTCGACCTGGCCGGCCTGACCGTGCTCGACGCCGGGCCGCCCGACGGGACGGCCACGGCGGACGTGGTCGTCCTGCGCGACCTGCACCGCGCCGAGGATCCCGCGACCGCCGTCTTCCGCTTGCGCGCCAGCACGCGGGTGCTGGCGGTGATCGAGACCCCGGCGACCGAGTGGCCGGGCCACGAGGAGCGCGGCCTGATCGAGGTCCTGCCCGTCGACCCTGCCGTCGCCGCGCCTGAGCGGTGGTCGCCGAGCGCCGACGGCGTGCGGGAGCTGTGCCTGGCCGCCGGCTTCACCGACGTGCGCTTCGTGACCGGCCCGCCGGCGTACCGGCCGCGCGGCTGGCGGCCCGTGCACTACCGGCTGGTGGTCCACGCCCGGCCGTGATCGCCGGCCAGCGTGGCGATCGCCTCCGCGGCCACGGCGATCGAGCGCTCGGCCGTCGCGTCGTCGTCCGCGGCGAGCGCACGGCCCACGCGGTCGCACAGCGCGAGCACGGGGCCCGCGGCGGCGGCCACCCCGAGGAAGTCCGCGATCCCGTCGGCGTACGCGCGCGGCGTGCGCTCGCGCGCCCAGCGGGCACCGGCCGTCCCGAGGCGATCGCGCTCCCGCGGGTCGTCCACCAGCCGCTCGAGCACCGTCGCCAGCGCCTCCCGGTCGCCGACGGGCACCTTGGCCACCACGTCGCCGGGGACGTCGCGGAACGAGCCGCCGTCGGTCACCACCACCGGCCGCCCCGTGAGCGCCTGCGTGAGCAGCGACGCGGACGCGCCCTCGGTGGAGGGGTGGCGCAGGTTCACGAACACGTGCGCGGACGACAGCAGCGCGTCGAGCTCCGCGTCGGGCACGTAGCCCGCCAGCCGCACGACGCCCTCCAGCCGGTCCCGCGCGATCTGCTCGCGCAGCGCGCGCACGTAGCGGTCGTCGCCCGGCGCGCCGGCCACCACGTAGCGCACGCGGCGCGCGAGCCCGGGACGGGCGGCGAGCACGGCGAGCACGTCCTCGATCCGGCGGTTGGCGGTCACGCCGCCGAGGCCGACGAGCACGACCGGCTCGGGCGGTGGGGGAGCGATCGGGGGAGCAAGCGGAGGGCGGGGGGAGGCGGGGAGGGCCAGCCGGGCCACCGGGCCGGCCCACGCCGCGCGCACCCGCGCCTCCAGGTCCGCGCCGTGGACGACCGCCCCGGTCGCGCCCGCGAGCGCCTCGGCGAACAGCGGCGCCTCCTCCCAAGTGTCGATCGCGCTCCACAGGTCCCCGCCCGGGAGGCGCGCCCGGGCGACCCGGTCCGCGGCCTCGGATCCGTGGTGGAGCGCCACCGTGCGCAGGTACCGGTCGGCCGTCCACGTGCGGTCGGCGACCAGGCCCCCGTAGCCGTGGCGCATGACGGCGTCGTGCAGCACCACGACGCCGGGACGGGCGCGGGCGACCGCCATGACCGCCCGGTGCGAGGCGATGTCGTTGCCGACGTTGTAGACGATCGCGTCAGCGCGGTGCAGGCGCCGGAGCGCCAGCGGGTTGCGCGTGAACCGGACGATCGGCGCGACGGGCGCGCGGAGCGGCCCGCGGGCCTCGGGCACCCACAGCTCCACCTCGTGCTCGGCGCCCAGCGCCTTCACCACGTCCCGCGAGAAGTCGGCGATCCCGCTGCGTCCGCCGTACGTCGTGAACCACGCGATCCTCATTGCAGCAGCTCCTCGACGACACGGTCCCAGCGCAGGTCGAGCGCGGCGAGGTGGTCGCGGGCGTTGGCGCCCAGCCGCGCCGCCTCCCGACGGTCCGCCATCAGGGCGTCGATCGCCTCGGCCAGGGCGCGTGGGTCCGGCGGGCGCACGACGCCCGTCTCGCCGTCGCGCACGAACAGGGTCGGGCCGCCCGCGTCGGTGCAGGTGATCGTGGCGCGGGCCGCGGCGGCTGCCTCCAACGTGACGTACCCGTAGTCCTCGTCGCGGGGGACGTAGGCCACGGCCAGCGCGCCGGCCAGCAGCTCCACCTTCTCGGGTTCGGAGATCCAGCGGCCGAGGATCGTGACCCGGTCCGCGAGCCCGTGCCGTCGCACCATCGCCTGCAGCGTCTGGAGCTCCGCGGTGCCGGTGGCCGCGCCGGCCAGCACCAGCCGCGCCCCCGAGCGTACGTGCCGCATCGCCTCCACCAGCAGCCGCTGCCGCTTGGTGGGGGACAGCCGGCTCGGCGCGAAGACGTAGTCCCCGTACGGGCCGGCCCGGAAGGCCTCCGGGTCGGCGAGCGGCGGGAGCAGCGGGATCGAGGCGATCCCGTTGAACCGCCGCAACCGGTCCGAGACCACCGGCGAGAGGGTGTGGATGCGCCGCGCCTCGGGCAGCCACGCGTCGTCCGCGCGGCGGACGGCGTCGCGCACCGCCCGGCCCTCCGCGGTGTCGGGCAGGCCGGCGGCGCGGTCGCCCCACAGGTCGTAGGCGGCACGATGCTGGTGCATCAACCACAGCACCTTGTCGGGATGGGGGATGAGGTAGGCGGGGAACTTCATGCCCAGGACCCGGTCGGCGCCGTCCAGCCGCCAGAGCCGCGCGGCGAGCACCTGGTCGAGCAGGCGGTCCGGCCCGTGCGCGCCGACGGGCAGGCGCACGAGCTCGACCTCGGCGCCGTGCTCGCGCAGCGCGGTGAGCAGCCGCTCGGTGAGGATCTCGGCGCCGCCGCGCACGAACGGCAGCTGGGCCGTCGCGATGGCCACCCTCATCGCAGCAGCGTGCCCGCGGTGTGGTCCCAGGCGGCGCGGTCGCCGGGGACCGGGAGGAGGCCCGCCACGACGCCGACGGCGGCCAGGCGGGCCCGGACGGCGTCGGTGGCGGCGTGCACCACGGGCGCGGCGGCGACCGCGGCTCGGACCCGCTCGTCGTCCAGTCCGGCGGCGCCGGTGGCCCACACGCGGATCGCCGGATGGGCCAGCAGCGCGGCGGACGGGTCGAGGCACAGCAGCCGGTCGCAGGGCACGTCGGTGAGGCGGCAGGCGAGGGCCAGGCCGTCGCTCCACGGCAGCCGGATGCGGTCGACCTCGTCGCCCCGCGCGCGGCAGGCGTCCGCTAGCGCGTCCGCGGGCCCGTCGGCGTCCGCGACGCGGAACGGAGTGAACGTGGTGGCGACTACGATCCGCACGTGCGCAACGCCGACGACAGCACCGGGCAGCGCGGCGTCGCCGCTCGCATCCGGAACGCTCGGGCCCGGGAGCGGTCGCTCGGGGAGCTGCCCACCCGGGTGCGGTCGCCCGCCGGCGCGCAGGACCGCCTGCTCGCTGTCCTGGCCGCCGCGGACGGGATGCGCGCCACCGGGGGGCGCGCGCTCACGGCGCTCGGCGGCCGCCACCCGCGGCTCGCCGACGGGCTGCGGAGCGCGACGGAGCGCGCGTTCGCGTGGCGCGACGCCGGTCGGCGCCGGCCGCCGGACCGGCCGGGCCCGCCGGTGGACTGAAGGCGGGCGGCGGGCGCGAGCCCGTCGAGCTGGGGCGCGGAGGCCATCGATCCAGCGTACCTACGGATGGACGGTCACCATTCCCGCGGCGTCCCCGGGGCCGGCGCTCCAGCCGCCGCCGGACCGCAGCGCGAGGCGCAGCTCCCAGTCGCCCGGCGACAGCGGCGCGTTGGTGCGGCAGCGCAGCGTGCGGGCGGCCCCGGGGCGCAGGGGGCGGTCCAGGGCCACGGGCGCCGTGTCCACCGCCGTGCCGTCGGCCGCCGTCCAACGGCAGCGCAGCGCGAGGGAGGCGGGCAGCCCGGCGGGGCCGTCGTTGACGACGCGACACGGGATCTCGAGCATGTCCGCCGGGCGTGCGCGGCGGGGCAGGTCGGCCGTGAGCCTGGCCGCGGGCGGGGGCACCGCCGGGACGTTTGCCGGGACGGCCGGGATCGGGTTGGCCGGGACCGTCGGGGGACCGCCGCGCCGCGACCAGCGCGGGCGGGCGACGTCGGCCGGGACGAGGACCCGCCAGGCGTCGTCGCGCCAGAACGCGGGCTGACGGCCGAAGGCGCGGGCGAACGTCCACAGCAGCCAGGCGCTGTCCCGCGGGCGCCGCGTCCGGTCGCCGCGGATCTGCTCGAAGATGCCGAGGGCCTCCAGGCCGCGGCGGTAGCGGTGCCGGGCCAGGGCGCGGCCTCGGCTGCGGCGGCCGACCGCGGCGCCCCACGTGGCGTCGAGGTGCATCAGCAGCTCGCCCTGCAGGCGCGGGCCGCGGTCCAGCACCGCGTCGACGTTCCCAGAGCGCACGGCGACGAGCTTCTCCGGGCACCAGAGCCAGCCCGACCCCGACGCCGCGATCCGCAGCGGGATCGCGACGTGGGGGAACCACGAGCCGGCGTGCTCGGGCGTGGCGCGCAGCGGGGCGCCGGCGTCGATCCAGCCGCGGCGGCGCACGAGCTGCGAGGAGACGCCCGACATCATCCAGCCCACCTCGCCGACCAGGTCGTCCAGGGTGCGCAGCACGGTGGCCTCGTCGAGCGGGGGCGCGGCGGGCGTCGACTGCTGCCACGGCGCATCCCGCAGCTCCCGGTCCAGCACGAGCTGGTTGATCGTCATGCCCCCGACGCCCGGGTGGGCGGCGAGCAGCGCCAGCACCCGGTCGATCGCCCCGGGCATCAGCCGGTCGTCGGAGGAGACGAGCCAGCACCACTCGCCGTCGGCCTGCTCGATCACGCAGTCGAGGTTGCGGGCGAAGCCGACGTTCTCCGGGTTGCGCTCGTACGACACCGGGAGGCCGGCCGCGGCCGCCGCGGCGACGACCTCCGCCGTGCCGTCCCGGGAGGCGTTGTCGCGCACGGCGACGGTGACGCGCCCGCGGTGCGCCGGGGTCAGCTGCTCGGCGATCGACCCGAGCGTGTCACCGATCGTGCGAGCCCGGCCCTCGTGGGTCGGCACGCAGATCGTGAGCACGGCGCTCACGCCGACCGCTCCTCCATCTCGCCCCCCGGGGCGTCGTGGCGCGCGGCGGCGTACGCCTCGGTCACCTCGTACGGGTCGCCGTCGGCGATCACGTGCCCGTGCTGCAGCCACACCGCACGGGTCGCCCGTTCGGCCAATGCGGGCAGGTCGTGCGACACGAGCACGACGGCCGCGCCACCGCGCATGAGGGCGTCCATCCGCTCGCCCGACCGCACGCTGAACTCCGCATCGCCCACGGCGAGGATCTCGTCGACGAGGAGGACGTCGGGCGACGTGTCCGAGCAGATGGCGAACGCGAGCCGCGCGAGCATGCCCGAGGAGAACGACCGGATCGGCACGTCGAGGTAGTCCGTCAGCTCGGCCCAGGCCGCGATCTCCTCGATCCGCTCCCGCATCAGCGCGGGTGGGCGGCCCAGGAGCGAGCCGTAGAGCACGATGTTCTCCCGCCCCGTGAGGTCCGGGCTGAAGCCGGCCCCCAGCTCGATCATCGCCGCAATGTGCCCGCGCGTGACGACGCGGCCCTCGGTGGGGGGCAGGATGCCCGCGATCACCTTCATCAGCGTGCTCTTGCCCGCGCCGTTGCCGCCGACCACGCCGAGGATCTCCCCGGGCCGTACGTCGAGGGTGATGCCGGTGAGGGCCTGCAGCCGCTCGTAGCGGACGTGCCGCCGCGTCAGCTCGACGGCGAACTCCTTGAGGCTGCTCGGGCCGTGCCGGGACAGGCGATACCCGAGGCCGACGTCACGCAGCTCGATGGGGGCCGGGTCGCTCACAGGACGGTGAACGCTCCCCGCCGCAGCGCGTTGTGGACGGCGTGCCCGAGCAGCAGCGCCGCGCCGGCCGACAGGACCACGGCGAGCCACGACAGCGGGTCGCCCGCGCCGTCGCCGTAGAGCACGTCGCGGAACAGCATGACGAAGTGGTAGATCGGGTTGAGCTTCTCCACGAACTGGAACTGCTCGGGGACGATCTCCGGGGGGTAGAAGACGGGTGCGAGGTACCCGATCATCGTCACGGAGATCGCCAGCAGGTCGACCATGTCGGGGAAGCGCACGACGATCGGGGCCAGGGCGAGCCCGACCCCGAGTGCGAACCCGATCAGCAGCGCGACGAGCGGGACGGCCAGGGGGCACCACGGGTTCGGCGCCACGCCGGCGATCGCCATGACCAGCGCGAGGGGGACGAGCGTGAAGCCGAACGTGATCGCGTTCGCTCCCGCCGTCGACAGGGAGAGCATGCCCGGGGCGACCCGCACCTTGCTGAGCAGGTCGCGGTGCAGGAACATCGAGCCGGAGACGCCGAGGATCGTCTGGCGGAAGCAGTTGAACAGCAGGATCCCCGACAGCACGAACACGACGTAGGGGACGCCGGGCACCGCGAAGCGGAAGACCTGGGAGAACACCATCCACAGCACGGCGGTCTCCAGCACCGGGTTGAGCAGCGTCCACCACACGCCGATGACCGACCGCTTGTACCGCACGGTGAGGTCGCGGGCGACGAGCACGCGCAGCAGGCTCCGCGACCGCCACGTCGCGACCACGTCCTGCGGGATCGAGGGCGAGGGCGCCGCGGAGTCGTAGATCGGCGTTGACACCCGCGCGAGTATCGCAATGTCGGCCGTCGACAGCGTCCCGCGCCCGCGGCCGCGCCGGCGTCCCCTAGAGTCGTCGCCGTTGCGGATCCTGCACCTCGCACCCCAGGCCGACGATGAGAGCGGCGTCGCGGCCTACGCCGTCCGGTTCCGCCGGGCGGTGGCGGCCCAGCCGGGCCTGGCGATCGCGCCGCTGGACCGGCCGCCGGCCACTCCGGACTCGATCGCCGACCTGCGGCGGTACGCGGCCGCCGCCCGCGCCGCCGCGCCGGGCTTCGACGTCGTGCACGCCGAGGTGGGCGGCAGCGCCCTGCGCGAGTTCCACGCCGCGCGCGCGGTCGCGCGGCACGGCGGGCCGCCGGTCGTGCTCACCGCGCACGATCCCCCGCGCCTGGACTGGCGGCCCTTCCACACCGCCGGGGTGCGCGAGCACCGGACGCTGCGCGCCCTCGCCGCGGTGCTGGGGGACCGCCCGGCGCGGCGCATGGAGCGCGATCTGGCCCGCCGCGCGGCGGCGATCCTCACGCTCTCGGAGCTCGGCACCGCGCGGGCGGCCGCCGGCCTTGGCGGGCCGGCGCGCTACGACGTCCTGCCCTATCCCTGCGAGCCCGCGCCGCTCGTCGATCGTCCGTCCACGCCTCCCGGCGCGCCGCTGACCCTGGGCTTCCACGGCTACTGGTACGGCGGCAAGGGGATCGACGTGCTGCTCCAGGCACTCGCGCGGGTGCGGCAGGACCCGGATCGCCCGGTCGTCCGGCTGCGGCTGTGGGGCGCCCCGCCCGCGGGCGGCGGGGAGCGCGCCGGCGCGCGGTACCACGCCGGCGTCCTCGCCGCCGTCGAGCGGTGGGGCCTGGCCGACCGGGTCCAGGTCGCCGGCCGGCTGCCGGCGGCCGAGGCGGCGGCGCGGCTGGGGGAGTGCGACGCGATCGTCCTGCCCTACGAGGTGCGGCGCACCGCGGCCGGGCTGGCCTCGATCAGCAGCGTCGTGTTCGACGCGCTCGCCGCCGGGACGCCGGTCGTGGCCTCGGACGTGCGGGCGATCGGCGAGACGCTCCAGCCGGGGGTGGACGGCCTGACCGTCCCGCCCGGCGACGTCCTCGCGCTGGGGGCGGCGGTGCGCCGGCTGCGCGACGAGCCGGCGCTGCGGGACCGGCTGCGGCGCGGCGCGGTGGCGCACGGCCGGCGGCTCGGGCTGACCGCGACGGGACGGCACGCGGCCTCCGTGTACCGCGCCGTCACGGCGGGCGGCGGCTGACCGGGATAAGGTGGGCGCGATGCCGGGGGACACCGACGCGTCGACCACCCTCACCGTCGTGGTGCCGGTGTGGGACGACTACGCCTACGGGCTGCTGGACGAGGCGATCTTCAGCCTCCAGGCGCAGCGCCCGCGGCCCGGGATCCTCGTCGTCGACAACGCATCGCGGGAGCCGATCGCGGAGCGCGAGGGCGTCCGCGTGGTGCGCACCGCGGAACGGCTGACGGTGGGAGCGGTGCGCAACCACGGCCTGGCGCAGGTGACGACGCCGTGGGCGATGCTGTGGGACGCCGACGACGTGATGCTGCCCGGCACCGTCGCGGATCTGCTCGTCGCCGCGCGCACCACGCCCACCCCCGTGGTGGTCGCCACCGGGATCCTCGACGGGGCCACCGGGCGCCGGCACCACTGGCCGCGCCCGTGGACGAACGGCCTCACGCGGGCGCCGCGGGCGTACGCCCTGCTGCACGCCGTCTCCTCGCTGTTCCCCACCACCGGCGCGTTGCTGCGCACGGACGTCGCGCTCCAGGGCGGGGGGTTCGCCGACACCGACGGCGGCGACGACTGGGTCGTGGGCCTCTCGCTCGCGCTCCGGGGCCGCGTGGTGATCCATCCCCGCCTCGGCCGGGTCTACCGCCGCCACCGGGGGTCGATCTCGGCGGGCTGGACGGGCGGTGAGGACATCGTGCAGCACGCTGCGCTCGTCCGCGACCGCCTGCGCAGCGATCCGGCCGCCCCGCACTACGCACGGGCGCTGCTGCCGGTGATCCGGCTCACGCAGCTCGCGGTGATCCGGGTGCTGCGCCCGCTGTCCCGCCGGCTGCCGAGCCGCCGGCGCGAGCTGCGCTCGCTCCCCGGCGTCCCCGTCGTGCCCCGCGCGTCGAAGGACTAGGGCAGGCCGAGCAGGGCCCGCCGGGCCTCGTGCTCCGCGGCCCCGGCCGCGACCACGTCGGGACGGGTGGCGTACCAGGCCAGATGGGCGTCGAGCAGCTCGTCCCGGGGCACCGTCCGGCCCTGCACGACCCAGTCCGGGCGCGGCGTGCCGGGCCGGTCGCCGAGCACCGCGGCCTCGATGGGGGCGATCACCTCGGCCAGGGGCTCCGGACCGGCGACCGGCACGTACCGCAGCCCGAGCAGCGCGTGGATCTGCGCCGCGATCTCCTCGAGCACGAACCGGGCCGGATGGTTGATCGTCCAGAACGCCGCCGCCTCCCGCGTCCGGATCAGCTCCTGCACCTTGACGTCGCAGTAGTCGTCGACCCCTCCGTAGAGCTCGTGCATCTGCCGGTGCAGCGTGGGGAGCGCCTCGGGCGGCAGGCGGTGCTCGTCCAGCAGCGCGCGCGCCTCGGCCCCGCGCAGCCCCGCCGCGGCGCAGGCCAGGAAGCGGACGTCGTGGTACTCGACGATCGGCGCGGGGACGTGCACGCGCGGCGCGGTGTGGACGTAGACGGTGTACGGGAACAGCCCCTCGGAGAACAGGGACGGCCAGCGGATCGTCCGGACGCCCGGCGGCGCCAGTACGACCAGCTCGTCGGTTCCCAGGCCCAGCCCGCGGTAGCCGGGGGCGACGGGCTGGCTGAGGAGCAGCTCGGTGCGGGCGAGCAGGCGGCGCAGCGTGCGCACCTCGCCCGGCGTGATCTCGTGGATCGGCGGCACTGCGACGAGGGCGAACGCCGCCGCGAAGGCGGGCGAGGCGGCGAGCAGCCGGTGGACCGGCGGGGCCTGGCAGTTCCCGATCACGACGGCGATCGGCCGGCCCGAGCGCACGGCCCGCGCGGCGCGCGCCTCGAGCCGGACGCGGCGGTGCGCCCGTGCCGCGGGCGCGGCGAGCCTCCGCGCGATCACCGTCGTCTGCGCGGGACCGTCGCTCACCCGTCACAGGCTATCGGGACGTGGGATGCTCCCGCGATGGATTGCCGGCGGCCCTGCGCGTGAGCTGACCCGCCGCGTGTCGTCGCCGTCCCCCGCCGTCACACCGCCGCCCGGGCAGCCCCGGTTCCCCGGCCTCGACGCGCTGCGCGCGTTCGCGATCGTCGCCGTCGTCTTCTGCCACTCGGTCGGCATCGACGGCACGTGGACGGCGACGTCGTGGGGCTGGATCGCCTACTACGCCCAGGCCGGCGTCTCCGTGTTCCTCGTGCTGTCGGGCTTCCTCATCTACCGGCCGTTCGCGGCCGCGCACGCCGATCGCGAGCACGGGCCCGCGCTCGCGCGGTACGCCCGCCGCCGCGTGCTGCGGATCGTGCCCGCCTACTGGGTGGCGCTGACCATCCTCTCGCTGTGGCCCGGCACGCACGGGACGTTCACCGGGGACTGGTGGCGGTACTACTTCTTCCTGCAGAACTACTGGCGCGCGTCGATGTTCGAGGGGCTCGGCGGCATCATGTGGAGCCTCGGCGCGGAGGTCGCCTTCTACGCGGTGCTGCCGCTGCTCGCCCTGCTCGCCGCGCGCCTGGCCCAGCGGTGGTCGTCCGAGCGGTGGTGGCACGGGGAGCTCGTGGTGATCGGCGCGTTCGGGCTGATCTCGCCGCTGCTCGTGTTCACGGTCGAGCCGCTGTCGGCCGAGCTCACCGGCGGGTACCTGTTCCCCGGCTTCCTCGCGTCGGGCCTCCCCGGCGTCACCGACTGGTTCGCGGCGGGGATGGGGCTCGCGGTGCTGAGCGTGGCGGCGGCGCGCCACGACGGGCGGGCTCGGCGCGCGACGGCGGCGATCGGGCGGCACGCCCCCTGGCTGTGGGGGTTGGCCGTCGTGGCCTGGCTCGTCTACGCGCGGGCCGAGTGGGTGCTCGGCGTGCACCTGTGGACGCCGATGCTGACGCACCTGGCCGAGGGCCTCGCGGCGGTGTGCGTCGTCGCGCCCGTGGTGTTCGTCGCGGCGGGCGCGCCGATCGGCCGGCTCACGCGCTGGCGGCCGCTCGCCCTGCTCGGGCTGATCTCCTACGGGATCTACCTGTGGCACGTCCCGCTGCTCTCCTGGCTGGCGGGCTCCGACACGACGCTGGCGGCCGGCCCGGACCTCCTGGAGCATCCCTGGCCGGGCCTGACCCTGTTCGTGGGGACGATGGCGCTGTCCGTCGCGGTCGCGATCGTCAGCTACCGCGTGGTCGAGCTGCCGTTCCTGCGGCGGAAGGAGGGGCCACGCCGCCCCACGCGGCGGTCAGCCCCATCGCCAGCATCAGAGGCATGACGGCCCCGGGGAGCGACAGGCCGTTGATGAAGAGGAAGCCGATCGCGCCGGCGGCAAGGGTCCCGGCGAGCGCGCCGTGCAGCAGCCGCGGCGGCCGCCCGCGCCACGCCGCCAGGCCGAGCGTCCCCAGCACCGCGAGCAGGGCCAGGACCCCCACCAGCCCCAGCTCGGCCAGCACCTGGGCGTAGGTGTTGTGGGTGGGGATCGCCCCGTAGCGGTCGTGGCGCGCCGCGTACGCCGGGAAGCCGTTCCAGCCCAGGCCTTCGAGCGGATGCGCGAGGAACGCGTCGCCCGCCAGCCGCAGCGCCGTCCAGCGGGACTCCTCGTAGTCGCTCTCGGCCTGGTGCAGCCGGTCCGGCGCGGCGCCGAGCAGGCGCGTCGGCAGGGGGCGGTAGCCGCCGATCGAGCCCGGCCTCCGCTCGTACAGGGCGACGCGGTCCAGCGTGAACGTCCCCGGCTGTCCGGTCCACGCCTGCAGGGCGAAGTGATCCCCCAGCTCGGCCGGGAAGCGCGCCTCGACGGTCCGCGGCCGGCCGGTCGCCGGGGCGACGCCCTCCCGGATCCGCTCGCCGGACGGCGTCGTGACGAGCCAGTGCACGTCGAGCGGGTCGTCACCCGCCTGGCGGGAGACGGTGAAGCGCCAGCCGGCCCGCGAGGTGCCGAACGGCTGCCCGAGGTCGATGCTCACGCCCTGGCCGGCACGGTCCGCCGCGACGCGCAGCGCCGTGGAGTCCGGCGGGTTCGACAGGACGGCGCCGGGCACCTTGACCGCGCCGGCGCGCCCCGGCCACCAACCCGACCGGTCGATCGTGAGGGCGGTGGTGACGGTGTCGGTGCCGAAGTCCGCGCGCAATCGGGCGGACTGGTACAGGGGGGAGAGGACGATCCCGATGGCCACGACCGGCACGGCGACGGCGATCGCGACCGCGACCTTCCACGACGGGCGGCGTCCGTAGGCGACGGCGGCGGCGACGGGCACCCCGACCGCGGCGGCCATGAGGCTTCCGCGCGAGAACGTCGCCACGAGCAGGCCGGCGAGCGCGAGGCCGGTCGCGAGGGAGGCCCAGCGCCGCCAGCCGCGCAGGCGCACGACGCCCGCCGCCGCGGCGGGCAGGGCGAGGGCCAGCGCGAGCCCGAGGAAGTTCGGGTTGCCGTACACGCCCTCGAGCCGGTCGGCGCTCTCGCTCGGCGCGAACACCGCGGCGTGGAGGTTGCGCAGGCCCACGGCGGCGAGCAGGCCGCCGGCGAGCACGCCCAGCGTCGCGGCGGCCACGGCGCAGACGGCCATGCGCGGCACGGCGTAGAGGCCGACGGCGGCGGTGAGCACGGTGAGGAGCACCAGCTCGGCGAACCCCTGGACGGAGCCGGCGGCGAACGAGCCCCAGGCGGCGGCGCTGATCGCGCCCCACAGCAGCAGCGCGCCGAGCGCGACGGCCACCCGGACGGCGGGCCCGACCGGGCGCAGCCCCCGGGCGCGCGTCGGGACGAGGTCGACGAGCACGGCGACGGTCAGGGCGACGAGCAGGAGGCGCCCGACGGTCAGCTGCGCCGGGCCCAGCGTGGTCGGCCACACGGCACTGGCCGCCGCGGCGACGACGAGCACCCGTGGGCCCCACGTGGTGGGGGCGGGCGCGGTGGCGGGCTCCGCGGCGTCCGGCGGATCGGCGGCCTGCTCGGCGGCGACGTCCGTCATCGTGGGTCCTCTCCGGTCAACAGGGCGAGGTGGAGCGCCGTCGACGCTGCGACGGTGCCGGCGAGCGAGTGCTCGGCCACGACGCGGTCACGGCCCCGCGCGCCCAGCTCGGCCCGCAGCGCCTCGTCGGTGAGCAGCCGCTCCAGGGCGACCGAGAGCCGGGCCGGGTCGGCCGCGGGGACGAGCAGCCCCGTCTCCCCGTCGCGCACCACGTCGGCGATGCCGTTCACGCGCGTGCCGACGACCGGCAGCGCGCTCGCCATCGCCTCCAGGACCACGCCCGGCATGCCCTCCTGCGACGAGGCCAGGCAGGCGACGTCGGCGTCCACCAGGACCTGCGCCACCCGCTCGGGCGGGCACGGGCCCAGGAACGTCACGTCCTCCGCGATGCCCAGGGCGGCGGCGTGGGCGCGGACCTCCTCCAGCGTGGGGCCCCCGCCGGCGAACACGAACCGGGCCTGGATGCCGCGGGTGCGCAGCAGCGCCGCCGCCGTGACCACGTCGATCTGGCGCTTGATCGGGACGAAGCGGCCCACGCACACGACGGTCACGGGCTCGCCGCGCCCGCGGCGGTCGGGGGTGGGCCAGCGGTCGGCGTCGAGCCCGTTGGGCACGTAGTGCAGGCGGGCGCGGTCGATCCCGTGCTCGGCGAGCACGGCCAGCGCTCCCGTGGAGTTGGCGACGTACGCGTCGACGAGCGGTGCGGTGGTGCGCTCCACGGCCATGACGAGCCGCCCGCGGAGGCTGTCGATCCGGTCGATCTCGGTGACGTACAGCCCGCGCACGCCGGTGACCGTGCGCGTGCCGGGCGAGAGCCACCGCGCCAGCAGCCGGGTCGCCAGCCCGGTCCGGAAGCCGTAGCCGCACAGCACGTCGACCGGCCGGCCTCGCACGTGCCGGGCGAGCGCGAGCAGGCCGGCGGGCCCGGTGCCGAGCGAACGGGTGGCCACCCCCGCGGCCCGCAGCCGGGCCGCCACCGGCCCGGGCTCGTCCAGGAAGAGGACGGTCGCCCGCACCGCGGCGGGGTCGCTGCGCTCGGCGAGCGCCGCGACCATCAGCTCGGTGCCCGCGAGGGCGTCGCGGGCCAGGACGTGCACGACCTCGGCGGGGCGGTCCACGGGCATCAGGAGGCGCGGCGGAGCGCCGCGCGCACCGTGGGATCGCGGGGGTTCAGGGCGGCGGCGCGGGCGTACGCGCGGCGGGCGGCGGCGCGGTGCCCGGCACGGGTCTGGAGGTCCCCGAGCAGCGCCCAGGTGACGAACGCGTCCGGCTCCCGCTCCAGCGCGGCGTGCAGCGTGGCGATCGCCGGCGCGGCCTCGCCGAAGCGGGCCTGTGCCGCGGCCTTGGCGTAGTACGCGGGGAGGAGGTCGTCGTCCAGGGCGAGCGCGCGGTCGGCGTCGCGGATCGCCGCGGCCGGATCGGCGGACACCGCGCTGCGGGCCGAGGTGAGGGTCTCGTCGACGAGCACCCGCCGCCCGAGCCCGACGGCGACGAGCACCAGGAGCACGGCGCCCACCGCGGCCAGCCCGATCGTGGCGGGGCGGTTGGACCAGGCCAGCCCGGGCGCGCCCGGGGCCGGTCGCAGGATCGCCGCCATGCCGACGAACGCGACGCCGGTGACGCCGGGGAGCAGCAGGATCCAGTCGACGCTCGCGTGCACGAGCCACGCGACCACCATCCCGGTGCCGGCCGCCACGAGGAACCGCTCGCGCGGGTCGCGGCCCGCCCGTCGCGCCGCGGCCACGGCGCCCCAGCCGAGCGCTCCCACGAACGCGGCGAGCAGGGCGCCGCCCAGCAGGCCCAGCTCGGCGAGGGCCTGCAGGACGAAGCTGTGGGGCTGCTGCACGTCCTCGCTCGTGCGCCGCTCGCGGTAGTACGGGGCGAGGTACCCGCCCGCCCCGGCGCCGGCCAGCGGGTGGTCGGCGAAGACGTCGACGGCCACGCGCCAGTAGTCGTAGCGCGTCCCGCTGCCCGAGAACAGCCGCGTCCCGTCGGCGTCGGGTCGCACCTCGAGGTCGACGAACGCGTGGTACTGGCCGGTGACGCGCTCGCGGATCGCGTCGGCCTTCACGACGAGGCCGATCGCCGCCGCGAAGGCGAGCACGGCGAGCCCCGCCGCCGCGACCACGCGCAGCCGTTGCACCGCGGTCTCGTCCAGCCGGCGCGCGATCGCGACCAGCACGCCCCACGCGAGCCCGACGCCCACGGCGGCGAGCAGCAGCGCCTGCGCGGCGTCGTCGATCGCTCCCGCCGGCGTGCCGCGGTAGGTCGTGCGGCTGAGCACGTCGGTCAGCGGCGGGCTGATCGCGACGGTCGCGCCCGCGACGAGCAGCGCCGCTCCGGTCCGGCGCAGCCGCCCGCCGACGCACAGCACCACGACCGCCGCCGCCACGATCGCCGTGATCGTCACGCCGCGGGACTGGCACAGGAAGGCGAGGCCGGCCAGCAGCGTCGCGCCGCCCGCCGCGCCGCCCGCGAGCAGCGCGGAGCGGCGGACCCCGGTGGCCGCGAGGCAGCCCATCAACCCCAGGACGTAGATGCTGCCCTGCCCGTTCACGTACTCCAGCGGCGCGTTCAGCCGGCCGCCGAGGAAGACCGACTGACCGTCGCCGGCGAGGAGCACGGCGAGCGTGCCGACCGCGACGGCGAGGACGCCGGCCGTCGCGGCCCCCAGCGTCACGGCGGCGGCGAGCGCGTCGCGGACGACGAGGACGAGTGCGAGCAGGAGCAGCGCGAGCATGAACAGGCGCGCGCTCGACTCGTCGGCGAGCGAGGTGGACGGCCCCCACGCGCCGGAGAGCAGCGTCGCCGCGGCGAGCGCGGCCAGCGCGGCCACCGCGAGCGCCGCCGGACGGCTCAGCCGGACCGGCCCGACGAGCACGAGCACGAGCACGAGCGCGACGAGGACGAGGCCCGCGATCCCCCACGTGGACGGGGCGTAGCCGCCGTACAGCAGCGGGGACAGGCCGAGCGCGAGGCCGCCGAGGCCTCCGACGAGCAGGCGCGCGCCCGCATCCCAGCCCCGGGTGGCCGGTGCGGCGGAGGAGGGGGGACTCGCCGGGAGGGCCACGGCGCCGGACTCTAACGCGCCGTCCCCGGGCCGCACCGCGGCGCTACTCGCCGTAGGCCGCACGGGGCTCGCGGGCGACGAGCACGGCGACCGCGCTCGCGCCCGCCAGCACGGTCACGGCCGTCACGGCGAGGACCGCGCCCCGCCCGCTGTCGGCGGCGGCGACGGCGAGCGCTCCGAGCAGCGCCTGCGTGGCGCCGAGGGCGGCCGCCACGCGTCGCGGGGTGCCCAGCCACGGCAGCACCCGGTACGTCAGGTGGTCGTGCCCGCCGGTGAGGATCGAGACGCCGCGGCGGCGGCGGGAGACGATGACCAGCGCGGTGTCGAGCAGCGGCAGGGCGAGCAGCAGCACCGCGACGGGCAGCGCCTCGCCGGCGGGCAGCCCGTGCGCCGCCCCGGCCATCGCGAGCGCGGCGGCGGCGAAGCCGATCGGCATCGACCCGCCGTCACCGAGGAAGATGCGGGCCGGCCCGGCGAGGTTGTACGGGAGGAAGCCCAGACAGGCCCCGGCGAGCGCGCCGGCGCACGCGGCCAGCCACGCGTCCCCGACCACCAGGCCGAGGCCGGCGGTCGCGGCGGCCACGGCGCCCACGACGGTGGCGGCCGCGCCGTCCATGTTGTCGAACAGGTTGACGGCGTTCACCACGACGACCACCCACGCCACGGTCAGCGCCAGGTCGAGGGCGGGGGCGCCGGTGTCCCAGCCCAGGTCGGCCACCCACAGCGCCGTCGCCAGCGCGGCCTCGACGGCGACGCGCATCCCGGGCGTGACGGTGCGCCGGTCGTCGACGGTGCCGACGCCCCACAGCACGAGGACGCAGCCGGCGAGCAGGAGCGACCGTCCCGCGTCGACGCCGGCCGCCGCCGTGAGCAGCCCCGCGACGAAGGCCGCCGTGACCGCCGCGCCGCCGAGGTAGGGGGTCGGCCGGCGGTGGGTCTTGTAGCCGCCGGGCTGGTCGTGGAAGGCCCAGCGGATGGCGAGCCGGATCGCGACCGGGGTCAGCAGGACGCTCAGGACGAGCGCGACGCCCAGCCCGAGCGCCAGCCGTGCCTCAGCGCTCATGGCCGTCCCGCATCAGCTGGCCGGCTGCTTCGTGGTCTCGTGGGCGATGACGTCGGCGAGGATCCGGTCGAGGTCGCGGGTGGGCTCCCAGCCGATCGCCGCGCGGATCTTGGCGGTGTCCGGCACGCGGCGGGGCATGTCCTCGAAGCCGGGCGCGTAGGCGTCGGCGTAGGAGACCGTCGTGATCCGCGAGGAGGAGCCGGTGGCGCTGAGGACGCGGTCGGCGAGACCGCGGATCGTGATCTCCTCGGTGGAGCCGACGTTGAACACCTCACCGCGGTGGCGTTCGTCGGCCATGAGCGCGACGAGGGCCTCGACGATGTCGGCGACGTGGCCGAAGCAGCGGCTCTGCTGGCCGTCGCCGAAGACGTGCAGGTCGCGCTCGGCCAGCGCGCTGCGGACGAAGCGGGGCACGACCATCCCGTACTGGCCGGTCTGGCGGGGGCCGACGGTGTTGAAGAGGCGCACCACGACGGTGGGCAGCTTGCGCTCGTTCCAGTAGGCGAGCGCGAGGAACTCGTCGATGGCCTTGGAGCAGGCGTAGGACCAGCGGCCCTTGCTGGTGGCGCCCAGGACGAGGTCGCCGTCCTCGCGGAAGGGCAGGTCGGTCGACTTGCCGTACACCTCCGAGGTGGAGGCGAGCAGGACGGGCTTGCGCTTCTCGGCGGCCTGGGAGAGGACGACCTCGGTGCAGTGCACGTTCGTCTCGATGGTGCGGACGGGGGACTCCACGATCAGCTCCACGCCCACCGCGGCGGCGAGGTGGTAGACGACGTCGGCGCGATCGACGAGCTCGGCGACCACCTCGCGGTTCCCGCAGCTCTCGATCGTGTACGAGAACGCGGGGTCGTCGCGCAGGTGCTCGATGTTCGTCATCGCGCCCGTGGAGAGGTCGTCGATGACGTGGACGCGGTGCCCGAGGGCCAGGAGCGCGTCGCTGAGGTGCGAGCCGATGAACCCGGCGCCGCCGGTGATCAGCACGTCATCGGGCATGGGCGAACCCCCCGGATGGCACGGTCACCGTGTCGGCGATGGGCTCGGCCGTTCGCTTGCGATGTGCTCGATGGTGTGGCGTACGCCGTCGTGGAAGCCGGTGGCGGGGGTGAAGTCGAGGAGGCGCTTTGCTTTGGTGATGTCGGCTTGGGAGTGCAGGACGTCGCCGGGGCGTGGGTCGCGGTGCTCGGGTTGGATGTCGACGCCGGTGATGTCGCTGATGAGGGCGAGGAGGGCGTTGAGGGTGTAGCGCTCGCCGCAGGCGATGTTGAACGTCTCGCCGGGTGCGTTGGGGGCGGTGAGGGCCAGGAGGTTGGCGTCGACGACGTTGTCGATGTAGGTGAAGTCGCGGGATTGCTGACCGTCGCCGTAGACCACGGGGCGGTTGCCGGTGAGGGCGGCGGTGATGAAGCGGGGTACGACGGCGGCGTACTGCGACTGCGGGTCTTGGCGGGGGCCGAAGACGTTGAAGTAGCGCAGGGCGACGCATTCCAGGCCGTAGACGTGGCTGAAGGCGCGGCAGTAGCTCTCGGCGGCCTGTTTGCTGACGGCGTAGGGGGAGATCGGCAGGGGGATCATGTCCTCCTGCTTGGGGAGTGCGGTGGAGGCGCCGTAGACGGAGGAGGAGGAGGCGAACACGACGCGCTTGACGCCGGCGTCGCGGGCGGCCAGCAGCACGTTCAGCGTGCCGGTCGTGTTGACGGCGGCGCTGGTGAGGGGGTCCTGGATCGAGCGCGGCACGGAGGGCAGGGCGGCTTGGTGCAGGACGTAGTCGCAGCCCGAGACGGCGGTGTGGGCGCGTTCGTAGCTTTGGATGTCGCCTTCGACGAGCTCTACGCCGTCCAGGACGTCCAGGTTGGAGCGTCGGCCGGTGGCGAACGAGTCGAGGATCCGCACCTCGTGTCCGTCGCGTAGCAGTCGTTCTGCCAGGTGGGAGCCGATGAACCCAGCACCACCGGTAACGAGAACGCGCACCGGAGGAACCCTATCCAGGGACCGGGGAGGTTGGCCTCGTCGTACACGCGGCCGCGGGGCCGAGCGCAGAGGATCGGCGGTCACCGCATCCGGGCCGCCGCAGCGCGGCGGCGTCCCTCCTCCTTTGATGGCGGAAAGGTCGCGGTATGCGCGATCTTTCCGCCAAGGAACTCCGGGCTGGCCGTGCGCGATCCGGGGATGGCGTGCGGCCGCTATGGTCCGCGCGATGCCCGACCAGACGATCCCGGGGGCGAGCCTCGGCCTGGCCACGCTGCCGAACCTGCGCGACCTCGGCGGCTGGCCGACGGCCGGCGGACCGGTCCGGCACGGCGTGCTGTACCGCTCGACCGAGCTGCACGAACTGGCCGGTCCCGACGTCGACGCGCTCGCGGTGCTCGGGCTGCGGACGATCTACGACCTGCGGAGCGTCGCGGAACGCGACGCCCGGCCCGATCGGGCCCCGGAAGGGGTGCGTGATCTGGCGCTCGACGTGCTCGCCGACGCCACGGGGGCCGCGCCGGCCGAGCTGCCGGCCCTGATCGCCGATCCGGCGAGGACGACCGAGCTGCTGGGGGACGGCGGGGCGATCGCCCTGTTCTCCGGTGCCTACCGGGACATCGTCGCGCTGCCGAGCGCGCTCGCAGCGTACCGGGCGATGTTCGCCGACCTCGCCGACGGCGGCAGCACCCCGGCCCTGTTCCACTGCACCACCGGCAAGGACCGGACCGGGTGGGCGGCCGCCGCGACGCTCCTCCTGCTCGGCGTCGGCGAGGACGGCGTGCGGCGCGAGTACCTGCTGACCAACGACCAGCTCCTGCCGGCACTCCGGCCCCTGTTCGACCGGTTCGCGCAGGCCGGCGGGGACCCGGCGCTGCTCGAGCCGGTGCTCGGCGTGCGGTCCGAGTACCTCGACTGCGCCCTGGACGAGATGCGCACCCGCTTCGGGACCATCGAGGGATACTTCGCGGACGGCCTCGGCCTGGACGCCGGCGTCCAGGCCCAGCTGCGCGCCGCGCTGATCGACGCGGGCTAACGCCGCCCGGCCCTCGCGGGTCAGCGGCGAACGGCCGTGGCCGTGTCCGGCGTCCGCGTGGCCGGCGCGTCGTCGGCGGGGACGAGCTTGGCGCTCATCTTGATCGCCTTCACGGCGCCGGTGGCACCGGCCTGGAGCGTCACGCCGACCGCGAAGATCAGGATCCCGGGAACGCGCAGGGCCTGGCTGCCGATCATGAGCAGGCCGATGCGTCCGAGGACGTACGGCGGCGCGCAGACCACGGCGCCCATCGCCCCGCCCACCGCGGTCGCGGTCAGCTTGTCGCGCGTGGACCGGGTGGGCTTGACGCCGACCAGGCGGGCGGGGACGGCGACGTAGGCGATCATCATGACCCCCACGACGATCCCCAGCGAGAGGGCGAACCAGGGGTGCGGCCAGCGGGTGACGATCGTGGTGGAGAGGGCGAGCGCCAGCCCGACCACGGCGCCGGAGCCGAGGATCACGCGGGAATGGGAGCGGGCACGGGCGACGGCCGGACGGATCTGCGGATGGCCGTCCTGCACGATGGCGAAGGCGAAGACGGCGTTGAGGAAGAAGCTGGCCGCCGTCAGGGCGACGATCGCCAGGATGGTCGGGATCAGGATCGGCCCGAACAGGGGGTGGAACGCCTTGCCGTGCAGGACGTGGGCCTTCAGGTCGAGCATCGCCAGCCAGATCCACATGGCCGGAAGGATCTGGATGAGCAGCAGCCGCCAGTTGGTGACCAGGAGCTTCAGCCCGTTGAACAGCATCGCCAGCCCGCCCACCGCGAACGCGAGCGGCGCCAGCAGAGGGCGCGATCGGCTCAGCTGCACGATGGTCTGCGTGGCCGCGGCCTCGTCGCCCTCGCGCACGGCACGCACGAACGTCCCGATGCGCTGCGACACCGTCGCGGCTGGTCGCGGCACCGGTCGACGTTCCCCCACGGGCCGATTGTCGCGCATCCCGCAGCGGGGCGGAGCGCCGCGCCACCCGAGCGGGCGTTCCTCCACCGGTAGCGTGGCGGAGCGAGCGAGCAAGCGAACGAGGGAGCCGCGGTGAGCGAGCGCATCGACGGGCTGGACATGACGGTGGCGGAGCTGACCGACGCCTGGGTGTACGTCTTCGGGCGGTTCCTGGTGATCCGGCAGGAGCACGTCGACCTCGCGGAGCCCGGCGTCGACTACAACGTCATCAAGCACAACCCGCCGGTGCTCGCCGGCGCCCAGGACGGGCCGGCGCCGACGTTCGTGAACCCGAACCTCGACGTCGTGTACTCGGAGGCGTGGATCGCCGTGGACGAGGACACCCCGGTGCTGCTGGACGTGCCCGAGGTGCCGGCCGGCACGTACGCGACCGCGCAGATCGTCGACGAGTGGGCGGAGATCACCCACAACGTCAACGCCCGTACGATGCCGGACCATCCGTACGGCACGTTCGCGCTGTGCCTCGCCGGCTCGGATCCCGAGATCCCCGACGGCGCGATCCGGCTCGACCTGCCCTCCGCGAAGGCGAAGCTGCTCGCCCGGGTGCAGATCGGAGCCGATCTGCAGGCGGCCGTCGCCCTCCAGCACGGCTTCGCCGTTCGGTCCACGGGGACGCCGCGCATCGCGCCGGCCGTGCCCGTGCCCACGTTCGCGAACACCGCGCCTCCGGGGGCGGCGCTCTTCGCCCAGCCGGCGCTCGACGCGGCGCTCGCCGCCCCGGACCGCTCGGGCCACGCCGACGCGTTCCGCCCCGCGCTGAGCCGCATCGCCGCCTACGTCGCCGCCGACCCCGCGAACGCCCGGCGCGTCGACGAGCTGGTGCGCACCGACGTGTTCCCGGCCTTCATGCGACTGCTGCTGACCGATCTCGCCGAGGTCGGCAACGGCTGGCGCACCACCGGCGACCGCACCGGATTCGGCACCGACTACCGGTTCCGCACCGTGGCCAACTTCGCCGGCATCTGGTGGAACTCGGCGACCGAGGTCATCTACTACGCGCTCCAGGCCGACGAGCGCGGTCGGCCGCCGACCGGCGACCACCGCTACACGATCCGCTTCGGCCCCGAGGAGGCACCGGGCGGCCACGTCGACGGGTACTGGTCGATGACGCTCTACTCCCATCCCGACGTGCGGCTCGTCCCCAACCCGATCGGCGTGTACTCGATCAGCTACCGGACGGACCTGGCGTTCGACGACGACGGCGGGTTCACGATCCACATCGCGGCCGAGCAGCCCGACGGCGTCCCGGTCTCCAACTGGCTGCCGTCGACGGGAGTGGGGCAGGCGTGGAGCATCGTCCTGCGCCTCTACCTGCCGCGCGCCGACGTGCTGGACGGCAGCTGGAGCCCGCCGGCGATGACGACGGACCCCTGACCGCGAAGGAGGCGGGCTCCCCGGGCGCGGTGGGCGCTCAGCGCACGCCGGCCGGCAGGCGGGACGGGTCGGGGCTCGCCAGGCCCGCGGGCATCAGGCCCAGCTGGCGGGCGCGGACCACGGCCTCCCGGCGATCGTGGGCGCCGAGCTTGCGGTAGATCTGCTTGACGTGGGTCTTGACGGTGTTCACGGACACGAACAGCTCGTCGGCGATCTCCCGGTTGGTCAGCGAGGTCGGCAGGAACCGCAGCACCGCCAGCTCGCGATCGCTCAGCGGCTCGGACGGCTCGGCCGCGTGGCCGGCCGGCGGGTCCGCGTCGCTGCCCGCCAGCATCGTCGCGATCTCACGGGCGAGGGGGGCGTGCGGCGCGGTGCCGGGGTAGCGCTCCAGCAGCCCCACGACGGCGGGACCCGCCTCCAGGAAGGGCAGTCGCGCGCCCGTCTGCTCTGCCAGGACGAGCGCCCGCTCCAGCGGCTCGATCGGGTCGGCGTCCACCTCGGGGGCGGAACGGGCCTGCGCCTGCACGAGCAGGGCGAGCACGCGCATCGTGGGGTGCGGCGCCGGCTCGCCGGCCCGCCGCCACGCGTCGACTGCCGCGTCGGCGGCGGCGGGGTCGCCGGAGGCGAGCGCGCGGCGCGCGCGGACGACGACGATCCCCGCTTCGGCGGGCTCCTCACCGGGCTCCTCGTTCGGCCCGGTGGCGTCGCTGAGCAGCTCGTGCGCACGGGCGCGCAGCACGTGCGCGAGCGGTGCCAGCGCCGGCCCGAAGGCCGTGCCCACGAGCAGGAGCTCGGCCCCGTCGACGAGCGCGAGCGCGTCACGCGGGTGCCCCTGCGCGAGGCGCAGCCGGCCGAGCTGCAGCTGGGTGTAGGCCCGCAGCGGGAGGTCGGGGGAGCGCGCGGTGAGCTGCCGGGCGGCGGACAGGTGCACATCGGCCTCGTCGAGGCGTCCGGCGAACAGCGCGACGTGGCCGAGCACGCTCCGCACGACCGGTGCCCCCTCGGTGAGCGGCCAGTCGTGCTCCTGGGCGAGCGCGTCCGCGGCCTGCGCATGCTCCGTGGCGGCCGCGAGGTCGCCGGTGAAGAGCTGCAGGTAGCCGAGGTACGCGAGCGCGACGTGCGCGATGAACCGCGCTCCGGTCGAGCGCGACTGGTCGATCGCCTCGCGCAGATGGCCGTCCGCGGCGGCGAGCTCGCCCGTCCACAGCTCGATGATCCCGACCTCGAGCTTGCCGAGCGCGCACACCGCGAGGTACCGCAGCCGCGCACCGGTGTCGGCATCGCCCTCGATGGCCGCGACGTCGATCGCCCGCCCGTCGAGGACCGCCTGCTCGGCGAGCGCCTTGTCGCCCACCATCCGGTAGCGGTGCAGCTCGGCGACCGCCAGGCCCAGGCGGGCGGCGGGGGACAGGCGCTCGCGTCCGGCCTTGGCGATGGTGAGCCACTCGTCCGCCTCCGCGGGATGGCCGGCGTCGAGCGCGTGCATGGCGAAGGGCACCGCCAGGTGCGGCGTCATCTGCCACCGCTCGGGGGCGCCGCGCAGCGTGCGGACGAGCTGGCCGAGCTGGCCCTGCATCGCGCAGATCAGCCAACGCGACGCGACGAGCGCGCACACGCGCTCCCCGTCGTCTGCGGCGATCGCGTGGCGGACGGCGCCCACGTCGTCGCCCTCGTCGGCGCACCACTTTGCGGCGCGCCGGTGCAGCAGGGGGAGGTCCCCGGCGGCGTCGCGCCGGAGCCGGGCCTCCAGGTAGCCCCGGAGGAGCGGGTGGTAGTGGAACCACTCGCGCCGGTCGTCGAGCGCGGTGACGAGCATGCCGCGCCGGGCGAGGTCGTCGAGGGTGGCACCGCCCCCGGTGCCGCCGGTGATGGCGTCGGCGAGCGCGCCACCGACCGGGTCGACGATCGACGTCTCGAGCATGAACTGGGCGGTGCGCTGCGGCACGTAGCTCAGGACCTCCTCGAGGATGTAGTCGGCCAGCGGCGCCTCGGTGCCGACGAGCGATGCGACGTACGTGCCCGGGTCCGGGGCGTCGACCACCGCGCGGATGGCCAGTGCGAGCCCGGCGGCCCAGCCCTCGGTGCGCAGCAGCAGGTGCTGGAGGTCGGCGTCGCCGATGGGCGCCCCGACCCGGTCGGCGAACTGGCGGGCCTCCTCGGCGGTGAACGCGAGCTGCGGGGCGTCGATGGTGACGACCTGCTGCTCCAGGCGCAGGCGCTGCAGCCGGATGCGGGGCGCGAAGCGGGTGGTGGCGATCACGCGCAGGAAGCGGGGCGGGATGCGCAGCAGCCGCTCCACGTCGGCGAAGACGTCCGGGTGGGAGATCTCCTGCAGGTCCTCGATCACCAGCACGGCGGCCTCGGTGCGCGCGTCCAGGGCGGCCATGAGCACGGGCAGCACGTCGTCCACGTCGTACCGGCCGGTGGGCACCGCCCGCGCGTCGAGGACGCCGGCGGCGGCGAGGCCCGCCATGATCGTGCGCCAGAAGCTGCGCCGATCGTCGTCGGTGTGGTCGAGCCGGACCCAGGCGACGGAGCCCGGCGGTGCGTTGCGGGCCCAGCCCTCCACGACGACGCTCTTGCCGCTCCCGGCCGGCGCGGAGAGCACGGTGAGCGCGGCCGTGCGCACGCTCTGGTCCAGCAGCTCGGTCAGCCGTGGGCGCGCGACGATCGGCACGAGCGGCCGCGCGGGCGGCACGATCTTCGTCGGGATCACGGGGGGAGACGTGCCGTCCGGTGCCCCGCGCTCCGGATCGACGTCCATACGCTGTGGCGCCATGTTTCGCTTCCCTTGAGGGGTCTCGCGAGCGTAGCCGCGCCCCCGGCACCGGTCAACGTCGGAGGGGGCTCCGACCGCCCCGAGCGCGCCGCGCACGGGGTGATCCGAGCGAACGCGTACGTGCCAACGGGCCCGGAACCGGGTATGGTCCCGGCTCGTATTGGAATAAGTGCCAACAAACCCGCGGAACCTGGTCTATCGGGGAACCGGATCCCGCCGAGCAAGTAGGTCTACTCACCATGTTCACGTTCCGCTCACTCGGTCGTGCGGCGTTCGCCGCGGTCCTCGTGCTCTTCCTCCTCGGTGCCGCAGCGTCCGCCGCCTCCGCGGCGGACCGGCACCTCTCGAACGCCGGCACCGACGACGGCGACTGCGTCGCCAGTCCCTGCGCGACGCTCTTGTACGTCCAGCAGCAGGTCCAGGCCGGTGACACCGTGCAGCTCGCCGCTGGCGTCTACCCCACGGACCCCGTGGACGGCGCGATCCTCGCCGTCGACGACGTGACCTACGCGCGCAGCGGGACCGGAGAGGCGACGATCGTCCTCCCGGGGAACTCGTACGGCCTCGAGGTCCGCGGCGCGGGCATCACGTTCCGCGACCTCACGGTCTCGACGTCCGACGGCACGATCCAGGGCGACACGTGGGCCTTCACCTACAGCGGCTCGGACCTGACGCTGGACCGCATGCTCGTGGAGCACCAGCGCGAGGGCGTCGTCGCCATCGACGAGGGCGGCCACGGCATCACCGTCACCGACTCCACGTTCACCGACATCGCCGGCACCGCGGTCGGGGTCTGGGACGGCCTGATCACGGTCACCGACAGCGACTTCACCGCCAACAGCGGCATCTTCGTCCGGACCCCGGCCACGCTGACGGCGAGCGGCAACACGTTCAATGGCAACGTCGCCGGCGACGGCGGCACCGGCATCTACGTCGAGGACGGCAACGTGGGCAGCACCGCCACCGGCAACCGCTTCTCGCCGAGCCTCGAGGCCGCCATCAGCGGCGGGCAGTCGATCCAGGTGCCCGACAACTGGTGGGGCTGCAACGCGGGCGTCGAGCACGACGGCTGCGCCCCGAGCTACGCCCTGCCCGTCGAGAGCGCCGAGCCCCACCTGGTGCTCGACGTCTCCGCCAGCCCGAACCCGTTCCCGATCACGGCCAGCAGCACGATCACGGCGCGCCTGGTCTCCAGCGATCCCGGGTCGCCGTTCGCCGGCGGCCCGAGCGGCAGCGGGCTGACGCTCTCGACCACCGCGGGCACGCTCGACGACCTGCACCCGGCCTTCGTCGCCGGCGTCGCCCAGACCGCGCTGCGGGCCAGCTCGCCCGGCTTCCCGACGGTGACCGCCATGCTCGACAACGGGTCGGCGAGCACCACCGTCCAGGCCTTCGTGAGCGCCGCGATCCTCCCCGCCACGGGCGTGAGCGCCACCGGGGCGACGCTGCACGCGACCGTCGTGCCGTCGGTGTCGCAGGCGCAGTTCCTGTACCGCAAGGCCGGCGAGTCGGCGTGGACCGCGGCGGCCAAGCAGACGATCGCGCCGGGAGGCGGGTCGGTCGACACCACGGTCGGCGGCCTGGATCCGGCGAGCGTCTACTACGCGAAGCTGCGGCCGTACCCGCTGGTCGACGGCCAGTACCAGTACAGCGCGACGACGTCGTTCACCACCACGGCGGGCGGCCTGGTCGCCGGTGATGTCGTGGTGAACCCGCCCGCCGAGCTGACGACGACGGGCGCGACGCTCGGCGCCACGGTCGACACGCACGGCTCGCCGGTCTCCGGCGTGGTGGAGTGGGGCGCGACGGCCGGGGACTACACGCGGTCGGCGGCGCTCTACGCGAGCGGCGCGTCGAGCGCCCGCGTGCTGTCGCGCAGCCTGCCGACGCAGTTCGCGCCGGGCACGACCTACCACTACCGGATCGCGGTGACCAACGCGGGCGGCACGTACACGACGCCGGACCAGACGTTCACGACGGTGGCGTCCGGCGCGCCGGCGGTGACGCTCGGCGCGGTCGATCCGCTCACGGCGACCACGGCGACGATCAACGCGGTGGTCGACGCGCACGGGGCGGCGGTGACGAACACGCTGGTGCAGCTCGGCACCACCACCGCGTACACGAAGGCCCCGGCCCCGCTGCTGTCGGGCGCGCCGGTGCCCGGCGGTCGCGCCTACAGCCGTCCGTTCGCCAACCTCAAGCCCGCCACCACGTACCACTACAAGGTGACCGTGACGACCACGGCCGGCACGTACGAGGGCACCGACCAGACGTTCACGACGGCGCCCCCGGGCTGAGCCGGCGGCACGGAACCTCTGTCGTCGCCGCGAAGCGGCGCGGCAGAGGTCAGGTGCGGCCGGGGACGGCCAGCCCCGTCTCGTAGGCCAGCACGACCGCCTGGACGCGATCGCGCAGCCCGAGCTTCGTCAGGCAGCGGGTCACGTGCGTCTTGACGGTGGCCTCGGAGAGGAACAGGGTGGCCGCGATCTCCGCGTTGGACAGACCGCGAGCGACGAGCCCGAGCACCTCGAGCTCGCGTTCGGTCAGCTCCGCGAAGCGCTCGCGAGAGGCGGCCCCCGGATCGGGGCCGCGCACGAAGCGCTCGACCAGCCGGCGGGTCACGGTCGGCGCCAGGAGCGTCTCGCCCGTCGCGACCGTCCGGATCGCCTCGACGAGACGGTCAGGGTCGGCGTCCTTGAGCAGGAAGCCGCTGGCCCCAGCCCGAAGCGCGGCGAACACGTACTCGTCGAGGTCGAACGTCGTGACGACCAGCACCCGGGCCGGACTGCCGCGCTGGGCCAGGCGGCGGGTCGCCTCGATGCCGTCGGTGCCTGGCATGCGGATGTCCATGAGGACGACGTCGGGCTTGCGCAGCAGGGTCTGCTCCACCGCGTCGGCGCCGTCCGCCGCCTCCCCGACGACGCGCAGGTCGTCCTCGGCCTCGAGCATGGCGCGCAATCCCCCGCGCACGAGGGCCTGGTCGTCGGCCAGCAGGACGCTGATCACGTCGTCTCCAGCGGCAGGACCGCGTCGACGACCCAGCGGCCGGTGGCGTCGGGCCCGGTGCGGAGGTCGCCGCCGTGCACGCGGACGCGCTCGTCCATGCCCACCAGGCCCAGCCCGCTGCCGCGTCCGCCGCTCACCCCGGGAAGATTGACGACTTCGACGCGCAGACCCGCCCCTTGGGCGGTGACGCGCACGTCGGTGGGGACGTCCCCGGCATGACGACGGACGTTCGTGAGCCCCTCCTGGACGATGCGGAACGCGGCCAGCGCGACGCCCTCCGGCACCTCGGGCGCGAGCGAGCGATCGAGGCGCAGCGTCACCGGCAGGCCGGCTTCGCGCGCCTGGGCGACGAGGTCCTCCAGCTCGGGCAGTCCGGGTTGGGGCGCCAGGGTGTCGGCACCCGGATGACGCAGGACGTCGAGCAGCCTGACGAGGTCGCCCTGGACCTCCTCCGCTGTCCGGCGCACCTGCGCCACGGCGGCGCGAGCCCGCTCCGGGTCCTTCGGCGCCTGTCGTTCCGCAGCCCCGGCCTGCACCGAGATGATCGAGACCGAGTGCGCGAGCACGTCGTGCAGCTCCCGCGCGATTCGCACCCGCTCCTCGGCGACGGCCGCCTGCGCCTCCTCGTCCCGAGCCCGCTCGGCGGCCCGTCCGCGCTCGCGGAGCTGACCGGTGAGCGCGGTGCGGCGGCGGACCAGCACGCCGACGAGCCACGCCGCGCCGAGCAGCACCGAGACGACCACGAAGTCGGCCGGGTTCGCGGGCTCGTCGGAGCCGAGCGCGATGCCCGCGACGGTGGCCACGGCGCAGAACGCGCCCGCCGCCGCCGCGTCGCGCAGTCGCGGGGAGTGGACCGCGGTCGCGAACAGCGCGACCACCAGCAGCGGCAGCGTGCTCGTCGTCTGGGCGGGGATCGCGTCGAGCGCCGCGCGCAGCAGCACGAGCGCGCCGACCGCCACGGGGGCGAGGACCGGACGCCGGCGCCGCCACAGCAGCGGGAGCACGTTGGCGACGGCGAGCACCACCGCGACCCCGACCGGGATGTCCACGGGGTTGAACGCCGCGTCCTGGAGGGCCAGGGCACCGACGAGCAGGACGGGGAGGACCTCCCCGCGGGTCCACGGAGCCGTCATGCCGGCACCTCCGCCAGCGGCAGCGTGCCGTGCAGGCTCCAGACGTCCGGACCGCCCGAGGGTCGCAGGACGCCGCCGTACAGCCGGACGCGCTCGCGCATCCCGGCGACGATGGGCGCTCGCTCCGGCCACGGCGACGCCGCGCCGCGGGCCGAGACCGTGAACGTGAGCTCCGCCGGGTGGCGGACGACCTCGACCTGGACGCTGGGGCGGTCGTGCGGGGCGACGGCGGCGACAGCCTCCTCGACGATGCGCACGAGCGCCAGCTCCAGCCCGGCGGGGAGCGCCCCCGCCGGGTCGGCGGGCACGACGCGCATCGCGTAGCCGCCGGCGCGAGCGCCCTCGGCCAGGGTGGTGAGCCCGGGCTGCGGAGCGTAGGAGGCCTCCTGCGCGCGGAGCAGGCCGAGCAGGCGGCGCGTCTCGGTCAGCGCGCCGTGCGCGGCGCCCCGGACCTCGCGCAGCGTCTGGACCGCGCCCGGCGGGTCGTGCAGCAGCTGCTCGTCGGCACGCGCCGCCCCGCGCGCCACGCGTTCCACGCTCGTGGCGATGATCGCGTGCAGCTCGGTGGCGATGCGCTCGCGCTCGTCGCGCACCGCCCGCTCGACCTGGGCTGCCCGCTCCCGCTCCAGCGTGGCCCGGCGCGCCTCCAGGTCGTCGTGCTCGCGCGCACGGGCCAGCAGCTGCCGGCCGACCACGAACGCCCCGCCGACGAAGGCGAAGAAGAACGGCAGGGCGCGGACCGTCGGGTCGGGCTCGCGGTAGAGCAGAACCAGGACGCCGACGGCGCCGAGGCCGCAGGCGCCAGCGAGGACCATGCGACCCCGGTCGCCGACCGCGTAGCGGCCCACGCCCGCGGCTGCCGCCAGCGCGATCGCGATCGGCGTCAGCCCGGCGTGCGGGTGCGCGCCGGTCAGCGCGGCGGCGGCGCCCAGCGCGAGCAGCAGCGCGGCGGCGCGGAGCGGCATCCGCGGAAGCAGCACGAGCGGCAGCGGCAGCACGACCGCCATCGCCAGGCCGGCGGCGACGCCGGCCTCGGGCGCGAACACGAACACCTCGACCACGCCGGTGAGGGCGAGCAGCGCGGCGGCGGCGATCCACGGACGAGACATCGTCCCGCGACGGTAGCGGCGACCTCGGGGGCCGCGCATCCACCGCAGGTCGCATCGCGGATCAACCGCGGGGATGACCCGGCAGCGCTCCGGCGCCGACGCCGGATGAGACGGCGGCCGAGATCGTCCGTGTCGTTCGCAGCGCCCCTCCGAAGAAAGGAACCCC
>Ga0164241_10000857_pt1 | contig 44303 bp, 46 predicted proteins | sample OricomyardsoilBY_FD_108780 | JGI IMG/M metagenome (GOLD analysis project Ga0164241, IMG submission 108780) | Backyard soil microbial communities from Emeryville, California, USA - Original compost - Back yard soil (BY) | ecosystem: Environmental > Terrestrial > Soil > Unclassified | place: USA... | reverse complement strand
CCGGCACGGGGTCGTGGTCCCCTCGGTCTCCCCGGTGCGGGAAAAGCTCTGGTCCTACTCCGACCTGATCGCCTTGCGCGTCGTTTCCTGGCTACGCCACGCCAAGACCGCCGACGTCGGCGATCTGCCGGCCAGCCCGATGCCGCAGGTTCGCCAAGCCCTGAAGAGGCTCGATGAGTACGACCTGGACCCATGGGACCCCAGCTCGCCGGGCTCCTCACCGTTGCTGGTCGACCGCGGCGGCCGGATCTTCCTGCGCATCAACGGCGAAGTCGTCGACCTGCACGGACAGCCCAGCATGCTCGATGAACAGGTGCTGGAACTGACTGCACCGTTCACCAGCGCAGGCGGCGACGGGCCCGACCTGCTGCGTCCACGACCCCATCTGCGGATCGTGCCGGCCAAGGTTGCCGGCGAACCGCATATCGAACGCTCCCGGTTGACCAGCCAGACGGTCGCCGCACTGGCGAACCGCGGCTACGAACCGGCTCAGATCGCTTCCATGTATGACGAGCCCGAACAGGCGATCCGTGAGGCGATCGACCTCGAACGGCAGCTGGCCGGATCCCTGGTCGCTGCGTGACCGCCCCAGTGCCCAGGATGCGCCTGGCGCTGGATCAGAACTTCCCCATCCCGTTGATCAACGCGATCGGTGACTACCTACCGCCGAACGTGGAACTTGCCCATCTCAAATCCATCGACCGACGGATGCCCGAACTCGACGACCGACCGCTGATCATCGCCCTCCGCCAGATCGGTTGGGACGGGCTCATCACCAACAACTACAAGATGCTCGACGTGCCTGGCGAGGTTGCCGCGATCGTCAAGACCAAACTCACCGTTGTCGCGGTCGAAGGCCTGGGCCACGATCCGTTGAGAGCTGTCGGCGCGTTGCTGCTCGAGTTGCCCGGCATCCCGAGGCGGATCCGACCCAGGCATGCCAACGTGTTCCGGCTCGCCTACCGACAACGTCCACCCACCGACGCCTGGGAATACTTCAAGGCCGCAGCCGCCCGGCACCATCGTGATCCCGACGAGCTATGGCGCGAGATCGGTGTCACCGAAAAAGAACTCGAGACACCGATCCTGCAATGACGAATCCGAAGAGTCGCCGGCGGGATTCCGTCACGCTTCGAGCGTTCGGCCCCGACAAACCCCGCCCTGAGGCCGACGGACGGCTACGAGTCATGGGCCCCTTGTCGTTTCCTGAAATCGCCTGTTTCCCGCCACGGGAAACGGGCCGCCCGCGGAAACACGTTCAGGCTGACGGGCGGGTGTCGCGCCGAGTGCCGGTAGGTCGGTAACACCCCGAACCCGCCCGATGCTCCGCCGATCGTGAACAGGGCTTCGACGAATCCGTCTCCACGGTGCCTCATGGCGACGACGCCGATCTGCTGGCCGAATTTCCGCGGCACGGCTCCGCCCGGGTCTCGGCCATCCAGCAGTTGCGTCCGAACCACGCGGCGCAATCGACAGGTCGCTCATCGAGCAACGGCATTCCTCGGCAGCCCGTCCACAGCCACGGACCTCAGCGAACAGGCAAAGGAGATCCTGACCGGCCGAATTCACCCGCGGCCGGCGATCCTGGTCGAAACTGGACCGCTTCACGCGGGCTCACGAGTCGAGGCTCGCCAGCAGCCTGGTGCGCAGACCCTCGGGCGGATCGTCCGCCTCGATCCGGGCTTGAATCTCCGCGCCCTCACGCATCTGTTCGGCCAGGTATGCCTCCACCTCGGCGCGGTGACGAAGGTAGTAGGCGAAGATCGCGTAGACGTCGGCCAGGGACACGGTCTCGTAGGCATCGTGGATCGACTCGGGCGTCTTGCCCTGCTTGAAGTCGGCCACCAGGACGTCGAGTGAGATGCGGGTGCCGGGCACCATGAGCCGGCCGGCCAGGTCGCGGACCAACGGCACCGGCTCAGGCGCAGTCGCCGCAGCACTCAGCGTCGAACACCTCCTCGCTCCACGAGGTTACCGCCACCGGTGCGGCCGCCATGGACCTCGGACCTGCGCGGGACCGAGGCTGTCCAACCAGGGCCGGGGATACCCGGCGCCAGATCATGTAAGCGGAGCGATCCGTTCGAGCCGATCGACGAGGGACGCCATTGCCGCGGCCTGGGCCCGCAGGTGCTCGATCAGCTCACGGATGCCGTCCGCGATCGCGGTCTCAACGCGCAGACGCCGACCACCTCGATCTCGTCGACGAGCTGTGGCAGCGCGTCGAGTTCGTCGACCGGACAGACCGCTCGGGTGACTGAGTCGGCGATCGTGGGAGCCGGATCGACCTCCGAAATCGGCTGCTGTGGAACTATCTCCGCCTCATGTTCCTCGGTCGGCATGGGATGCGGCCGTGTGTCCTGCCTACCCGGTGTACGGGGATGATGTTCCGACGCAGCTGGTTCGACCCCGACTCGACCTGGCCGCGGCCCGAGGCCCTGGGCGAACAGGTCCCACGGGCACTCGTCCGGCGGCTCATCATGCGCCTCACCGCAGATCGAGCACCTGGTCGGCGCTGGCTGCCGTCGGCGGCGCGGGTAGCTCTTGCCGTCCCGGCCGCGGATCGACACCGGCTCCTCGACATCATCGGCCGCCGCAGGATCGGCCGCCCCGAGCGCCCGGTGCACGGTCGCGGGGTCGACGCCCAGGACTTTGGCGATCGCCCGCAGCGACATCTGGCCCGCGACAGCGATTGGACCACCGCTCCTCGCTGCTCGCGGGGCACGGTCAGCCGCAGATCGCTGAGTCGGTCGTCGACGTACTCGTCCAAGGTCGCGTAGCCCAGGGCGATGTGCGCACGACCTTGGTAGGCGATCGCGATGTACTCCCACGCCCGCTCCATCATCGACCGGATCTGCAGGGTCACCTGCTCCGCGCCGGCCGGCGACATGTCGAAGAACCCGGCGTCAGCTTCGACATCGACGGTCTCGTCGGCGCCGGAGCCGTCCGGCCCCTGGACGGAGTGCAGCGCCATCACGCCGCCCGCTTCCGGCCGGTGCGCACCGTCCGCCCTTCGACGGCTGCGCGGACCACCCGCATCAGCTCCGGGTTGGCGCGGACGCCGGCCGCCCCCAGGGCGTCGATCTGCATCGCAGCACCGGTCGCCCGGGCCTCCGGCCGGCAGCCCGGCCCGGACCCCAGGGTCAGCAGGTCCAGCGCCGACCAGGTTGCCGCCGGCACGCCCGTCCGGTGGGCGGCCATCGTGGAGCGGCACCGGCGGGACGTGCTCGCCGCACCGGCCGCGGACGCCATCACCGCGTTGAGCGGTGGGACCGGCCACGCCCAGCCCTCCATCGCCAGCACAGCCGCCAAGGTCCGCATCCAGGCCGGCGCCGCCGGCCGGAAACCGACCCAACTATGTCGACCATCTGCGAGTCCTCGTCGAGGGCGCTGACGGCGGACACGTCGGCCCGACGGACCGCGCCGATCAGCCCCCGGGTCGACGCCGACCCCATGCACGTTTGCGCGGCCGCCGCCTCCGCCGCGTACGCCCGACGGACGGCGACCCGAAGCAAGCCGGGGGCGTCGGCGAACCGGCCGGCCCGCACCAGCCGGTCCATCTGTTCCCACACCTCGGACAGGCCTTCGTCGGTCAGCCAGCCGGCCGTCCGGATCCAGTGCATCGCCTCCCGCCGGCACGCCGACCGCATGATTCCGACCGCCCGCCGGCCGGCGTCGCCGCCCCATCCCTCGGCGGCCACCGCCGCCAACAGCCCGCTCAGGTCGTCGCCCGAGCGAGGCTCGCCGCGTTCGTCCACGGCACCCAACCCAGCCCGGCGCAGCCGACTTCACCGCAAGTGCCCCCCACGGACCGATGCGTGGACTTGCGACATTTAGGCCGACTGTCAGGGGTGCGGCGTACCACGGGAACCAGGCCCCCACCGGGGCCCACCGGACAGTCGAGAGCCGGCCACGGTGCGGGCGGGACCAGAGGAGACCACCCGCCCGACACCCGGGCACCATCGCCGCCCAACCTCGGCGGCCCTGACCCACGAAACGTGAGGTCACCTATGCGACAGGACCCCTTCCCCGACCTAATGACCCTGGCCGAGGTAGCCGAGAAACTCGGCGTCACAATCAACACCGTCGACAACCTGGCGAACGACGGCCGCAGCCCACGGTTCCGCATCACCCGGAACATCGTCCGTATTGGCAATCCGTCCTCGACCTGCTGCACGAGGACGCGGCGGCATGACCGTCCCACCACCGTCCGCCGGCTTCGGCCGTGACCTGGCGTTCGCCGTCGTGGTCGCCATCAACGCGGTCGCCGCGCTGGCACTGGTCGTCGTCGCCCTCGCCTGACCGACGCCCCAGAGACGGCGAAGCCCTCTCGCCGAACGATAGGGCCTGGACCGCACCGGCAAGACCCGCATCGATACACCGATCAAGGAGCACCGACACTATGACTCTCACCACAGGCGACACACCGGTCCCTGACGACCTGTACGTCCCCGGCGAACCAACCCTCAAAACGCCGTCCGCCGATGGGAGCGCCAGCACCGGCCAACCAAACGGTTCCCCGACGAGATGGGTTGCTACGCCCGGCTGGTCGCCGCCGGACTCATCGAAACAGAACCGAATGATGACCACGCCTGACCAGGCGCGAGCCTTCGCCCGGAGTCTCGCCAACCTCGGCGTCCCCGCGTTGGCCGCCCGACCGAACGGACACGGCGACTTCACCCGACCCCAAGGCTGGCAGCACCTCACAGCCGGCGACAACGAGACCCGTATCGCAGCATGGCAACCCGGACAAGCCCTCATCGCCCGCACCGGCGGGCCCATCACCGTCGCCGACGTCGACCCCAGGAGCGGCGGCGACTCCGACACGGTGCGCCGCACCCTGGATGAGATCGGTGTGCGAGTGTTCGCCGAGGTCGAGCCCGGTGGCGGCGGCCGATCTACCTGGCCGGCCACCCGGGTATCGGTGCCTAGCACGATGTGACGACCTGGCCTGGTGTCGATGTGCAAGCGGCCGGCGCGAAGGTGTTCCTCCCGGCACCGTACGTGACAAACACCGGGGCCGCGGGTATGTCTTCGTCCGTAATGACCTGGCCGCGCTCGCTGACGGTGGTGACCCGGACGGCGCAGACGCGTTCACCGAATGGTTGGCCGACCATGCGCCGCGGCCGCAGGCACCGGACAGACCTTCACCGGTGTCGGCACCGGCGCTCGCGCCGCTGATCGACGGGACGCACTCGCCACGCGAGGCCGCCTACATGGCCGAGGTTCTCGACCGGGTCACGGCGGACCTGGCCGCCGCTCCTCGTGCTGGGCGGAACTGGGCACTGTTCCGCAGTGCAGCGCGGTTGGGCGAACTCATCGCCGTGCCGGCCTCAACGAGTCGGACGTCCGCGACAGGCTCCGTCGAGCATGCGAAGCGAACGGCCTCATTGGCGACGACGGCGGCCCGTCGTTCACGAAACGATGGAGTCCGGGCATCGCGCAGGGCGCCCACAACCCGCAGGCATCCCCGACGCCGACGACGACTTCGTCACCGAGGTGGACGATCTGCCGGCCAGCCTCCTGGGTGAGTGGAAGGCCAAGAATGCCGCCAAGAACGCGCCGCCATCGGCCGATGACCTGCGCAACCGGATCCGGGCGTCCATCATCAGTGGCTCCGAGTTCCTGCGCCGCGGATGGGAACGGCCGGCACCGTTGTGGGGCGAAGGCACCAACGTCCTGTGGCACGCAGGGGAGTCGCTGATGCTTGTAGGGAAGTCCGGCCTTGGCAAGACGACGATCGCGCATCAGATTGTCGAGGCGCTAATCGGCGTCCGGCACGAGGTGCTCGGCTACCCGGTCCGGGAAGTCGAGAAGGTGCTCTACCTGGCGTGCGACTGGCCCGCGCAGATATCCGACGCCATCCTCCGCCTCCTGGACGCCCTGCCGGAAGCACCGTTGGCGACCGCGTCGCAGGCGGTGATCCCGCCGAACACGAACACGGCCCGCACGTCCGGGTCGGACAGGATGATGTGCAGCCCCGTTGGCCATCACCTCCGCGGACGCGCCGCCGCCGAAGTCCAGGAAGTTGGCCGGCTTCACCCCACCGTGCGCCTCGCCGGCGTAGGCGACCACGTCCAGGGTGGACAGGACCAGGCCGGCACCTTTGCCGATGATGCCGATCTGCCGTCGAGCTTGACGGAGTTCAGGCCCTTCTCCTTGGCCGCGACCTCCAGCGGGTTCTCCGCCGCGGTGTCGGCCAGCGCGGCGTACTGGGGGTGCCGGAAGTCGACATTGGCGTCCAGCGACACCTTGCCGTCCAACGCGACGACCTGCCCTTCATCAGCTCGAACGCGTTCAGTGGGCCGCCGAAGCCGGCCTCGGCGTCGGCGACGATCGGCACCAGGTAGTCGGTGCCGGTCTTGCCGGCGGCGTGGTCGATCTGGTCCGCGCGCAGCAGGGCGTTGTTGATCCGGCGGACCACGGCGGGCACCGAGTTGGCCGGGTAGAGGCTCTGGTCGGGTAGGTCTGGCCGGCCAGGTTGGCGTCGGCGGCGACCTGTCAGCCGGACAGGTAGACGGCCTCCAGGCCGCCCTTGACCATTTGCACGGCCTGGTTGCCGGTCAGCGCGCCCAGACCGCGGGTGAACTTCTTTGTCTGCAGGGCGTTCCACAGCCGCTCGGCGCCGCGACGGGCCAGGGTGTACTCCTCCTGGACGGTACGCGCAGCCGGATGGCAGCCTCGGCGGTGTAGCAACGCTCGATACCGGCCCACCGGGCGTCGTCCGCCCACTCCCGACGGAGCACGTCGGCGGCGGTGGTCGGCAGCGTGGCGGTCATCATCGGCCTCTAGAGTCGTATATACGATCGATTGATCGTGAATACGACCAGGGGTAAAGGCCTGCGTGAGCGGCGGTCAAGGGCACGATGGCGCTCCGGCTCCGCGCGGTCGTACCTATCTGGGTGAGCGGGATCGACGATCCGACAACCCGAGCCCGGTGATTCACCGAGGAGTTCAGGCCGTCATCGCTTCGCTGCCCTCGCGCTCTTGACGAACCTCACGACGCGCCCTACATTTCTCTCAGTTCCTTATTGAGGAATGGAGTTCGTATAGACGAACTCCATCGTCAGTCGAGGTGCCGCCTGCGGGTCCCGCCCGTTGTTGGGGTCATGAGCCCCACTCGTCGTGGTCGCCGGCACTTCACCCAGCAGCAATGCGACCCGCGGCACCCCGGCCGGGTCCAGTACCTCATCTCAAGGAAGAGCAGCGAGGAGACAAGAATGACCGCACTGAACCCGCCGGACTCTGCGGCCGGAGTGGCCGTACCCGTCAAGAAGAACAAGATGCGCAAGGTTGCCTTCGCCAGCTTCATGGGCACCGTCATCGAGTTCTACGACTTCAACATCTTCGCCACCGCGTCGGCGTTGGTGTTCGCCCACGCGTTCTTCCCGGCCCTGGGCACCGCAGCCGGAACGGTGGTGTCGTACGCGACGCTGGGCATCGCGTTCGTGGCCCGCCCCATCGGGGCGATCTTCTTCGGGCACTTCGGTGACCGGATCGGCCGCAAGCGGACCCTGATCGCCACCATGCTGATCATGGGCATCGCCACCATCGCCATCGGCCTGCTGCCCACCGCAGAAACCATCGGGGTCACCGCGCCGATCCTGCTGGTGCTCCTGCGGATCGCCCAAGGCTTCGCGGCCGGCGGCGAATACGGCGGCGCCGCGCTGTTCACCTCGGAAAACTCACCCGTGGAAAAGCGCGGCTTCTGGTCGATGTTCACCAACCTCGGTGGATCGGTGGCCAACGTCCTCGCGCTGGGCACGTTCCTGATCGTCAGCTTCACCGTCACCGACGAAACATTCGCCGCCTGGGTCTGGCGGATTCCCTTCCTGCTCAGCATCCTCCTGGTCGTCGTCGGCCTGTGGATCCGGCTCAAGATCGAGGAAACCCCGGTCTTCGCCAAGGAGGTCAAGTCCTACGGCACCAGCAACTTCCCCTTCGTGGAGGCCTTCAAGCACCAGTGGAAGCAGATCCTGCTGGGCGCCGGCGCCATGGTCACCGCCTTCTCGTTCGGCTACATGGGCGTTTCCTACATGACCAACTACGGCACCGCCGGCCTCGGCTTCAGCCGGCAGATGGTGCTCGCCGTCGGTGCCATCGGCGCCGGCCTGCAGGGCCTGTCCATCATCTCCGGTGGCACCCTGTCCGACCGCATCGGCCGCAAGAAGGTCCTGATCATCACCAGCGTCATCGCCGTCCCGTGGGCGCTGGCCCTGTTCCCGATCCTGGACACCAAGAACGTCGGCCTGTACTGGATCGCCATCCTGATCACCTTCGCCATCGCCGGCCACGGCTTCGGTGTTGCCGGATCGTTCCTGTCCGAACTGTTCGAGACCCGCTACCGGTACACCGCGACCGGCCTGTCCTACAGCCTGGCCGGCATCGTCGGTGGCGCTGTCCCGCCGCTGCTGGCCGCCGCCATCATCCCCGCCTACGGCAGCATGACCTTCGGCATCGTCCTGGCCGCCTTCTGCCTGGTCTCACTGCTGAGCGTGCTGGCCCTCAAGGAGACCCGCGGAACCTCCCTCGAACACGGCAGGGTCGAGGCGAAGCAAGCCGCCTGACGTCGTCCACCCGGTGGGGGTGTCGGTCCACGGACCGGCACCCCCATTCGTGCGTTTCATTCCTTCCAAGGCACGCCGGAGGTCGGGTTGGTCAGGTCATCCTCCGGACGCCGGCCGGAGAAACGCGGATGGTGGGGTTGGCCGGCCGTGGCCGGCGTGTTCGTTTGCTCAGCAACACTTTTCGGGCTCATCGGCGCCCCGTCGCCGTACCTGCTGGCCGGTGTGTTGTCCGGCGCGGTCCGCGCGTTGACCGCCCACCGCGCCACCTCCGTGCCCGGACCCGTCCGGACCGGTGCGCTGGCCGTGGTCGGCGTCGCCGCCGGATCGGCGGTCCGGGCCGATGTCGTCGGTCAGGTCGTGCGTCAGCCGTGGGCGATCCTCGGCGGTTGCGTCGCGACACTGGCGTTGACGCTGGCGGCCGGTCAACTCCTGCGGTTGTCCCGGGCGGTCGACGGCAACACCGCGGTGCTCGCCTCGATCGCCGGGGGCGCGTCGGGGTTGACCGTGATGGCCCGGGACCTGGACGCCGACGAGGGCATCGTGGCGGCCGTGCAGTACCTGCGGGTGCTGGTCGTGATCGTCACGGTCCCGGTGGTCGCCCCGATGCTGGGTCACGGCCAGACTCCGGTCACCGGCGTGGTTTCGGGTGCGGGTTCGGTCGGTTGGAGTGTGTTGTTCACCGCCGTCGCGTTGACCGTCGGGCTGGGTCTGGCGAGGCTGCTGACCTTCCCGGGCGCCGGGTTGCTGCTGCCGCTGACGGTGGCCGCGGGACTGTCCTGGTGGGGCGTGATCCCCGACTCGATGGTGCCGCCGCTGCTGCTGAACGCCACCTATGCGGTGATCGGTCTCATGGTCGGCCTGAACCTGTCCGCGGCCGCGCTGCGGCGGATCGCCGCCGTGCTCCCCCACGCCGTCGGGATGCTGATCATCAGCCTCGGCGGGTGCGCCGCAATCGGTATCGGCCTGAGCCACCTCGTGGGTGTGTCCGCGTTCAGCGGCTACCTCGCCTTCACCCCCGGCGGCCTGCCCGCGGTCATCGCCGTTGCCGTCGACGCCGGCGCCGACACCGAGTTCGTGGTCAGTTGCCAGGTCATCAGGCTCGTGCTGGCCTTGTTCGCCGCGGCCGCGATCGGTGCATTGGTCCGCCGCCGCTCGGCGCGCCGACGCTGATCAGGGTGATCACGAGCCCCCGCCGATGCCCCTGCCGTCCGCTGCATCGTCCGACCCATGAGCCGCGCCGGACGCGGTTTCGGTCGGGTCCGGGCGGAACCTGATCGGTGCGTCGGCGACCACGAGATGGGAGCCCACCAGCGGGCGGGCCAGGTGGGAGTGTGCCTGCTCGATCAGTTCACGGTCCAGCACGGTGATCCGGCCCAGGTGTTGCCGACGGTGTTCACGCCAGGTGGCGACGGTGAACGTCTCCAGGAAGCGGTGCGGCTGGGTCGGGTCGCGGTACAGCGCCCACCGACGGGCACCGGTGCGGCGCCGGACAGCAGGTCGATGGTGCGCCCGGCGGCGTAGCCCACCGGCCAGTCGGGCAGGACGAGGACGATCAACCCGGCCCACGGCGGTCATCGCGTCGACGAACACGTCGGTCGCGTCGGCCCGCACCACGTAGTCGACGGTGACCAGGACGGGCCCGCCGTCCGGGTCCAACACGTCGTCGACCTCGGTCGGTGGCTGCCGGATCGTGGGTGCCGGGTGGACCCGGCTCAGGTCCGGCACGGGAACCAGGCGAGCGACGACCGCGGCGAGCAGCACGCCCCGGCGGCCGTCAGCAACGCGATCCGCAGATCCAGCCGGCCGGCCAGCGCCCCCCGGACGATGCCGCCCACGGCCTGACCGAGGCTGACCGCGACCAGGTAGTACGACAGCCCGCGGGCCCGCACCCATTCCGGCAACACCAGCTGGATGGTGGCGTTGAGGGTGCTGAGCAGACCAGTCGGCCGAACTTGTGAGGCCGCCATGCAGCACCGGGGGACCGGGCGCCGAACAAACCCGGCGACGAAGGAGCCGGGTTGTTCAGCGCGGTCCCAGCCAGGCCGCGCCGGCGACGGCTCGGACGGCGATGGCGACCGCCAGGGCGCTGGTCACCGCCAGCGCCGCGGTGGCCAGCGCGTACAGGACGAACAGGACGGTGAGCAGGCCGCCCAACGACATCCGTCGGCGGACGACCGGCAGCACCATCGAACCCGCCACGGCGCCCAGGCCCAGCGCCCCGAGCAGCAGGCCGTAGCCGCCGGCGCCGGCGTCCAGCTGCCGGCTGGCGACCAGCGGGAGCAGCGCCCACACGGCGGTCGCGATCGGTACGAAAAGCAGGCTCTGGGCGATGATCCGCCGCATGCTGCGGGCGTGCCGCACGTACCGGGCCCCGCTGCGCAGGCCCGCGATCATCCGTTCCCGGCCGGCCGGGTCGGGCACCACGGTCCGGTTCCACGACGCCACCACGAGGGCGACCAGCAGAAACGATGCGGCGTTGAGCGCGAACACCCAGCCGGCGCCGGCGGCGGCGACCAGTAGGCCACCCAGGGCGGGGCCCACCGCCCGGGCCGCGTTCATGTTGACCGCGGCCAGCGCCGCGGCCTGCGGGATCTGCTCGCGGGAGACCAGTTCGGGCTGGATGGCCTGCCAGGCCGGCCAGATGAGCGCCGCGCCGCAACCGAGCACGAAGGTGAAACCGAGAACCACTGCGGGAGTGGCCAACCCGAGGAAGGTCAACGCGGCCAGCACCGACGCGGCCACCACCATGCTCAGTTGCACCCCGACGAGCAGCCGGCGGCGGTCCAGAATGTCCGCCAGGACACCGGCGGGGGCGGCGAGCAGGACCACCGGCAGGGTGCTGGCGGTCTGCACGAGGCCGACCAGCAGGGCCGAGCCGGTGGCCGTCACGATCAGCCACTGCGCGCCGACGTTCTGCATCCAGGTGCCCAGGTTGCCGCCGACCTGGGCCAACCAGAGCCGCCGATACACCGGCGACGCCAGCGGTCGCCAGGCCCCGCCGGGATCCCGGTCGGTCACCACTCACCTCCGTGCAGCACCAGCGGAGTCAGCGGACCCGGCTGGGTGGATCCGGGAGCGCTGATCATGTCAGTGACCGCCGTGGAATGCGGAAAGATCCGGGCTTCGGTTGCCGGGGTCGACGCCGCTGACCGGATTGCCCAGGGCGACGACCGAGGCGCTGCCCAGCGGCCCGTCCCGGTCGAACACCACGGCCGTGCCGACGGCGATCCCGTTGCCTTCGGATCGGTCGACGGCGGACAGGCCGACCTCCGACGACATCGGCAATCGGGTCAGCACCAGGTCGATGTCGGCGTTGATGAACTCCACGCCGGAGGCACCCCAGTTCACCACCAGACTCGCCAGATCGGCGACGCCGGCGATCATCTGGAAGGGTGTCGGTCGCTCACCCGCCACCAGCGTGATGGGCAGGTGCCACACCTGCTTGTGCGAACCGTTCCGATGGGGATCGGTGCCGGTGGTCCACCCCTGCTGTTGGCTGTAGAACAGCCGCGGGTCGTCGCCCGTCGGCACCAAGTCAGGCGGCGGCCCCGGCAGGGTGTGCTCGGGTTGCCACACCTGGCCATCCGGTGTCGGGCCGGGGCGGGCGAACAGGGCGCGTGATCGGGCCACCGGCCGGCCCTCCTGACACAGCTGAGCGTCGATCAGGCCGATCCGGCGGCCGTGCCGGACCACGGTGGTGCGCACCGACGTGGGGCGGACCCGGGCCGGCCGGAACAGGTCGACGGCCCACCGCGCCGGCTGCATCTGCGGCATCACCTGGCCGGCGGTGCGTTCGGTCGCCCGGGCCAGCGCGCCGCTGACCGCCATGCCCCGGATCTGGTCCGGTGACCATCCGCTCGCACTAGCCGGCAACGGCTGCAGGATCTCCGCACCGTCGCCTACCGACCGGCGGAAGAAGGCCGGCCCCGGATCGAACCCGGTCACCAGGCCGTCTGCAGCAGATCCAGCAGCCCGTCCCGGTCCACGGCCCGCGGCACCCGGGTGATGGACCAGTCGTCCAGGGCATGGTCGGTCACCTCGACGAGGGCCTCCTGGCTGACACCCACATCCCGCAGCCGCTGCGGCACCCCGGCGTCGGCGAGAACCTCGCGGACGGAGGCGATCGCCCGGTCGGTGGCCGTCGCGCCCCGGCCGGCCGCGGGATCCAGCAGATCCGCGATCAGTGTCAACCGGTCCTTGGTGACCACCGAGTTGTAGCTCATGGTCGACGGCAGCAGCAGGGCCTCGACCATCCCGTTGGCCACGGACGATCGCGGCCCGGCCGCATGTGACAACGCCTGGGCCAGGCCGCCGCCGACGTAGTCGCTGCCCTGCCCGCACAGCAGCGCGGCGAGCATCAGCCGCAACCGCGGTTCGGGGTCATCCGGCGCCCCCCGCAGCCGCGGCATCCACTCGGTGAGCAGCCGCAGCGCGTGCGACAGCAACGCGTCGGCCAGCGGGTCGTCGACGCCGGCCTCGATGCACTCCACGGCCATGGAGAACGCGTTCAACGACGCGGTCGCCGCCAGGCCCACGGGTGCGGTCAGGGCCACCGACGGATCCAGGAAGATGCCCTGGGCGCGGGTTTTCGGGTCGTACAGGGCCAGCCGCTCGCCGGTGGCGGGATCGCTGACCGCGCTGCCCGCCTTGGCGTACGCAGTAATCGGGGTGCTGGGGATGACCCAGTTCGGGATCTTCGGCGACAACAGTTTCGGGCTGACCAGCTTGCCGTCGTCTCCCCGATGGGTGGCCAGTTCCCGGGCGTCCTTGCCCTCGGCCAGCAGGATCGTCGCGGCGCGGGCCGTGACGATCGACGAGCCGCCGCCGACGGCGATCACCGCGTCGGCCCGCGTGTCCTGAAGAAGTTCGCGAGCGGCCTCGACCGAAGGCAGCGGGCTGTGTTCCTGCACGCCGTCGAATCGGTCCGCCAGTCGTGGGCCCAGCGCCGATTCGATGGAGCCGAGGACGTCGGGCAGCGCGACCAGCCAGGGTCCGCCCACGATGACGGCCCGGTGACAGCCGAGTCGATCGAGTTCCCGGGGTAGGGCGGCGAGCGCCTTGGTGCCGCTGAAGGTTCGGTAAGCGGGGGTCGGATGTTGGAACGAGGGGATGGTCACTGGACCGTGGCCTTTCGGTCGACGTGGGGACGCTGCCGGGCGGCGGGGCGGGTCATGATCCGGACGCCGCGTAGGTCTCGTCGGTGACCGGCTCCTGCCAGTTCACGCCCGCCAGGGAGATCCCGGTGTGGATCAGGTATCGGTCGGGCGCGGCGCCGTGCCAGTGCCGGACTCCCGGTGGGGTCCAGATGGTGTCGCCCGTCGAGACCCGGACCACGCCGTCCGCGTCGCCGACGAAGCCATCCCCGGCCAGCACGATCAGGATCTGGCCACCCTCGTGGGCGTGCCAGTGGGTGCGCGCGCCCGGGGCGAAGAACACGTTGCCGATACCCACCCCATCCTGCTTGGGCAGCACCGTGTCCCGCCAGACCTCACCGGTGAAGGTGCCCTCGGCACGGCCCGACGGCTCGGCGGGCTGCGCCCGTACCACTGTGATCATGCCTGTCTCCGTTCGAATATCAATTGTTCGGCGGCGGTGACCCGGTCAGCCGAAGGGTTGTCGTGCCAGCACCTGGAAGTCGTGGCTTGGGATGACCTGGCAGTCCAGGGCTTCGATCTTGCGCAGGCTCTGGTCGTAGGCGATGAGGTCGGTGTAGAGCCCGACCGGGATGTGGTCGACCTGCTCGTCGCCGGCCCAGTTCTCGTACAGGTACAGACAGTCTCCGGCGACCAGGTACCGGCCGCCGGCGGTGTCCACCAGCACACCCTGCGACCCGGGGGTGTGCCCGGGCAGTGTCACCGCGGTGACCCCCGGGGCGATCTCGGTGTCCCCGTCGATCGGCGACAGCTGTGATTCGCCGCGCCGCCAGGCCGCCGCGACCTCGGGCAGGGCCTCGAAGTGCACCCGGTGCCACGGCACCGGGTGGCCCGCGTAGTCCAGTTCGGTGCGCTGGACGAGAACCCGGGCGTTGCGGAACAGGTGGTTGTTGGAGCTGTGGTCCCAGTGCAGGTGGGTGTTGACCACGATCCGCACGTCGTCCGGGTCGATCCCGATCGCCCGCAGGGCCGCGTCGGGTCGTTCCGCCTCGGTCTGCTCCATCCTGATGCGGTGCACGTCCCACGCCCGGTCCACGTCCGCGCCGGTGTCCACCACGATGGGCGCGGCGCCGCCCTCGATCACGAACATGATCAACGGCAGGTCCAGGGTCTGGCCCTGGCCGCGCAGGTACGTGAAGGAGGTCTTGGGCAGTCCGAAGACGCGGCCGACCGAAAGCGCCCGGATCGACAGACTCATTTGGAATGTTCCTCTGTGTTCAGGATTTCGACGTGCGGGGGCGGTCGCCGGTCAGGGGTCCCGGCCGGTAGCTCGGTTCTGCCAGCCGTCGACGTGCTCGAGCAGGATGCCGCCGAGCTGGTCGACGCGGCTGCCGACCACGCTAATCGGTCCGACCAGGGTCACGCTGGCGACGACCTCACCGGCGCGATTGCGGACGGTGGTGGCGATCGCGTGCTGGGCGCCGCCATGCAGGGTGTTCCGGGCGATCCTGGTGGTCCGGATCTCGTCGAACTCGGACAGGAACTGCTCGATCAGCGGGCCGTCCGCCGTAGGGCGACGGCGCAGGTAGGCGATCCGTTCCGGTTCGCTCGCTGCGGCCAGGAACGCCTTGCCGCCGGCGGTTTCCAGCAACGATCGGCGGATGTTGGTGCGGGCGCCGAACCCGGTCAGGGTGTGCGAGCCGGTCTCGGCGACGTAGATGAGGTGGTCACCGGCCCGCACGCCGAGGAACACGGTGACCCCGGCGGCCCGGTGCAGGGCGGTCAGGTCGCCGTCGGTGACCATGCCGGCGCGGATCTGACCGGTCACCAGGGTCAGCCCGTACACCGCCGGACCAAGGTAGAACCGGTGGTTGTCCTCGTACAGCCAGCCGGCGGCCAGCAGACCCCGGATGAAGCCGTGCACCGAACTCTTCGGCGCGTCCAGGGCCCGCGCCAGGTCGGCGAAGGTCATCCCCGGGTTGTAGACGACCTCCTCCAGGATCTTGGTGACCCGGTCGATCGTGCGGTGATTCTGCGGTGCGCGATCGACCGGCACCAACCCGTTCACGGCGGCCACGCTCATGGACTTGTCCTTTCCCGACTGACACCACCCGCGCGGTGCCCGGCCGTGCTGTCAGGCTCCTGGTTCAGGCACCGACGAACACCGGCTCTCGTTTGCCGATCGATGCCTCGATGCCCTCACGCATGTCCTTGGTGTCCAGCAGCAGGGTCTGCGCGGCCGCCTCCTGGTCCAGCGCGGCGTGCACCCGCGCGTTCAGATCCCGACGCAGCGTGGACCGGATCGCCACCAGCGACATCGGCGCGGACCCGGCGATCTCCCGCGCGAGATCCATTGCGGCCGGCCGCGGATCGTCCGTGGCGAGCCGGTCGACCAGGCCGATCCGGTGCGCCTCGTCCCCGGCCACGGACCGCCCCGTGTACAGCAGCTCGAGCGCCTTCTGCTGCCCGACGACGGCGGGCAGGGTGACCGAGATGCCGAAGCCCTGGTGAAAGCCCAGCCGGGCGAAGTTCGCGCTGAACCGGGAGGTGGGGGCGGCGACCCGGAAGTCGGCGGCCAGGGCCAGGCCCAGGCCGCCGCCGATCGCGGCGCCCTGCACCGCGGCCACGATCGGCTTGCGCGTCGAGAACAGACCGAACGCCTTGCGGTACACCCGACGCAGGGCGTGCGCGTCGACGCCCCGCAGGTCGGCGCCGGCGCAGAAGTGCCGGCCCTCGGCGCACAGCAGCACCGCCCGCACCTCGGGGTTCTCGTCGACCTCGAACAGCGCCCGGCCGATCCGGGCGAGCAGGGCCTCATCGAAGAAGTTCGTCGGCGGCCGGTGCATCTCCACCACCGCGACGGCTCCGTCGATCTCAGTGGTCACCTCGTCCGCCATGAGGTCAGTCATGAGGCACCGTCCGGCACCGAGGTCAGGTCGGCGCGGGCCGCGGCGACCAGCGCGGCCTTGTCGACCTTGCCGGCGTGGTTCCAAGGCAGCGCCTCGGTCCGCAGCTGCCACCGGCTGGGGATGGCGAACGAGGCCAGCTGACCCTTCAACTGGTCGGCCAATCCCTCGGATGAGGTGCCGGCGTCGGCGACGACGATGGCCATCACCTCCTCGCCCAGCACCGGGTCGGGCACGCCGAACACGACGGCCTCGCTGACCTGCGGGAGCTTGGTCAGGGCGGCCTCGACCGCGGCGGGGGCGATGTTCTCCCCGCCGCGGATGATCATCTCCTTGGACCGGCCGGTGATCCACAGGAACCCGTCCTCGTCGATGCGGCCCAGATCGCCGGTGTGCAACCATCCGTCGGCGTCGATCGGCCCCCGATTTGGTGACGTGCCGGGCCCGATGTACCCGGACATCTGAGTGGGGCTGCGGATCAGGATCTCACCGTCGGAGTAGTCGGACGGGGCGATGGCCAGTTCGACGCAGGGCAGGGCCCGGCCCACGCAGCCGGGCCGGTTGGTGGTGTCCTTGCCGGACGCGGCCACGGCCTGACCGCCGTTCTCGGTCAGCCCGTACCCGGTGGCGATCCGCGGCTCGACCCCGGGCAGCCCGGTGCGCAGCCGGGCCAGGAACTCCGCCCCGATGGGGGCGCCGCCGACGGTCAGGGCCTTGAGGGTCCGCAGGTCCCGGGTGGCCACGTCGGGGTGGTCCAGGACGCGGGAGGCCATCGTGGGCACCGCGCTCCACCGGCTGATCTGCCATTCCTCGATCAGCCGGATCGCCTCGGCCGGATCGAACCTGCCGGCCGGCATGACCAGGGTGTCGCCGACGATCACCGCACGCAGCAGGGTCTGCACGCCGCCGATGTGGAACATCGGGCCGGTGTGCAGGCTGGTGTCGCCGCTGTCGTCGGGCACCTGATGCGGCAGCCGCCGGGTGATGTGCAGCAGCATCTGCAGGCCGGCCAGCAGCGACCGGTGCGACAGCTCCACCGCCTTCGGGTGGCCCTCCGTTCCGGAGGTGAAGATGATGACGGCGGCGTCGTTCTCGGCGTCCGACGGGTCGGTGGGCCGCGGCCGGTCGCCGGTGTCCGTGGGGGTGGACCACGTGCCGGTGGCGGTCCCGGGCGGCACGATCCGGACGCCGCGGGCGTCGGCCAGGACCAGCGCCGGTTCCAGCAGGGTCACCGCGTGGTCGAGTTCCTGCGGGCTCCACCAGGCGTTGGCCAGCACCGGGACGGCGCCGACCGACACGATGGCCCAGAAGTTGATCACCCATTCCGGGCTGTTGAAGCCCAGCAGGAACACCCGGTCGCCCGGGCCGACGCCCTGCCCCGTCAGTTCGGTGGCCGCGGCCGCGGCGGCGGCGCGGACGTCGGCGAAGGTGACCACCCGCTCGCCCTGCACGATGTGCGGCCGGTCGGCCCAGCGCGCCGCGTAGTCCAGCAGGCCGCCGAGGCGGCGGGGACGCTGCGTGTACATCCGGAAGGCGACGCCGTCCAGGTCGACCGGCTCGATCTCGGTGCCCCAGGTGGGGGCGGGCGCGGTCATTGGTCCGACCCCTGCCCATTCGCAGTGACGTCCGGGCGGCGGGGCAGTTTGATGACGGCCGAACCGGGCATCACGTTCTGCCCGCGCTGGTTCCACGCCCACGTCTGCACCGTGACGACCGGGTCGCCGTCGTCGTCGATCTGCTTGTCGGTGACCTTGCCGCCGAGGCGGACCACGTCCGAGAGGTACACGTGGGCGCGGTACTGGCCGTGCAGCGACTTGAGCGTCCCGGCGTCGCCCATCCAGTTGGTCAGCGAGTGGATCTGCCAGCAGGTGCGCTGGATGCCCACGTCGTAGGCGATCTGGGCGCCCTGCAGCCGGGCGGCGTAGTCGTTGTAGTGCACCGAGTACACCGGCTCCAGCGCGTTGGTGCTCGGGTCCCGGAACGCCCACTTGGGGTGCTTGCGGTACCGGCGCAGCGCCACCCCGTGCGCGGACAACCGCGGAATCGGCGCGGCGCCCGCGGCAATGAAGGCGATGAAGTCGGTCAGCCCGAGCGGGCCCTTGGTGATGGTGTCCAGTTCGTCACCGACCTGCACGTCCTCCCAGTACCGGGGGGTCGCGCCGCGCGGGGCCTCGGCGAGGATGTCCTCCTCGATCGCGGCCAGCTCCTGCGGGGTCCACGGGTGCGGCAGCTCGATCTTGCGGGACTCCCGGCGCTCCTGCATCTCGCCGCGCTCGAACCGCATCCGCGAGCAAATGAAGGTGGCGACCAGCTCGTCGTCCTGGTTGCGGTACTCCTGCCGCAGGTAGTCCTTGATCCGCCGGCCACCGAAGGAGCTGTCCGCGATCGGGCCGTCGAAGCCGTCGAAAACCACCGTGGCGGTGATCTTGTCGCCGACCCGGATCGGCCGCTCGAAACTCATCCTGGTTTCCGCATGGAAGCCACCCAGCCCGGGCCAGCCGACCTGGATGGACCCCAGGCAGGCGAAGATGAAGCTCGGCGGGGCGATGATCTCCCCGTACCGGGTGCCGGCGGCGTAGTCCGCGTCCGTCCACAGCGGGTTGTCGTCGCCGATGCCCTCGGCGAACCGCAGGATCGCCAGCCGGGTCGCGTACTCGTTGTTCACCGATTGCGCGGTGCGCAGCGAGGTGCCGATCAGCGCGCGCATGTTGGCGAGCATCTCGTCGGTGAACTTCGCGCTGGCCAACTCCTTGGTGATCACCGGCTCGGCGGTGGTGGTCTCTGGTGCCTCTATCGACATCGTTGTCCTCGGTTTCGATTCTTGACGGGGTTCGCCGACACGGAAAGTGGGGAGCGGGGAATCAGTCGAGCAGGGAGACGACGGACTTGGTCTCCAGGTAGTTCTCCAGCGCCTCGGGGCCGCATTCGCGTCCCCACCCGGACTGCCGGTATCCACCGGCCGGCATCTGGGTTCCGCCGGCCCGGTGCACGTTGATGCCGACCCGCCCGGCCCGGATGCGCCGGGCGATCGCGTGCGCGGTGCCCACGTCGCGGCACCACACGCTGGACGCCAGGCCGTACGGGCTGTCGTTGGCCAGGGCGATCGCGGTGTCCACGTCGGAGAACCGCATGACTCCCAGGACGGGGCCGAAGATCTCCTCCCGCATCACCCGCATCGACTGGTCGACGTCGACGATGACGGTGGGTTCGAAGAAGTAGCCGGACTCGCCGATCCGGTGGCCGCCGCTGACCACGGTGGCGCCGTCGTCGACGCCGCCGTCGACGTAGCCGGTCACCCGGTCCAGTTGCTTGCGGGAGATCAGCGGGCCGATATCCACGCCGGCGTCCATGCCGTAGCCGACCTTCAGCGCCCGGCCGGCCGCGGCGACGCCCTGCACGACCTGCTCGTAGACGTCGTCGTGCACGAACAGCCGGGTGCCGGCGGCGCACACCTGGCCGGTGTTCCAGAACACCGCGCCGGCGATGCCCGGGATCGCCTGGGACAGGTCCGCGTCCGGCATGACGATGACCGGCGACTTTCCGCCCAGCTCCAGGGACAGCTTCTTCATGTTGCCGGTGGCCGCCCTGGTGATCGTGCGGCCGACCTCGGTGGAACCGGTGAAGGCCACGGTGTCCACGTCCGGGTGTTCGGCCAGGGTCTGGCCCACGTCCTCACCGGAACCGGTGACGATGTTGACCACCCCGGCCGGCACACCGGCCTGCGCCAGCAGCTCGCCCAGGCGCAGGGCGGTCAGCGGGGTCTCGTTCGCGGGCTTGAGGATGCAACTGCAGCCGGCGGCCAGCGCCGGCGCGAGCTTCTTGGCGGCCGAGATCAGCGGCGCGTTCCACGGCACGATCAACGCGGCGACACCCATCGGCTCGCGCAGTGTGTAGCCCTGGATGCGGCGCTCGGCCGGACCGAGGTCGACCGTCTTGCCGTGGATCTTGTCGACCCACCCGGCGTAGTACCGGAACTGGGCGGCGGCCTCGATCACCATGGTGCGGGCCTGCGGCGCGGGGATGCCCATGTTCCGGCTCTCCAGCTCCCCCAGCTCGTCCGCCTGCTCGATCATCAGATCCGCGGTCCGCCAGAGGATCTCGCCGCGTCGGGCGGCGGGCAGCCGCATCCACCGCTCCTGGTTGAAGGACGTCCGGGCCGCGACGACGGCGGCCTCGACGTCCGCCTTCTTCCCCTGGGCCACCTCGGCGATCACCTCGCCGGTGCCCGGATCGTAGGTCGGGGCGACGTCACCGGCGGCGGCCGGTACCCAGTTGCCGTCGATCAACAGCCCGGTCGGCCGACGGCCGGCCCGGGCAGCGTCGAGCGGGCTCTGCACGGTCATCGTCATCTTTGACTTCTCCTACCATTTCGGCCGGGACGCGGCCCGGGAGCAATCGACAACGTGGACACCACGTCCACGACAGGACGGCGCCCGCAGCGACGACCCGATCCGGGATCCCTTGGCGGATCCCGATCTTGCGTGCGGTGCCACGTGTGTTTCGGCGCGCTGGCAACAGGTCGGCGTGACCCGCGGCGTCGCGTGGATCTGCCCGGCTCCGGCACCGCATCCGGCTCCGCGCAGACATCCGAAAGGGTCGGCGGGTCGGTGTTCCGCGGGCCGGCGTGGCCCCGGCAGGGCTCGACGGCGGGCATCGCCACGAGACCCTGTCACCGCTCCAACCAACTTTCGTATATCCGAACTACTGAACGATATTAGGAACAGGTCTGACTGTAGCCAGTTCCGGGTCTCCGCGTCAACGGGTGGGCCGGAATGTTTGGGGTCAGATGTCGATGCCGACGACCCCGCCGCCGGGATCTCGTCCGCCTGCGGATGGAGCTCTGTTGCGGGAACCCGCCCAAACCCGATGACCGCCCAAACCCGATGACCGATCCATCGCCTCCAGGACCGGTCGACCCGTCACCCATACCCCGTCCGTGCGCCCGACTGTGACGTAGCGGGCAGCGGTTGACGCGCCCGAGCGAGGCGGCTATCGTCGTGTTCCTAATCCTGAACATGCGATCGCATAACAGAACTCAGCCGGCGGTCGGCTTCACCCGGGGACACGATCCGTGGCTTGCGGAGACCCACTGAAAGACGTGCACGGCCGCCACCACGACCTCCGGAAGGCACTGTGCCCATGTCCGAACTGCCCGATGCAACCCGGCGCCCCGTCGGCGACATTTTCCTCGTGGATGCGGTCCGCACCCCGTTCGGCCGGGCCGGCAGCAAGGGGGTGTACGCCGACACCCGGGCCGACGACCTGGTGGCCAAGGCGATCGTCGGCCTGCTGGAACGCAACAAGCAGATCCCGACGCAGCGGATCGACGACGTGGCCGTCGCGGCCACCAACCAGCAGGGTGATCAGGGCCTGACCCTGGGCCGGACCGCGGCGATCCTGGCCGGGCTGCCGGTGACCGTGCCCGGCCTGGCGGTGGACCGGATGTGCTCCGGCGCCATGACCAGCGTGGCCCTGATGGCCGGATCGATCGGCCTGGGCATGTACGACCTCGCGCTGGCCGGCGGGGTGGAACACATGGGCCACCACCCGGTTCGTTTCGACGAGCTCAACCCGCGGTTCCGCGGCGAATCGCTGATCGCCGACGACGCGTTCAACATGGGGGTGACCGCCGAACGGCTGCACGACCGGTTCCCGCGGCTGACCCGGGACCGCGCCGACCGGTACGGGCTGCGCAGCCAACAGAAGGCGCAGGCCGCCTACGAGGCCGGCCTGATCCAGCCCGACCTGATCTCCGTCGCCGTCACCGGACCCGACGGTGCCGCCGGGCTGGCCACCGAGGACGAGGGTCGCCGACCGGAGACCACCCTGGCCGGGCTGGCCGGGTTGAAGACCCCGTTCCGCCCGCACGGCCGGGTCACTGCCGGCACCTCCTCCCCGCTGACCGACGGCGCCACCATCGCCCTGCTTGCCGGCAACGACGCCGTCGACGAGTTCGGCCTGACCCCGAAGATGCGGCTGGTGTCCTACGCGTTCGCCGGGGTGGAACCCGAGGTGATGGGCCTGGGCCCGATCCCGTCCACCGAGAAGGCCCTGCGCAAAGCCGGTCTGGGCATCGGCGCCATCGGCCTGTTCGAACTGAACGAGGCCTTCGCCGTGCAGGTGCTGGCCCTGCTGGACCACTTCGGCATCGACGACGACGACCCCCGCGTCAACCAATGGGGCGGGGCGATCGCGCTGGGCCACCCGCTGGCCGCGTCCGGGGTCCGGCTGATGATCCAACTGGCCGCCCAGTTCGCGCGGCGCCCGGATGTCCGCTACGGGCTGACCGCGATGTGCGTCGGCCTGGGTCAGGGCGGCTCGATGATCTGGGAGAACCCGCACTACACCGGCGCCACCCCCGGACAGAAATGAGCGCGACCGGCCGAGCGAACCATGATGATCACGCTGCGGCCACCCCACGGTCCACCGACGGTCCTCGATCCGGCCGCGCTGACAGACCTCGAATCCAAGCTGGGCCTCCTGGCCGACCGGGCGACCTCCGGACGGGATCGCTGCGGTCGGCGTCAACTCTCGAATGAGAATTCAGCAAGGGCAACCGGAACGAGGGTCGAGTCGGGGTAAGGCCGCAGGCTCGGCGACCGGCCGGTCGGGGCCCAGTCGCCGGGCCGGGCCCGGCTGCCCCGGCGGTCGGTGGATCCGATCAGCCCAGGAGTTCCGACTTGCGCAGGCGCGGCCTGGTCAGGCGGAGCGTTCCTGGTCCAGGCGTTCCAGGATCCAGGATCGGACGAGGGTCGACGGGGGCAGATGCTTGGCGGCAGCGACCCGCTGCACTTCGGCTTCTTCTTGTTCGCTCAACCGCACCGAGTACACCTTCTGCCTGTTCGGCCGACTACCTCCTGGCGGGTCGGGGTAAGGCTGGTCCTTCGTTTGTTCGGATTCGACCCGTAGGTCGGCGGCGAGCTTCGGATCAATCGTCTGGGCCATCGTCATCTCCTTGCTCATAGAGCTTTTCGGTCCGCACCTGTCGCAGGCCAGGCATTTGACGCCCGTGCAGATCGCCATCGAGGTCGCGATGGGCGATCACCACGATCACCCGTCCGGCCGACGACGAGTATCCGATGAACCGGGAAGCACCCATCCGGGACTTCGGATCCGGTTCGAACGCGAGAAGCTCGGTGTCAGCCATCACCTCCTGCGTCCACTCCGGCTCGACATCGGTTCCAGCGGGATACCGCTGTGACCGGGACCGGATGTAGGCGGCCGCTTCCGCGTCCCACCGGATCCGCTCGATCACCACCTCATCCTACGCTTCGTCATACGATGTAGTACACGACGTTGACAGGTCGTGGCGAACGAGATGCGAGCCATCGCCGCGCTTGATAGCCAGGTGACCAATCGTGCAAGGACGCCGCTCGGGTGTTGCTCGCCACCCGCGGGGGCCGTGGCCTGGTCCGCCCTGGGCCACGCCACCGCCTGCTACGAAGCCGCCCTGACCTACGCCGGGCAGCGCATCCTGTTCGGCAAGCCGCTCGCCGCGTTCCAGCTGATCCAGGAACGGCTCACCCAAATGCTGGCCGACCTGACCTCCATGCAGCTGCACTGCCGGCGCATCGCCGATCTCGACACCGCAGGCTCGCTGGCTCCCACCCAGGCGTCGCTGGCCAAGTACGACAACACCGCGCCGGCCGCCGCATCGCCGCCACCGCCCGAGACCTGCTCGGCGGCAACGGCATCCTGCTCGAATACGGCGTCGCCCAGCACATGGCGGACATCGAGTCCATCCACACCTACGAGGGCACCGAATCCATCCAGGCCCTGCTCATCGGCCGCGACCTGACCGGAAACAACGCCTTCGCCTGATCAACGCCGCGGTTCTGCCCAGCCCGGAGCCTGCCTGCCGAAGGACTTGCCCCACTGCGCGGGGCCTGACAGTGTGCGTTTTGAGCGTTTCCACGTATGGTGGGGGGATGGCCGGAGCGATCGCACATGACCAAGCGCAGCGTTTACGCGCAGCGCTTGACGAGGTGTTCAGGGAGTCGGGCGACTCGCTCGGCGTTTCGGTTTCGGCTCGTGACGCGTTCCTTCGGCTCGTCGATGTGTTGGAGTCCAGTCCCGAGGCGGTTGTCCTCCCGTCCGACACCGTCATCAGTACCCAGAAGGCCGCCGAACTGCTCGGCGTCAGCCGGATGACCGTGGTGCGGCTCATCGACCGTGGAGAACTGGCGGCCGAGGGGGGAGGGGTCCACCGCCGTTTGGCCGTGGCCGAGTTGGCCCGCTATCGCGCGGCAAGCGCCGCCCGGCGAACGGCCGCGTTGCACGAGCTTGCGCAGGAGATCGGCGAAGACACGCCGCCCGATCAGGTGATCAGCACCCGGTGAGCGGCCCCGTCGTCGTTCTCGACGCATGTGTGCTCGTTCCGATCAGGCTCGCGACGACTTTGCTTTGGCTTGCTGAAACCGGCCTGTTCCAGGCGCTGTGGTCGGAACCGATCCTGGACGAGGTGCAACGGAACCTTCCGAAGGTCGGAGTGACACCCGAGCAGGCGAGCCGTCGGGTCGGCATGATGCGGGACGCCTTCGGCACGGAGTCGCTGATCGACGACTTCGAGGACCTCGTCGACCACATGCAGTGCGATCCCAAGGACAGGCACGTTTTCGCCGCGGCAGTTCGCGGCGGCGCCGACACGATCGTGACCTTCAACCTCAAGGACTTCCCGAGCGAGGCCGGAGCCGCGTACGGGATCGGGATCTGTCATCCCGACACCTTCCTTGTCCAAATGTTGGGCCAGCACGCTGATGCCGTTGTCGCCACCCTCCATCGCGAGACCAGTGCCTTCCGGAACCCGCCACAGACGGTCACTCAGTTCTTGGCGACTCTCACGGCGACCGTTCCGATGTTCGCAAACCTTGCGGCCGATGCCCTCGAAGATCCACCCGGGCCGGCCTCCCCGGTGCCTGCCCTGGTCGCGGTGGACGAAATGCAGGCCATCGCCGCGCTTGGTGAACCGGGTGACCCGACCGATCCCGCTCAGATCGCTTTCGCCTGGTGGGCGGGGCTCCTCGGCAACCTCGACCTGGCCCGCTCTCTCAGCTACCGTCCGTCGGCCTGGGGCGACTACCAGTGGGCGATCAAGCACCTGGCCGGCCGGTCGCTGGCGTCGAAGATCATCTACGCCGTCGATGCCGGCAATCAGGTCGCATTCATGCGATTCGTTCCCGAGGTCGCGGCTGCGTCGCAGGTATTCGAGGCCTACCTTGCTCCGATGACGTTCTTGACCTTGATCCGGATGGAGAACGGGACCTGGCGAGTCTGGGGACTCGGACCAGCCATTCTCTCGGCAAGGGACATCCTTGGCGGTTGAGCGCCCACCACGGAAGGGTCCGTACGGTAGAGCACGACATCGTCGAGGAGGTCGCCGCCCGCCTCACACCGGTACGGTGCGACCCACAATCGGACAGGCCAACCCAACCAAACAGCCCCAGTCCCCGTCGGCGGTACCAGGTCCCTGGCCGCGAGTCTGGGATCAAAACACGAAGGCGCCCTTCCCGGATTGCTGCTTGTCGAAGTCCTGATAGGCCTCGACGGCCCGGTCGAGGGTCCAGCGGTCGGTGAACAGGTCGTCGACCGGCAGCTGATGGTCGACGATGAAATCGGCGCAGGCGATCTGCTGGACGCTGGACAGCGACCAGGACGTCATGACGGTCAACTGTCGGGACAGCTGTGCACGCACGTCGATGGACAGCGCACCACCCAGGCCGACCAGGCACAGCTTGCCCCAGGGGGCGAGCACGGCCAGCGCGGCAGCCGCGGCAGGGCTCGCACCGGCGGTCTCCACCGCCGCCTGCGGGCCGGTTCCACCTGTCAGTGCTCGGATCTGGGCGACCGGGTCATCCGCGGTGGGATCGATCGTCTCGGCCGCGCCGAGTTTGAGCGCCTGGTCCCGGCGGTCGGCCGAGGGATCCACCGCGATGACCCTGGCCCCCCGGGCGCCGGCCAGCAGCGTCACCGACTGGCCCACCGGGCCCTGGCCGAAGACGACGACGTCGGCGCCGCCGATGTCGCCGAGCCGTTCGAGGGCACCCCAGGCCGTTCCGGTGCCGCAGCCGATGGCGGCGGCGGCCTCGAAGGACATCGCGTCGGGCAGCGGCAGCGCGGACGCCGCGGCCACCTTCATGAAGGGTGCGTGGGCGCCGTGCGCGTTCTTGCCGTACACCAGCGCCTTCATCCGGGTGCACATCTGCGTCCACCCGGACCGGCAGCTGCGGCAGGTGCCGCAGCCGGCGTAGTGGTGGATCATCACCCGGTCACCGACCGCGACCTGGGTCGGCAGCACCCCGGGTCCGGCGGCGACCACCGTGCCGGCCGGTTCGTGGCCGCCGATGCACACCTGCGCCCCGTCGGCCGGCGGGTCGCCGCGGTAGTAGTGCAGGTCGCTGCCGCACATCCCGGAGGCGCCGACGGCGATCACCACCTCGCCGGGGCCGGGCGTGGGGTCGGCGAATTCTCGCAACTCCACCGTGCGGTCGCCCAGGAACACAATTCCGCGCATCACGTACCCCTCGTCGATTGCCGGACGGTCAGACCGCGCCGGCCGCGTACAGCTCGTCGATCTGGTCGTCGCTCATGCCCAGGTCGTCGTGCAGGATCTGCCTGGTGTCGGCGCCCAGCAGCCGCGCCCGGGACGGCTCGACGAGCGGGGAGTCGGACAGGAACAACGGGCTGCCCAGGGTCATCCACTCCCCCTTGTCGTCCGACATGTGCCGCAGCACACCGCGTTCCCGAACGTGCGGGTCGTCGACGAGCTCGCCGAGGGTGAGCACCGGCGCGTTCGGGATGTTCGCCTTGGCCAGCACCGCCGAGATCTCGTCCTTGGTGCGGGTCGCGGTCCACCGGCCCACGATCGAATCGACATCCCCGTCGTGGGCGCAGCGGCCGGCCATGTCGGCGAACCGCGGATCGTCGGTGGTCGGGTCCTGCATCACATCGGTCAGTCGTTCCCAGTGCGCCTGGGTGGGGCACAGGATCGTCGCCCAACCGTCGATGGTCCGATACGCGTTGTAGGGCACCACGGCCAGACCCCCGTGCCGGTTTCCGGTGCGTTCCGGCATGGCGCCGCCGCTGGTGATCATCCCGGCGATGTTCGAGGTCAGCGACGGCAGGATCGCATCCTGCAACGCCACCTCGACATGCTGGCCCCGGCCGGTGTGCTCCCGCTGGAACAGCGCGGCCAGGACGCCAGCGACCAGGTGGGTGCCGCCCATGAAGTCGACCACCGACGGGCCGGTCCGCAGCGGCGGGCCGTCGGTCTCCCCGGTCGTGCTCATCACCGCGGAACGGGCCTGAATGGTCAGGTCCATCGCCGGTTCGCCCGCGTACGGGCCGAACGAGCCGAAGCCGGTACCGGAGGCCACGATCAGCCTGGGGTTGAGCTCGTGCAGTTCCTCGTAGCCCAACCCGAACCGGTCCATCGCACCCGGAGCCAGGTTCTGGATCAGCACGTCGGCGGTCTGCGCGAGCTGGCGCAACACCTCCCGGCCGGCCGGATTCTTCAGGTCCAGCCGCAACGCACGCTTGCCCGAATTGAGCATGCTGAACTGCACGGAGGTACCTTCGGCGTCCGCCGTCGGCAGTCGCCGGTACGGGTCGCCGGCCGGGGCCTCGATCTTGATAACGTCCGCGCCGAGACGCGCCAGCAACATCGAACAATAGGGGGCGAAGTAGAACTGGCCCACGCAAACAACCTTCACACCTTTGAGGGCTGACATCGGGCTCCTCACTCCATTCATGAATTGCACTAGGGTCGCGGATGCCTGGAAGGCCGGAACGTGGGACTCATCGCTCATCAACCAAGCCGGTCGGACGGCGATTCGGATATGCGATCAGCTATTCGTACTTACGACCCAGGCTACTGCCTTCGCGTGAGCCAGGTCAAGAGGTTGCGGAGGTCGCCCGGGCGCCTGCCGCGGGATTCAGGGCGGGCAATCACGGCCGGCAAACCATGGACAACCTCGTTGCCATGCGATACGTTTGGTTCCCATCAAGGAACTATCGTTCCTATATACGTATGGAATCCAGGGAGGGTCGGCGACGCCGGCTCCCCGCGTCTTCGAAGGAGCGGACGTGATCGAGCACCGACAGATCTTCGTCAACGGCAAGTGGATCGACTCGAGCGCCACCGAGTCGATCCCGGTGGTCAACCCGGCTACCGAGGAGACCATCGCCTCGGTCCCCCGGGGCACCGCCGAGGATGTGGACCTCGCCGCCCGGGCGGCCGCCGATGCCTTCGAGCAGTGGTCCCTGTCCCCCGTCGAGGAACGCACCGAGGTGCTGCGCCGGATGGCCCGCATCCTCGAAGGCCGCGCCGACGAGCTGACCCGCACCATGGTGTCCGAGGTCGGCACCCCGATCTCCGCCGCCTGCGGCTCGCAGACCGACGTGTCGGTCGCGGATCTTGACAACATGGCCGCCGTGATGAGCGAGATCGCCTGGACGGAAAAGGTCGGGACGGCCGTCGTCCGCCGCGAGGCGGCCGGCGTGGTCGGCGCCCTGTGCGCCTGGAACGGCCCGCTGCGCTCGGTGGTCCTCAAGGCCGGCGCCGCGATCGCCGCCGGCTGCACCGTCGTGGTCAAGGGCAGCGAGGTCGCACCCCTGACCTCCTACGTTTTCGCCGACGTCGCCACCGAGGCCGGCCTGCCCGACGGTGTGGTCAACCTGGTCTCCGGCACCGGCCCCGAGGTCGGCGAGGCGATCGTGCTGCACCCCGCCGTCGACGTCGCCTCGTTGACCGGATCCGTCCGGGCCGGCAGCCGGGTGATGGAACTGGCCGCCCGGTCGATCAAGCGGGTCGCCCTGGAACTGGGCGGCAAGTCGGCCAACCTGATCTGCGAGGACGCCGACCTGGAGACGGCCATCAGCACCGGCATCGCCGACGCGTTCCGCAACGCCGGGCAGGTCTGTGGCGGCCTGACCCGCATCCTGGTTCCCAAGAGCCGCCTGGCGCAGGCCGAGGCGTTGGCCGTGGCCGCCGCCGAGAGCTACGTCCTGGGCGACCCTTTCGATCCGGCCACCACCCTGGGTCCGGTCGTCTCGGCGGTCCAGCGGGACCGGGTCCGTGGCCACATCACCCGTGCGATCGACGACGGGGTCCGGTTGCTCACCGGTGGACCCGAGGCTCCCGAAGGCCTGGACCGCGGCTACTTCGTCCGGCCGACCGTGTTCAGCGGCGACAACTCCTCCCGGCTGGCCCAGGAAGAGGTCTTCGGCCCGGTGGTGATCATCATCGGTTTCGACGACGAGGCCGACGCGGTTGCCATCGCCAACGACTCCCAGTACGGCCTGGCCGGCGGGATCTGGTGCGGCGATCCGGAGCGGGCCCGCGCTCTGGCCCCGCGGATCCGCACCGGCCGCATCCGCATCAACGGTACCCCGATCGACATGCGGGCCCCGCACGGCGGTTTCAAGCTTTCCGGGATCGGCCGCGAGATGGGCAAGTACGGCATCGAGGAGTTCCTCGAGTACAAGTCGGTCATCGGCTGACGAATCCAGACGACCCGGGCCGGGGCGGAGAGCCAGCACCACCCCGGCCCGGGTTTTCACCAGTTCCGGCTCACCCGCCGACCCGAAGGAGAGTCAACGAGTGTCGCCCACGAACCATCCCGCCGACCTCCCCCCGTTCGTCCTGGTGCACGGCGGCCGCCACGGCGGCTGGTGTTGGCGACCGGTGGCCACCCGCCTGCGTGCGGCCGGCCACGAAGTCTTCACACCCACGTTGACCGGCATGGGTGAACGTGCCCACCTGCTCACCCTGCAGATCGGGCTGGACACCCACATTCAGGACCTGGTCTCGGTTTTCGAATACGAGGACATCCGCGACGCTGTCCTGGTCGGCCACAGCTACGGCGGCATGGTGGTCACCGGTGCCATGGAACGCATCGCCGACCGGGTCCGCTTCCTCGTGCTGCTCGACGGCCACCTGCCCCGGGACGGCGAATCGGTTTTCGATCTCAACGGGCCGCAGCGGGCCGCGGCGATGATCGCCCTGGCGGACGGGCATGGCGAGGGCTGGTACATCCCACCCGCCGACGCCTCCCGCTACGGCGTGACCGACCCGGCCGACGTCGCCTGGCTGAACAGCCGGATGACCGCCCAACCGCTCAAGACCTACACCGACCGGATCGGCGCCACCCAACGCGCCTGGAACCACCCCGGCATGTTCGTCGAGTGCGTCCCCTCCTCGCTGGAACCCCACCTGCTGCAGCGGACCCGCACCCGCAGTACGACCGACCCGAACTTTCACTACCAGGTCCTGGAAACCGCGCACAACGCCATGGTCACCGACCCCGACGCGGTCACCGACCTGCTGCGCAAGGCCGCCACCCTGGGCTGACTTCCGGGCCTGACTTCCTGGACCGTCTGCGCACGATCGACCGTAGAAGCGAGACGTGACCCGGATGTCCAGGACGCGGTGGCCGGCCGCCGCCGGCACCAAGATCCTCGCCGGCGGCCAGACCGCCACGATCGAGCAGGGCTTGGGGCTGCAGCGGGTCGATTTGGTCAACTGCGACATCAACGTCGCCGTCGACCAAATCGACCCGCAGACCCCGGAGAAGACCCTCCTACCCGCAATGAGCCGTGCCTGCGGCACGCTTGGTGGCGGCTGAGTTCAGGAGAGGCGGAGTTCAGGAGGTGAACAGGCCGAGCCGGCGCAGCCACGCCGTGACGTCGCCGCCCGATTGCCCGGCGTCCTCCCCCTGCACGGCCAGCCCCTGGGTGACCGTGGTGTCGGGCAGCAGGTCGACGTAGTCGCTGCGGACCCGGCCCATGCCGCTGACCGCGTAGGTCACGAACGGGTGCAGAGTCTTTCCCGTCAGATCCAGGCCCTCGACGAAAGTACGCATGATCATCGGCGCCTGCACATTCCACACGGGGCAGCCCAACAAGATCGTGTGACGGCCGGCCACGTCCGGCAGCGGGTCGGCGATCCCCGGGCGGGCATCGTCCTGTTCCTCCCGGACATTGCGTTGCACGGTCAGGTCGTAGGACTGCGGATAGGGGTCGGCGGCTTCGATCCGGTAGACGTCCACGTCGATCGCGGCGGCGATGATGTCCGCAACGACCTGGGTATTACCCACGTCGAGGTCGATACGCCCACCGCGGTAGTAGTTCTCGCCGGCGCGGGAGAAATACGCCAGCAAGACCCGCCCTTCCGGAGCTGCGGCCGTCGAGGGCTCGGGCGGCGTCGGGTCCTCGGTCATCGTCTCTTCCCCGGGTGTCGACGCGCAGGCGGCGAGGGTGGCGACCGATGCGCTCACCAACAGGCCGGTACGAATGAAATGCCGGCGGTCCATCACCATCGGCGTACCTGGGACCCGACAACAGGCGGCGGTGCGGCCGCCCCGACCGGTCGGACCCGGTTGGGGGTGGCTCGGGCCCTCGGCGGTGGCGATGAGCATGGTCCGGTGCGGCATGTCGGATGTTCCCTCGGAAGTCGTCACAGCGAACTGATGATCGGGTCGTCCGGAGCCGGTTCGCACGCCCGACCCAGGACTTTCCGCTGCGGCTACTGATCCAGGTACCCGCCGGCCCGCAGCACACCTTCGGCGACCCGGAAGGCATCGGTGGCGGCCGGGAGTCCGCAGTACACGGCCGACTGGAGCAGGATCTCCTGGATCTCGCCGACCGTGCACCCGTTGGTCAGCGCACCCTCCACGTGGTTCGCCAACTGGGCCGGCCGGCCGAGCGCGGTCAGCATGGCGATGTTGATGATGCTGCGCTGCTTACGGTCCAGACCCTCCCGGGCCCAGGTGCGGCCGAAGCAGACCTCTTCCGCGTAGTCCTGCAGAACGTCGTTGAAGGAGTTGCGGTTCTGCGCCTTCTTCTCGACGTACTCAGCTCCCATGAGCTCGGTCAGCACTCGCCGGCCGGCTTCCTTGGTGGTCTCCATCATCTCTCCTCGTGGTCGGTGCGATGGCGTGGACGTCAGCCGCGCGCGAGAATCTCGGCGACCTCGTCGGAGGACAACTTGACCGTGACGCCGGCGCGTTCGTTCTGCAGCTGCATCGGTGACTGGGAATCCAAGCCACCCCAGCCGCGGCCCAGCGCCTCCTGGAAGTCCTCGTACGCGGCCTGGGCGCACTTCATCGGGACGTCCATCTGATCGGCCAGTTCGAGCGCGAGGCGGAAGTCCTTGTCCGCCAGGTTCAGCGCGAACGACGGCGGTTCGAAGGCGCCCTGCAGGTAGCGACCCCCGATCGAGTCAAAGGTCCGCGCCCGGCCGATCGCGCCCTGACGCAGCGCGTGCCACAGCGGGCCGGGATCGACGCCGGCCTTCACACCCAGGGTGAAGACCTCGGCGATCGCCGCGCGGATGATCATGCTGGCGCAGTTGTGCACCAGCTTGGCGGTGTTGCCCGCGCCGATCTCGCCGACATAAAGCACCTTGTCGCCGATGGCATCCAACACGCCGCGGCTCTTCTCGAACGCCTCCGCGTCGCCGCCCACGTAGATCGCCAGTTTGCCCGACCGGGCGCCCTGGGGACCGCCGCTGACCGGAGCGTCGAACAGTTCGACCTGATGCTCCCGGCACGCAGCATGAATCTCCCGCACCACCGTCGGTGAGTTGGTGGTCAGGTCGAACCAGACCGCGCCCGGACGCAGCGCGGACAGCAGCCCACCCTCGCCGGTCCCCACCGCCCGCATCTGCACAGGACCGGGTAGCGAGGTGAAGACGACGTCCACGGCGGCGGCCAGCTCGGCGACCGAGTCGGCCCAGATGGCACCCGCCTCCTCCAGAGCGACGGCCCGCTGGCGATCCAGGTCGTGTACGACCAGGTCGTACCCGGCCGCCCGTAGGTTGTGGGCCATTCCCGAGCCCATGCCGCCAAGTCCGATGAATCCGACCTTCATTGGTAAGAAGTCCTTTCGGCGATGAATGGACGGTGGGCGGTCGCTCGGGCGCCGCCTCACCATGATCGTGTAGTTCGTTATTACGTACGCTATACCGTATACCCGAATGACCGTAAGGCCTGCGGCTCCCGCTGTCAACGCCTCGGCAGCGTCGCCCGTCCGTCCGGGATCGTTGACATCGCGCGCGAGGGCGCCGTAGATTGTGTCGTAGATTCGACATAGTGTTCGTATACACGATTGCCTGGCAGGAGACCAACGATGATCACCGTCAATGCCCGATCCACCGCCGGCGCCGGCGAGCCCTTCAAGGCCACCACGGTCGACCGGCGGGACGTCGGCCCGACCGACGTGCTGATCGACATCGCCTACTCAGGGATCTGCCACACCGACGTCAGTCGCGCCCGCGGTGAGTTCGGCACCACGATGTACCCGCTGGTACCCGGTCACGAGATCGCCGGCGTGGTCTCCGCGGTGGGAGCCGACACCACCAAGTTCCGGCTCGGCGACCGGGTCGGCGTCGGCTGCATGATCGACTCCTGCCGCAACTGCGACTACTGCAAGGCCGGGCTGGAGCCCTACTGCCGTCACGACCACGTCCGGACCTACAACTCCATCGGCCGGGACGGCCAACCCACCCTCGGCGGGTACAGCGAGAAGATCGTCGTCGATGAAGCGTACGTCGTCCGGATCCCCGACGCACTGCCCCTGGATGCAGCCGCTCCCCTGCTCTGCGCCGGCATCACCCTGTACTCCCCACTGCGGCACTGGCAGGCCGGCCCAGGCAAGCGAGTGGCCATCGTCGGCTTCGGCGGACTTGGACACGTCGGGGTCTCCATCTCCAAGGCGCTCGGCGCACACACCACCGTCCTGGACCTCATCGAGGACAAGCGGGCCGACGCGTTGCGTCGCGGGGCGGACGATTACCGCCTCACAACCGACCCGACCACCTTCACCGACTTCGAAGGCTACTTCGACCTGATCGTGTCCACCGTGCCGGCGAACATCGACTACGACGCCTACCTGAAGATGCTGTCCCTCAACGGCACCCTGGTGAACCTCGGCGTACCCAAGAAGCCGATCAGCTTCGACGTCTTCTCCCTGCTGTACAACCGTCGATCGATCGCCGGAACCCTGGTCGGCGGCATCCCGGAAACCCAGGAGATGCTGGACTTCTGCGCCGAGCACGGCATCGGCAGCGAGGTCGAGATCATCGACGCCGACGACATCGACGCCGCCTACGACCGGGTCGCCGCCGGCGACGTCCGCTACCGGTTCGTCATCGACATCAGCACCATGGCCGACTGAGCATCCCCCGATCGGCACCCGGCACGGACGGGCCGCGGTCCGGACCGATCAGAACAGGTCAGATCGGGCCGCCGCTGCCGCGACCGCCCCGCGCCTGCCACCGATCGACGTGCTCGAGCAGGATCCGGCCGAGCTTGTCCGCCTTGGGCGCGATCTGGCTGGTCGGCCCGACCATTGTCACCTCCGCGACGACATCACCGGCCCGGTTGCGCACCGTGGTGGCGATCGCCGAGCGGGCCCCGCCGTGCAACGTGTTCCTCGCCAGCCCGGTCTTGCGGATCTCATCGAAGTCGGCCAGGAACTGTTCGATCATCGGAGTGTCGTCCGCCGGTCGCCGGCGGAGGAACGCGATCCGATCCGGCTCCGACATCGCCGCCAACAACGCCTTGCCCCCCGCGGTCTCCAACAGAGACCGCCGGATGTTCGTCCGAGCGGCGAATCCTGCCAGCGTGTCCGATCCGGCCTCGGCCACATAGATCAGGTGATCACCGGCCCGGACCCCCAGGAACACCGTCACGCCGGTCGCCTCGTGCAGTGCGGCCAGGTCGTCGTCGGTCACCAGGCCGGCCCGGATGTGCCCCGTGGCCAGCGTCAGCCCGTACACCGCGGGACCGAGATAGAAGCGGTGGTTGTCCTCGTACAACCACCCGGCCGCCAGCAGGCCGCGGATGAATCCGTGCACCGAGCTCTTCGGCGCGTCCAGCGCCCGCGCGAGTTCGGCGAACGTCATCCCCGGGTTGTAGACGACCTCCTCCAGGATCTTGGTGACCCGGTCGATCGTGCGGTGATTCTGCGGGGCCCGGTCGACGGCTTCACCGCTGCGCTCTGCCACGGGATCATTTAACTCCATCCCGTGCACGACCCCGGGCGACGCACAGCGGGCCGGGCTCGCACCTCTTCCCGGGCATACGACAGCCTCCGCCGGCATTCGCCGACGGTCCGGACGGTTGGGAGCTGTGGCGTGGTAGTCGCGTTCTGCCACCCCTCCTGAACCTGTAGGGACCGCGATCGCGTCCTCCCCAGACAGACAATCGGTGAGAGCGCGGCTGCCAGAAGATGTCATACCGTGGCGCCGGTCCGACATGCCCGATTGAACCCGACCGTCGGCACTCAGCGCACTCGAGCACGGCGTCGGCCACACTGCATCCGTGACAATCAGTCGGCACGGCCTCATCGACGACTTCGGTCAGGCGCTTCTGGAGGGCACCGGGGCCCTCTTCATCGGCGCCGGCCTGTCCCTGAAAGCTGGCCTGCCGGAGTGGGCGAACTTGCTCAAAGACGCCCAAATCGCTGCTGACGTGCCGGATATGTCTGATCTTCCGCTGATGGCCGAGTACATCGTCAACAGTCCTCGAGTGGGTCGGGCCGGGCTGGATGCCGCGATCATGGACAAAGTTGCGGGACCCTTCACGCCGACGAAAGCCCACGATCTGATCCGTTCTCTACCCGCCGGAGAGATCTGGACCACCAACTACGACCGTCTGCTGGAGCAGGCCTGCTTGGACGCCGCCGTCGTCGACGGCGAGCCCAGGATCCAGCTCGTCGGCTCGAGGCCGCGAACGATCATCAAAATGCACGGCAGTGTAGACGCGAGCCGGGCCTGGGCATCCCCACCCATCGTCACCCGAACCGACTACGAGAACTACCCGATCGACCGTCCCCGAACCTGGGCAGTCCTTCAAGGCGCCTACCTGAGCCGAACGATGTTGTTCCTCGGGTTCAGCTTCACCGACCCGAACGTCGAAGTGCTACTCAAGCTCGCACGGCGGTACGGCCGGTCGACCGGGTACCCGGGCCCGCAGACGAGGCATATCACCGTGCTTCGTCGACCGGATACATCCGATGATGATCAGCGTCGACGCCACGGATTGCAGGTCGAAGACCTGGAACGCAGCGGTGTCCGCGTGCACGAGATCGACGATTTCCATGAACTCGAACCATTGCTCAGTGATCTCGTCCGCCGTACCCGCCCAAAGCGATTGTTTGTCTCCGGTAGCGGCGGACCCCCGAAGGTCGACCTCGCCCCGTGGACCGGACCCCTGGCGTCACCGCTGGCCGACCGGAACGACTGGGAGCTCACCTCTCTCGGCGGCGAAGCAGCCTGGGGCCTGTCCAAAGAAGTCGCGGAGATCCGGAAGGCGGAGGACAAGTACGATCCGGACAAGATCAAGTTCAGCTTCCGCGGGTCAACGTCGCGCGCGCCGAGCATGGATTCGCGAGTCGGCACCGCGGTCTATACCGACCTGACCCGTGAACAACTGGTGCCGAGGTTGCTACAGAACTGCCGCGCCCTACTGGCGATTCACGGCGCTGATCGGACCGCGGAGGAGATCGCCTGGGCGCAGGACCGAGGCGTCGGAGTGATCCCACTTGCCGCCTCCGGCGGGGCCGCCAAGGCCTACTGGGATGCGCAGGACCCTCACGACCTGCCGAACCTGGGTGGGCAACAGGCCGACCAGGCGGTGTGGCAGCGGCTCGACGACGCCTCGCCGAAGATCGCGACACGGGCCGCGATGGAACTGCTGGTCCAGGCGATGTACGACCGACCCGTCGGTCGGGTGTGACCCACTGTCGGTGCCCCCTCCTACAGTGATGGTCATGGACACGACGTGGGTAGCTGGGACGATCCTGGGGGCGTTGGAGCTCGGGCCGGGGGATCCCGCCGACATCACTGCCATCCTCGAGAACCCCCGGGACCGGGAAGCGCTGATCCAGCGGGATCCGTCGCTCGCGACCCGCGACCTCACCGAGTATCTGTGCCGCAATATCGACGTCGGCCGGGTCGAATACTGGAGCAAGCAGGTCACCGCTGACCTCGCAGCGGATGCAGCACATGTGGTGATCGCCGGAACTCCTGAGTACCCATCGATACTGGCGAAGTCCTGGGACGCTCCCCCGCTCCTATTCATCCGTGGTCAGATCATGACCCCCAGAGCGGTTGCGATCATTGGGAGCAGGGACACCGATGACGCTGTCCTGTCGGCGGCCCACTTCGTGGCCGGCGAACTCGCGAGTGACGGGCACACGATCGTGTCCGGCCTGGCGGCGGGCGTCGACACCGCCGCACACCAGGGCGCACTCGATGCCGGTGGCCACACCATCGCGGTCATGGGTACCGGCATCCGACACGTGTACCCGACCTCGAACGCCGGGCTGGCGGAGCAGATCGCTCATCGCGGCGCCGTGATCAGCCAGTTCCCTCCCGACGCTCCACGCACGGGCACAACCTTCCTCCGGCGCAATCAGGTGATCGCCGGCCTCTGCCAGGCCAGCCTCGTCATGGCCGGCCAGGACCGCAGCGGAAGCCGCCACGAGGTCGAACAAGCCCTCTCCTACGGTCGTACAGCCATCCTTTGGCGCCCAGGGTTGGCCAACCAAACCTGGGCGGCAGATCTGAACCAGCGAGGACTCGCTCACTTCGTCGACGATGTCGACGAAGTCCGCCGCATCCTTAAGGAGACGAGCTGAGACCTCGCAGCGGAATCGACGAGATCATCCAGATCAGCGACAGCATCAGCAACGAACTCGTCGTGCCCCCACGGCCGGGTGAATCCGCCAGCTGTCCCTATTGCGCCACCTGGAACATGCGGCTCCCGGAGCCGTACTGCACCAACTGCCAAGAGAACGTCGACGTGCTGGGAGGATCGCCTCTGTCGATCGACGTCATCACCCTCACACGCAAACCTTCGAAACTCCGCGACTGGCTCACCCAGTACAAGGGCCGCACAACAGACGACGACCCGTTCCACCCCGAATACGTCCCCATTGTCCGCGCCATGCTCGGACGATGGCTCCTTGAGAACAACGCCACCTTGGGCCGGCGATGGGGTCCCACCGATGCGCTCGTGCCGGTTCCGTCGACCACCCCGCGCGATCTGCCGATACACCCACTGGAATCGATTCTCTGGTCGCTCGAAACGGACACGCCGGTCCGTCAACTACTCCGGCGCGGACCAGGCGTGATCGGATGGCGTCAACCCGCCGCGGACGGATTCATCGCACAAACTGGACCTCCACTTCGCGTAGTCCTCGTCGACGACGTCTTCGTCACCGGGGCGCGGATCAGTAGCGCCGCCGCAGCGTTGCGGCACGCTGGACACGACGTGGTCGGCGTCGTCGAGATCGCCCGACGTGTCAACCCGGACTTCGACCCGGGCTTCCAAGAGTTCTGGGACATGCAGGCCCCACGGCCGTTTTCGTGGAGGTCCGAACGCGTCCAGGCTCTGTCTTGACGCGGGGAATCGCCCTGATTCCACAGATACACGATCCTCCGCTGTCCCATCGCCGACTATGGCGACTGCAACCAACGGAAGGGCCGTTCCACAGCCACGTTGCAACCCGATGGCAGCTCGGATCTCAGCGCCTCGGCGCAAGACCCGGGTATGAATCGCCACCCGCTCACCGGGCTGCTGCTGATCATGACCCCCGGCGCTGCCCGACCGGCGGTCAAGCCGGCCGACGACCATCAGCTACGCGGCCGCACCGGCATCAACAACTCGGCCAACGCCCGCGCGCGCCACGTCGTCGACGCCCACCACCACACCCCGCCGGACCCTTGGACCCGCGGCCACGGAACCCCAAGAACACCGGACCAAACGCCGAAATCCGAGCATCCACACCCGGTCCTTGCACGGCGACCAGCCCCAGCCCGACCCGGCCACCTTCGAACGCACCCGTCGGCCCAGGTCACACCGACAATCCGGTCAAGCCACCGATGCCTTCCGTTCAATCGGTCCGTTCAGCGCCGCGAAGTTCGATGGTGCCCTTCGGCTCGTCGGCCGACCGGTTTCCGGCGCTCCAGCTGGCCAGGAAGGCCAGTTGCTGCTGCGCTTTGCTCGCGGGCTCCGCCGTGTAGGCGATCACGGTCATCCCGGTGCCGGGCAGCTCCATGGCGTCGCCGGTCAGCTCGATCTCACCGACCAGGGGATTGCGCATCCGTTTGACCGCCGTCCGGTGCAGCCGCACGTTGTGTCGGGCCCAGCGCACCCGGAACGTCTCGCTCCGTGTGGACAATTCGCCGACCAGGTCGATCAGCCCTCGGTCCAACGGGTTTCGTCCGGCCTCGCCGCGCAGGGTGGCCGCGGCGTCGTCAGCGACGGAGTCCCAGTCGACGAAGAACTCGACCGCACGCGGATCCAGGAACAGGAACCTGGCCAGGTTCATCGGCAGTGCGGAGGGTCCCAGGATGTCGGCGTAGAGGGCGAAACACAGGTGGTTGCCGGCCACGATGTCCATGCGTCCGTTGCGCACGTAGGCCGGGGCGCCGGTCATCGCGTCCAGCACCCGTTGCACGCTCGGTCGGAGCGCCGGAGCCATGCCGTGCCGCGACTTTCGATCCGATGTGGCGGCCGTTCGGGCCAGGTCGAACAGATGGGCCCGTTCGGCGTCGTCGAGCAGTAGGGCCCGCGCCAGGGAGTCAAGCACCGAGTCCGAGACTCCCGCCAGATTTCCCCGTTCCAGACGGGTGTAGTACTCGATGCTCACCCCGGCCAGCGCGGCGACCTCGTTGCGGCGCAGCCCGGGCACCCGCCGTTGACCACCGAAGGTGGGTAATCCGACCTGATCGGGGGTGACCCGGGCGCGGCGACTGGCCAGGAAGTCCCGGACCTCGGAGCGGTTGTCCACGCATCCGACGGTACGACCATTCCCGTCCGACGTGGGAGGTACTGCCGTTACCCCTTCCAGCAGGGACTCCCACCTCCGTGGGATACGCGGTTCGCTGGTCATCGAACCGCCCACCGATCGTCAGGAAGGCACCATGTCCCGCACCACCGAACAGCAGCCCGCCCGACGGGATCCAGCGCCGGCGGTCGGCGGTTCCGAACCCGCACCGCGGCACCCGGGGTGGGTGTTGGCCGCCTCGATGCTGGGCTTCTTCGTCGTCGCGCTCGACGCCCAGGTCGTCAACGTGGCGATGATCGACATCCGCGCCGATCTGGGCGGCGGTCTGTCCGGGCTGCAATGGGTGATCACGGGCTACACGCTGGCCTTCTCCGCGCTGCTGCTGTCCGCCGGCGCCCTGTCCGACCGGTCGGGAGCGCGCCGCACCTATGCCATCGGCATGGCCCTGTTCGTGGTCGCGTCCGCAGCCTGCGGGCTGGCGACGAGCCTGGAATCTCTCGTGGCGGCCCGCATCGTCCAAGGAGCCGGAGCCGCGTTGATCACCCCGACGTCGCTGGCGCTGCTCCGCGCCGCCTACGACGACCCCGCCGGACGCGCGAAGGCGATCGGGTACTGGGCGATGGGGGGATCGGTCGCCGCGGCCGCCGGCCCGATCGTCGGTGGCGCCCTGACCGAACTGGACTGGCGACTGATCTTCCTGGTCAATCTGCCGGTCGGCCTGCTGGCCCTGATCCTGCTGCGTCGCGTCGCGCCCTCCCCGCGCCGGGTCGTACCGATCGACTGGATCGGTCAGATCTCGGCCACGCTCGCTCTCGCGTCGCTGACCTACGCGGTCATCGAGGGCGCGGCCACCGGGTACGGCGCGCCGCCGATCCTGGCCGCGATGGCCGTCGCCGTCCTGTCCGCGGCGGTGTTCCTGGTCGCCCAGCGCCGGGGCCGGCATCCCATGGTGCCGTTGAGCCTGTTCCGGATGCGCCCGGTCGTGGTGTCGCTGACCGTCGGCTTCGTCGGGATGGTCGGCTTCTACGGCGTGGTGTTCCTGCAGAGCCTGTACTTCCAGCAGCTGCGCGGGGCGACACCGCTGGCGACAGGGATGCTGTTCCTGCCGATGACGATCCTGGTCACCGCGGTGAACGCGGTCGCCGCCCGGATCACCATCCGCTTCGGCCACACCCTGCCGATCGTGGTCGGGCAACTGGTGATGGTCGTCGGTCTGATCAGCCTGTGCCTGATCCCCGCCGACGCTCCGGTGCTGGCTGTCGCGGCGTTGATGATCCCCGTCGCGGTGGGTGGGGCCTTGACGGTACCGGCCATCACGTCACTGCTGATCGACAGCGTCCCGGCCGAGAAGGTCGGCATCGGCAGCGGACTGCTCAACAGCGCCCGGCAGGTGGGAGGATCGCTCGGCGTCGCGGTATTCGGGGCCATCCTTGTGCGGTCCGCCGACTTCATGCTCGGTCTTCGCATCAGCCTGTTCATGATCGCCGGACTGCTGGTCGTCACCGCTGTGCTGAGCCTGACCCTGCGTCGCGCCGCGTCGCGACCCGCGCCGATCAACGGCTGATGACCGCCCGCGACGGCGCCGCCGACCGCACGACACGCATCCCCCCGGAGCGCACCGGCCGGCCACGCAAGGCCGACGGACAACCCAGCACCACCCCGTCACCATTAGGAGGAAACAGACCATGCGAGCCACCCTGTACGGCGGCCCCCGCGACATCACCGTCGGAGATCGGCCGGACCCCAGGATCGAACAGCCGACGGACGCCGTCGTCCGTGTGCTCCTGGGCTGCGTCTGCGGATCGGACATGTGGTACTTCCGCGGCCAATCTCCCCATGCGCTCGGACCCATCGGGCACGAGTTCATCGGCATCGTCGAGGACATCGGCGATCAGGTGTCCACCCTGGCCGTCGGTGACCTGGTCATCGCCCCGTTCCTTTGGTGTTGCGGCCAGTGCCGACCCTGCCGGACCGGATGGCCGTCGAACTGCGTCAACGGAGGCTCGTTCGGCAACCACGGACATGACGGCGGGCAGGGCGAAGCCGTCCGCTCGCCCTACGCGGACGCCACCCTGGTCAAGGTTCCGGGGCACGACCACGACCAACAGACCCTGCGGTCACTGCTGGCCCTGTCCGACGTGATGTGCACCGGTCACCACGCCGCCGTCAGTGCCGACGTGCGCAAGGGACAGACCGTTGCAGTGGTCGGCGACGGCGCGGTCGGTCTCTGCGCGGTCCTGGCCGCCCACCGGCTCGGCGCGGACCGGATCATCGCGCTCTCCCGCCATCCGCAACGGCAACAGCTGGCGCTGGAGTTCGGTGCCACCGACATCGTCCCCGAGCGGGGAGAGGAGGCCGTGCAACGCATCAAAGACCTCACCGACGGCTTCGGGGTCGACGCCGTCATGGAGTGCGTCGGCACCGGCCAGTCGATGGACACCGCCTTCGGCGTGGCCGCCGTCGGGTCAATCGTGGGCGCCGTCGGAGTTCCGCACGACGTCGTGGTGCCGATCACCAGCATGATCTTCCGTAACATCGGCCTGCGCGGAGGAGTCGCGCCGGCGCGCAAGTACATCCCCGAACTGCTACCCGACGTGCTGACCGGGACGATCAACCCCGGAAAGGTCTTCGACCACGAGACCGAACTGGATCACGTGCTGGATGCCTACCAGGCGATGGACGAGCGGCGCGCCATCAAGTCCCTGGTCCGCATCTGATCGATCCGCACCAAACCTGGATCCACCAACGACAACCCCTATCGGAGTGACATCATGAACGTGACCTTGAACAACGGTGTGGAAATGCCGGCCCTGGGCTTCGGCGTGTTCCAGACACCACCCGACGTGACCGCGGCATCCGTGGAAACCGCCCTGCGGGTCGGCTACCGGCTGATCGACACCGCCGCATCGTATTTCAACGAACGCGAGGTCGGCGAAGGCATCCGCCGCTCCGGGCTGGATCGCTCCGAGGTCTTCATCGAGACCAAGGTGTGGATCAGCGACTACGGGTACGACCAGACCCTGCACGCATTTGACAAGAGCGCCCGCAAACTCGGCGTCGAGCAGATCGACCTGCTGCTGCTGCACCAGCCCGTCCCGACCCACTTCGACACCACGGTGCAGGCCTACCGCGCCCTGGAAACCCTGCTGTCCGACGGCCGGGTCCGGGCGATCGGCGTCAGCAACTTCATGGCCGACCATCTGGGCGCTCTCCTGGAGCGATGCACGGTCGCTCCCGCGATCAACCAGATCGAGCTCCACCCCTACTTCAGCCAGCCCGAGGTGCGCAAAGCCGACGCCGAACACGGCATCCTGACCCAGGCATGGTCACCGATGGGCGGAATCACCAGCTACCGGGGCACCGGGACGAGCACCTTCGACGACCCGGTCATCAACCGGATCGCCGCCGAACACGGCAAAACCGCCGCCCAGGTGATGCTGCGCTGGCACCTTCAGGAAGGACGCTCGGCGATCCCCAAGTCGGTCAACCCCGAGCGCATCGCCGCCAACTTCGACGTGTTCGACTTCGCACTCAGCACCGATCAGATCGCCGCGCTGGACGACCTCGACACCGGCGTCCGCGGAGGGCCGGAACCCGCCGCGGTGACGCCGGAGGCCTTCCACCGAGACATCCCTGAAGCGTGATTGACCGTTGTCAGCGATGCCGCAGGTCGCTGAGCTGATTCAGCGGCAGGCCCACCGGCGACCATCGATAAGCGGTCAGCACTTTTTCAACTCCTCGGCGAGCATCACGATGATGCCGCTGGGGCCGCGAACATAGGTGAGTTTGTAGACGTCCTGGTAGGTCGCCACTCCGCGCAGCGGGTGGCAACCGTGCCTCGCGGCGATCTCAAGGGCAACGTCGATGTCGTCCACCGAGAAGGCGACGCGGTGCATGCCTATCTCGTTGGGTCGGGTGGCTTCCGTCTCGATCGCGTCGGGGTGAAT